>Ga0183260_10003418_pt1 | contig 12803 bp, 9 predicted proteins | sample AntDrymUQ4972206_2_FD_129768 | JGI IMG/M metagenome (GOLD analysis project Ga0183260, IMG submission 129768) | Polar desert sand microbial communities from Dry Valleys, Antarctica - metaG UQ497 (22.06) (version 2) (version 2) | ecosystem: Environmental > Terrestrial > Soil > Desert | place...
CCTCGGTGTTAGGTTTGCCGCGATGGCCCGCCGCGAGTACCCGAACGTCCTCGAACTCGTCGGACAAACCCCCATCGTCCGGCTCGACCGCCTCGGACGCGACGTTCCGGGACAACTCCTCGCCAAGCTCGAGTTCCTGAATCCCGGAGGGTCCGTGAAGGACCGCATCGGGATGGCGATGATCGAAGCGGCCGAGCGAGACGGCCGCCTGCGTCCGGGCGGGACGATCGTCGAGCCGACCTCGGGCAACACGGGCGCCGGTCTCGCCATGGCCGCGGCGCTCCGCGGCTACCGCTGCATCTTCGTCATGCCCGACAAGATGAGCCAGGAGAAGATCTCGATGCTGCGCGCGTACGGCGCCGACGTCGTGATCACCCCGACCGCCGTCGATCCCGACTCGCCGGAGAGCTACTACTCGGTCTCGGACCGGCTCGCGGAGGAGATCCCGGGTGGCTTCAAGCCCGACCAGTACTCGAACCCATCGAATCCCGAGGCGCACTACGAGACGACCGGCCCCGAGATCTGGGAGCAAACGGACGGCGGCCAGATCGACGCGATCGTGATATCGGTCGGAACGGGCGGCACGATCACCGGCATCGGGCGCTACTTCAAGGAGCACCGCCCCGAGGTCGTGATCGTCGGAGTTGATCCCGAGGGCTCGGTCTTCACCGCGGACGAGCTGCACCCGCAGGGGCCATACCTCGTCGAGGGCATCGGCAAGGAGCGCTGGCCATCCACCTTGGATCCCGCTGTCGTAGATGAATGGGTGCGTGTCTCAGACCGGGATTCGTTCGTCACCGCGAGACGGCTCGCGCGCGAGGAGGGGTTGCTCGTCGGCGGCTCCACCGGCTCGACCGCGTGGGCCGGGATACAGGTGGCGAAGCGGTACGGACCGGACACCAGCGTGCTGATGCTCTTCCCGGACAGCGGGCGCTCGTACCTGTCCAAGTTCTTCGACGACAACTGGATGATCCAGTACGGGCTCCTCGAGCGAACGACTCCGCAGCCGTCGGTCGACGAGGTGCTCCGCTTCCGGCGGGTCGACCGGGAGGTGCCGGAGTTCGTCACCATCGGCTCGCACGAGAAGGTCGGCGCTGCGATCGACGCGATGCGCCGCTACGGCATCTCCCAGCTCCCGGTCGTGCGCGACGAGCCGGTGGACTCCCTTGCCGACGTCGTCGGGTCGCTCCAGGAGCGAGAGCTCCTCGAGCGCGTCTTCAGGAACGCCGATGCGCTGAACGAGGACGTCGCGGTCGCCATGCAGCCGCCGTTGCCCGCCGTCGACGCCGACGCCTCGGTCGACCAGGTGTACGAGGGGCTGTCGGGCGGGAGCGGAGCGGTCGTGGTCGTCAGCGACGGGCGGCCGTCCGGAATCCTCACGCGGTCTGATCTGCTGGAGTTCCTCGCGGCGCGCCGGTCGCAGATCGGCTTTTCCTAGGGAACTCCGCGCGAATCGCGATGTAGACGGCTCCCAGCACGACCAGCGCGCCGGCGAGGGCCCACGGGCTCGGCCGTTCGTCGAGGAAGACCATGCCGAGCGCGATCGCGACCAGCGGGTTCACGTATTGGTGCGTGACGACGAGCGAGATGGGCGCGACCTTCAGCAGCCATGCGTACGCGGTGAAGCCGACCAGCGAGCCGAAGATCACGAGGTAGATCCAGGCGAGGACCGAGTCGCGGGCGAAGGCGGCTCCGTCGAGCTGGCCGCCTTCGCCGAGCGCGAGCGCACCGAGCGTGAGGAAAAGGCCGCCGGCGAGCATCTGGTACACCGCGGTGACGAAGGGATCTCGCGGAAGCTCGAGACGTTTGGAGACGAACGACCCGATCGACCAGCTCATCGACGCCACGAGCACGACCGCCAGGCCGAGCGCCGTCGAGCCCGCGCCGAGGCCCGGTGCCACGACGAGGCCGAGCCCGATCAATCCCGTGAGTGCGCTCAGCTGCGTGGCGCGGGCTGGATGCTCGCGCCCGACCGTCCGCATGACGATGATCTGCAGCGGCACGGTTCCCACGATGATCGCGGCGACGCTCGAGTCGATTCGCGTCTCCGCCACATGGACGAGGCCGACGCCGAGCGTGAGGAGGAGCCCGCCGACGATCGCCGTGCCGCCAAGCTCTCGGCGGCTGATGCGGAGGCTCGTCCCGCGCAGCGTGAGAATGGCAGCCAGGAGCGCCCCTGCGACGAGGAAGCGACTCCCGCCGGCGAGAAGCGGTGGCAGCGTCTCCACGGCGATCTTGATCCCGAAGTACGTCGACCCCCAGAGGACGTAGACGACGAACAACGCCGCCCAGATGTGTCTCACGGAGGCGGTCATCAGATGGAGAACGCCGGGGCGGTCACCTCTGTGAGAACGAGGTTCGGCGTGGCGCTACTCCACTTCGGCGATTCCAACCGCTGCTCGTGTCGAGCGACAGCGCTAATCCCGCGCGGGGGTCAGGTCTTGACCCCTAGGCTGGCGGCGTGATCTTGCGGGAGCCCGCCTTGCAGCTCGACCCCCGCGTGCGGCGGCTGTGGGCTCTCGAATGGGGTCTCGTCGCGGTCGGGGCGGCGGTGCTGACAGCTGGTGTCGCTGCGCCGATGGCGTTGGCCGACAACTTGCTCGGTGCGATCGTTGTCGCCCTGGTCGGCGGCAGCGTGGCATTGATCCTTATCGGTCTCGCGGTGCTGCAGCCGCGGATCCTCTACCGGCGCTTCCACTACGAGATCTCCGATCTCGGTCTCTACGTGGCCCGCGGCTCGCTCTGGCGCCGCTGGCAGATCGTTCCCCACGCACGCATCCAGACGGTCGACACGAAACGCGGTCCGCTGGAGCGGTCGCTCGGCTTGGTCTCGGTCGCGGTGACGACAGCGTCGGCCAAGGGTGGGACGGACATCCCCGGTCTCGACCCACGCGTTGCCGACGCGCTGGTGGAGGAGTTGGCGCGCCGGGCGGGGATCGACGAGGGAACGTGAGCTGAGCGAGCGGTTGTCTGAGGCGCCGAGCCGGCTTCACCCGTTAGCGGTCCTGGTCTTCGCGCGGAAGAGAATCGGAGCGAGTCTTCTCCCGATTCTCGTCATCGCGTTCACTTGGCGCGGTGGCTTCGCGCTGCCGGTGCTCGGTGTGGTCGTTGCCGTGGGTCTCACTGTGCTCGTCCTCGAGTGGCGCCGCTTCACGTACCGGATCGAAGCCGGCCGGTTGGTGATCGAGCGCGGAGTCCTTCGGCACACGACACGCGTCGTGCCGCTCGATCGCATCCGCGGAGTCGACCTGCAGGCGCCGTGGCTCCACCGGGTGCTCGGCCTCGTCCAGGTGGAGGTCGAGGCCGCCGCCGGCGGGAGCTCTGCCGCGGAGCTGACCCTGGCCGCAGTCTCCGCAGAGGAGGGCGAGCGTCTTCGCGCGGCGCTGCTCTCGGCGGGCGCGAGGGAGGAAGCCACGGATGATCCACGTCCTGCCCTCGTCCTCTACCGAGCGACGCCCCGACTGCTCATCGCGGGAGGCCTTACCAGCGGTCGCTACATCCTCGCTCCGCTGGCCGTGATCGGAGTGATCGCCAACTTCGCCGACGACTTGCCGAGCGCCCTCGGAGACCGGCTGCTGAGCGAGGCGGCCGATCGGGTTCCGACCGAAGCGCTCGGCGTGAGCGTGCTTGCCGCCGTCGGGATCTTCCTTTCGCTCGTCCTCGCCGCGGCCGGGTCGCTCCTCACCGACTGGAGCTTCGAGCTGACGGATGACGGCGATCGCCTCGTCGCGCAACGTGGCCTGCTGACGCGCCGTACCGTCGCGATCGACCGGTCGCGTGTCCGCGGGTTCGATCTGCGCGACTCGCCGCTCCGTCGTGCGTTCGGCCTCGTCGGGGTGAGAGTGATCGCGGGCGGGGTCGCGGGCGGTCGGCCGGGCCGTACGGCACTGGCCCCCGTGATCGCGAACGACGACGCGCGCGTGCTGGCGCGTGCGATCGACCCCCTGGCTGCGCCGGACGCGACGCTCGAGCGCCATCCGAGAGCGGCTCTGCCGAGGCGGTTGGCGCGGGCGGTCGTCGTGCCGGCCGCGCTCGGTGTCGTCGCTCTGGCGCTTCAGTGGTGGTTGCCCGCAGCGGTTCTGCTCCTGCTGGGACTCGTCGGAGTACCGCTTGCGCTCGACCGCTACCGCCAGCTCGGCCACCGCTTCGATGGAAACCGACTCGCCGTGCGAGAAGGATCGCTGTCGCGACGCTGGACATCGCTGGATCCACGTGCGGTCGTGTCGTACGCGATTGAGCGCACACCCTTTCAGGCGCGGTCCGGCCTTTGCACCATCGTGCTGCACCTCGGACAAGGCGCGGGCTCACGCCGCGTGCTCGACTGCTCGGAGGAGCAAGCGGGAGCGCTGCTCGTTGCCCTCGATGTCCCGCTCTTCGCTCCCTTCGTCGCGCGCGTCGCGTCGGCGGCTCAACCGGCGTAGTCGACGTCAGTGAGGTGTCTCGTTTCGACGACGTCGACTCTCGGCCAGAAATCCTTCCTGTTCACGGCAGGCGGGTGCGACCAGAAACTTCGGTTGATTGAACAGCACGATGATGATCCCGAGAGGGAAGATCACGAACATTCCTACAAGTTGCGAAGTAGATCCCGATTTCGATAGTCAGACCTACGGCGAAACTCACCGCAACGAGTGCGGCCGGGACGATAGCTCTCCGGTAACCCTGCCACAATGGGCCACCCCCTTGGCCACCAAGGAGGTCGTGCGTAGGACTGATGGTCAAGGGGGTGCGTTCCAAAACCGCACGGCAGCGACGATGACACCGACCGTGCCGACCCAGAACGCGATCAGCACGAACGAAGACATTCAGTCCCAGCGACGAGACAACCGGAATGCGGCGTTGATCAACCCGACGTGGCTGTACGTCTGCGGGAAGTTGCCGCTCTGCTCCAATGAGTCGGGGAGAATGTCCTCCGAGTAGAGGCCGAGCCCGTTGTGCAGCGAGAGCAGGTAGTCGAAGAGCTCCCGCGCCTCGTCTGTTCGGCCCAGGATCGCTAGAGCCTCGACGAGCCAAAACGTGCAGACCGTGAAGGCGGCCGCGGGCATGCCGAAGTCATCGGGAGACGAGTAGCGGCGAAGCAGGCCCCCGTCCACCGAGAGCGCGGCGCGGATCGCATCCACATGCGAGGTCGCGCGCGGATCCTCGGGCGGGAGATAGCCGAGGTGCACTGCGAGCAGGAGCGCCGCATCGAGCTGCGACTCTCCCGCGACCTGGGTCAGCGCCCCGACCTCGTCGTTCCAGCAGCGGGTCGCGAGCAGCTCCGCGGCCGCGCGCTCCACCGATCGCGCTCGCTCGGCCAGCTCAGTCGCGCCGAGCGCCTCGGCGACCTCGACCGCGCGGCGCGATCCCGCCCAGTGCATGAGGACCGAGAAGCTGTGCAAGCGGCTCCGCTCCCGGAACTCCCACAGGCCTGCGTCCGGCTCCTCCAGGCGGGCCTCGATCTGGTCGAGGAGCGAGCCCACGATCTCGACTCCCGTCAGCTGCGGGATCTCGCCGACGAAGCGAGTGTCCAGGAACAGGCGGCTGACCGCCAGCACCATCTCGCCGTAGACGTCGTTCTGCACGTGCTCGAAAGCTTGGTTGCCGATTCGCACTGGCCCATCTCCGTTGTAGCCGGACAGATGCTCGAGCACCCGCTCCTCCGCATCGGGGGCGCCGTTGATCCGGTACGCGGGTTGGAGGACACCCTCGCGCTCCTCGGCGATGTTGCGCAGGTAGTCGAGAAAATGCTCCATCTCCTCCGAGTGGCCGAGCCGCTCGAAGGCGTTCAGCGTGAAGTACGCGTCGCGCAGCCAGCAGAAGCGGTAGTCCCACGTGCGGCCGGAGCCCGGGTGCTCGGGGATGCTCGTCGTGGTCGCCGCGAGTAGCGCGCCCGTGTCCTCGTACTGGTGCAGCTTGAGCGCCAGCGCGGAGCGGACGACCTCGCGTTGATAGTCACGCGGGATGCGCGTCCCCTTCACCCAGCGTCGCCAGTAGTCGAGCGTGCGCTCGAGAAACCGCTCGGCGGTCTCCTCGAGGCCCGCCTCGAGCGGCTCGCCCCAGGTGAGGACGAGATGTCGGTCCTCCTCGAGCAGGAACGGGCGCTCGTCCTCGACATACGTGAGCGGCACGTTGGTCGTGAGCCTGACCGGCGTCGGGAAGCCCGTGTACGCGATGTGGTTCGACGCGCGCCACGACCCCGTCTCCGCCAGCCCGTAGTCGTACGTTGGGCAACAACGGACGCGCGCACGCGGCTCACCGGAGAGCGGACGCAGGATGCGGATGAGCATGGACGGCTTGAAGAAGCGCTGGTAGAGCTGGAAGCGGGGTGCGAAGTCGAAGAGCTCGAACTCGCCGCTCGGGCCCCGGAACACCGTCCGGAGGACGTTCGTGTTCTCGACGTACGCCTGCTCGACCTCGGTCGCATCGACTCCCTCGACAGCGAACGCGCCGCCTCGCTCGCGGTCGAGAAGGGGGCCGAAGACGAAGCTCGAGTCAGGGCGCGGCCAGCACAACCACTCCACGGATCCGTCGCGGAGCAGGGCGTTGTAGGAGCAGTTTCCGATGATCCCGAGGCCGTGTGCCATGTCAGAGCTTCTTTCGGAGTGATCGCCCGTCGAGATGCGACTGCCGGACGTTGCGAGGTAAGGACGCAGGGAGCGCCCATATCAGGCTGATATGGGCGTGACTGAGGACGCCGCCTCGTGGCGTCCGGATTCGGATATCGACATGGCCGTTCATTCCGAAAGGAGCTCTCAAGCTATTCGTCGACACGTAGGTTGTACCTCTCGACCCCTTTCCGAACGCCGAGGGAGGCGATCTGGCCAAGCACACCGGACACCACGCTCTCGTCATCGCGAGCAACCGCCTGCCGGTCCGCTTCACGCTCGCCGGCGACGGGTTCGAGGTGCAGCCCTCGGCGGGCGGCCTGGCGGCGGCGCTGACGGCGGTTCGCGGGGACGCGGTGTGGATCGGCTGGCCCGGCACCGTGGTACCGGAGTCGCTGCAGCCGAAGGCTCGCAAGCAGCTCGCGAAGAAGAACCTCGTCCCGATTTTCCTCTCCGCGGACGAGGAGGAGGACTTCTATGGTCGCGTCTGCAACGACACGCTCTGGCCGCTCTTCCACTACTTCAGCGACCGGCTCCGCATCACGCCCGAGGCCTGGCAGCACTACGTGCGCGTCAACGAGCGCTTCGCCGAAGCGATCCTCGAGCACTCAGGGCCCGACTCGAGGGTCTGGATCCACGACTTCCACCTGATGCTGGTCCCGGCAATGCTGCGCCGGCGGGCGCCAGGGCTTTCGGTCGGCTTCTTCCTGCACACGCCGTTCCCGTCGTCGGAGATATATCGCCTCCTTCCCGCGCGCGAGGACGTTCTGCGAGGGCTGCTCGGCGCGGACTACGTGAGCTTCCAGGTGGGCGACTACGCGCGTCACTTCCGCTCCTCGTGCCTACGCATCATCGGCATCGACTCCGGCCCGGATTCGATCGAGGTCGACGGGCGCTCGGTGGGCATCGGCGTGGACCCGATCGGGATCGACGTTGCGGGTTTTCGCGCGACGCTCGAGGATCCAGCAACCGCGCGCCTTCACGAACAGTTCGAGGAGCAGTACAAAGGACGCAAGCTCGTGCTCGGGATCGAGCGGCTGGACTATACGAAGGGGATCCCCCGAAAGCTGCTCGCCTTCGAACGGCTCCTCGAGCAGGATCCCACCCGCGCCGAGACGACCACGATGCTGCAGGTGCTCGTGCCCTCGCGCCTGGAGAGCCCCGAGTTCCGCCAGCAGCGGGACGAGATCGAGCTCCTGATCGCCCGCATCAACGGCCGCTACGGACAGCCCGGGATCACGCCGGTCGAGTACCTCCATCGCGACATCTCGAAGGAGGGGCTCGTCGCGCTCTACCGGCGGGCCGACGTGATGATGGTGACGCCGCTCCGAGACGGGATGAACCTCGTCGCGCACGAGTTCGTGCTCTGCCAGTCGGAGCCGGGGCTCCCGGGGCGCTGGCGCGGCTCGCTGCTCCTTTCCGAGCTCGCCGGGTCGGCTCAGGTCCTGCCGGGGGCGATGCTCGTCAACCCGTGGAACGTGGATGGTGTCGTCGAAGCGCTGGGGACCGCGCTCGAGCTCGATCTGCCCGAGCGCCGCCGCCGGTTGGAGACCATGGCCAAGCGCGTCGAGGAGCTCGACAGTCGCAAGTGGGCGGACGGCTTTCTGACCCGGCTCGGGCGGCACTCGAAACGCGACCGCCGCCGGAAGCCGCCGAACGTCGAGGGTGAGGTGCAGGAGCGGCTCTTGCGCCGGTTCGCAAAGGCGCGGGCGCGAACGGTCATGCTCGACTACGACGGGACGCTGCGCGAGCTCGAGCTCCACCCCGACCTCGCCGTCCCGACGAGGGAGATTCGCTCGCTGCTGCGCGACCTCGCCGCGCTTCCCGAGACCGACGTCCACATCGTGAGCGGCCGCCGGCGCTCGAGCCTCGAGAAGTGGTTCGGCCAGCTCCCGATCCATCTCTCGGCCGAGCACGGGTATCTCGCGCGGGAGCCGGGCGGCGAATGGCGGACGCTGGTCGAGCTCGACCTGAGCTGGATGCGACCGATCGAGCGCTTGTTGCGGAGGGTCGCGGCCGACGTCCCCGGCGCCCATGTGGAGCGGAAGGCGGTCAGTGTCGCGTGGCACTACCGCGAGGCCGAGCCCGAGTACGGCTCATGGCGCGCTCACGAGCTCTTGAATGACCTAGGGCAGCATCTCGGGGGCGCCCAAGCCGAGATCTTGCAGGGCCACCGCGTGATCGAAGTGCGTGCGCGCGGGGTCGACAAGGGCGTCTATGTGAGAGATGTGTTCCCGAACGGGAAGGGCGCCGCGCACTTCGTCATCGGCATCGGGGACGACCGAACCGACCACGATCTCCTGGACGCGCTGCCGTCCGGGTCCGTGGCCGGTCATGTGGGCGGGCTCCTCCCGAGCGCCCGCCCCGTCGACGGCCCCCGCGAGCACATTCACATCGTCGGGCCTGGCGAGGTGCGGGCGCTTCTGCGGGAGATGGTGACTGCGGTGGCTACCGATTCGTAGTGGCGAGGCTCGCCTCGCCCTCACGCGCTGGTGGAACAACGAGGGCGAGGCAAGCCTCGCCCTATGCGGGAACGGCGGTCTTGCGCCTGAACGCCGCCGCGTGGCCGCGGGCATTCGCCTCGCGCAGCTCGTCCTCGTCGAGCGCGCCGATGCGGCGCAGGAGCTCGAACTCGTCCCGCAGATGCGTCCGCATCATCTCCGGGCCGTCGGTGGCGATCGTGAAGGCGACGCCGTGCTCGACGAAGCGCCGGATCGTCTCTCGCACCGCGCCCTCGTCCGGGAGCGCCTTCGTCAGCAGGTTCGAGGTGGGGCAGATCTCGAGCACGGTGCCGAGATCGCGCAGCGCGCGCATGAGCTCGGGGTCGCCCGCCGCGAGGATGCCGTGCCCGATGCGCTCGGGCCGCAGGTGCTCGACGACCTCTGCGGTCTCTTCGAGGCCAAAGTCGCCGCCCTCCTCGCCCACGTGGATCGTCACTCCGAGGCCTGCCTCGCGCGCGGCCTCGACCATGGGGCTGATCTGCTTGTAGTCGTAGCGTCCGCCGCCGGGGCGCGGGCCGGCGATGTCCACCCCGACCACGCCGCGGTCGGCCCAGCGGATCGCCTTCTCCACGATGATCTCGTTCAGGCGCGGCTCGAAAGTGCGGTCCATCATCAGGATCAGCCCCGCGCGCACCTGCGGGTACTCGAGGCTTGCGAGGTCGAGCCCGCGGATCGCGGCGAGGATGATGTGGTCGAGGTCGCGCTCACCGCCACGGTTCCGCTTCATCGGGTTGAAGCGGAGCTCGAGCGTCGTGATCCGCTGCGAGCGGTACGCGCCGCCGATCGCCCCGTGCACCGAGCGCTCGACGGCGAGCGGTGAGGACTGAATCAGCTCCGTCCAGTGGTAGATCTTGTCGAGCTCGTCGAGGTTCTTGACGCCGCGCGTGTCGGAGACGGTGACGAGGGCGTCGAACTCCCAAAAGTCCTTGACCGGGAGCGCGATCCCCTGCTCGTGCGCAAGGCTCCAGAGGATGTCGGAGGCGACGGAGCCTCCGAGGTGGGTATGAAGCTCCGCGAGCCCTTCGCCGTCCATTGTGGGGGCGCAGTCTCTACGCTGGTCGAGCGAGCGTCAACCGGCTCACACGCGCGAACTCAGCGGCCAAGCAGCTGTCGGGCGCGATGCCTGCTGTAGTTGGCCGACGACCAGGGCTCGTCTCGTGCCAGCCGCGCCTCCTGCGGAGCGAGAACCTGCGCTTTCAGAGGCTCCGGGAGATCGGCGAGAGTCGGGAGGGCGTCGGCGCTCAATCCCTGGAGGTAGCTCACGTCGAGATTGCCCGTGGCGCGCCAACGATCCGCGTTCCGCTCGGCGATGCGTCCGTCCGGGTTCGAGAGCGAGAACGCGAGCAGACCGAGTGCGGCGCCTGCGACCGCAACTCGAGCGAGCTCTCTGCGAAGAGAGTGGAACACCCCGGCCAATAGGAGGACGCCGAAGAGTCCGCCCAGACCCCACGAGAACGTCTCAGCCGCCAGCCGCATTCGGGTCAGTCCGAAGGCGTCCTCGTAGAGGTCGAGGCGGTGGAGTGCGGAGGCGACGATGACGATCGTCAACACACAGAGTGTTCCGAGGAGCGCACGAAGCAGCGTCCTCTCTGCTGCGCGGCGAGGCTGCGCGACACGAGCCGCCGCCGCGACGACCACGAGTGTGAGGACGGCGACGACGATCAGCTGCCAGAAGCCTTGCCGCGCGTACTCGGCGTATGTCAGCCCCGTCGTCTCCAACACGTGGTCGTGTCCACCGAAGAGGACTGTCACCTGCACGACGACGAACGCGAGGAAGAGCGAATCGAGGAGAACGAGCGGGATCGCCCACTCGCTGAGGCGGAACGTCGGCGAGGGCAGCGACGGATCCCGAAAGCTCCGTCGGGACGCGAGCGCGAGACCGAGCGCCCCGAGGAGTACCAAAGCGAAGAGGACAAGACGTTCTGGAAGCGACGACACCGACGGCAGCGGTGTGCTCCCGGCGACCTGTGCAAACGCAGCGTCTGCGCTCCAGAAGAGACCTCCAAATGGGACAACCAGCACTGCCCCCAGCACGACGCCGCGGAGCACCGGCGTCGAGCCTCGGGGAAGGGGCGGCATGAGCTCCGGCAACCGGTCGAGTGCGCTCAACGGCGCCAGGAGCTAAACGACTCTCGGGCCCGCAACGGCAACCGCGGCAAGCAGACACGCCGCGACGATGTCGATGCTCGTCACCCAGCGTGCGTCGAGAAGGGCCGGCATGGTCGCCAGCGCGAGCGCCAAGCCTCCGAACAGGACTCGATCGAGCGAGACACTCGTGCCGACCGCGATCGTCGCCGCGACGAGGATGGCGACGACGGGGACGTCGACGCCGAGCGGCGAACTCGGCAACGTCGCAGCCGCGGTAAGCGCGGCAAGCAAGGCGAGGACTCTCATCGCGGCAGCTCGACGACGATCCGGCACCCGCCCCGGGATGTCGGGTCGACACTGATGGAGCCGCCGTGCAGCTCCACGATCCAATGGGCGATGGCAAGGCCGAGGCCACTGCCTCCGTCGTCGGACGAACGAGCACGGTCGCTTCGGTAGAAGCGCTCGAAGACGCGCTCGGCCTCCGCAGGAGGGATACCGGGCCCTTCGTCTTCGACCTCGAGCCGCGTGTAGCCGTCGCGAGAGCCCGCCCGGAGAACCACCTTCCCACCCCCCGGAGAGTGGCGAATCGCGTTCGCGACGAGATTTCCGAGCACCTGCCGGAGTCGCTGCTCGTCGGCCTCGAGAACAGGTTGCGGTTGCTCGACGTCGGCTTGGAGGCGGATGTCTCGCTCGGACGCATGTGCTCGCCAGTCGTCGACGACCCGCCCGATCAGGTCGCCGGCGCTCGCGCTCGAGCGCTCGATGAGAACGGCGCCGGACTCGAGCTTCGACAGGTCGAGAAGCTGCTTCACCAAGTCGCCCAGCCGCCCGACTTGGCGCAGAAGATCTTCGAAGACCTGCTGATCGGCCGTCTCGACGCCGTCGACGAGGTTCTCCAGTCTCGCTTGCAAAGCGCCGATCGGCGTTCGCAGCTCGTGAGATGCGTTCGCGACGAGATCGCGCCGCACCCGATCGAGCTGCTCGAGCCCCCCGGCCATCGAGTTGAACGCGCGCGCGAGCTCACCGACCTCGTCACGTGAGGTCGCGGTGACGCGGCGGCTGTAGTCGCCGCGTGCCATCGCCCGCGAAGCCTCCACCATCTGCCGAAGCGGGAACGTCATGCCGTGGGCGAGGAGCTGCACCAGCGCGAGCGCGAGCGCCGCAGCAATGAGCCCCGTGATCACGAAAGACGCCCCGAGCTGCGCGCCCGCCGAGACGACGACCAGGGTCACCGCGACAGCAGCGACGATGACGACCCCGAGCTTCAGCTTGATCGAGCCGAGAAAATCCAGGGGTCTCACAGGAAATCGTTTGTGTCGAGCGCGTATCCGATCCCGTGCACGGTGCGGATCGTGCGCGCTCCGAGCTTGCGACGGATAGCCCGCACGTGGGAGTCGACCGTGCGCTCCCCGGAGCCGATGCGGTAGCCCCAGACCTCCTCGAGGAGCCGGCGACGACCGAAGACGACGTGTGGTGTCTGGGCGAGCCGGAAGAGCAGTGCGAACTCGGTCGGCGTCAGGTGCACTTCCTGGCCGTTGTTAGAGACGTAGCGCGTGTCCGGGTCGATGACGAGTGTGCCGATCCGGATGCGCTCGCCCGCGAGAGACGGAAAGCGATCGGCACGGCGTAG
>Ga0183260_10003419_pt1 | contig 12800 bp, 11 predicted proteins | sample AntDrymUQ4972206_2_FD_129768 | JGI IMG/M metagenome (GOLD analysis project Ga0183260, IMG submission 129768) | Polar desert sand microbial communities from Dry Valleys, Antarctica - metaG UQ497 (22.06) (version 2) (version 2) | ecosystem: Environmental > Terrestrial > Soil > Desert | place...
CGCCGGCGGCGCCTGACCCGTCCGCGGATCTTCGACGCGCAGGCGCAGAGTCGGAGGTACGACCCGCGGCACGTGCGGCGGCGCAACCGGCCGAGGCGGCGCAGCCGGCGTTGCAGCCGCGGGCCTCACCGGCTCGGGAGCGCGTTCCACAACCGGCGGGGTCTGGATCGGCTCGGGTTCCGGCTCGGCGACGGGCGCTTGTGGCTCTTCACGCGCAACCGCCGGCTGCGGCTGAGCGGTCGTCTCGGAAACAGGCGTAGGCGCTGGATCGGCCGGCTCTTCCTCGCGACGGGCAAGCGGCTGCGGCTCTTCAAGTACTTCAACCGGCGGTGGAATCTCCGCCGGAATCAGCCCGGCTTCGGGCGCCGCGTGCGGGGCTGCCGGCTCCTGCGGCATGACCGGCTTGGCGCTCTTGACGAGTCGCGGCGGCGGCAGCGCGGGCGGCGCTGGCTTGACCGGCTCCTGGTGCCTGCCGTGACCGGGCTTCTTACCCTTTACTGGAGCGGGCGTATCGGCAAACGACGCGTTCGACGGGACGTTCAGCCCGCGCTGACGCGCCATGCGGGAGACGAACTCCCGCGCGACGACCTCTTCGATCGTGCTCGACGCGCTCTTCACCTCGATGCCATGATCGCGCTTGAGCAGCGCCATCACTTCCTGGCTCGTGGTGTTGAGAAGCTCCGCGACTTTATAAATCCGGACAGTTGCCATTCAGTATTTGATGTCGACTTATTACGTATTCGACGGTTTGTCCGTCGTGTCACCGGTGTCGCCGCCAGCAGCTGCCGCGACGGTGTCTTCGCCCTCGGCGCCAGCGGTTTCGCTTGCCGTGTTCTCACTCTGAGGAGCTGCGGTCAGCTCCTCACTACCTTCCGCCGCTGTTGCCTCACCATCCTCGGCAGTGACGCCGCTTTCTGAGGCCGTGCCTTCCGCAGATTCCTCGCCGGGAGCCGCTTCGAGCTCGCCGAACTGCGCCTCGACTTCGCGGCGCTTGTCCTCTTCGCTCTTGATGTCGATCTTCCAACCGGTCAGCTTGGCGGCAAGGCGGACGTTCTGGCCCTTCTTGCCGATTGCAAGCGACAGCTGCTTGTCTTCGACAATGACCTCCATCACGCGCTCGGCCTCGTCGACGATCGACACGCGCTGCACCTTCGCGGGGCTGAGCGCGCTTGTCACGAACATCACGGGATCATCGGAGTACTCGACGATGTCGATCTTCTCGCCTCGCAGCTCGCGGATGATCGACTGCACGCGGGTGCCCTTCATGCCGACGCATGCGCCGACCGGGTCGACGTCGCGCTCGCGCGAGTAGACCGCCACCTTGGCGCGATCACCCGCCTCGCGAACGGCGCCGCGAATGATCACCGTGCCGTCGTAGATCTCCGGCACTTCCTGCTCGAACAGCTTGATCAACAGGGCCGGATCGGTCCGCGACAGGACGATCTGCGGACCCTTGGCACTGCGGTTCACGCCGCGGACGACGGCGCGGACGCGGTCGCCAACGTTGTAGTTTTCCGCGCGGGACTGCTCCTTGCGGGGCAGCTGGGCTTCGACGCGGCCCATTTCCATGATGATGTCGCCGTTCTCGAAGCGCTTCACCATCCCGTTGAGGACTTCGCCAATCCGCTCGCTGTACTCGGCGTAGACGTTTTCGCGCTCGGCCTCGCGCACCTTCTGAAAGATCACCTGCTTGGCCGTCTGCGCCGCAATGCGGCCGAGATCCTCGGTCGGGCGGGGGAACTCGATCTCCATGTCGACTTCGGCTTCCTCGCCGTACAGCTGCTGGGCTTCAGCCAGCGAAATCTGCGTCGCCTCGTCGGTGACTTCCTCGACGATGCGCTTGACTGCATACAACTCGAGCTGGCCGGTCTCCTGGTTGAATCGCGCGCGCAGCGCCTCGCTCTTGTAACGCTTGCGGGCAGCCGCCTCCAGCGCGTCCTGGACGGCGCTGATGATGATTTGCGAATCAACGCCCTTTTCCTTGGCGATGGCGTCGATCTGCTGCAACAACGGATTTACAGTGGCCATATTTTGTGAAGCTTCCAGCTCCCAGCTCCCAGCTTCCAGTGCGTTCGACGGCCCCGGTTCCCCGGGCTGCCGACAGCAGGCAGATCGGGGAGCCCCGGGCTCCTAAAATTCCACGGCGAGCTGCGCCCGCTTCACCGACCCCAGCGGCAACCGATGAGTCCGGCGCCCTTCCTCGAGAACGACCAGACCCTCTTCCACCCCGCGCAATCGGCCCGCAAACGCCGATTGACCATCGAGCGGCTCGTTCGTGACGATCTTCGCGAGCCGCCCGGCGAACCGACGATAGTCCGCTTCGTGCCGCAGCCGCCGATCCAGCCCCGGCGACGAAACCTCGAGCGTATACTCCTGCGCGAGCGCGGCCTCGCCCAGTTCTTCCTCTTCGACGTCGAGCACGGCGCTCAGGTCGTGACTGACGCGCTGGCAGTCTTCGATCCCCACAGCGTCCTCAGGGGTTTCGACTCGCCCCTGGTCTGGGCGGTCGATCACGACCCGAAGCACGTTGCCGATCGATTCCCGGCGCAGCTGCACGTCGAAGATCTCGAGCCCGTAACTGGCAGCCACCCGTGCCGCCGCATCCCGGATGCGCCCGATCCTCTCGTGGTCTCTGCCCATCTTCGCTTGGTGATCTCGTGTGCCAAGCTACGGCGCCACAAGTACTCGACTGAAAAGCGACCCTAAAAACAAAAAGTGGGCACGGGCCCACTCGGGAATTTCCTCGTAGCTGGCAATAGACAATATAACATTTCAGACTGGCGCCGCCAGCAGGTCATAGCCCTTCGCCCCGACGATCCTCGCCTGGATGAGGTCTCCGGCACCAACCACAGCCGGATCGCAGTCGGTCAGAAAGACCACCGGATCGATCTCCGGTGCCTGCCCCATCAGCCTTCCCTGGAGAACCAGCTCATGTTCAGCTGAGGGTCCGTCCACGAGGACGGCGACTTCGCGTCCGATCCTGGCCTTCTGCGCCGCGGCGACGATCTTCTTCTGGCGTGCCATCAGGGCGTTTCGCCGCCGGCGCTTGACCGCTGCCGGAACGTCATCAGCCATGGCGAAGGCCCGCGTCCCCTCTTCGTGCGAGTAGGTGAAGACGCCAACATGGTCGAAGCCGGTGTCGGCAACGAAGCCATCGAGTTCGGCGAATTCGGCGTCCGTTTCGCCGGGGAAGCCGACGATCAGCGTCGTGCGCAGCGTCACGTCCGGCACAGTCCGACGAATTCGCGCGAGGAGCGTGTCGTAGGTACGGCGATCACCTGGACGCCGCATGCGCTTGAGGACGCCGGCGGACGCATGTTGCAGCGGCAAGTCGATGTATCGGCACACCTTCTCGCACTCCGCCATCGCCTTCAGCACATCGTCGGTGATGGTGGTCGGATAAAGGTAGAGCAGCCGGATCCATTCGAGGCCGTCCACCTCGTTGAGTTCGCGCAGCAGTCGCGCGAGCGCGCCGCGCTCCCCCTTGTCGATCCCGTAGAACGTCGTGTCCTGCGAGATGAGCAGCAGTTCCTTGACGCCGCGTTCGGCAAGGCTGCGCGCCTCACGGACGATCGATGCGGCGTCGCGGCTGCGGAACTTGCCGCGCAGCGTCGGGATGATGCAGAAGGCGCACGTGTAGTCGCAGCCTTCCGCGACCTTGACGTAGGCGAAGTGCTTCGGCGTCGTCAGCAGTCGCGGCGTGTCGGCGTCGTAAAGATAAGTCGGCAGCGCCGGTGCAACGAGCGGCGCACTGCGGACGGATGGCGACTTCGAATGGAAGGTGAGAGGGACGGCACCGGAAGTCGAGGACAGAGCCGGGGTTCCCATCGTCCCGATTGCACCGAGGATCTGGTCGACCTCGCCAGTGCCGAGCACCGCATCGATCTCCGGGATTTCTCTTTTCAGCTCGTCGCGATAGCGCTCGCCCAGGCACCCGGTGACAATCAGCCGCGAGCAGTTGCCGGTTTCCTTGAGCAGCGCCATCTCGAGGATCGCGTCGATCGACTCCTGTTTCGCCGAGTCGATGAAGGCGCAGGTGTTCACCACCAGCACGTCGGCGCTCGAGGCGTCGTTCGTCAGCTCGTGTCCGGCCTGCTGCGCCATGCCCAGCATCACCTCGCCGTCGACGAGGTTCTTCGGGCAGCCGAGGGAGAGAAAACCGATCTTCATTCGAAAACAACTACCAACTGCCAACCGCCAACTGCCAACAAATCAACTCCCAACTCCCAACTCCCAACGTAGAATCCGGCCTCACCTTGGAAATTGGCGATTGGGATTTGGCAGTTGCGCGGGCGTGAGCCCGCGCCTAGGGATACATTCTGTAAAGCATGCGCGGGTACGGAATCGACTCGCGGAGGTGATCGATGCCGCAGATCCAGGTGACCACCCGCTCGATGCCCATTCCGAAGCCGGCGTGGGGCACGCTGCCATAGCGGCGCAGGTCGAGGTACCACTCGAACGCTTCCTGCGGCAGGTCGTGTTCCTTGATCCGCTGCAGCAACAGCGCGAGGTCCTCGAGGCGCTGCCCACCGCCGATGATCTCGCCGTAGCCTTCCGGCGCAAGCAGGTCGACGCTCAGCGACACCTCTGGACGATCCGGATGCGGCTTCATGTAGAACGCTTTGATCGCCGACGGGAACCCGTGGACGAACAGCGGACGATCGTGCTCGCCCGACAGAGCGGTCTCGTCCGGCGCACCGAAGTCGCCACCCCACTCGAACGGCATCCCCTTCGCCTTCAGCTTGTCGGCCGCGTCGTCATACGAAATTCGCGGGAAGGGGGCTTTGATGATCTCCAGCTTCGCGGTATCGCGCTCGAGGACCTGCAGCTCGCGCTGGCGATTCTCCAGAACGCGCTCGACGATCGAGACGACGAGTCCCTCGGCGAGGTTCATCACGTCTTCGAGGTTCGCGTACGCAACCTCCGGCTCCACCATCCAGAACTCGGTGAGGTGGCGGCGCGTCTTCGACTTCTCGGCGCGGAATGTCGGGCCGAAGCAATACACGCGGCCGAGCGCCATCGCGTTCGCCTCGTTGTAGAGCTGGCCGCTCTGCGTCAGGAAGGCGGTGTTGTCTTCGAAATACTGGACCGGGAACAGCGTCGTCGTTCCCTCGCAGGCCGCCGGGGTGAAGATCGGCGTATCGGCGAGGATGAAGTGACGGCTGTTGAAGTAGTCGCGGACCGCGTCGATGACCTCGTGGCGGATGCGCAGGATCGCCTGCTGACGCGGCGCGCGGATCCAGAGATGCCGGCGGTCCATCAGGAAATCGACGCCATGCTCTTTGGGGGTGATCGGATAGCTCTCGGCTTCGGCGACGACCTCGATGGCGGTGACGTCGAGCTCGTAGCCGCCCGGGGCGCGGCTGTCAGCGCGGACGGTGCCGTGCACGATGATCGCGCTCTCCTGCGTCAGGTGATCGGCCTGCTTGAACATCTCCTCGCCGACGGCCTGCTTCGACAGCACGCACTGGATGAAGCCGCTGCCATCGCGGACCTGCAGGAAGTGGATCTTCCCGCTCGAGCGGCGGTTGTGCAGCCAGCCACGCAATGTGACTGCTTGTCCTTCGAACCGGGCGATTTCGTCGATATACGCGATCATCAGTCCGCCAGGGCGCGTTCGATGCGCTGCCGCGCGCGCCGCGCCTCCTCCAAGACGGCCGTGGGGCTGCTGGTGTTGGCAAGCTCCATCATGTAGGTGCCGTCGTATCCAATCTTCCGCATCGTGACCAGGGCTGCGGGCCAGTCGATCGAGCCCTGGTAAGGGACCAGATGGTCGTCCTCCCGGCGCTTGTTGTCGTGCACGTGGGTCGTGATCAGGTGCTCGGCAGCGATCTCGATCGCATCGGCCACATCGCCCATCAGGTGAGCGTGCCCGAAGTCCATGCACAGGCCGACGCTCGTACCTTCGAAATCCCGATCGAGCATCGTGGCTACTGCTTGCGCCGACGACAGATCGTTCGGGATCACTTCCAGCCCAACGCGGACACCGAGCGGCTCTGCCAATGTGCAGATCTCTTCCGCGCTGCGGGATGCTGCGGCGCGACTGTTGTCGCCGGATGCAGCGCGTGATCCCGGGACGCCGAGGTGGAGGACCATGAACTTCGCCGGGATCTGCCTGGCGATCGCAAGCGCTGCGTCCGCCTCCCGAACAGCCACCTGCCGCCGCGCGCTATCGGCGCTAGCCGTGGAGTAGCTGACGCCTTCGCCACCCGCGCCGAAGTGATCCGTGATGGGGGCGTGGATGCTGTGGAGAGTCAGACCGGTCTCCCTCAACCACTGGGCGAGCCGTCCGATCGCACCGGCATCGTGATAGTCGAAGTGCGAACGCGTCGCAAAAAGCTCGATCGCCTCGAAGCCATACCCGGCGACTTGCGCCAGGTGATCACGGCTGAGGCGCTGGTCGTGGTAGAGATGCGTCGAGATGCCGAAGTGCATGGTCTATGAGAGGTTTACGGCGGCGCCGGGAACCACCCATTATACCCGCCTTCGCTGCGGGTCCTTTTACCGCGGCTTCGGCGCGGCAGGCCCGCCCCTGCCGAGAACCCCTACCGAAATTCTTCGACGTGGGTGGACAGGTGTTCTGCCAGCCTGGAGAAGTGGGGGAGGGCCTCCAGGTTGGTCCGGACGTAGCGCAAGGTCCGTGGGATGTACTGGATGTACACGGGGTTACGCCGCGCCGTCGTCTGGAAACCGAAGGTCCCGAGCGCCTTCAGATTCCGCTGCAGCGCCATCAAGTCGAAGCGCCGGCGGAACTCGTCCGCCTGTTCGGTTGTGCCCTTGATAGCGAGAAAGTAGGCGATCAATTCGTCGACGGTGCTCTCGGGCAGGTCTACATAGGAGTCGCGCAGCAGCGACACCAGGTCGTAGGTGTCCGGTCCCATCCTCGCATCCTGGAAATCGATGATGAACAACTTGCCGTTGTGCAGCATCAGGTTCCGGCTGTGGTAGTCGCGGTGGCAGAGCACTCGGGGCTCCGACGCGAGGGTTTCGACGAGGATGGCGAACTCGGCGCGCAGCGCATCCCGGGCCGAGGGTGACAGCACCAGTCCGCGGTAGGCCTCGAGGAAGTGCTTGATGAAGAAGTCCATCTCCCACGTCAGCTTCTCGATGTCGAAGGCGATGCCGTACGGCAGATAGTCGCCAGACTCGAGCGCGCCGCCGCGCCGCTGCAACGTCGCGACGAGCGCAACAGATTGCCGGTAAAGCGCCGCGTGCTCGGCGGGCGTGGCGGCTCCCAGGTGCGCCTGCAGCGTCACGTCGCCGAGGTCCTCGAGGGCCAGCACGCCGAGATCCTCCGCGTGACCGAGGATGTCAGGAATGGGGACCGGCATCTCCGACAGCAGACGCGCAACGTTCACGAACGGCAGCGTCTTGTAGTCGAACGGACCGCTGTGCAGCGACAGGACGATCGAGGGTGACCCGGGTGTCTGAATTCTGAAGTAGCGGCGGTCGGACGCGTCGCCGGTCAACGGCACCACGTAAGGGGAACGGGTGGACAGGCCGCTTCGATGCAGGTAGCCGTCGATCCGTTCGCGCGTTTGAGCCGTGTCGGGCTCGCGTTTGTCCGTCATCTACTACTCACCACGTCTTGCACTACTCACTACTCTCTCGTTCAAATGGCGCGGATCAGCAGGTCGCCGTCGATGCGCTCGTCGCGCCCCGCCGTCTGGCCGTGCGCCCGGACAATGGCGCAACGTTCGTATCGGGCGCCGGCTGGAATCGTGACCTCGTCGGCGACGATGCAATCACGGAGATGCGCGCCGGCGCCGACGATTACATCATCCCATATGGCCGTCCGTTCAAGAACCGCGTCCGCGCCGATTTGCGCGGTGCGGGCGACCATCCGGTCTCCTTCCGTCCCGGCGAGTGCGAGCGACGTGCGCAGGCAATCGAGCGGCGTGCCGATGTCGTTGAAGGACGCGCCGCTGATGAACGCCGCGATGCTTCCGCGCCCTTCGCGGATGAGGACCGGGTAGAGCGCGTTGACCGACTCACTCACGACGTTGTCTTCGAGGTGGCTGAAGACATCCGCTTCGGCGACCTGGACGCCGATGAAATGAAACGACTCGACGCCGACTCCCGGTCGCGTGAACCCGCTCACGAAGCCATCGGCCGAAACCGTGACGCCGCCATACTTGTCGGGTGCCGGGTTGGGGATCAGCGCCATCGTGACGCGAGCGTCCGAGCGGTCGTGACGCTGGAGCAGCCCATCGACGTCCACGTCTGTCAGCGTGTCGCCGTTGACGATGAGAAACCGCTGGCGGTCACTGTCGGTGAGCAGTGGCAGCGCGTGGCGCGGCCCGCCTGCTGATCCAAGGACGATCGGCTCCCACGAGTAGCGGACGCGAATCCCCAGGGACGTCCCGTCGCCAAGACATGCGGCGATCGAGGCGGGGTGGTGGTGGAGGTTGTAGACGTGGTCGCCGATGCCGCGCCCCGCCAGCCACGCGGCAACCCGGCGGACGAGTGGCTCACCGTTCACCGGTACCGCCGCCTTGGCGCGGACATGGGTGAGCGGACGCAGGCGAGTGCCGAGTCCGGCGGTGAGGACCAGAGCGGGCGGCCGCCTCATTCCTTGGCGGGCTCGAACACCATATCCCTGCCGGTCAGTCCCGCCCCGTCACGATGCGCGAGGAACAGCCCACGGTAACTGTCCAGTAGATAGTCGGATGGCTCGCGGCCGAGGGCCGAGGCCATCTGCGTGATCCCTTCCTCGCCGCCTTCGATCTCTACGAACACGCCTACTGGCGTCTCGTCCACTGCGACGATGACATCCTCACTGGCGAACTCCTCGCGAAATTTCTCATAGCGGAACCACACGTGGAGCCCGAGCTCCTGCAGCACGCGCAACAGGACTTCGCCGTCGCCGACCAGGGTCTCCACCTCCTCGCGGACCTTCATCAAGGAGGGCTGCACCGGGCCCTTGAACGTGAGGCGCGCCTTGCTGTTCTCGGTGCGGACGCGCAGGATGCAGCGGCGCCGGCGCAGCTGCTCGTCCTCGGTATCGAGCAGGGCGTCTTCCTGCAGCCGCCGTCCGTGGAGCGGCGTCGCGCCGGCCGCGACCACCGCCAGACGCGCGCTCTCCGCCGTTTCATACCGCAGCTTGACCTCGCGTTCGACGGTCGTTGTCGTCGTCATACTGAATCGTTCCTCTCGAAGCCCGACATGGTGAAGGAGATACGCAAACAGGCGGGACGCCAACCAGCATCCCGCCTGCGGAAGAATCAGCTACTGAGTCGCGCGGGCGTCACAGTCGCGAATGATGCCGCGACCGGCGTCCGCGTGCAAGCCCGACTATCGTTTGGCCATGGTCACGAACTGCTCGTGATTGTCGCGCCAGATGAGCAGGAATACCGGCGTGCCACCTTCGACGCTCTGCAGCGCCTTGGAAACCTGGGCGACACTCGTGACCGGCTGGCGGTTCACCTCGAGGATGATGTCTCCGGGCGTCAGGCCGGCGTTGAACGCGGGACTGTTCCGATCGATGCTCACGACCTGCGCACCACCGCGGTTACGGGGCAGCTGGGCCTCACGCGCGACCTCCGGCGTGATCGCGCCGACGTGCATGCCGAAACCTGTCGCGGCGCGCTCGTCGTTCTCGGGCGCCGTCGTCCGGGCGCTCTCCCCCCCGGCTTCGAACTCGAGGTCGAGCTCGTCGATCGTGACGTTCAGCGTCTGGCGCTGCTTGTCGCGGACGATGGTGACCGGCACGGTTGTTCCCGGCTTGGTCGCCATCACCATCGCGACGAGGGCAACGTTGTCCGGCACCGGCCGTCCATTGAACTCGACGATGACGTCGCCGGGCTTGATGCCGGCGCGCGACGCCGGGCCTGGCGCGGGGACGATGTTGACGAGGGCGCCGACGCCGTTCTTCACGCCCATCGCTTCGGCGGTGCGGCGATTAAAGGTGGTGCTGACTTCGACGCCGATGACTCCGCGCGTCACCTTGCCGGTACGCAGCTGCGGCACCAGGTCCCGGAGCGTGTTGATCGGGGTGGCGAAGCCGATGCCGATGTTTGACTGGCGGCTCGGGTCGGTGTAGATCGCGGTGTTCATGCCGACGACTTCGCCGCGAACGTTGAGCAGCGGCCCGCCGGAGTTACCCGGATTGATCGCCGCATCGGTCTGCAGCATCGTCTGATCACGTCCGCGCGCGACACGGAATTCGCGGCCCAGCGCGGAGATCACGCCGACGGTGACGGTATGGGTGAAACCGAAGGGGTTGCCGATCGCCATGACCCAGTCACCTGGTTCCATCTGGGTGGAGTCGCCGAACTTCACCTCGGGGAGAGGCGCCGCCGGCATTTCCGTCAGCTGAATCAGCGCGCTGTCAGTGAGCGGATCGCGTCCGACGACCTTCGCCGCGTAATCCTCGCCAAGACCGGCGCCGAACAGGCTGACCCGAATCCTCTCGGCTCCCTCGACGACGTGGTTGTTCGTCAGGATGAAGCCTGACTTGTCGATGATGAAGCCGGTGCCGGCGCCTTCACTGATGCCTTCATCGCTGCGCGGCTCCTGGCGGCGCGGTTGCTGCGGGCGTTGCTGTCCACGCGGGGTCTGTCCGAAGAAACGTTCCAGCAGTTCGTCGCCGCCGCCACCGCCGAAGAAGTCGGTCAGCTCACGCGTGCGCGCCCGTGCCTCAGTGCGGATGTTCACGACGGTCGGGATCTGGCCCTTCGCGATGTTCTTGAAGGTGGACGCGTCGATAGGCCCGCTGAGCGGCGCGCTGTTACTTGCGGGAACGTTGACCGTCTGCGCGCTGGAGGCGGGCGTCAGGTCGAGACGCGAGGCGATCACCATCCCGACGGCGAGCGACGCGACCGCAATGAGGACGGCGTAGAAGAGCGTGGTCTTTCGTGTGGACATTTCTTCGAACTCCCGATGACCCGTGACCCGATTACCCGATTGCGGACTAACCGATGAGGACGATTTCTTTCTGGAGCGGCCCCGTCACCGTGGCGTCGCGCTCCCCGACGAACATGTTGATCTCCGTACGGACGCCGAAGCGGTCGTTGTAGACGCCCGGCTCGATGGTGAAGCCGGTGCCGGCGATGAGACGGCGGTCGTCGCGCGTTTCGTAGTCGTCCATGTGAACGCCGTTGCCGTGGACCTCTTCGCCGAGACTGTGCCCGGTGCGATGGATGAACAGGTCACCGTATCCGGCGCGGTCGATGACGTCGCGACAGGCCCGATCGACCTGCCAGCCACGAAGGTCTCCGCCGGATGCGGCCGACGACCGCACGAGCTCGACCGCTGCATCTCGACCGGCCGCGGCGGCGGCAAAGGCCTTCGCGAACTCGTCCGGCACCTGTGCCCCGGTGTAGCCGACCCAGGTGATGTCAGCAAAGACTGCGCCCGGTGTCGGGAGCTTACCCCAGAGGTCGATCAGCACCAGCTCATTGGGACGAATCGCCCGGCTTCCGTCACGAGGCGGCATGTAATGCGGATTACCCGCGTTCTCCTGCGCCGAAACGTTGGGCTGTTCGACTTTCAGCCCGAGCTCCTGGAACCACCCGACCATCCGCTGCTGAACCTCGTACTCGTTCAGTGCGTTGCCCGATCGCATCTGCTCGCGGATCAGTTCGAATGTGCGGTCTTTGACCTCGTAGAGCTTTTCGGATGCTGCGACGTGAGTCTTATACGCGGCGTCGGTCCAGATGGCTTCGAACCGTTGGACGAGATCGCCTGAGGATCCAACCTCGATTCCCAGCTCGCGGATTGCCTCGATGGTCCCGGCGTCCACCCGCGACAGGTAGGGGATGTTGTTCCCGGGCGAGTACTCCATGGCCACCCGCTTCACCCCCTCGAGCAGTTTGCGGAGACCGGCGTCGAGCTGCTGCCGGCCCGCGTACGGCTGCTTGTCGCCGGGGAGCGAGTCGAGGTTGTGGCGTTCGATGGCGTGAACGAGTCCTCTTGGCTCTCCTGAGGCGGGGATCAGGTAGTACCAGCGGCGCGTCGCCATCTTGCCGGATCCGGCGAGACCGGCGACCTGCGTCGCGATCGGATTGGAGCCGTGGAAGTCATAGAGGAGCCAGCCGTCGAACCCGTCTTCCTTGAGTGCGCGCTGGACTGCTTCGATTGGCAAAGACATCAGATGAGTATAGGACACCCGGTTGATCTCTTAAGACGCCGGTCCGCAGCCAGAAGTTGTTAAGCTTGTTGCCGTTGGACCATCAATGAACGAGATCGAGCTCGACGCGCGCGCCGCGTCCTCAACCGGCCTGGAGCCGCAGTTCGCCGCCGCTCTGGCCTACCTGGCGGGTCCGTTCTCCGGGCTGATCATCCTGCTGGCCGAGCGGACCAATCGCTTCGTCCGGTTTCACGCCTGGCAGGCCATCATCGGTCTCGGTGGCCTCGGCCTCCTCGCCGTCGGTTTCCTGCTCAGCGCCTTTCTCGGGCTGTTCCTGTCGCCCGCGATGTTCACGACCCTGTACCTGCTCGCCGGTGTGACCGCAGTCGCCTGGCTTGGCGTGTGGGCGCTCTGCCTGCTGAAGGCATTCGGCGGCTCCGCCCTGAAGCTACCGCTTGCCGGCCGCTACGCTGAGCGCAAGGCCTCGCGCGGCACGAGCACAAACGTTTAGAACTTCTCTCGCCCTCTCAACGCGGTGATGTGGGCGACGTGATGGCGGCCATGCCACGCGTATACCTGGAGCAGACGGTCGGTCGTCATCGGTCCGTTATCGGGATGGACGAGCGGACGCGCGAAATCCCCCGGCTTCATCGACTCGAGCAGGACCACGAGGCGCCGATGCAGCGCCGTGAGTAAGTCGAGCGAGGTGTGGATCGGCGTGAGCCTTGTA
>Ga0183260_10003420_pt1 | contig 12799 bp, 11 predicted proteins | sample AntDrymUQ4972206_2_FD_129768 | JGI IMG/M metagenome (GOLD analysis project Ga0183260, IMG submission 129768) | Polar desert sand microbial communities from Dry Valleys, Antarctica - metaG UQ497 (22.06) (version 2) (version 2) | ecosystem: Environmental > Terrestrial > Soil > Desert | place...
CGGGCCGGCGACCCGGGAGAGGAGCCGCTCGAGGACGGCGGCCTGGTGATCGACTTCGAGAAGCGCACCGTGACCTGCGCCGGGGAGCTCGTGCGGCTCACCTACGTGGAGTTCGAGATCCTGGCCGCGCTCGCGCGCCGTCCGGGGCGGGTCTACAACCGCATGGTGCTGCTCGAGCGGGTATGGGGCGACGCCTCCTACCGCGACCCCCGCACCGTGGACGTGCACATCCGCCACCTGCGCGAGAAGCTGGAGACCGACCCCAAGACCCCGGAGTTGATCCTCACGGTGCGGGGCGTCGGTTACCGCTTCAGGGACAGGTGAGCCGAGTGCGCCGCCCACACCTTAAGTCGTTGCGAAACAAGCTCGCGATGCTCTTCTTCGCGATCACGGCGGCCGCCTTCTCGGTGAGCTACTTCTACGTCGTCCCGCAGTCGGAGTCCAACCTGCGCCGCGAGCGCCTGGATGACCTGGCGCGGGCCGCCACCGGCTCGAAGAGCACCCTCGAGGGGCTGATGGGCCGGCGCGACGTGACCGCCCGCGAGCTGAACCGCCGCGTGCGCGCCCTGGGCGACGCCACGGGGGCGCGCGTGACCCTGCAGGGGGTGCAGCGCTCGGGCGACGTGCCGCGCCCGGAGGATCTCCGCTTCTACACCATCTCCGACTCGCGCGAGGAGACGCAGGTGCCCGAGAACCGGGCGCTCTCGGCGCGGGCGGTGCTCACCGGCGAACCGGTCCGCGGCGGTGGCAGGCTGCCCGACGGCGAGCGCCTCGGCGAGCTGGCCCAGCCGCTCTCCTATCGCGGCCGGATCGACTGGGTGGCGCTCTACTCGCGCAGCTTCGAGGACGTGGGCGAGACCGTGTCGTTCATCCGGGCGCGCCTCCTGGCGGCCACCGCTGTGGCACTGTTGCTGGCGCTGATCGGCGGGTACCTGGTGGCCCAGGCCGTGGCGCGGCGCGTGAAGCGCCTCGAAGAGGCCGCCAGCGAGGTGGCCGCCGGGCGCTTCATCGAACCGCTGCCGGTGGAGTCCGACGACGAGCTGGGCCAGCTCACGCGCACGTTCAACGAGATGCAGGTCCAGCTGCGCCAGGTGGATGTGGCGCGCAAGGAGTTCGTGGCCACGGCGTCTCACGAGCTGCGCACGCCGATCTTCTCGCTCGGCGGTTTCGTGGAGCTGCTGCGCGACGAGGAACTGGACGAGGAGACGCGGCGCGAATTCCTCGACATCATGGCCGAGCAGGTGGAGCGGCTGCAGAAGCTGGCCGTCGACCTGCTCGACCTGTCGCGGCTCGATGCCGGCTCGGTGGAGCTGCAGTACGAGCCGGTGGACCTTTCGGCGCTGGCGCGAACGATCCTGCAGGAGTTCAAGCCGGCGGTGGCCCGCCACGAGACCGAGCTGGAGCTGCGCCTGCCCTCGCGCGTGACCGCTCGATGCGACCGGGAGAGGGTGGCTCAGATCATGCGTATCCTGCTGGACAATGCCCTCCGCCACACTCCGGTCCGAACCCACGTGACTGTGACCGCAGAAAGAAACAACGGTGCGGCCGAACTCACGGTTGCTGACGACGGGCCCGGCCTGGTCGACGAGCACCAGGTGTTCGAGCGCTTCTACACGGGCGACGCCCAGCGCGGCGCCGGCCTCGGCCTGGCGATAGCGCGCGAGCTGGCCGAGCGGATGGACGGCTCGATCCGCACGGGTCCCCGCCGCGAGGGCGCGGCCTTCACCGTGAAGCTCCCCGGTGACCGCGGCAGGCCATCCACGTGAACGCCCTGCGCAACCGGACGGCCGCCGCGGCGCTGCTGGCCGCGCTGGCGGTCGGAGTGGCCGCCTGCAACAGCGGCGACGACGAGGGCGGCGAGGACGAGTCTTCGGGCAAGGCCAAGGAGGTCCGGACCGTCGAGGTGGTCCAGTCCAAGGGCGCGCGCCAGAGCGGCCTGGACGCCTCGGGCCTTTACGACCGCATCTCGCCGGGTGTGGTCACGATCCTCTCGATCTTCGGCGGCGGCGGGGCCTCCTTGCTCGGCGAGGAGGGAGGCGAGGGCGGCCAGGGGTCGGGCTTCGTGCTCGACGGCCAGGGCTACATCGCCACCAACGCCCACGTGGTCACCAGCGGAGATCCGCCCGACCGTGAGCGCGCCAAGGAGGTCTACGTGGAGTTCTCCGATGGCAACCGCGTGAAGGCCAAGATCGTGGGGGAGGATCCCAACGCCGACGTGGCGCTGCTCAAGATCGACCCCGCCGGGCTGTCGCTGACCCCTCTAAAGCTCGGCCGCTCCCGGGACATCGACGTGGGCGAGCCCGTGGCCGCGATCGGCAGCCCGTTCGGCGAGCGCCAGTCGCTCTCGATCGGTGTGATCTCGGCGATCGACCGTGCCATCGAATCCCTCACCCAGTTCCAGATCGGCAACTCGATCCAGACCGACGCCGCCATCAACCCCGGTAACTCCGGCGGCCCGCTGCTCAGCGCTCAGGGCGCGGTGCTGGGCATCAACTCCCAGATCAAGTCGACCAGCGGTGGTGGCGAAGGCGTGGGCTTCGCCATTCCAGTGGACACCGTGCGCCGGTCGCTGACCGAGCTGCGCGAGAACGGCCGGGTGGATTACGGCTACCTCGGCGTGGAGTCGGTGACCCTGTGGCCGCAGGCCGCCGAGCGGCTGAACGTGGACGCCGACAGTGGCGCGGTGCTGGGCGACATCCAGCCCGGAAGCCCCGCCGAGGAGGCCGACCTCAAGGGCGGGCGACCACAGGAGTTCCAGGGCGACAAGCTTCCAGTGGGCGGCGATGTGATCGTTGCCGTGGACGGCCGCCGGCTCACCCGCCGCGACGACCTGGCCGACCTGGTGAGCACCCACAGCGCGGGTGACAAGGTCGAGCTCGAGGTGATCCGCGACGGCGACAAGCGCACGGTGGACGTGACGCTCGGCAAGCGGCCCGACAGCCCGCCCGACCCGCAGCCCTAGCCCTCGGATGCTCCACCTCGTCCGCGATCTGGCGCTTGCGCTGCGCGAGCACGTGCTCCCTTCGCTGGGCTCGCACGCGGGGCGCGCCCACGACCACGCAGCGGACGCGGCCGGCGGCGACGTGACGTTCGCGATCGACGCGGGTGCAGAGGACCGCCTAGAGGAGTTCCTGGCCGAGCGCGCGCCCGACGTGGCGTTCTACTCCGAGGACCGCGGGCTGGTGATGCCACCGGGCGCCGAGGCCGCCGTGGTGCTGGTGGTGGATCCGATCGACGGCACCCGGCCCGCGCTCGCCGGCCTGGAGTCGTGCTGCGTTTCGGTGGCGCTCGCACCGCTTCATGGCGAGCCCACGATGGCCGACGTGAGCCATGGCTGCGTGGTGGAGATTCCCTCCGGCCGCGTGTTCCTCGCCGAGCGGGGAGCCGGAATCGTGGAGGGGCCACCGGTGCGCCTGTCCGTGAACGAGCGGTTGGACCGGATGTTCTGGACCTACGGCTTCCGCGGCCGGCCGGCGCGCGCCCTCACGGAGGTGCTGGCCGAGCTGATCGACGGCTCCTCCGTGGGTGGGGGCACGTTCGAGCTGGGTTCGGCGGCGTTCGACTCGATGTGTGTGCTCGACGGGCGCCTGGATGCCTACGTGGAGCCTGGTCCGCGGATGGTCGCCGATGTGGCCGGGATGCGGCAGGAGTTCGAACGGGTGGGCGGCGGCGCGGTGCTCAACAACTCGCCGTATGACCTCGCCGCCTCGGTGCTCCTGCTCGAGGAGGCAGGGGCGGTCGTGACCGACGCCTATGGGCATTCGCTGGGCGGCCGTCCCCTGCTCGGCTCGGGCGCCGACTACCAGATGTCGATCGTGGCCAGCGGCAACCAGGCGCTGCACAAGCGCATTCTCGAATCGGTCGAGGCGGGCATAGGTCGCCTGAACGGATAGGTTGGAACCGTGGAAGAGAAGGATCGTGCGCAGCCGGCCGACCCTGCCGCTTCGCAGGAGGATGGCCGGAACGTCTCACTCACCATCCCCGCCAAGCCGGACTACCTCGTGCTCGCCCGGCTCGCTCTGTCAGCCGTGTGCCGTCTGACGCCACTGGAAGCTCTCGAGGTGGCGGACCTGAAGCTGGCCGTGACCGAGGCGGCGAGCGAGTTCGTGGACTCCGGAGACGACCGCGACGACGACACGATCGCGTTCGAGTTCCGGCTCGGAGAGGGTCGCCTGGAGGTCGAGTTGGTAGGTCCGGAGAATGTGACGTCGAACACCGACCGTGAGCTGAGCCACGCGATCATCGAGGCCACGGTCGACGAGTCCGAGTTCTCACCCGGTCGCACCCTGCTGGTCAAGCAACTGCCGTGATCCCCAAGGAAGAGGACTGATGCTGCAGCCGATCGCTGCCGGGCACAAGAGCCTGGCCGACTACACACATGTGGCGGGCAAGCCGCTGATCGCCGAGATCCGCGAGCTGGCCGCCGAGCTGGAGGGCTTGAAGGTGCTGCACCTCTCGGCCACCGCCTTTGGCGGAGGGGTGTCGGAGATCCTCTACACGCTCGTGCCGCTGATGAACGACGTGGGCATCGAGGCGGAATGGCAGGTGATGCTCGGGCGCGAGGAGTTCTACAACGCGACCAAGATCCTGCACAACGCGCTCCAGGGCAATCCGCAGGGCCTCAGCCCCGAGGAGTGGGGGGTGTTCGACCACTACAACGAGATAAACGCGCGCGAGCTCACCGACGGGTGGGACGTGGTGATCTGCCACGACCCCCAGCCGGCGGGAATCTTCCAGCACGTCCCCGAGAAGGGCAGCGCATGGATCTGGCGCTGTCACATCGACCTCTCCACACCCAACCCGGAAGCGATCGAGCGCCTGGTGCCGCTGGTGCGCTCCTACCACGGCGCCGTTTTCCACCGCCAGGAGTACGTGCCCGCCGGGATGGACGGCACACCGATCCACATCTGCCCGCCGGCGATCGACCCGCTGTCGCCGAAGAACATGGCCTTCTCGCCCGAGGACGCGGCCTACGTGTGCGACCAGTTCGGCCTCGAAGTCGACCGGCCGCTCATGTGCCAGGTCTCGCGCTTTGACCCGTGGAAGGACCCGATGGGCGTGATCGACGCTTACCGGCTGGTCAAGGAGGAGATCCCCGAGGTCCAGCTGGCGCTGATCGGCTCGATGGCCACCGACGACCCCGAGGGGTGGGACTTCTTCAACCAGACGATGGCCCACGCCGACGGCGACCCCGACGTGCACATCCTCAACAACCTCAACAGCGTGGGCGCGATCGAGGTGAACGCGTTCCAGTCCCAGGCCGACGTCGTGATCCAGAAGTCCACCCGTGAGGGCTTCGGCCTCACGGTGTCTGAGGCGCTATGGAAGGCGCGCCCGTTCATCGGCGGCGATGTGGGAGGCATCCCCCTCCAGGTTAAGGACGGCGAGACGGGGTACCTGGTCTCCTCTCCAGAAGAGTGCGCCAAGCGCTCCACGGCCATCCTGCGCGAGCCGGACCTCGGCAGACGGCTGGGCCGGGCGGGCAAGGAACATGTACGGAAGAACTTCCTCACTCCCCGTCTGCTCCGCGACTGGCTGCGTATCTTCAAGGAGAACGCCTGACACCCTGATCCCATGAGCCAAGAGTCCCAACTCGTCCTAGTCTCGAACCGCGGCCCGGCCACGTTCGGGAGGGCCGATGACGGCTCGCTCCAGCCGGCCCGCGGCGGCGGCGGGCTCGTTACCGCCCTCACGGGGCTCGTGCATCACCGCGACGCGCTCTGGGTGGCCTCGGCAATGTCCGACGAGGACGCCGAGATGGCGCGCCAGCACGGCGGGGGAGCGTTCGACTGCGAGCTGGAGGACGTGACCTACCGGATTCGGCTGGTGGAGTCCGATCCGGAGGCCTACGAGGCCTTCTACAGCGTGGTGGCCAACCCGCTGCTGTGGTTCATCCAGCACTACCTGTGGGACCTCTCCAACGCCCCTGACATCCGCCAGGCGGAGATTGACGCCTACGAGAACGGCTACTGCGCGGTGAACCGCGACCTGGCCAACGCCGTGCTGGAGGAGATCGAGGGCGACGACGAGGCCGTCGTGATGCTCCACGACTACCACCTCTACACGGCGCCCAAGTACATTCGAGAGGCGCGGCCGGACGTGTTCCTGCATCACTTCGTCCACATTCCCTGGACGCAGCCCGACGCGTGGCGCGTGCTGCCCCGGGACATGCGCGAGGACCTGTACGAGGGAATCCTGGCCAACGACATCGTCGCCTTCCACACCCACTCCTACCGGCGCAACTTCCTGCTCTGCTGTCGTGAGCTGTTCGACCTCGAGGTGGACGAGCACGCCGGCGTGGTGCGCATGGATGATCGCGAGGTGTGGGTGCGCACCTACCCGCTCCCGATCTCGGCCGAGACGTTCCGCAAGAACGCCCAGAGCGCCGCCGTGCACCAGTACGAGAGCCAGATCCGGCGCCGCCGGCGCGAGCACCTGATCCTCCGCGTGGACCGAGCTGACCTGTCCAAGAACGTCCTGCGCGGGTTCACCGCCTTCGACCTGTTCCTCGAGCAGCATCCGGAGTTCAGCGAGCAGGTCACCTTCATCGCCCACCTGATCCCGTCGCGCCAGGACGTGCCCGAGTACGCGGAGTACCTCGAGCGGATCGAGGCGCTGGTGGCCGTGGTCAACCACCGCCACGGCACCACCGACTGGATGCCGATCGACCTGCGCCTGCGCGAGAACCTCGAGGAGGCGATCGCCGCGTACAAGCACTACGACCTGCTGATGGTCAACGCGATGTTCGACGGCATGAACCTGATCGCCAAGGAGGGGCCGCTGGTGAACGAGTGCCACGGCGTCTCGCTTCTGTCAGAGAACACCGGCGCCCACGAGGAGCTGGCGGAGTTCGCCCTGTCGGTCAACCCGTTCGACGTTCAGGAGCAGGCCGACGCCATCCACCGCGCGCTCACCATGTCCGCCGACGAGCGCTCGTGGCGCTCGGAGGGCCTCAAGCGCGTGATCGAGTCCCGCAACCCGGGAGACTGGATCGACGAGCAGCTGGCCGACATCGAGGCCAAGCGCCGCGGGCGGACGGCGGTGGAGACGTAACCGGGCGCTCGGAAGACTCTCAGCGAAGCGGGTCGGGGGTGAACTCCCCGGAACGAAAGGGCGGTTGGGCCGGGATCGGCTGGGGAGCGACCGGGATCGGCTCTGCCGGGGCAGGGGGCGGCACAGGGGTCGTGGCGCGCGGCGCCGGCGCGTCCTGAGCGCGGGAGGGAGGGGCGATCACCGCCTCTGGGGCGGTCTCCTTAGGTCCTGGGTAGCTGAGTGGCTCACGGCCGGGCTTTCGCCGTCCGAGGGGATGCCGCACGGGCGCTCGCGCGGCGTCGGCGCCCGGGCGCGACGGACGGCTCGAGGGAGCCGGCGGTGCGATGGGGCGCTGAACTACCGGGGGCCGGCGGGGCGCCTGCTCGCACCCCCTGGGCCCTGCGGCGATCAGCCCGGCGGCGCCGATCACCACGGCCAGCCGCCCGACGTTGAGCCAGCGCACCCGCCCCAGCAGGTCATGCGCCGCGGCTGATCGCCTCGAAGCCACTCACGGACAAGGCGAGCCGGGTTGGCGATTCGCCCCCCTCACGGACCGGCGGCACCCCGCCCTCCGCTATCGTGGCCCGCTTCATGGCCCACCTGTACGACCTCATGCTGCTCATCGACGCGACCGCCCCCGACGACCGCCGCGAGGCGATCGTGGGCGAGGTCGAGTCCATGCTCAGCTCGGGCGGCGAGATCGTGGGGCGCCACGACTGGGGCACCCGGAAGATCGCCTTCGAGATCGACCACCGTCCGGAGGCCGCGTACCACCTGTTTCAGTTCGAGAGCGAGCCCGACCTCCTCGAGCGGCTCAATCACAGCCTGCGCATCACCGACGGGGTCCTGCGCCACCGAATCATCCGGCAGCTGCCGGGCGCGCCGCCCCCGCCCCCCAGCCCTGAGCCCTCCGCGCCCACGCGCGAGGAGGAGCCCGAGGGCCGGGTTGCCGCCCGCGCGGCAGCCGACGCTCCGCCCGAGCCCACCGAGTCGGGCGCCGACGACGCCGAGTAGTCGCACACCGGCCGTACGTACGTAACGGCCTCGCGACAACTCACCCAAAGAGCAGCTTCATCTCGCAACGTCCCACCCATGCGCGCCGGATCCGCGAGTACCCTCGGTCGTCGAATCAATCCAAGCTTTCTGAGAGCTAGAGAAGGAGCTTTCCATGGCAGGTACCAACATCAACCGGGTGATCCTCACCGGCAACCTCACACGCGACCCTGAGCTCAGCTCGCTGCCCAGCGGCACCTCTGTGTGCTCACTGCGCGTGGCATGCAACTCGCGCCGTAAGGACGCGTCGGGCGAGTGGGTCGAGCAGCCCAACTACTTCGACGTCACGGTCTGGGGCGCGCAGGGCGACAACTGCGCGCAGTACCTCTCCAAGGGACGCCCCGTCGCGATCGACGGACGGCTGCGCTGGCGGGAGTGGGAGGCCAAGGACGGATCGGGCAAGCGCCAGGGTGTGGACATCGTGGCCGACTCCGTCCAGTTCCTGGGCGGGCGCCAGGACGGGGAGAACGGCGGCGGGCGTTTCACCCCGCAGTCGGACGTCCCGGCCGACACAGCGGACTTCGATCGCGCGCCGGCCGGTGCTGGTGCCGGCACGGGGTCCGACGACGACATCCCGTTCTAGCGGCTGTCGTTAGCATTGCCGCCTCCAGATGGGACATGGAGCCCCCGCACGCGCGGGGGCTCGGGTTCCTGCCCCGAATATCCGTGAAAGAGGTCAGTAGTGGCTCAGGCCATTCTGCTGCAGCCGGTCGAGACGCTGGGAGACCGCGGCGAGATCGTCGACGTGGCCGACGGCTACCTGCGCAACTTCCTGGTGCCACGCAAGCTGGCCCAGCCCGCCACGACGGCCTCGATCGCGGCTGCGCGGCAGCGCCAGGAGGCGTCGGAGCGCGCCGCCAGCCAGCAGGCCGAGAAGGCGGAGGAGTCGGCCGGGCTGCTGCGCAAGACCGTGCTCACGATTTCGCACCAGGCGGGCAGCGACGGCCGTCTGTACGGATCGGTCACCACGCAGGAGATCGTGGACGCGGTGCGCCAGGCGCGCGGCGTGAAGCTGGACAAGCGCAAGGTCCAGATGCCCGAGCCGATCAGGTCCACGGGCACCCACTCGGTCACGGTGGAGGTCTCGGACGGCATCTTCGCCGACGTCAAGACCATCATCACGGCCGAATAAACTTCGTTGGCCTGCGTCATCGGGTCTCGCCTTGGCCCACCAAGGCTTCGACCCTGCTTCCTTGGCCAGCTCGTTTCTTCAGCCGTGATCCGCTGACGGGGGATCTCTGATGGCCGTGTCGGCCGCCCACGGCGCCAGCACCCCTCCCCAGAATGAAGAGGCCGAGGTGGCCGTGCTCGGCACGATCCTCATGACCGAGCAGGCGCTCGATCAGATCTTCGTGGACCTGCGGCTGGGGGCGGAGGACTTCTACCGGCCGCGCCACCAGCTGATCTTCCGGGCGATGCTGCGGCTGAAGGAGAAGGCCGAGCCCGAGGCCGTGGACGCCATCACGGTCTGCGACGACCTCCGGCGCGAGGGCAAGCTCGAGGAGGCCGGCGGCGACGGCTACGTCCACTCCCTCCCCGCCATGGTGCCCGCCGCCGGTGCCGTGCGCGACTACGCCCGGATCGTGCGCGAGCACTCCATGCTGCGCCGGCTGCTGGGAGCCGCGCGCGACATCCAGGAGAAGGTGGCCACCGACTCGGGCGATCCCCGCGCGCTGGTGGAGCAGGCCGAGCAGGCGATCTTCCGCGCGGGACACCACGAGGACGGCAGCCAGCTGCGCGCGATCGAGGACATCCTGCACGACGAGCTGGACAAGCTCGAGCGGCTCTCCAAGGAGGGCCAGTCGCTCACCGGCACGCCCTCGGGCTACCGGGACCTCGACGAGATCACCGGCGGCTTCCAGCCCGGCAACCTGATCGTGCTCGCCGCCAGGCCGGCGATGGGAAAGTCGGCCCTGGCCACCAACATCGCCGAGAACGCCGCCGTGGACCACGGCAAGGCCGTCGCCATGTTCTCGCTGGAGATGTCCGAGGGCGAGCTCGCCCAGCGCTTCATCGCGTCACGGGCGCGGATCAACGGCGAGTCCCTGCGGAAGGGCAAGGTGAGCGCCGACCAGTGGCCGAAGGTGCTCAAGGCCACCGAGAAGCTGGGCCGTGCGCCGCTGTTCGTGGACGACTCCTCGGACATCGGCGTACTGGAGCTGCGGGCCAAGGCCCGGCGCCTGCACCAGCGCCACCCCCTGGGCCTGCTGATCGTGGATTACCTCCAGCTGATCCGTCCGGAGGATCCCCGCGACGGCCGCGTCGAACAGGTGGGCAAGATGAGCCGCGGACTGAAGATCCTCGCCCGTGAGCTGCACATTCCGGTGATCGCGATCTCCCAGCTCTCGCGAGCGGTGGAGTCGCGCCCGGACAAGAAGCCGATGATGGCCGACCTGCGTGAGTCGGGCAACATCGAGCAGGACGCCGACCTCGTGATGTTCGTCTACCGCGACGAGTACTACAACGACGATTCCGAGAAGGCCGGCCTCGCCGACATCATCATCGGCAAGCACCGCAACGGCCCCGTGGGCTCGATCGAGCTCACCTTCGTCGAGCGCTACCCGGCCTTCCGGACCAAAGCCCGCGACCACGATGCCGGCCGCGTGCCCGCCGGCATCGGATGAGCCCGCTGCGCCCCGTTCCGAGCGGGAGCCCCGGCGAGCCGCCGCGCTGTGCCCTCGGGATATGCGACGGATCGGGCTGGATCGAGCTCGAGGACAACACCGCGGCGCCGTGCGAATGCCGGCAGGCCAAGATCGCGCGCGCGGCCAGCCGCGGAATGGGCACGGGGGTGCCCAAGCGCTTCCGGGGGGTGTCCTTCGACCGGAACCCGATCAGCGACATGGACCCCCACCTGCTGCGCTCGGTGCGCGACTACGTGCGCGACGTCGACGCCAGCCTGGACGCCGGCCGCGGACTGTGGCTCGCCGGCGATGTGGGTACTGGGAAGACCTCGCTCGCCATGCTCGTGTCACTCGCCGCCGAGAAGGCCGGCCGATCGGTGGCGATCTACCCGGTCACGCGCCTGCTGGCCGAGATCAAGGACACCTACGACAGCCAGAACGGGGGCTCCTACATGAGCCTGTTCCGCAGGCTGTGCGCGGTGGACCTCCTGCACCTCGACGACCTCGGCGCCGAGCGGCGCACCGACTGGGTACTCGAGCAGCTGTACTCGGTGGTGAACGAGCGCTGGCAGGACGAGCGGTCGATCGTGATCACCACCAACACCCTCAACCTGGACGAGCTCCGCGAGCAGATCGGTGCGCGCACCGTCTCCCGCCTGCTCGAGATCTGCGGCGAACCCCTTCCCATCATGGGCGAGGACCTCCGCCTGAAGTCCGCTGGCTGAGAGAACGAACCTGCGCAGCCGGCCGAGCCGGCTGCTTGGCGGACGGCCCACCTACACTCGTCAATCGATGCCGGGACTGGTCATAGTCGGCGCCCAATGGGGCGATGAGGGAAAGGGAAAGGTCGTGGACCTGCTCGCTGAGCAGGCCGGCGCCGTTATCCGCTTTCAGGGGGGCAACAACGCCGGCCACACGATCGTTCGCGACGGCGAGACATACAAGTTCCACCTCGTCCCCTCGGGCATCCTCTACCCCGGACGCCCATGCGTTGTCGGCAACGGGGTGGTGGTGGACCCGCGGGTGCTCACCGAGGAGATCGAGGAGCTGCGGCGCCGTGGGATAGACCTCTCGGGGTTGCGCATCTCGGCCAACGCGCACCTGATCATGCCCTACCACCTGCTGCTCGACCACGCGGGCGAGGCGAAGCTGGGCGAACGTGAGATCGGCACCACCAAGCGGGGCATCGGCCCGTGCTACGCCGACAAGGCCGCGCGGCTGGGCATCCGGGTCCAGGACGTGCTCGACGAGAAGATCCTCAAGCAGAAGATCGCCGCTGCCCTGGAGCCCAAGCGCCTCACGTTGCGCGAGTTCGACAAGGACCCGCGCCTGGACCTGCACGCGATGACCGAGGAGTACCTCGCCTTCGGCCATCGCCTGGAGCCCTACATCGCCGACACCCCGCCGATCGCCTGGGATCTGCTCGACGCCGGCGAGCTGGTGGTGTTCGAGGGCGCCCAGGGCACCCTGCTGGACATCGACCACGGCACCTATCCGTTCGTCACATCGTCCAACCCGGTGGCAGGCGCCGCGTGCGTGGGCGCCGGCGTGGGACCGAAGCAGATCGACGAGGTGTGGGGCATCTCGAAGGCCTACACGACACGCGTGGGCGCCGGCCCGTTCCCCACGGAGCTCCACGACGCGGTTGGCGAGCGGATACAGAAGGCCGGGAGCGAGTTCGGGACCACCACCGGGCGGGCGCGCCGCTGCGGCTGGCTGGACCTGGTGGCGCTGCGCTACGCCGTCCGAGTGAACGGTCTGACCGGCCTGGTCGTCACCAAGCTCGACGTTCTCACGGGAATCGACCCGATTTGCGTGGCCACGCACTACACGGGCCCCGAGGGAGCCACCTTCGAGAACTTCCCGTATCACCAGTCGGTGCTGCACCGCGCTCGCGGGGAGTACGAATCCCTACCCGGCTGGCAAGAGGACATCAGCGGCGCTCGCGAAGTGTCCGACCTCCCCGCGAACGCCCGCGCCTACCTCGACTACATCGAGGAGCGGCTGGGCGTCCCGGTCGTGATGATCGGCGTGGGCCCCGCCCGCGACGAGATCATCTGGACCGAGGCCGCGGAGCGGCTGACGGCCGC
>Ga0183260_10003421_pt1 | contig 12799 bp, 10 predicted proteins | sample AntDrymUQ4972206_2_FD_129768 | JGI IMG/M metagenome (GOLD analysis project Ga0183260, IMG submission 129768) | Polar desert sand microbial communities from Dry Valleys, Antarctica - metaG UQ497 (22.06) (version 2) (version 2) | ecosystem: Environmental > Terrestrial > Soil > Desert | place...
CACGTGCTGCAGCCGTTCCTCATGGGCCGCTTCGTCTCGGTGCACCCGCTGGGCATCATCTTGGCCATCGCGGCCGGGCTGGTCGCGGGCGGCGTGGTCGGCGCGCTCATCGCGGTGCCGCTCGTCGCCTGCATCCACGCCGTGGGCAAGCGCCTGTCGGCCCCCGGCCCGGAGGCCGCCGCGGCCACCACGGGCCTCGCCGACGGGGAGCCGGACGGCGACGGGGGCACCACGTCGTGGCCCGTCGCCCGGGACACCACGCGGGCCGAGGGCGACGCGGCCGTCAACGAGGCAGTCGAGCAGGGGCGGGCCGACCCTCCCCCGGGGCAGCCCCCTGGGCAGCCCCCTGGGCAGCCCCCGGTGCAACCCCCGGAGCAACCACCGGGGCAGCCACCGGAGCAGCCACCGGGTCGATGACGGCCCCGGCGGCATCGACCTCGTCGTCGCGGCTGCGCAGCCGGACCTCCGGGATCAGGCACGCGAGCACGAGCGCGACCGCGACGACCGGCACCGCGGCGAGGAACACGTCGCCGAGCGCGTCGGCGTAGGCGCGCACCACCGCCTCCCGCACCCCGTCGGGCAGCGCCCGCAGCGAGGACAGGTCCCCCCCGTCGGCCGCCACCTCGGCGGCCGCCCCGCCCGCGAGCGGGCCGAGGTGGTGGGTGAGCCGGATCCCGAGCACCGCGCCGAAGGCGGCGGTGCCGAACGCGCCGCCCATCATCCGGAAGAACGTGATGGCGCTGGTCGCGGTGCCCATGTGCCGCCGGCCGACCGAGTTCTGCACGGCGGTGATGATGATCTGCATGGTGCCGCCGAGACCGGCGCCGAGGACGTACAGCGACAGCCCGACCTGCCAGTACGGGGTGTCGGCGCCGAGCCGGCTCAGCAGCACCACCCCCACCAGCATCGTCGCGGCCCCGGCGATGGGGAAGGCGCGGTAGCGGCCCGTACGCGAGGCGACCTGGCCCGCGGTGATCGAGGTGGAGAAGATGCCGGCCACCATCGGCAGCAGTCCCAGGCCGGACGCCGTCGGGGTCATGCCGGCCACCACCTGCAGGTACAGCGGGGTGAACACCAGCGAGCCGAACATCGCCATGCCGACGACGAAGCCGAAGGCGCTGGACGCCGAGAAGACCCGGTTGTCGAACAGCTCCAGCGGGATGATCGGCTCCGCCGCGCGGCGCTCGACGAGCACGAACACCCCGGACAGGACCAGCCCGCCGACCAGGAGGGCGAGCGCCGTCACCGACCCCCAGCCGTACGCGTCACCCGCCCACGCGGTGTACAGCAGGATCGCCGAGACCGCGGCGACGATGACCGACGCCCCGAGGTAGTCGATGCTGTGCTCGCGTCGCACGTGCTGCAGCTTCAGCGCCACCGAGGTGACCACCAGCGCGACCGCGCCGATCGGGATGTTGACCCAGAAGATCCACTGCCAGCCCGGGCCCTCGGCGAAGAAGCCGCCGAGGACGGGGCCGAGGACGCTGGACGTGCCGAAGACCGCGGCGAGCCAGCCCTGGTAGCGCCCGCGCTCGCGGGGCGGGATGACGTCGCCGATCGTCGCCAGCGCCAGCGCGAACAGGCCGCCCGCGCCGAGCCCCTGGAGCGCGCGGAAGCCGATGAGCTGGGTGATGTCCTGGCTGAAGCCGGAAAGCAGCGACCCGGCGAGGAAGGTGACGATCGCCGCCTGGAACGTCGGCCGCCGGCCGTACAGGTCGGAGACCTTGCCCCACAGCGGCGTGGACGCGGTCGAGGTCAGCAGGTACGCCGTGACGACCCAGCTGAGCTTGTCGAGCCCGCCGAGGTCGCTGGTGATGCTCGGCAGCGCGGTGCCGACGATGCTCTGGTCCAGCGCCGCCAGGAACATGCCGGCCATCAGGCCGCCCAGGACGACGAGGATCTGCCGGTGCGGCAGGTACTGCTGGTCGGCCGAGGAGGTATGCGGGGCGCTCACCGGACAGCCGGCGTGGTCGTGGCCGCGACAGGTGGTTGCATCCTGCAATGATAATACCTGCGCTGCGGGTGCGCCGGACGCGGCCAGGCAGTACACAGGAGCGGTGACGACGCCCGCGACGACCGACGGTGCGACCGACGCGGGACTCGTGCTCGGCCCCGTCCTGCGCCACGTCGACGCGTCGTCGGCGACGGTGTGGGTGGAGGTGACGCGGCCGGGCACGGTGACGGTCCGGGCGGGCGAGCACGTCGGGTCGGCGCCGACCTTCACCGCGCACGGCCACCACTTCGCCCTCGTCGACGTCACCGGCCTGCCCGCGGGCGCCCACCTGCCGTACGAGGTGCTGGTCGACGACACGACGGTGTGGCCGCCGCCGCGCTCGCTGTTCCCCCCGAGCGCGCTGCGGACGCTGGACCACTTGCGGCCCCTGCGGATCGTCTTCGGCACCTGCCGGGCCAGCGTGCCGCACGACCGCCGCACCAACCGGCGCTACGGGATCGACGTGCTGCGGGCCCTGGCGCTGCGGCTGGCCGACGGCGGCCCTCCCGAGCCCGGCGGGCCGGACGGGGGGTGGCCGTCGCTGGTGCTGTTCCTCGGCGACCAGGTGTACGCCGACGAGACCTCCGACGCCATGCGCGAGCACATCTCCCACCACCGCGACCTCACCGTGGAGCCGGGGGAGGAGCTGGCGAACTTCGGCGAGTACGCCCACCTCTACCGGCTGTCGTGGAGCGAGCCGACGGTGCGGTGGGCGCTGTCCACGTTGCCGAGCGCGATGATGTTCGACGACCACGACGTCCGCGACGACTGGAACACCTCGCACGCGTGGCGGGAGCAGATGCGGGCCACCACGTGGTGGCGCGGACGCATCGTCGGCGGGCTCGCGTCGTACTGGATCTACCAGCACCTCGGGAACCTGTCACCGGCCCAGCGTGCCGACGACGCGGTGTGGCAGAAGGTGCAGGCCGCGGGCGGCGACGACGTCGGCCCGCTGCTGGACGCGTTCGCCGGGGAGGCCGACGACGACCCCACGGCGTACCGGTGGAGCTATGCCCGCGACGTCTGCGGTACCCGGCTGGTGGTGGTCGACGCCCGCGCCGCTCGCGTCACGGAGCCCGCTCGGCGGGCGATGCTCGACGACGTCGAGCTGGCGTGGCTCGACCGGCACCTCGTGGGTGGCCACGACCACCTGCTGCTCGCCACGTCGATCCCGTTCCTGCTGCCGACGGGTCTGCACCACCTCGAGGCGTGGAACGAGGCGGTCGCCGGGGGGGCCTGGGGCCGGCGTGCCGCCGGCTGGGCCGAGACCGTCCGGCAGGCCTTCGACCTCGAGCACTGGGGCGCCTTCCAGCGGTCGTTCCGCCGTGTCTCGGAGCTGGTGGCCGAGGTTGCCGCCGGGGAGCGCGGACCGGCGCCGGCGACGGTCACGTTCCTGTCCGGGGACGTGCACCACTCCTACCTGGTCGAGGCCGACCTCCCGCGCGGCCCGGGCCGGTCCCGCGTGCTGCAGGCGGTGTGCTCACCGATCCGCAACCCCCTGCCCCAGGTGATGCGCTTCGTCACCGCCACGCTGGCGTACGGCGTCGCGGGCGGCGGGGGTCGGCTGATGTCCCGGGTCACCGGCGTCGAGCCCCCGCCGTGGACGTGGCGTGTGGAGGCGGGGCCGTGGTTCGACAACGCCATGGCCACGCTCGACATCGACGGCCGGGAGGCGACTCTCGCCTGGGAGACCGCGCGGGAGGGCAGCCGGGACGACCACCTGCTGTGGTGCCCGGTCCACCGGACCCGGCTGGCCTGACCCCCCGCCGCCGCCCGCCGGAGTTGTCACTGGCTAGTGGTGCTCTAGCACGGTGAGCCGGTGACAGCTCGGGATCCGGGGTCGGACCGGGGGTTCCCTCTAGGGTGTGCGGCGTGCCGGTGACCGTCGACGACGTCCTGCGGGCGCGGCGGGTGCTGTCCGACGTGGCGGTGCTGACCCCGGTCGAGCGCTCGCGCTGGCTCGAGTCGCTGCTGGGTACGCCGGTGCACCTCAAGTGCGAGAACCTCCAGCGCGCTGGTTCGTTCAAGATCCGCGGCGCGTACGTCCGCATCGCCGGGCTGTCGGACGACGAACGTGCTCGCGGGGTCGTGGCCGCCAGCGCCGGCAACCACGCCCAGGGTGTCGCCCTCGCGGCGTCGCTGCTGGGCACCCGGGCCACGGTGTTCATGCCGCACGGGGCGCCGATCCCCAAGGAGCGGGCAACGCGCGGCTACGGCGCGCAGGTGCACTTCGCGGGCAGCGTCGTCGACGAGTCGCTGGAGCGGGCGCAGGGCTTCGCCGACGAGACCGGTGCCGTCCTCATCCACCCGTTCGATCACGCCGACGTGGTGGCAGGACAGGGGACCCTCGGGCTCGAGGTGGTCGAGCAGGTGCCGGACGCCGGCACCGTGGTGGTGCCCTGCGGCGGCGGTGGGCTGCTCGCCGGGGTCGCCGTCACGGTCAAGGCGCTGCGCCCGGGCGTGCGCGTCGTCGGCGTGCAGGCCGACGGCGCCGCGAGCTGGCCGGCGAGCCTCGCGGCGGGCCGTCCGGTGCCGCTGGCGTCGATGCGCACGATGGCCGACGGCATCGCGGTGGGTCGCCCCGGCCACGTCCCCTTCGCGGCCGTCTCGGAGCTCGTCGACGAGGTGCTCACGGTCAGCGAGGAGTCGATGTCGCAGGCACTGCTCGCCCTGCTGGAGCGGGCCAAGCTGGCGGTCGAGCCGGGCGGGGCGGCCGGGGTCGCCGCGCTGCTCGAGCACGGGGAGCGCAGGGACCTGTTCCCCGGCCCCGTCGTGGCGGTCCTGTCGGGCGGCAACATCGACCCGCTGCTGCTGCTGCAGGTCGTGCGGCACGGGATGGCGGCGGCCGGTCGGTACCTGTCGTTCACCGTCCGCGTGCCCGACCGGCCCGGCGAGCTCGTCCGCCTGCTCGGGCTGCTGGCCGAAGCCGGCGCCAACGTCCTCGACGTCGTGCACCAGCGGGTCTCCGCGCAGCTGCACGTCGACGAGGTCGAGGTGGCGCTGCAGCTCGAGACCCGCGGGGTCGAGCACCACGAGCGGGTCGTCGCGGCGCTGCGCGGGGCGGGTTACCCGGTGACGTTCGCCTGAGCGTCGGCCGGACCGGCACCGTCGGGCCCGTTGCGTGTCGCTTCCTCGGCGGCAACCCGCCGGCGGACCTCGTCCATGTCGACGTCACGTACCGCGGTGATCAGCTGCTCCAGCGCCGGCGCGGGCAGGGCTCCGGGCTGCGCGTGCAGCAGGATCCCGTCCCGGAAGGCCATCAGGGTCGGGATCGAGCGGATGCCCAGCCCGCCGGCCAGGGAGTGCTCCGCCTCGGTGTCGACCTTGGCGAAGCGGATGTCGCCGTGCTGGGCGGCGGCGGCCTCGAACACCGGCGCGAACGCGCGGCACGGGCCGCACCACTGCGCCCAGAAGTCCACGAGCACGATCTCCTCGGCGGAGATCGCGTCCTCGAACGTCTCGGCGCTCAGCGCGGTGGGGGTCCGGGTGGTGTCGGTGGTGTCGGCAGCCATGCGGGTGCCAACGGTCCGACGTCCGTCCGCATTCCGCGTCGTGCCTGGGCTCCGCCACAGCTTTCACGGGTACACCCGTGAAAGCGACGGGCGACGTCGGTCAGCTGCGGAAGGGGGTGGCGGCGAGGACCTCGACCTCGAGCGTGCGCCCGTTGGGCGCGTCGTACGACGCGGTGTCCCCGACCCGCTTGCCACGGATGGCCGCGCCGAGCGGGCTCTGCGGGGAGTAGACGTCCATCGCGACCGACTCGTCCAGCGCGAGCAGCTCGCGGCTGCCGAGCAGGAACTCCTCGGTGTCGGTGTCACCGGCGAAGCGCACCGTCACGACCATGCCGGCGTCGACGGCGCCGCCCGCCGTGGGCGGCTCCCCCACCCGGGCGCGACGCATCATGTCCTCGAGCTGCCGGATGCGGGCCTCCGACTTGCCCTGCTCCTCCTTGGCCGCGTGGTACCCGCCGTTCTCGCGCAGGTCGCCCTCGTCGCGGGCCTGGCCGATCCGCGCGGACAGCTCGGCGCGCGCGGGACCACGGAGGTGGTCCAGCTCCTCCTGGAGGCGGTCGTGCGCCTCCTGGGTGAGCCAGATGACGGTCTCCTCGGTCGGTCGGGTCACAGGTCCTGCTCCTCGTCGTGCGGCACCGCGGGCCATCGGCCCGGGCGTCCGGTGGAAACGGACCAGCGTAGCAACCCGGTGGCCACGTCGTGCGAGCCCGGGAGCCGGGCCGGACGGGGCGCCGCTCAGCCCCCGGTGGCCCGGCACCGGGTGACTGCCGCCGTGGTCGCCTCGCGCTCGGTGACGATGACCACGGTGACGGTCTCGGTGCCCGGCGCCCGCGCGGGGAGCCGAACCCGGCGTTCGCCCACGACGGCCTTGTCCTCCGCCTGCGCGTACACCGCGCACACCGCGGCGGTCGTGACCGAGCGTCGCACCTCGAGGGTGACCTCGGTGCGACCGGCGGAGCGTACGTCGAACCCCGCCACCCCCGCCGCCACCTCCTCGCGGGAGCCTTCGAGGGCAGCGTCGACGAGCCACCACAGCCCGCCACCGACCAGCAGGGCCACGGCCACGAGCAGGCCGGCCCGGCGCCACCACGACGGCCGGCCGTAGCGCTCGGGCATCGCCGCCCGCGCGGCGGCCGCCGGGTCGGCTGGGGCCATGCTGCATTCTTGCGTGCGTGCCCGACGCCCCTCGCCCCGCGGCCGCCCCCACCAGCGCCCCCGCCGCCGGCCAGGGGCTACGGCTGATGCACGTCCACGCCCACCCCGACGACGAGTCGAGCAAGGGCGCGGCGTCGACGGCGCGCTACGTGTCCGAGGGAGTCGACGTGCACGTGGTGACGTGCACCGGCGGCGAGCGGGGCTCGATCCTCAACCCCAACATGGACCGACCCGACGTCATCGACAACATCAGCGAGATCCGGCGTCAGGAGATGGAGCGCGCCCGCCAGATCCTCGGCGTGCGGCAGGACTGGCTCGGCTTCGTGGACTCCGGCTTCCCCGACGGCGACCCGCCGCCGCCCGTGCCCGCAGGGAGCTTCGCGGCCGTGCCGCTCGCGGAGCCGACCGAGCGGCTGGTCCGGCTGATGCGAGACTTCCGCCCGCACGTGGTCACGACGTACGACGAGAACGGTGGCTACCCCCATCCCGACCACGTGCGCTGCCACGAGGTGAGCGTGGCGGCCTTCGAGGCCGCGGGCGACCCCGACGCGTTCCCGGGGGCGGGCGCCCCCTGGCAGCTGGTCAAGCTCTACTACCACCACAGCTTCCACCGGACCCGCACCCAGGCGCTGCACGACGAGATGCTCCGGCGGGGCCTGGAGTCGCCGTACGCCGAGCGGTTGGCCGAGTGGGAGCCGGACCCGGCGCACGACGCGCGGATCACCACGCAGGTGCAGTGCGCGCCGTGGTTCCCGGTGCGGGACCGGGCCCTGCTGGCGCACGCCACCCAGGTCGACCCGGAGGGCGCGTGGTTCGCCTGTCCGCTCGAGGTGCACCAGGCGGCGTGGCCGACCGAGGACTACGAGCTGGTCCGCAGCCAGGTGGCCACCCCGGCCGCCGAGGACGACCTCTTCGCGGGGATCCACCCGAACCCGTCCTGAGCCGTCCCGGTCGTCCCGAACCGTCGGTACCCGCCCCTGTCGCCAGCGTTGTCCTGGCCCGGTCGGGTCATCCGCTCCTGGCCCGGGAGGGTGGTTCGGCACCGATCGGCGCCCGGTGCCGCCGCGACCGGACTAGACACCTGCGCGGGAGGGGCGCAGCTGCCCCTCCACCCACGTCGTCGAAGGGGATGTAGATGTTCTATCGATGGGGAGCGCGGCGGCTCGCAGCCGTCGGCGCCGTCAGCGCCTGCTCCGCGCTCGCCGTGGCCGGGCTCGGGGTCTCCCCGAGCGCCGCGGGGCCGCAAGGCGGCGAGCCGGTCTACCACCGGGTGGTCGTCAAGGGTCTGGACAACCCGCGCCAGATGCACCTGCTGAACAACGGGCGGGTGATCGTCGCCGAGGCCGGCCACGGCTCGTACCAGGAGGACAACTGTCAGGGCGAGGGGCAGAACGCCTTCTGCATCGGCCTCACCGGCAAGATCGGCCGGCTCAGCAACGGCGTGTACACCCACCGCATGAAGGGCCTGATCTCCGCCGCCGGCGGCGACGGCACCTTCGCCACCGGCGCGGACGGAGTGGCGGTGCGCAAGCCGGGCAAGCTGATGCCGGTCATGACGTACGCCCCGCCGCAGTTCCTTCCGGACGACCTGCAGGGCAAGCAGCAGCTCGGCAAGCTGCTGATCAACCGGCCGGCGGGCGAGCGCTCACAGCTCGCGAACATCTCCCGCTTCGAGATCCGCAACGACCCGGACGGTGAGGGCGTCGACTCCAACCCGTACGCCGGGCTGGGCCTGCCCAACAAGACGCTGGTCGCGGACGCTGCCGGCGACTACATCGCCGCGGTGCGCCCCGGCGGCGACGTCCGGCTGTGGGCGACGATGCCGGAGTACGGACGGCGGGTGGATGCGGTGCCGACGTCGCTGACGAAGACGCCGGACGGCACGATCCTCGTCGGCGAGCTGCACTCCGAGCAGCAGGGCGAGGCCAAGGTGCTCGAGTTCGACCGTGGGGGGGACCGGATCGGGGCCACCCGGGGCTTCACCACCGTGACCGGGGTGGCGCGTACGGCCGACGGCACGCTCTATGTGAGCGAGCTGTTCGGCGGCTGCAGCTTCGGCGAGCCGGGCTGCTTCCCCGGCCAGGTGGTCCGCGTCGCCCCGGACGGCACCCGCACCAGGTTCCCCGTGCCGTTCCCCAGCGGGGTCGTGGCGCGGGGCGACCGGGTCCTGGTCGCGGCGTTCTCGACGTCCGCGGCGAGAGGCGGATTCGGCCCGGGCACCAGCGGCCGGATCTGGCGGCTGCAGGACGGCGGCTTCCAGTGACCGGCTGAGCGCCGACACCCGGGTCGCTGACCCGGCTCAGACAGGACAGTGCCACCGAGAGGGCGAGGGGTGGTCGCCCGCGGGCGACCACCCCTCCGCCGTGCCCGGGTCCGCCGCCCCGGCGGGCCGGGGCGGGCAGGGGCATCATGGGGGCGTGGCAGCGTCGGAGGGACTCGCGGGGCTGACCGCGCTGGCGGGCCTGGCCGGTCTGACCCGGTGGGCCGGGACCGCCCAGGTCGACCCCGACGCGGCCCGACCGGGGGTCCTCGGTCTGGTCGTCGTGCTGGCACTGGTCGTGGCCACCGTGCTGCTGCTGCGTAGCTTCACCAAGCACCTGCGGCGCGTCGACTTCGACGAGGGCGACCCGCCCGACCCCGGCGACCCGGTGGCGCCCCCCGACGACCGACCTAGCTAGAGCTCCTTGGCGTCCACCGCTCGCGCCCGTCGCTGCCCCGAGTGGCGGAGACACGTCGACGACACGCCGCTGGGAGCAACGGTTCTCCGCCACTCGTCGCTGTGCCGCGGCTGGCAACGTTTGCCCGGTCGATCGACGCGGCCACGGATGGTGCCCACTGTCGGGACACTGCCCCGGGGAAGGTCGCACTGCCCGGGGGTCACGACCCTCGGGCAGTGCACCCGACCCTCGGGCAGTGTGGGGTGCCGGGCCGGAGCCGGCCCGATCGATGCGGCGGCGGACCCGGCGAACGGGGGCGGCCGCGGCACTAGCCTGGCAGCGATGAACCGCCTCGCCGAGTCGACCAGCCCCTACCTGCTCCAGCACGCCGACAACCCCGTCGACTGGTGGCCGTGGGGCGACGAGGCGCTCGCCGAGGCGCGTCGCCGCGACGTCCCGGTGCTGCTCAGCGTCGGGTACGCCGCCTGCCACTGGTGCCACGTGATGGCGCACGAGTCGTTCGAGGACGAGGCGACGGCCGAGCAGATGAACGCGCACTTCGTCTGCGTCAAGGTCGACCGGGAGGAGCGCCCGGACGTCGACGCGGTCTACATGTCCGCCACCCAGGCCATGACCGGGCAGGGCGGCTGGCCGATGACCGTGGCGCTGACCCCGCAGGGGCAGCCGTTCTTCGCCGGCACCTACTTCCCGCCCGAGCCACGGCACGGGATGCCGGCGTTCGGCCAGGTGCTGGGGGCGCTCGCCGACGCGTGGCGCAACCGACGCGAGCAGGTCGACCGGGTCGGGGCCGACGTCGTAGACCGGCTCCGGGCGGCCACCTCGGTGCTGCCCGGCCCGTCGCTCGACGCCGACGCGCTGGACGCCGCCGTGGCCGGTCTCGCCGCGCAGCACGACGGCACGCACGGCGGGTTCGGCGGCGCACCGAAGTTCCCCCCGTCGATGGTGCTGGAGTTCCTGCTCCGGCACGCCGACCGCACCGGCTCGCCGGACTCCCTCCGCCTGGCGACGTGGACGTTCGAGGCGATGGCCCGCGGTGGCATGTACGACCAGCTGGGCGGTGGCTTCGCGCGCTACAGCGTCGACGCCGCGTGGGTGGTGCCGCACTTCGAGAAGATGCTGTACGACAACGCCCTGCTGCTGCGGGCCTACCTGCACTGGTGGCGGCAGACCGGCGCGCCGCTGGGGGAGCGGGTCGCGCGCGAGACCGCTGACTTCCTTCTCCGCGACCTGCGCACGGCCGAGGGCGGCTTCGCCTCGGCGCTCGACGCCGACACCGCCGGCGTCGAGGGTGCGACGTACGTCTGGACGCCCGAACAGCTGCGGGCAGTGCTCGGCGCCGACGACGCGGCCTGGGCGGCGGGTCTGCTGGGGGTGAGCACCGCCGGCACCTTCGAGCACGGTGCGTCGGTGCTGCAGCTGCGCGCCGAGCCCGGCGACCCCGACCGATGGGCCGCCCTGCGCACCCGGCTGCTGGCGGCCCGCAGCGAGCGGGAGCAGCCCGGCCGCGACGACAAGGTCGTGGCCGCGTGGAACGGCCTGGCCGTGGGCGCCCTCGCCGAGGCCGGGGTGCTCCTCGACGAGCCCCGCTACACCGCCGCCGCGGTCGAGGCGGGTGGGCTGCTCGCCCGGCTGCACACGGCGGCCGCCGGGCGGTTGCTGCGTACGTCGCGAGCCGGGACGGCCGGGCCCAACGCCGGCGTCCTCGACGACCACGGCTGCGTCGCGGAGGCCTTCCTGGTGCTGCTCGGCAGCACCGGTGACGCGGCGTGGCTCGAGCGCGCCGGCGCCCTGCTCGACCGGGCGCTGGCGGAGTTCGGCGACGGCGACGGCGGCTTCCACGACACCGCCGCGGACGCCGAGACGCTCGTCGTCCGCCCGCGCGACGTGTCCGACAACGCCTCGCCGGCGGGGACGTCGGCGGTCGCGGCTGCGCTGCTCGCGTACGCGGCCGTCACCGGCTCGGCGCCGCACCGCACCGCGGCCGAACGCGCGGTGGCCTCGGCGGCCGGGCTGGCCGAGCGGGCGCCGCGCTTCGCCGGCGCGACGCTCGCGGTGGCGGAGGCGCTGCTGGCCGGACCGCTGCAGGTTGCCGTGGTGGGCGCGGTCGACGACCCGGGACGCCGGGCGCTGCACCGTGCGGCGCTGGCTCTGACCTCGCCGGGCGCGGTGGTGGTCGTCGGGGAGCCAGACGCCGATGCGGCGCCGGCCGTCGCCCTGCTCGCCGACCGGAGCCTCGTCGGCGGCCGGGCCGCGGCGTACGTCTGCCGCGGCTTCGTCTGCGAGCGGCCCGTGACCGACCCCGGCGACCTCGACGGTCCCGCCGCGGTGCGGCGGTCCACGGACGCCGTGCCGGCGCCGGAGCCCTGACCGCGAGGGGTGGGTCGTGGCCGGGTCGTTCGAGGACTTCGTCGGATCGCGCGGCGGCGCCCTGTGGCGGCTGGCGTGGCTGCTCACGGGCACCGACGCCGCCGCGGACGAGCGGCTCGACGCGGCGCTGGCGAGGGTCTGGCCGCGCTGGGACGAGCTGGTCGGTGAGGCCGACGCGTTCGAGGCGGGGGTGCGCCGGGAGCTCGTCGCGGCCTGGCTGCGCGGCGCGCGTACCGCAGCGGAGCCACCCGAGTCCCCCGCATGGCCGCCCCCGGTCGCTGCGGGGGCCCACGACGGGGCGGGAGCCCTCGCCGGCGAGGACGTCGAGGAACGGCGCAGGCGGACCCTGGCGGTGCTGGACGCGCTGCCCGCGCGGCAACGGGTCGCGGTGGCCCTGGCCGGGCTGCCCGACCTCGCCGTCTGGGACGCCGCGGACGCGCTGGACTGCTCCACGGCGCAGCTGCGCCGGCTCGAGGAGTCCGCCCACGCGGCGGCCCTGCGGGACGGTCCCGACTCCGGACGGCTGCTCGCTGGTCTCGACGCCGTCGTGCCCGACCCGCCGTACGCCGGCGCGCGCGCTCAGCGGGTCCGCCTGCGCGGCGCGGCGCAGCGGCGGCGGCGACGACGGCGCACGACCGCGGCGGGTGTCCTCGTCGTGGCCGCGGTGACCGTCCCGGTGCTGCTCAGTGGGGGCTCCGACCGGCCCGCCCCGGGTGCGTCGACACCGCCGGGTGCGGCGACCGCGACCGTCCCGGCGGCCGAGCGCCTCGTGGACCCGCTGCCCATCCCCGACCGGTGCGCCCCGCTGCCCGACCGCCTCGTGCCGCCGGCGTACCCGTACGAGATCGACGGGGCGGACGCCGCGTGGCTGCGCTTCTGCCCGCCGCCGGACGTGTACGGCGAGCTGGACGCGCTGCCCTTCGCCCCCGACACGACGCTCGTGGCCCAGGAGGTCGACGAGCTCGTCGACTCCTGGGTGACCTCGGAGCAGGGACCGAACCCGTGCAACTACTCCGCGTACGAGCACCAGGGTCTGATGCGGCTCCAGGTCGGGACCCTGGACGGCGCGCTGCACGTCGTCGACATCCGGGTGG
>Ga0183260_10003422_pt1 | contig 12799 bp, 11 predicted proteins | sample AntDrymUQ4972206_2_FD_129768 | JGI IMG/M metagenome (GOLD analysis project Ga0183260, IMG submission 129768) | Polar desert sand microbial communities from Dry Valleys, Antarctica - metaG UQ497 (22.06) (version 2) (version 2) | ecosystem: Environmental > Terrestrial > Soil > Desert | place...
CCAAAAGCATCGGAAAGCTCCGCCGTATCCGGCCGGTCGGCATTCGGCTGGTCGGCCCCGGCTGGGGTGCTGGCGACAGACGCCAGCGCCGCGGCCGCTATCGCCGCCGGAGCGGCGTCCGACAGAGCAGGCGCGTCCACCGGCGCCGTCGCGGCTGTCAGGACCGCGGGCGCGTCCGCCAGAGCAGGAGCCTCCTCCGGCGCACTGGCAGTTTCGGCCGTCGCATCAGGCGCCGGGCTCTGGTCGATGGAAACCGGGGCCGGATGCAAAGCCCGAGCCGGCGCAGGGGGCACAATAACCACATCCGCCTCGTCCGCCGTCCGGTCGCGAACCGTGAAGTCCCGCCTCGATACCGCGGCAGCCTTCGGGGAGCGGCGAAACGCCTGCTCCGGCGCCGAATAGGCGACCGGCATCAGGGCAGCGCTCCCTGGTTCGCGCCACCTCCCGGGCGCCCCCATCATCCCATAGTCGATCACACGGAACGCACGGCCGGATGTGAATTGCCGCAGCATCAGGATTGCAGAGGCTATCAGGAACGTGGCGAGGCCGGCGGCCGTCGCCATCATCGTCCGTTTCGGGAACGAGGCCTCGCCCGGCGCCACCGCCCGCGAGATGATGCGGGCGTCGGCCGGCAGGTAGTCGGCATCGGTGCGCGCCAGCGCCTCGCGATAGCGGGCCAGCAGCGATTCCAGGAGGCCGCGCTGGGCGGCGGCCTCCCGCTCCAATGCGCGCAGCTCGATCTCTTCGCCGCCGGAGCGCGACACCTCCACCTTGGCGTCATCCAGGCTCGCCAGCAGGGACTGCTCGCGCGCCGCCGCGACCCTGGCCGCCGTGTTGAGCGACGTCTGGACCTTGCGGCCTTCCTGGCGGATCTGCCCTTCCAGATCGGCGAGCTGCCCCTGGAGGGCGCGAATGCGCGGATGCGCCGGCAGCAGCGTCGTCGACAGCTCGGCGATTTGCGCGCCAAGCGCGACCTGACGCTCCTGCAGCCTCTGGATCAGCGCCGAATCGAGAACCTCCTGAGAGGTCTCCAGCGAGCCTCCCTCGGCAAGCACCTGCTCCACCAGCTGGGCGCGGGCCTCGGCTTCGGCGCGTGCGGCCCTGGCGCGCGCGAGTTCCGCATTGAGGTCGCCGAGCTGCTGCGTCGACAGGCTCCCGGACTGGCTGTCGACGTCGAAGAGTTCGTTGTTGGCGCGGTAATCGGCGACCTCCTGTTCCGATTCCGCCACGCGTTCACGCAAGCGATCGATTTCCTGCTCCAGCCAGGACGTCGCCGCCACGGCGGATTCGCGTTTGGCGTCCTGTTGCAAATCGGCGAAAGCTTCGGCCACCGCGTTCGCAACCTCGGCAGCCAGCGCCGCGGTGGGCGCCGAGAATTCCACGGTGATCACGCGTGATTTTTGCACCGGGTAGACCGTGAGGCGCTCGAAATAGCTGTCCATCACGCGCTGGCGTATCGTCGCTTCGACCGGATGTTTCTCGATGCCGAGCAGCACGCTTAAGGAGCCGATCAGCGAGGGCGCAGTCGCCGGGTCGAATTGCGGCCGCCGGGTCAGGTCCAGCCGGTCGATGACGGCCTCGGCGATTTCGCGCGACCGCAACACCTCGACCTGGCTCTGGATCGCGGACTCGTCAAAAACGGTCGTGGTGTTCTGCCCATCCTCACGCGGGCGCGTCAGCGGCGATTCGCGCTGCTCGATCAGGATGCTGGTGTCGGCGGTATAGAGCGGTTCCACGAAGCCTAGCGCGTAGTAAGTTCCGGCCGCGGCCAGGCCCGCCAGCAGCACGAGCAGCCACGCCCGCCGCCACAGTGCTCTGGCCAAGGCGCCGACATCGAGCTCGGTTTCACGAATCTGCGCCATCGCGGCTGCTCCATCTCTCCGCGGCACCCTCACCGAATCATGGTTAGGAGGGCGTTAAGAACAAGAACTATCCGCGATCAGGATTAGCGGAGCGTTAACCATAAGACGGCAATTTGAGCCTGCAAATCAGGCGTCCTCGCCAGCGGGAAAGTACATGATTCGATTTCGCGTCCTTGCTGTCGTCGTCGCGGCTCTGGCCGGCGCCGGCCTGGGCGGATGCGAGCGGCCGCCGCTCCCGGTCGCGTCGGCGATGATCGAGGGACCCTACCGGCTGGACACCGGCGATCAGCTGCGCGTCGTGGTGTTCGAGCAGGCGAGCCTCACGAACCTCTACAGCATCAACCAATCCGGCTACATTTCCATGCCGCTCATCGGCGACGTGGCGGTTCGCGGCTCCACGACCGAGGAAATCGCCGGACGGATCGCCGGCAGATTGGGCGCCGCCTACCTGCGCGACCCGAACGTGTCGGTGGAGGTGGCCGCCTACCGACCATTCTTCGCCCTCGGCGAGGTCGGCAACCCCGGCCAATACACCTATGTTCCCGGCATGACGGCCGAGACTGCGATCGCCGTAGCCGGCGGCTTCACGGACCGCGCCAATCTGCGGGTCGTCCGAGTGAGCCGGACGATCGACGAGAAGCTCTACGAAGGCCGTATCGCCGTCACCGAGCCGATCCGCCCCGGCGATACGATCTATGTCTATGAGCGGCTGTTCTAGGCCTTCTCCGGCGGCTTCCACGGTAACCTTACGGTTTGGATTAAATTGATTCCGCCGCCCGCCCGCGTCACTCATGGATCAGAGATGGCAGGCGGACACAAGGCTATGAGCGTCATGGAGAGCGACCGCGTCTTCTCGGCTGCGGAATCGAGCCTATCCCCCATGTCTCCGGTGATTTTCGGAGCGCGAACGCCGCTGAACATCGGCGCCGCGCAGATCGCCGCCACGTTGCGGCGACGCTTCATCACCCCTGGCGTCCTGTCCGCCTTTGCGCGGCTGGCGGATTTCAGCTGTCTCGCCACGGTCAGCGCCGTCATACTTTGGCTCTATGTCGCGCCGGCCGAGACGATCGGCGTCAGATATGTTCTCGCCTCGCTTGTCCTCCCCCTGGCCACGACAATCCTGATCGGCGGCTTCAGCGGCTATACGGTTGGCGCATACCGGCGCTTCGTTTTCGATCTCGGCCGCGTCATCGGCGCGTGGACTGCGATCTTCAGCTCTTTCACGCTGGTGCTCTTCTTCCTCAAGATGAGCGAGGACTTCTCGCGCGTCTGGCTGGCCAGCTGGTTCATGTCCGGCCTTTTCGCCATCATCGTGCTCAGGGTCATCGTCAGCCGGCTGGTCGCCGGGTGGACCGCGGCGGGGGTCCTGGAGCGGCGCGCGGTGCTCGTCGGCGGCGGCCCGGAAGCGGTCGAGCTGATCCATGCCCTGCAGCAGGAGCCGGCCAACGACATCCGCATCTGCGGCGTCTTCGACGACCGCGAGGACGCACGCGTCCCGGCCCTGAAGGAGGGGCTGCCGCGGCTCGGGCGCATCGACGAGCTGCTGGAATTCGGCCGTCAGGCGGAGATCGACATGCTCATCGTCGCGCTGCCGATGGCGGCCGAGCAGCGCCTCGTAGGCCTTCTGAAGAAGCTCTGGGTGCTGCCGGTCGACATCCGGCTTTCCGCCCGGTCCAGCAAGCTGCGCTTCCGGCCACGCTCCTATTCGTATGTCGGCTCGGTGCCGTTCCTGGACCTGTTCGACAAGCCGATCGCCGATTGGGACTATGTGGTGAAGGCGGCGTTCGACCGCATCGCCGGCGCGCTGCTGCTTGTCGCGGCGGTTCCTCTGATGCTCGCGGTGGCGGCCGCCATCAAGCTCGACAGCCCCGGCCCCGTCCTGTTCCGGCAGAAGCGCTACGGCTTCAACAACGAGCTGATCGAGGTCTTCAAGTTCCGGTCGATGCATGTGAACCAGACGGACGCCAACGCGGCCAAGCTGGTGACGCGCGGCGATTCCCGCATCACCCGCGTCGGCCGCTTCATCCGCAAGACCAGCCTCGACGAGCTGCCGCAGCTGATCAACGTCGCGGTCCGGGGCGATCTGTCGCTCGTCGGCCCGCGGCCGCATGCCATCCAGGCAAAGGCCGCCGACTGCCTCTATGAGCAGGTGGTGGACGGCTATTTCGCCCGTCACCGGGTGAAGCCCGGTATCACCGGCTGGGCCCAGGTGAACGGGTGGCGCGGCGAAACCGACACGCAGGAGAAGCTGGAGCGCCGGGTCGAGCACGATCTCTTCTACATCGAGAACTGGTCCGTGCTCCTCGACCTCTACATCCTGATCCTGACACCCGTCCGTCTGCTCAATACGGAGAACGCCTATTGAACCCCGCCGGGACCGCGGTCGCGCGTCCGACCGGCTTGCCGACCCGAAGCTTCTCGAACGCCATCCTGTGGTTCGCGGTGTTCCTGGGCGGCTTCGTCTTCGTCGAGCCGGCGCCCTATGAGTATTTTCTCGCCGCGATCATCCCGCTCTGGATGATCCTCGGCTTGAGCGTGCCGCGCGCGATCAGCCCGCTGGTGGTCCTGATGACGTTGTTCCTGGCCGGTGGGATCATCGCCGCCGCGCAGGCGGTCGATCTCGACGAGCAGCCCATCTACATGGCGGTGAGCGGGTTCCTGGCGCTCAGCGCCTGCTTCTACGCCGCCCTTATCGGCCAGGGCGCGGACCGGCTTGATACGATCGTCGGCGCATGGATCTCCTCGGCCCTCCTCACCGCCGGTTTGGGCATCCTCGGCTATTTCGGGCTGACCGGAGAAATGTTCGTCAAGTTCGGCCGCGCCGCCGGCGGCTTTCAGGACCCGAACGTCTTCGGCCCTTTCCTGATCTTCCCGTTCATCGTCCTGGTCCGGCGGGCGCTGACCCACCGCCTTGGCGGCGCCCTCGCCAACGGGACGCTGGCGCTCATCCTCTTCGCCGGAATTTTCCTGTCCTTCTCGCGCGCGACGTGGGGCCTCGCCGTCCTCACCGCGTTGATGATGGGGATCGTCCTCTTCCTGACGGAACGCAGCCCTTCGGCGCGAATGCGCTATGTGGGCGTCGCGGCGGTCGGACTAGCCTTGATCGCTTTATTGCTCGCCGCGGCGCTCTCGCTGCCCGCTGTGGCGGACCTTTTCCAGCAACGCGCGCAGATCATCCAGGAGTACGATGGCGGCCGTTTCGGGCGCTTCGAGCGCTACGCGCTCGGGTTCAATTTGATGCTGGACCATCCGCTCGGCATCGGGTCGTCGGAATTCGGCAGGATGTTCGGCGAGGACGAGCACAATATCTGGCTGAAGACCATAACCACCTACGGATGGCTTGGGTTTGTCGCGTTCTCGGGCCTTGTGGTTTGGACTCTGTTGGCCGCGTTCCCGCTGATGTTCCGCACCGGGCCGATCCAGGTTGCGACCCAGGCCGCCTACATCGTGTTCGCCGGGCATATCGTCATGGCGACCGTCATCGACATCGACCATTGGCGCCACGTCTATTTGTTGTTCGGCCTCCTTTGGGGCGCCATCGCGGCGGACCGGCAGACCGTGCAAACCCGGCTTGTCGAGCAGCAATCCGGGGCTGCACGCTTCCACCCGAGCGGCGGCGTCGCAGCCTGATCGGCATTGCGTTAGGGGAGTCGGGCAACTATAGTCCACCCACGTCGGAGCGTGGCGCAGCCTGGTAGCGCACCTGCATGGGGTGCAGGGGGTCGGAGGTTCAAATCCTCTCGCTCCGACCATTCTTTTCGGGCATTCGGCTCTTTTCGGGCATTCGGCGCCAACTCGGCCAGCATTCCGCTGGATCGCCAGTCCTATCCGGTACGCGACCGGGCTTCGGCCGGCTCGCTTGCCGGGCTCTGCGAGCGCGATGCAATGAGCTCGTCATAGTAGGCGAGGTCGCTCTCGTAGCGATGCGCCAGTAATCGGTCGTATGAGGCGATCATGTCCGGGAGGGCTGGCGCGCTTTCCCGCTTGGAGGACGCTCCTGGAAGGTACTCACGGGCATCCCGTATCTCCTTGCGCTCACCGAAAAGCGACAGCGATAGCTTACTCAAGTCGTCATTCAGGGTGTCGAGCAGCAAGATCCGATCATCTCAATCACCCCGACCGCTGCGTTGATCACCTGCGGGCGCCAGTGAATGGTCGAACAGGAGCGCTTGATCGTCCTCGCCCAGCATGCGGAAGAATTGGCTCTATGCGATCTGCTTGGAAAGCGAGAAATATTCAAAAGAATTGTCGCGAACACGGCAGTGCTTGCAAATCTTCTTTAGAAACGCAGCGATCAGCCGTCGCGGGGATGGCGCCGGGAGGTGAGCTTTATCACGTCCTTGCTCCGCAGCATCTGGGCGAATCGCGTGTAGCCAACTGCCCTCGGTTGCAGCAGCGGACTCAGCTCCCGGCTGTGGATTTCCTCCGAAGTCTGATTTTCAAATGGGATCCCGCGCGCCTCCGATTCCCAGGCACTGAGGTTCAGCTTGATGGAGGTGCAGCCTACCATCGGCTGAACGAAATAGATGAAGCCGAGCGTTTCGGAGACGTAGATCGACCGGTTGAACTGATACGGAGACTTCAATGCGCCGATCAGCCGATCGACGATGTCGCTCCGGACGGCTTCGCCGCTGGGCGTGGGAACACGTTCTCCGGCAAGAGCCTGTCGGGCACACTCATACCGCGCCGATCCGCTTCGTCAACTCCGGCGGTCCAGGCGATCAGGCAGTCAATTGCCGATCAGGATCACCGTGCATCCAGCCGACTCAACAGGCGCTTAAGGGCTCATCTTCCGGTGCGGAGGCCTACCGCGCTTGATCAAGCAGGCGCTTGGCCTCCAGGAGATCGGCCAGCGCGGCGTCCAGCCTGCGCAGGCCCTCGGTCGGAATGCCGAACAAACCGGGCCGGGCCGGCGTCGAGCGCGCATGATCCGCCGCGGCGGGCATGGTCTCGCTCGGAGCCGAGCCGAAGGAGATGACGCCTCGATCGTCATCACGAAGCGGCTCCGGGACGGTATCGGGCGGTTCCGCGGCATCCGGATCCGTTTCCACGTCTCGCTCGGCCGCCGTCAGGGTCTGGATCGAGCCGGTCTGGCCCACCGCCGCCACGAACGCCACGCCTTTCTCCTTCAGGAGCCGCTGAACGCCGCGGATGGTGAAGCCCTCCGCGTAAAGCAGCAGGCGGATGCCGCGCAGGAGTTGGACGTCGTCGAGGCGATAATAGCGCCGGCCGCCGCCGCGCTTCATCGGCTTGATCTGGTTGAATCGCGTTTCCCAGAAGCGCAGGACGTGCTGCGGAAGGTCAAGCTCCTCGGCAACCTCGCTGATCGTGCGGAATGCGTCAGGCGCCTTCATGGAAGCACCTCCGCCCTACTCAGCCGCGTCCGCATCCGCGACTTCGCGTTGAGCGAGGCCGTCGTTGATGCGTTGCTTCATGATGTTGCTGGGCTTGAAGACGGTGACCCGCCGCGGCGGGATCGGGACCTCGCGGCCGGTCTTCGGATTGCGACCGACCCGCAGACCCTTATCGCGCACCATGAATGACCCGAACGACGACAGCTTGACCGTCTCGCCGGAAACGATCGCCTCGCAGATCTCCATGAGAACGGTCTCGACCATCGCCGCGGATTCCGTCCTGGACAAGCCCAGGCGTCTGTACACAGCCTCGGCCAGATCCGCCCGCGTTATCGTCTTTACCCCCATCGCAGCGCCGCCCGCACCGTGTCTTCGCATTCGTTTTCTTCGCCTCGCCAGCCTATGCGGGCGGTCAGTGCCGGTCAACACGGACGAAGCTACCAGCGGATCAGCGCCGACCCCCAGGTGAAGCCGCCGCCCATCGCTTCGACCATGACAAGATCGCCCTCGCCGATCCGGCGGTCCCGGACCGCCTCGTCCAGCGCCAACGGGATCGATGCGGCGGACGTGTTGCCGTGCCGCGCCACCGTCGACACGACCTTCTCCGGTGCGATCCCGAGCTTCCTGGCGCTCGCGTCGATGATGCGCTGATTGGCCTGGTGAGGCACGAACCAGTCGATGTCCTCCGGGCCGGTTCCAGTCGCCGCGAAAGCCGCCTCGATCACGTCGCCGATCATGCCGACGGCGTGCTTGAACACCTCGCGCCCCTCCATGCGGACATGGCCGACCGTGCCGGTGGACGCCGGACCGCCGTCGACGTAGAGCTTGTTCTTGTGCTGGCCGTCGGAGCGCAGATGCGAGGTGAGCACGCCGCGATCCGCGATGGTCCCGGACCCCTCCGCTGTTTCCAGCACGATCGCGCCGGCCCCATCGCCGAAGAGGACGCAAGTCGTCCGGTCGCTCCAGTCAAGGATGCGCGAGAAGGATTCGGCGCCGATCACCAAGGCGCGCCGGCCCTGGCCGGCCCGCATGAGCGCGTCCGCCGTCGATACGGCGAAGACGAATCCCGAGCAGACGGCCTGGAGATCGAACGCGGCGCCGCTTCGGTTGCCGAGATTGTGCTGCACGGCGACCGCCGTCGCCGGAAAGGTGTTGTCAGGCGTGGAGGTGGCGACCACGATGAGGTCGATGTCGTCTGCCTCCAGGCCCGCGGCGGCAAGCGCGCGTGTGGCCGCCGCGGTCGCCAGGTCGGAGGTCATCTCGCCCTCCGCCACGATATGGCGCTCCGAAATGCCCGTCCTCTGGACGATCCATTCGTCGGAGGTGTCGACCATAAGGGCAAGATCCTGGTTGGTCAGCACCTTGGCCGGGAGATAGCCGCCGGTTCCGCGCACGACGGAGCGGATCATGAGACTGCCGCCTTCACCCGATGGAGCGCGGCCGGAATGTCTCGCGACCCCAGCCCGCGATCAGTGGCGATCATGCGCACGAGGTCGTTCTTCGCCATGTCGCACGCGAGATCGATAGCACTCGCGAAACCTTCGGCGTCGGAACCGCCATGGCTCTTGATGACCATGCCGTTCAATCCAAGAAATACGCCGCCATTCGCTCGGCGAGGGTCCATTTTCTCCTTCAGCAGCTGGAAGGCGGAACGCGCGAAGAAATAGCCAAGCCGCGCGGTCCAGGTCCTCGACATGGCGGCGCGGAGATATTCCGCCAGCTGGCGAGCGGTTCCTTCCGCCGTCTTCAATGCGATGTTGCCGGCGAAACCTTCCGTGACCACCACGTCCACCGTTCCCTTGCCGAGGTCGTCGCCCTCGACGAAACCCCTGTAGTCGAAGCCTGGGTGATCCATCTCGCGCAAGATGCGCGCCGCTTCGCGCACCTCCTCGACCCCCTTGATCTCCTCGACCCCGATATTCAGGAGACCCACGGTCGGTCGCTCCAGATCGAAGATCGAGCGGGCCATAGCGGCGCCCATCACGGCGAAATCGACCAGCATCCTGGCGTCGGCGCCAATTGTCGCGCCGACATCCAAGACGATGCTTTCCCCTTTCAAGGTCGGCCAGATGGCCGCGATCGCCGGGCGTTCGATCCCCGGCAGCGGCTTCAGGCAGAACTTGGACATCGCCATCAGCGCGCCGGTGTTGCCGGCCGACAATGCGGCGCCTGCCTCGCCGTCACGCACGGCCTGCACGCAGCGCCACATCGATGATTTCCAGCGGCCTTTGCGGAGCGCCTGGCTCGGCTTGTCGTCCATCTGTACGGTGACGTCGCAATGGTGGAAGGCGGAAGCGTCCCGCACGCGCGGGCTCGCGTCCAGCACCGGGCGGACCGCCGCCTCCTCGCCAAAAATCACGAAGCGCAGATCGGGACGCCGGTCCAGCGCGATCGCGGCGCCGCCGATCACCACGTCGGGGCCGGCGTCGCCGCCCATCGCATCGAGCGAGATCGTGATCGTCTGTGACATCGGCGCCGATGCTTTGCGCGGGAATCCGGAACATACGCACTCGGCTTCTCATGGCAAGCACGAAGGCATGGCGCGCTCATTCGTTCGTCTTGTTCAGCCTTGCAAGCGTTGCGAACGGCGACGGATCGGCTGCGGAATCGTCCTCCAGATGGCCGCTGAAATCGATCCCCGGCGCGCGCGGATAGGGATCGAGGCCAAGCGCGAGATGCTCGGCGATAATGATTCCGAGATCGATTCGGCCGTGGTGAAAGAGATCCGGGCCGTCAGGCTCGAATGCATCGATCAGCACCTCCCCGCCCCGCAAACCGGGTGGACCCGCTTCGGCCCGCATGAGCGTGAGGTCGATCGCCTCCGCCACCTCCTGGCTGAACGGTTCCAGCGTCACCACGCAATTCTGCACGACGGAGGCCTTCAGGGCGCCGCGCACCGCGAGAGATTGTCCGCCCACGGGGCGCACCTCCAGGTCCGCTTCAAGCGCCGCGACCTCCGGGATGCCGAGTGCGTCGGCCAGGCGCCGGCGCTCTTCCGCGTCAGCCTCGATGTGATAGCGCCTCCCCTCGCGCGGCACATCATTGGCGACAACCCGGAAGGAAAACGGATCAGGGTTCATGGCGTGACCTCTCGTCCAACGGCTCCGGGAACGGCGCTTCGCCGCGGCGCAACCGGTCGAGCTCGGCGTGCCGGAGCATCCGCACCGCCGTTCTCAGGTAAAGAGCCAAAGCTGGCGCGCGGCGATCGTCGGGGCTGTCCGGGAAGACGTTGCGCGCGATTGCGGCGACGAGCGCCTCCTCGCCTGACTTGAGCGCCGCGTGATAAGCGCTGATCCGGCCGCCGAAGGATCGATAAAGCGTCGTCATGCGCTTCGGGACGGTTACATCTCCGACGCCCATTTCGCGGAAGGCGCTGTCCATATCGGCCACGAAACTTTCGGAAACGAGACGGGCAAGCTCCGGATCGTCGCCGGGCTCGTGCATGAGCCTGTGCAGCACCGGGAACAGGTGCAGCGTGACCATCTCGAAGCGGCCCTGCAGCGTATCAGGCACCCCATAGGCGAGGTAGAGCACGGGGTTCCGCGCCGCGCCGACGCAGGCGCCGTAGAGCCGCGCGGCTGCCTGCCGCTCGACGCGTCGTCTGGAAGGAAACAAGGTCATCGCCGCCGTCTCAACCTCGCCATACACGGCGCGCAAGCCGAGCGCCATTGCAAAGGCCCGGCGACGCAGATAGCTAGCCGCGCTGGAGGAAGCTATGGACATCAAGCAATCCCGGGTCGGCGTCACGGCATTGACCTTTGTCGCGGGGCTGTCGCTCGCCGGCTGCATCGGGGAGAAGTTCCAGCGGGGCTATGTTCCCTCCGAGAACGCCTTGCAGCAGGTCACGGTCGGCGCCCCCAAGGAGCAGGTGCTGATTGCGCTCGGAACGCCGTCGACCACGGCCGATCTCGGCGGCGAGGTGTTCTACTACATCTCGCAAACGACCAGCCGACCGATCCGCTTCATGAACAGCTCAGTGGTCGACCAGCGGGTTCTCGCCGTCTACTTCAACGAGAGCAAAGAGGTGACGCAGATCGCCAATTACGGCCTGCAGGACGGCGAGATTTTCGATTTTGTCTCGCGCACGACGCCGACCACCGGCAAGGATTTCTCGTTCCTCACCCAGCTCTTCGCGGCGGCCGGAAACTTTAGCGGCGCCTGAGCCGCGGACGCGGGGGAACGTGACCGTAGGCCTCAGATTCCGACCGTATTCCGCCACGTTTAAGTTGTCATCCCGGCTTGCCGCGTCAGCGGCAAGACCGGGACCCATAGTCACTGAAGCGACCCGACGAATGCATCAGCGTCGAAGCAGCTTTTTTTTGCGTCGGCGTTTATGGATCCCGGTCTCGGCCTTGCGGCCGAACCGGGATGACAGCCGATCCAAGGGAACAGGCTGTCATGACGCGGATCGCACGCGGATAGCTTTCGCCCGCGAACGTCAGCGCGCCAGCACGGCGAGGAGCAGCAGCGCCACGATATTGGTGATCTTGATCATCGGATTGACCGCCGGGCCGGCCGTGTCCTTGTAAGGGTCGCCGACGGTGTCCCCCGTCACGGCCGCCTTGTGGGCGTCCGAGCCCTTGCCGCCGTAATTGCCGTCCTCGATGAATTTCTTCGCATTGTCCCAGGCGCCGCCCCCCGCCGTCATGGAGAGGGCGACGAAGAGCCCGGTGACGATGACGCCGAGCAGCATGGCGCCGAGCGCCGAGAAGCCGGCAGTCTTGCCTTCCGCGCCGCCGCCGGCGATCAGGTAGATCGCGCCGAAGCAGAACAGCGGCGAGAGCACCGGAAGCAGCGACGGCACGATCATCTCGCGGATCGCCGCCCGTGTCAGGATGTCGACGGCGCGGCCATAATCCGGCTTGTCGTGCCCGGTCATGATGCCCGGCTTGTCGCGGAACTGGCGGCGCACCTCCTCGACGATGGCGCCGGCGGCGCGCCCGACCGCCGTCATGGCGATGCCGCCGAAGAGGTACGGCAGCAGCCCGCCGAACAGGAGGCCGACCACGACGTAAGGGTTGGAGAGCGAGAAATCGACGGTGACGCCCTCGAAGAACGAACCCGGCGTCGCCGTCCTGGCGAAATATTCCAGGTCGGCCGTGTAGGCGGCGAACAGCACCAGCGCGCCGAGGCCGGCGGAGCCGATCGCGTAGCCCTTGGTCACCGCCTTCGTCGTGTTGCCGACGGCGTCGAGCGCGTCGGTGGTGTGGCGCACGTCGCTCGGCAGGTCCGCCATCTCCGCGATGCCGCCGGCATTGTCGGTGACCGGGCCGAAGGCGTCGAGCGCCACCACCATGCCGGCCAGCGCCAGCATCGTCGTCACCGCGATGGCGATGCCGAACAAGCCGGCGAGGCTGTAGGAGACCAGAATGCCGCCGATGATGACCAAGGCCGGCAAGGCGGTCGATTCCATGGAGATCGCCAGACCCTGGATCACATTGGTGCCGTGGCCCGTCTGGGAAGCGATGGCGATGGAGCGCACCGGGCGGAAATTCGTGCCGGTGTAATACTCGGTGATCCAGATGATCAGGCCGGTGACGACCAGCCCGGCCACGCCGCAAAAGAACAGGCTGAGCCCGGTGA
>Ga0183260_10003423_pt1 | contig 12794 bp, 14 predicted proteins | sample AntDrymUQ4972206_2_FD_129768 | JGI IMG/M metagenome (GOLD analysis project Ga0183260, IMG submission 129768) | Polar desert sand microbial communities from Dry Valleys, Antarctica - metaG UQ497 (22.06) (version 2) (version 2) | ecosystem: Environmental > Terrestrial > Soil > Desert | place...
GTAGAGCACCCGGCGGGCGAGGGCGTGCACGGCGCCGGCGTGGCGGCGGAACGCCTCGGCCAGGGCGTCTTGGCGCCAGCGGCCGATGGCCACGACGAGGGCTGCGTCGCCCATGTCTCGGAGGATCATTCTTGACATCTGGTCCCTCTACGGTCCCGGCGGGCACTCCAGATGAGGGCCGGGGCCGGCCACAGTGGACGAGGCTAGGTCCCGACCCCGTCATCTGGGGCCTGCGCCGCTCCGTAGAGTGCATCATGACCTCGCGGCAGCAGCTGACCTCCGCCCTGGCCGCCGGCGTGCTCGCCCTAGCCCTCACCGCATGCGGAGGGGACGGTGACGAGGCGAGCACCCCGACCACGAGCGGGGCGGCGTCCGGGCCGACCCCGAGCGGGGCGACCGGGGCCACCATCGACCAGATCGAGGTGAAGGGCTTCTCCTTCAAGCCGGAGAAGGCCACGGTGAAGGCCGGCACCAAGCTCACGTGGACGTTCCAGGACGACAGCGACCACAACGTCGACCCGGTGGGCGGCGCCGAGCCGACCAAGAGCCAGGACCTGAAGAACGGCGGCACCTACTCCTTCACCTTCACCAAGCCCGGCCTGGTGATGTACCGCTGCGGGATCCACAACTCCATGACCGGCACGGTCATGATCACGGCCTGAGCTCGCCCCCGGACAGGAGAACCTTCATGACCCTCGACTTCGACGTCGAGCGCTTCAACGATGCCGTCGCCGAGAGCGACGAGCAGCACCACGAGTCGATGCGGACGTTCGACCGCGACATCCGCGACCTCCACGCCGAGACCCGTCGGGCTCTGGGGGGCACCAGCCGACGTGACCTGCTCATCCGGTCGGCCCTGGCCACCACGGCCCTGACCTTCGGGAGCCAGATCCTGCCGTTGGGCGGGCTCTTCAGCGGTGTCGCCGGCGCCCAGACGCTGACGGACGCCGACATCGCCGCCTTCGCCGCCTCGCTCGAGTACGCAGCCGTGGCCACCTACAGCGCCGCCGCCGCCACCGGGAAGCTCACCACCAAGGCCATCGCCGACGCCGCCGCCGCCTTCGCCCTGCAGCACAAGGCTCACGGCGACGCCTTCGCCGGCGCCGCCGCCGACAAGATCGTCCCGGACAGCCCGAACAAGACCGTCCTGACCGCCCTGTCGACCCGGCTGAGCCAGGCCACCACCGAGATGGACATCGTCAAACTGGCCTTCGAGGTGGAGAACGCGGCCGCCGCCACCTACCAGTTCGCCCTGGGCGCGCTCGAGGACGTCAAGTACCAGGTGCTGACGGCGTCGATCCTCCCCATCGAGGCGGGCCACGCCGCCGTGCTCGGCCAGATCCTGTTCATGGGTGACCCGAAGAAGGACAAGGAAGAGGCCTGGCTGCCCGCCTTCCAGACCGAAGCCGGCTTCGTCGACCCCACCAAGAACCCCCTGACCTGAGCGTCACCCGGACGAGGAGCACACATGGACACCAGCAACGACGCCGTCCGACGGGCCCTGCGCGACATCGACACCGGCCACCGCGCCGAGCTGGCGTCGACCGGCGAGACGATCGACCGCCTGTACCAGAGCGAGGCGTCGGCCGCGGCCAAGTGGGACGTGATCGCGGGCGGCGCCAACCGCAGGCGGTGGATGAAGGTCGGTGGCGTGACCGTGCTGACCAGCGCGGTCCTGGCCGCCTGCAGCGGCGGTGACGAGGCGGCCGCCCCGGCCGGGCCCGCCGCCGGCGGGCCCACCACCACGACGCCGGAGCAGGCCAAGGAGGACGCCGCCGACCTCAGGATCTTCCGCTTCGCCGCCAGCCTCGAGAACCTGGCGGTGGCGGCCTACGACACCGGGGCGAAGCTGCTGCAGACGCCGGCGGTGGTGAACGCCGCCAAGCTGTTCCAGGAGCACCACAAGGACCACGCCAAGCTCTTCAACTCCCAGCTCACCGCCAACGCCGAGAAGCCGTTCACCGAGCCCAACAGCGTCCTGCTCGCCATGCTCAAGCCCCAGATCGACGCGCTGGCCTCCGAGGCCGAGGTCCTAGCCTTCGCCCAGGACCTCGAGCTGAAGGCGGCGTCGACCTACTTCTCGAGCGTCGGCGTGCTGCAGGGCGAGAAGCTGGGCTACACCACCATGACGATCGGCGGCACCGAGTACCGCCACGCCGCCCTGCTGTCGTCGATCACCGGGGTCCCCATCACGTCGACCGCTTCGGGCTTCCTCACCACCGCCGAGGCGCTCGCCACCGTCGGCGTCTAGAACGGCGGGGGGTCTAGAACTCGGTCTGGCCCCGCAGGTCCTTCTGCAGCTCCTTGTACTCGGGGGCGTTGGTCAGGGGCATCAGCTGCATCAGCTTCTGCATGTTGCCGGTGACCTTGATGCGGCCCTGCATGAACGCGGCGTTGGGGTCGAGCTCGCCCTTGGCGATCCTGACGGCGTCGTCGTAGGACTGGGTGAGCGTCACCTCGGCGTCGTCGGCCTCGCCCAGGGCGGCCTCGAGGAGCTTCCCGTCCTCCAGTACCCAGTGGTACTTGATGTCGCCGTCGGGCCCGCCGGTCACGACGTACTGCATCCGAGCCGACGTCCCCGGGCGCTCGGGCTGCCCCTCGGACAGCTTCTTCTGCAGGTCCATGTACTCCTGCGACAAGAACGTCGCCATCGCTGCTCCCCCTCGGGTCGTCTGCTCGTTGCTCGAAGCGGCGATCCTAGAGACCGGCGAAGAGGTCCGACTCCGGCAGCTCGGTGGGGACGGCCGAGCGGGCCAGGACCCAGTCCTCGTAGGGGTAGACGGTGCGGGCCACCTCCCGCGGGAGGCCGAACCAGAACGGGCTGGTGGGGTCGACCTGGGTGGCGTGGGCCAGGAGGGCGTCGGAGCGCACGTCCTCGAACCCGTGGATGGGCACCGAGGTCGTGATCCTGTCGTCCTGGCCGGCCCGATCGAGCCACTCGGGGCTGTAGGGCGACTCCAGGCCGAGCTCGAGGAACTTCTCGTGCAGGCCGACCATCCGGGCCCGCGACCAGACCGACCAGTAGACCTTGGCCACCTCCCAGGGCGGCCCGGCCTCGGCATAGCGGGCGGGGTCGGCGGCGGCGTCGACGGCAGCCATGGTCACCTCGTGGACCCGAAGGTGGTCGGGGTGGGGGTAGCCCTTCTGGTCGTCGCCGTAGGTGAGCACCACCTGGGGCCGGGTGCGGCGCAGGATGCCCACGAGGCGGCCGACCGCCTCGTCGAGCGGGGCGTTGGCGAAGTTGTCGGCCCGGGCGTTGGCCTCGGTCTCGGGCATCCCCGAGTCGCGGTAGCCCAGCATCACGATCTCGTGGTAGCCGATGATGCGAGCCGCCTCGGCCAGCTCCTCGAGCCGCACCTCGTGGAGCCGCCCGAGGACCTCGGGCCGGTCCATGGCCGGGTTGAGGATCGAACCCTCCTCCCCGCCCGTGCAGCAGACCAGCACGCAGTGCACGCCGTCGGCCGCGTAGCGGGCCACGGTGCCGGGGCCCTTGGACGACTCGTCGTCGGGGTGGGCGTGCACGGCGAGGAGGCAACGACGCATGGGGAGAATTCTCGCTCAGCCGGGCGGGTGAAGAAGGCGCCAACGAGCCGACGCGACGGCGGTGAGGGCGAAGGCCACCAGCCCAGCCAGGGGGGCGGCCCGCAGCCCGGTGCGGACGAAGGGCCGCTGCACGCCGATGCCCGGTTCGGTGGCCTTGGCCCACAGGAAGAGCGGCCCGGCGATGAGGCCGACCAGGGCGAAGCCGACGAGCAGGCCGGTCCCCAGCCCGAACGCCACCGCCGGCCCCCAGCGGCGCTCGGCTCGTGGTCGGGACCCGGGGCGATCCGGGTCGGGCGGGCCCACGACCGGCGAGGGTAGGCCGTGCCATGCTCCCCGACTCATGCAGGCGCCCCGGGTCGTGCTGGCCACCGTGGCCATCCTCGCCGCGGCGGCCGGCGATCCCGCTCTCGGCGAGCGGGGAACCTTTTGCGTGGCGCCCTCCGGCGCCGCCCTGGCCATCGACCAGCCCGGCCAGCGCCTCACCGCCATCGAGTACGCCGGCGACGTCGATCCTGCCGCCTTCGTCCTCCCCGCCCCGGTGTCCACGACGACGGCGGCGACGCCGACGAGCCGGTAGGAGCACCGCGTTGGAGCCGGTCACCACCCGACAGCTGAACCGCTGGACCCTGGCCCGCCAGCACCTGCTGGAACGCGCCGGCGGGCTCAAAGGTGCCTCCGGAGCCGGCGGGCTCGACCCTGTCTCCGGAGCCGGCGGGCTCGATTCTGTCTCCGGAGCCGGCGGGCTCGATTCTGCCTCCGGAGCCGGCGGGCTCGATTCTGCCTCCGGAGCCGGCGGGCTCGACCCTGCCGCCGCGGTGGAGGCGCTGGCCGGCATGCAGGCGCAGGCACCGAGCGCGCCCTACCTCGGGCTCTGGTCGCGCCTGGCCGGGTTCCAGGTGGCCGACCTCGAGGCCGCGCTGCACGCCCGCACCGTGGTCAAGACGACGGTGATGCGCGGCACGCTCCACCTCGTCGCCCGGTCGCGGCTGGCCGCCTTCCGGCTGGCGACCGGCAGCGGCTACTACGACGGCACCTTCCGCCTCCTCGCCGGGCTTGGCCTCGACCTCGACGCCATCCGGGCCCGGGTGGCCGCCCAGGTCGAGGAGCGGACGAGGTCCCGCACCGAGGTGTACCGGCTCGTCGCCGAGCAGATCCCCGTGCCCCACCCGCCCTGGGTGGCAGATCGGCCCAGCGCCGTCGCCGCCCTCTCCGTCACCACCGACCTGGTCAACGCCCCCGAGGACGCCCTGTACGGCGCTCCGGCCAAGAGCCGCTACGAGGTGCTGCGGACCGAGGAGCCGAGCCCGCTCGAGGCGGCACGCCAGGTGGCGTCGGACTACCTCGCCGCCTACGGCCCAGCGACCACGGCCGACCTGGCCGCCTGGTCGGGCCGGCCCGCCCGCACCTTCGCCGACGGCCTCGCCTCCCTCGACCTGGTGCGGTTCCGGGCCGAGGACGGCCGCACCCTCCTCGACCTGGCCGACGCCCCCCGGCCGGACGGTGACATCCCGGCGCCCGTCCGCTTCCTGGGACAGCCTCCTCTTGGCCCACGCCCGCCGCGAGCGGGTGCTGGCCGACGAGCTCCGCAAGCTGGTGATCGCCAAGAACGGCGACGTGGCCCCGACGTTCCTGGTGGACGGCGTCGTCGCCGGAACCTGGAGCGTCCCGCCCCGGACGGCGCCGCTGACGCTCACCCTGCGACCGCTCGTGCGCCTGGCCCGGTCGGAGCGGCGAGCGGTCGACGAGGAGGGTCGGCTCCTCCTGGCCTGGTTGCGGCCCGAGGGGGCCGAGGCGCCCATCGTCTGGGCCTGACGCCCTTCGGCCGCCCGTCCGCTGGCGTCCGCCGGCCCCTCCTCATCCAGCCGTAGGCGCCCTGCGGGTGAAGCGGGCCACGGCCTCGACGTGGCTCGTGTGGGGGAACAGGTCGAGGACCCGCACCCGCTCGAGGGTGTAGCCGCGGCCGTCGAGGAGCCGGGTGTCCCGGCCCAGGGCGGCCGGGTCGCAGCTGACCAGGACCAGCGTCGGGGCGGCGGCGGCGGCCAGGGCTTCGACGGCCTCGGGACCCAGTCCGGCTCGGGCCGGGTCGGCCACGATGGCCGCCGGCTCCTCGTCGGTGGACCAGACCGACACGTCACCCTCGAGCACCTCGGCGTCGAAGCCCTTCAGGTTGTGCAGGGCGTCCTCGACGGCGGTGCGACCCGACTCGACGCACTCGAGGCGCAGGCCGGGGTGGCGGTCGGCCAGCACGGCGGCGATCACGCCGACCCCGGCGTAGGCGTCGACCAGCAGCCCCCCGCCGTCCAGGTCCTTGCCGAGGGCGTTGTCGACGGCGTCGACGAGCAGCTCGGCGGCGGCGGGGCCCGACTGGAAGAACGAGCGGGCCGACACCCGGAAGCGGCGGCCGTGGACCACCTCGGTGACGGCGCCGTTGCGGTGGCCCAGGGCGTGGGCCGGGATGACCTTCACCCCGGCCGGCACCTTTCCACCGCCACCGACCCGGGGGGCGGGGACGCACACGACGTGCCCGGTGGCCACCGAGGCGCGGATGAGCACCTCGCGGGCCCCGGGAAAGCGACCCTCGGCCAGGACCTGCTGCACGGGCGGGGCGGCGATGACGCACCCCGGCACCGCCACGGGTTCGTGGCTGCGGCGCCGGCGGAGGCGGGGCAGCCCCTCCCGGTCGACCGCCGCCCGCACCGTGGTGCGGTACCCCTCGGCCGGGACGCCGTGGACGGCCTCCAGCACCGGGGGGTCCTCCAGCCGGCCGAGGCGGCGCAGGGCGTCGACCACGATCGCCCGCTTCACCTCGCGCTGGCCGGCCAGGTCGGCGTGCTGCAGGTCGCAGCCGCCGCACCCCTCGAGGAAGTGCGGGCACGGCGGCACGGTCCGGCGAGGCGAGGCCTCGAGCACCTCGACGGCCGTGGTCCGGAGGAAGTCCCGCTTCACCTCGGTCACCTCCGCCACCACCCGCTCGCCGGTCAGCGCGCCGGCCACGAACACCACCCGACCGTCCTCGTGGCGGGCCAGGGCGTCCCCCCCAGCGGCCACGCCCGAGGTGGTCAGCGTGAGGCGATCGCCGGGTCCCATGAGGCGGGCAACGCTACAAGCCGTGCCGGAGGGCACCGGCGGCTACGGTCCGCGCCGTGACCCCGATCGAGCAGGTCAACGCCTACGTGCGCGAGGCCGCCGGCCTCCTCGAGCTGTCCGACGACGTGCTGGCTGTGCTCACCACCTCGTACCGGGAGGTGAGCGTGCAGGTGCCGGTGCGGCTGGACGACGGCAGCCTGGGCGTCTACCGGGGCTACCGGGTCCAGCACAACGGCGCCCGGGGCCCGTACAAGGGCGGCATGCGCTACCACCCCGAGGCCGACATCGACGAGGTGCGGGCGCTGGCCTCGCTGATGACGTGGAAGACGGCCCTGATGGGGTTGCCCTACGGCGGCGCCAAGGGCGGGGTGCAGTGCGACCCGCACGCCATGAGCGCCGGCGAGCTCGAGCGCCTGACCCGGCGGTTCACCAACGCCATCAGCCACGTCATCGGCGTGCAGCGCGACATCCCGGCGCCCGACGTCGGCACCAACGCCCAGACGATGGCGTGGATGATGGACGCCTACTCGGGCCGCTTCGGGCACTCGCCGGCCATCGTGACGGGCAAGCCGCTCGAGCTGGGCGGGGCCCCCGGGCGGGAGGCGGCCACGGGGCGGGGCGTCGTCTACTGCCTGGCCGCGGCCTGCCGGCGCTGGAAGCTGGACCTCTCGACCCTCACGGTGGCCGTGCAGGGCTTCGGCAACGTCGGCTCGTGGGTGGCGCGCGAGCTGGTCGAGTGCGGCGCCCGGGTGGTGGCGGTGTCCGACGTGAGCGGCGGCCTCCACGACGAACGGGGCCTCGACGTCGTGGCCCTGCTCGAGCGGGCCGACCGCCGGGAGCCGCTGGCCGCCGCCGCCGGCCACCTGGGCGACGCCACCACGAACGCCGAGCTGCTCGAGCTCGACGTCGACGTCCTCATCCCGGCCGCCCTGGGCGGGGTCCTCCACGAGGGCAACGCCGCCGCCGTGCAGGCGTCCATCGTGGTCGAGGCCGCCAACCACCCCACCACCCCCGAGGCCGACAAGCTGCTGCAGGAGGCCGGGGTGCGCATCCTGCCCGACGTCCTGGCCAACGCCGGCGGGGTCACCGGGTCCTACTTCGAGTGGGCCCAGGACATCCAGGTCTTCCAGTGGAAGGAGGACCGCTTCAACACCGAGCTGCGCGACGTGATGGAGCGGGCCTTCTGCGAGACGGCCGACTTCGCCGAGGCGCGGGGCGTGTCGTTGCGCCAGGCGGGCTTCGCCATCGGCCTCGAGCGGGTGGCCCACGCCTCCACCCTCCGGGGCTACGTCTGACCGAGGGCGGCAGCGGCCTCCCCCCTCCCGGCCGGCCGGTACTTGAAGTCAAGGCCCAGCTCTCGATCTGTGGCTGCGCTAGGAGGGCGAGGCCGGCTCGTCGGTGTCGTCGACCTCGTCGGCGTCGGCGTCGAGCTCGTCGGCGTCACCGTGCGGTTCGTGGTCGGGGCCCGGGTCCCGGGCCACCTCCAAGCTGCTGGCCGTCGCCGACTCCTCCTCGAGCCGCTTCCTCTTCTTCGCCTTCTTCCGGGCGGCTCCGGACGAGTCGAGCGCCCGCTCCAGGGTGCGCTCGAGGTCATCGGCCGTCACGACGTCGGCGAGGGCGATGCGGATCGACGCCAGCTCACGGGCCAGGTACTCGGTGTCCTGCTGGGTGCGCCGGGCCTCGTCACGATCGCGCTCGAGGGCCTCGCGGTCGCGGTCCTCCTGGCGGTTCTGGGCCAGGAGGATGAGCGGCGCGGCGTAGGAGGCCTGCATCGACAGGGCGAGGGTCAGGAGGATGTAGGGGTAGTTGTCGAAGGTGTAGACGAGCTCGTTGCAGGCGATCCACAGGATGATGACGATCGTCTGGATGACCAGGAACTTGGCGGTGCCCAGGTAGCGGGCCACGCCTTCGGCGAAGCGGCCGAAGCTGTCGGGTGAGAACGTGGGCGAGATGCGCCTGGCGTCAGCGGCCGCCGGGGTGGCGAGGCGCTGGGCCGGGTCGCGGCGGCGGACCACCTGGAGGCCTCCTTCGGGCCGATCCGGCCGTCATCGCCGCCGCCACCCGACGGGGAGGATGCGGTCGAGCACGTCGTCGACCGTCACCGCGCCCAGGAGGCGCCCGGCCCGGTCGACCACCGGGAGGGCCAGCCCGTCGTAGGCGGCGAGGCGGCGGGCCACGTCGGTCTCGGCCGCCTCGGGCGCCACCGGCTCGGGGGCCTCGTCGTCGAGCACCCGCCCGATCGGCTCGCCCGGCGGCACCCGGAGGAGGCGCTGGAACCCGACCATGCCGAGGTAGCGGCCGGTGGGCGCCTCCGTGGGCGGCTCGGTGACGAACACGTTGCAGGCCAGGACCTGGGCCAGGTCGAACTCCCGCAGGCGGGCCAGGGCCTCGCCCACGGTGACGTCGGGCCCCAGGATCAGCGGCTCGGGGTTCATCAGGCCGCCGGCCGAGCGCGAGTCGTAGGTCAGGAGGCGGCGCAGGTCGTCGGCCTGCTCCTCGTCCTCCATCGCCTCGAGCACCTCCTCACGGTCGCCCTCCGACATCTCGGCCAGGAGGTCGGCGGCGTCGTCGGCCTCCATCTCGCTCAGGACGGTGGCCACCCGCTCGACGCCCAGGTCCTGGATCAAGCGGATCTGCTCGTCCTCGGGCAGCTCCTCGAGGAGGTCGGCCAGCTCGGGGTCCTCCATGGCCTCGGCCAGCTGGCGGCGCTGGGCCAGCGGCAGGCGGACCACCCGGGCGGCCACCTCGCTGGGGTGGAGGTCGCGCAGCGCCGCCACCTGGCGGTCGACCTGACGCCCGGTGTCGAACAGGCCGGGCAGGTCCTTCCACGTGACCGTGCGCGCCACCCGGCGCCGCCGCAGCACGCCCGGCGTCACGAGGGCCACGTCGTGGACCTGCCAGGCCCTGGCCCCCAGCGGGGTCGGGATGATCGAGAGGTCCCCCACCGCCTCACCGCCAACCTGGCGGCCGATGATGTCGGCCCGGCCCAGCAGCTCCCCCTCCCGCTTGCGGAAGGCCCGGTGGTCCACGGTCCCCTGCACCAGCCGCACGCCGCTGGCGTCGATGTCGGCGACCTTGTTGCCGTTCACGAAGATCCGGCGGCGGCCGGCTGTGGCCACCACGAACCCGATGACCGGCGGGGGCTCCCCGGGAGGAGACGGGACGATGACCACGTCCTCGACACGCCCGACCACGGTCCCCTCCCCGTCCAGCAGCGACAGCCGCTGGAGGCGGCTGAGGTACGCCGTCGTCGTCGGCTGGGTGGTGGACACGTGGTGGAGCATGCCACCCGCACAGGAGCCGTCGGGGTGACGTCGACCTGATCGAAGGCGGGCAAGCCGTCAGGTCGGGCCGCGGCCTGCCGATCTGGTGGAGGTCGCGGCCTGCCGATCGGGTGGTGGTCGGAAAGGAGCTGTGATGAGCGTCATCGAGGCAGAGCATCTCAGCGGGGTGGATCGGCGGCGGTGGCCTCGGGCGACGGTCCGCCTCCCCCTCCGGGTGGTCGACACCGAGGACAGCTTCCGCGTCCTGACCGGCATGACCGTCGACATCGCCGTCGGCGGCACGCGGGCCGTGCTCGACGGCCCCCTGTTCGGCACGGTCGAGACGACCGTCCAGCTGGAGCTCGGCGACCGGGTCCCCCTGTTGTGCGAGGCGATGGTCGCCGGCGGCGGCGCCACCGACGACGGGTGGGAGTACCGCCTGGCCTTCCGCAACCTCGACCCCTACGAGGTCACCGCCCTGGAGGAGCTCATCGAGCACGCCGGCTAGGGGCGGCGGCGCTAGGCGAGCGACCCGTAGAGGGCGCGGGCCAGCGGCCAGGCCCCGTCGGAGAAGTTCGAGATCACGGTGAAGGTGCGGGCCTGGCTGGGCTTGTGCACCGTCCGGAACGACACGCCGGCGTCATAGCCCACCAGGGCCACGGCGTCGGTCGTCGGGTGGAGCCAGAACCCCAGGCCGTAGCGCATCGACTCGTCCGGCACGTCGCTGCGGGGGCGCACCATCTCGGCCACCCAGTGGTTCGGCACGACGCGCCCGCCGAAGAAGGCGTCCCAGAGCGAGTGGATGTCGGCGACTGTGGCGTAGGCGCCGCCGTCACCGTTGCCCCGGACGGGGAGGTGGAGGACGTTGGTCCGCAGGCCGTCCGCCTCGAGGTAGCCCAGCGCCACTCCCTCGTCGGGCTCGTCCGAGCGCAGGAACCCGGTCCGGTGCATGGCCGCCGGGTCGAACACCCGCTGGCGCACGAGGTCGTGGAAGGGGGTGCCACTGGCCCGCTCGGCCAGCAGGGCGAGGACGACGAAGCCGCCGTTGCAGTAGGCGAACCGCTCGCCGGCGGGGAACACCGTGGGATAGCCGTCGAGGACGGTCAGGAACTGCTCGGTGGTGTCCAGCCGGTGCACCGGCACCGGCATCACGTGATCAGTGATGGCGCCGGCGGTCTCTTCGTCGAGGTAGTCACCGATGCCGGACCGATGGGCCAGCAGGTGCTCGACGGTGACGTCCGCGCCGATCAGCGGCAGGTCGTCGCCGAGCAGCGTGCGGGCGGGCGTGTCCAGCTCGAGCCGGCCCTCCTCGATGAGGCTGACGACCGCCATGGCGGTCAAGCCCTTGGCGCCGCTGGCGATGGCGAACCTCGTGTCGACCTCGTTCGGCACCCGCAGGCCGCGGTGGGCAAGGCCGTACGCCCGGGCCAGCAGCACCTCACCGCCCTCGTCCACCCGGACCACGCCCGAGAACCCGCTCTCGGCGGCCACCTGATCGACGTCGTGCCCCAGACCGGCCACCTTCGCGACGGTACGACCGGGCGAACGCTTGACCACCGAGGGCTCGCGCTTCGAGATGAGCGCCGGCGAGCACGTGCTGGGCGAGGGCGCGAACCTCGAACTCTACGGCGGCTGGCCGATGATCCTCTCGCCTGAAGACCTGGCTGGAGACCGACGAGCTGCTCACCACCCCCGGCTCGTTGATGTACAGCTGATCGGCTCCTCAGTGGATGCGCCAGTCCCCTGGAAGGAGGGAGTGGGCGCCACCCCGCTCGGCGCGGTGCTCGAGGTCGTCGATGGCGGCCAGCAGGGTCCAGGCCAGCCATGCCACCAGGCGGGCGGCGGGAGGCTCGCTCGACTCCTTGGGGCGGAAGCGGTCGAGCGGGCCGGCCTTCGGGAAGGTGGCCACGGCCACCGGGGTGTCGGGGTCGAGGCCGGCCAGCGCCTTGGCCTCGCGCAGGGCGGTGGCGAAGCCGCCCAGCACGTCGACCAGGCCCCGCTCGGCGGCGTCGGCACCCGTCCACACCCGCCCCCGAGCCACGGCGTCGATGGCCTCGGCCGACAGCGTGCGGCCCTCGGCCACCCGTGACGTGAACATGTCGTAGACGCGGTCGAGCGACGTGCCGAGCTTGGCCTTCTGCTCGGGCGTGAAGGGCTTGGTGCTTCCGTACATGTCGGCGTTGGGGTTGAGGCGCAGCACGTCGGTGGCCACCTTCACCCGCTGGCGCAGGCCGGTCGTGACGAACTTGCCGCTGAACACGCCGATCGAGCCGGTGATCGTGCCGGGACTGGCCACGATGCGGTCGGCGCCCATCGCCACGTAGTAGCCGCCGCTGGCGGCGACGCCACCCATCGAGGCGACCACGGGCTTGCCGGCGGCCTTGGCCTGCAGCGTCTCACGCCAGATGGCCTCGGAGGCCCCGACCGCGCCGCCCGGGCTGTCGATGCGCAGGACGATGGCCTTCACCTTGGAGTCGGCCACCGCGTCACGCAGGGCGGCTGTGGCCGTGTCGGAACCGGTGCCGGGGCCCGGTGGCAGCCCGGGCTTCACGCCGTTGCGGCCGGGGGCGATGGCCCCGGTGATGTTGACCACGGCGACGCGGGGCGCCTTCTTGAGGCCCTTGGGCTTGACCCGCTTGGCGTACCGAGCCAGGTAGAGCAGGTGGCCGTCACCGCCCTTCACCCCGTCGATGACCTGGTCGCGGAAGCAGAGGGCATCGACCAAGCCGGCGGCCAGGGCCTCGTCGGCCTCGTAGGGCCCGGAGTCGGCCAGCACCCGCACCTGCTCGGGCGCCAGGCCCCGGCTCTCGGCGATGCCGGCGACCAGCTGGTCGAGCTGGCTCTCGAGCAGCCGTTCGGTGGCCTCGCGGTGCGAGTCGGTGAAGCCGGTCTCGGTGGAGA
>Ga0183260_10003424_pt1 | contig 12794 bp, 13 predicted proteins | sample AntDrymUQ4972206_2_FD_129768 | JGI IMG/M metagenome (GOLD analysis project Ga0183260, IMG submission 129768) | Polar desert sand microbial communities from Dry Valleys, Antarctica - metaG UQ497 (22.06) (version 2) (version 2) | ecosystem: Environmental > Terrestrial > Soil > Desert | place...
CCACCCTGCGGGCCTGCAGGAGGAGCTGTGCGTCGCCGCGGGGCGTGCTGCCGCGGCGCTCGGGCTCACGGAGGGCCCGGTACATGCAGAGCTGCGCACCGACGGCGAGCGCGTGTGGGTGCTCGAGCTAGCAGCCCGCTCGATCGGTGGGCTGTGCTCTCGCGCGCTGCGCTTCGGCGTCGGAGTGACGCTCGAGGAGCTGATCCTGCGCCACGCGCTCGGCCTCGAGCTCGGGGACGTGACGCGCGAGCGGCCGGCCGCGGGCGTGATGATGCTGCCGATCCCGCGGGCAGGCGTGCTCGAGCGGGTGGGCGGCCAGGAGGAGGCGCGCGCGGTCGAGGGAATCGAGGACCTCGTGATCTCGGTCGCGCCCGGGCGCCCGGTGCGCCCGCTGCCCGAGGGCGATCGCTACCTCGGCTTCCTGTTCGCGCGCGCCGAGACGCCGGAGCTGGTCGAGCGCGCGCTGCGCGAGGCGCACGGGCGGCTCGAGGTTGCGATCGGCGCGCCTCGAGCGCGGTCGCCGGCCGCGTCCGTCGGAGCGGACGCTCTGCACTCGACGGGCGGAACCCCGCGGCGCGCGCAGTAGCCTCGACCGTCGTCATGCGCGTCCTCCTCATCTCCTCCTACGAGCTCGGCCACCAGCCGCTGCACGTGGCCTCGCCGGCCGCCGCGCTGCGCACGGCAGGGCACGAGGTGCGCTGCCTCGATCTGTCGGTCGAGGCGTGGGACCCGAGCCTCGTCGCATGGGCGGGCGCCGTCGGCTTCTCGGTGCCGATGCACACGGCGATGCGGCTCGCGATGCGCGCGGCGGCGGCCGTTCGGGAGCTGCGGCCGGAGCTGCCGGTGTGCTTCTACGGCCTCTATGCCCCGGTCAGCCGCGACCTCACGGTGGGGCGGCTCGCCGACATCGCGCTGGCCGGTGAGTACGAGCCGGCGCTGGTGCGCTGGGTGGGCAGCCTGGATGCCGGCGATCAGCCTCGCGTGGAGGCGCTGATACAGCTCGACCGCGGCAGCTTCGACGTTCCCGCGCGCGCCCTGCTGCCCCCGCTCGAGCGCTACGCGCACCTGGCGATCGACGGCGAGGAGCGCCTCGTCGGCTATGTGGAGGCGAGCCACGGCTGCGTGCACCGCTGCCGCCACTGCCCGGTGCCCACGGTCTACGACGGGCGGATCCGCGTCGTCGAGCGCGACACAGTGCTCGCCGATGTCGCCCAGCTGGTCGAGCTCGGTGCACGCCACATCACCTTCGGCGACCCCGACTTCCTGAACGGCCGCCGCCACTCCCTCGCGGTGGCGGCCACGATGCATGAGCGCTTCCCGCGGCTCACCTTCGACTGCACGACGAAGGTCGAGCATGTGCTCGAGCACGCGGATGTCTGGGCCGAGCTGAGCGAGGCGGGCTGCCTGTTCGTGGTCTGCGCGCTCGAGACCGTGAACGACGACATCCTCGAGCGCCTCGACAAGGGCCACACGACGCAGGAGGCCACGGAGGCGATCGCGCTGCTGCGCGCCAACGGGATCGAGGTGCGCCCGTCGTTCATGCCGTTCACGCCGTGGACGAGCCCCGGCGACGTGCTCGACATCCTCGACTTCGTCGCCGAGCACGACATGGTCGGAAACGTCGACCCCGTGCAGTACGCGATCCGGCTGCTCCTGCCCGAGGGCTCGCTGCTGCTCGAGCAAGGCGACATGGCCGAGCACCTCGGGCCCTACGACGCCCGGGCGCTAACGCACACCTGGACGGCGGCCGACCGGCGCGCGGACGAGCTGCAGCGGCGGATCTCGCGCATCGTCGAGCGCGCCGGCGCAGACGACGAGCCCGCGGGAGAGACGTTTGCGCACGTGCGCGAAACCGTGCTCGAGTACGTGCCCGAGCGCGCCGGCGCGGGCCAGGTCCTCGCCGGATCGGTGGAGGGGAGGCCACGGCTGACCGAGCCATGGTTCTGCTGAGCGGAGCCGACCGAGGGCCAGTTCGGCTCTCTCACGACCGCGTAGCACCGCGATGCCCTCGTCGCGCAGGCTCGTGATCGGGCTCGGCCTCGTGACCGCAGGACTGGTCGCGCTGCTGCTCTTGGAGGCCGTGGTGGCCTCGCGCGGCCGCCGCGAGCCGTTCGAGAATCCCTCGCGCGCGCCGCGCGAGCTGGGGCAGGCCGGCCCGGAGCTGACCTACGTGGTGCTCGGCGACTCGACCGCCGCCGGCCAGGGCGGCGAGTACGAGCGTGGCATCGCGGTCTCGACCGCCCGCCACCTGGCCGGCCGCGGGCGGCGCGTGCGGCTCGTGAACGTGTCGGTGTCGGGGGCGAAGGCCGAGCAGGTAGCGGCGCAACAGCTCGCAGCGGCCACGCGGCTTCGCCCCGACGTCGTGCTGGTCGCGGTCGGGGCGAACGACGTGATCCGCCTCAGCGGGCGCCGGACGGTGCGAGCCGCCGTCGAGTCGATCGTCGAGGGGCTCGTCGCGGCGCGCTGCGAGGTGAAGATCGTGCTCACAGGCGCGCCCGACATGGGAGCGATCCCGCGCTTCGCCCAGCCGCTGCGATGGGTCGCAGGAGCGCGCACGAAGCAGCTCAATGGCGTCTTCGACACGGTCGTGCGCGAGCGCGGGCTCACACTCGCCCCGATCGCGGCCGAGACCGGCCCGTTGTTTCGCCGCGACCGCACGTTGTTCGCCGGCGACCGCTTCCACCCGAGCGACCGCGGCTACGCGACCTGGTCGCCCGTGCTCACGCGCTCGCTGGACGAGGCTCTGGCCGCGCAGCCGAGCCACTGTGGTTAGCCTTCGCGACGATCGACTCGCTCCCCGCACCCTCGCCGGTCATCGACGCCTCCGGGGAGTGCGATGTCGTGGTGGTAGGCGCGGGCATCCTCGGCCTGGCCGTCGCTCGCGAGCTGACGCTGCGCCACCCCGGTCGCTCGCTGACCGTGCTCGAACGCGAGACCGAGGTCGGCACGCACCAGACGGGCCACAACTCCGGTGTCGTGCACGCCGGCATCTACTACGAGCCGGGGTCGCTCAAGGCGCAGCTGTGCGTCGAGGGCGCGCGACGGCTGTATGACTACTGCGACGAGCGTGGGCTCGCCGCCGAGCGCTGCGGCAAGGTGATCGTCGCCACCCATCCCGGCGAGCTTGCGCGCCTCGACGACCTCGAGCGCCGTGGACGGGCGAACGGCGTGCCCGGGCTCGTGCGGCTCGGGACCGACGAGCTGGCGGAAATCGAGCCCCACGTGCGCGGCGTCGCCGCGCTCCACTCGCCCGCCACCGGGATCGTCGACTACGCCGCCGTGGCGCGCTCGCTCGCCGCCGACGTCGAGGCCTCGGGCGGCGAAGTGGCGACCGGCTGCGGGATCACCGGCATCGCGAGGGCGGGCGGGCGGATGGCGCTGCGACACGCCCGCGGTGAGATCCGTCCCCGTCATGCGATCTTCTGCGCCGGGGCGTGGGCCGACCGGCTCGCCGTCGCCGCCGGCGCGCCGGCTGACCCGCGCATCGTGCCTTTTCGGGGCGCCTACGGGCGGTTGCGCCCCGAGCGCCGCCACCTCGTGCGCTCGCTCGTCTACCCGGTGCCCGACCCGGGGCTGCCCTTCCTCGGCGTGCACCTCACACGCCACGTGGACGGAGAGGTGCTGGTGGGCCCGACGGCGCTGATCGCCGGAGGCCCGGATGCCTACGTCCTCCGGCGAGTCAGCCGCCCGGAGCTTCGCCGACTGATCGAATGGCCGGGCACGTGGCGAATGGCGCGGCGCTTCTGGCGCACGGGCGTGACCGAGGTCCACCACGCCGTCAGCCGCCGAGCATTCGCGGCGGCGGCGCGCCGCTTCGTGCCCGAGCTCGAGAGCGGCGACGTGCTGGCCGCCTTCGCCGGGGTGCGCGCCCAGGCGCTCGGCCGTGACGGCGCGCTCGTGGACGACTTCGTCTTCTCGGAGACCGGCCCCGCGCTGCACGTGCGAAACGCGCCCTCGCCCGGGGCCACCTCGTCGCTCGCGATCGCCCGGCTCGTGGCCGACCGCGCCGAGCGGGCATTCGGCCTGGGCCGGTTCGCTCGCAGGGAGAACGGGTAGGAACAGCTCCCGTGGCCACTCGAGAGGGGACGCTCTTCGCCGGGCGCTACAGGGTGCGGCGCCGGCTCGGATCGGGTGCGATGGCCACCGTCTTCCTGGCGGAGGACGAGCGGCTGCGGCGCGACGTCGCCGTCAAGCGATTGCACGCGGGCTCGTCCGAGGACGTGGCACATCGCTTCGACCGCGAGGCTCGCCTGGGCGCCTCGCTCAATCACCCGAACATCGTCTCGATCTACGACGTCGTCACCGAGCACGACGACGTCCTGATCGTGATGGAGTACGTCAAGGGCTGGACTTTGGCGAGCTCGATGGCGCGCGGCACGCTCCAGCGCGAGCGCGCGCTCGAGATCCTGACCGGCGTCGCGGCGGCGCTCGACCACGCGCACGACCACGGCGTGATTCACCGCGACGTGAAGCCGGCGAACGTGCTCCTGCGCACCGACGGCTTCGCGAAGCTCGCGGACCTCGGGATCGCGACCGCGGCGCACGCGACTCGGATCACCCGTGCCGGAAGCGTGCTCGGCACGCCGGCATACATGGCGCCCGAACAGCTCGCCGGGGGCGAGATCACGGCGGCGGTCGACGTCTACGCGCTGGCGGCGGTGGCGTATGAGGTGCTCTCCGGCCAGAAGGCACGCCAGGGGCGCACGCCGCTCGAGATCGCCCACAAGGTCGCCACCGAGCCACCGCCCGACCTGCGCGGGGCGTGGCCGGAGGCTCCGATGGCCGTCGCGATCGCCCTCAAGAGCGGCATGGCCCGCGACCCGTCGGAGCGCCCGCGCTCTGCACGCGTGCTGGTGCGGGCGCTCGAGGTTGCGGCGCAGGTGCCCGACTCGCCCGCGGCGGTGCGGCCGGAGCCTCCGGCGGCGCTGATCAGGGCCGACGACGTCGACGACAAGGGATCGCTGAAGGCACCAGCGTCCGAGCAGGAGGCGGCAGTCGCCTCCGCGCCCCAGGCGGACGAGAGGGCAGCGGTCTCGCCGCCGCCCGAGCCGCTCGAGCCGCCGCCCGAGGAACCGCCGTCCGACCTGCCGCCGCCCGAGCAGCCTCCATCCGAGCGTGTGACGACGCCATACCGAGTCGCGCCGCGCCCTCCGTCGCGCCGCATCGCGATGCCGACGGGTCCTCCGCCCGGGCGCCGGCGCTCGCGAGGAGTGTGGCTTGCGATCGCCGCGCTGCTCGTGGCGCTGGCGGGGGGCGGGGGGGCGCTCGCGCTCTGGGCCGATGGCGGTGCCGGGGGCGGTGGCGCCGACGGGGAGCAGGCGAGCCAGGCACAGGCGCGGGCGGATCGCGCTGAGCGCCGGCGGGCGGCCCGGCGGCGTGCGGCGGACAAGCCCCCGCCCGCGCCCAGCACGACCAGCGAGCAAGCTCCGCCGCGGCAGGCTCAACCCGAGCGCACGACACCTGAGCGCACCACCCCAACCGACCAGCCGACCGATCCGGCCGCGGGCAGGCGGCTCAACGACCAGGGCTACGCGCTGATGCAGGGCGGCGACAACGCGGCGGCCGTTCCGGTGCTCGAGCGTGCCGTGGCCTCGTTCCCGGAGGACTCGACCGACATCAACTACGCCTTCGCGCTCTACAACTACGGTCGCGCCCTGCGGCTCTCGGGGCGGCCCGCCGACGCGATCACCCCGCTCGAGCGGCGCCTGCGCTTCGACAACCAGCGGGAAGTCGTGCAGCGCGAGCTCGATCTCGCCCGCGCGGCCGCAGGACAGGGCTAGGAGGCTCCTCGAGATGGAAGACGAGGACCTCCAGGCGCGCGGGCGCCGACGGCGCGAGCGCGACCGGCGCCAGGGCGACCTCGATCGTCGTGCCCAGGCAGGCGAGCCGCGCGAGCCCGCGACCCTCGACGAAGAGCTGCTCGAGGCCGAGGTGGAGCTGGTGCTCTCCACCGAGTCCGACGCCTCGCGCGTCGAACGCGTGCGACAGGAGCTCGATGCGGGCTTTGCGGCGCTCGCCGGAGTCGGCCCCGCGGTGTCGGTGTTCGGTTCGGCGAGGACGGGGTCCGAGGACCCTTACTACAGCCTTGCGCGTGAGCTCGCGCGCATGCTCGGCGAGGCCGGCTTCGCCGTCATCACCGGCGGTGGCCCGGGGATCATGGAGGCTGCCAACCGCGGCGCGCGCGAGGGCAGCGCGCTCTCGATCGGGCTCGGGATCGACCTGCCCTTCGAGCCTGGGCTCAACCCCTACGTCGACCTCCCCATGCAGTGCCACTACTTCTTCACGCGCAAGGTCATGTTCGTCCGCTACGCGAGCTCCTTCGTCGTCTTTCCGGGCGGCTTCGGCACGCTGGACGAGCTGTTCGAGGCGCTCACGTTGATCCAGACCAAGAAGATCCGCCACTTTCCGGTCGTGCTCGTCGGGCGCGACTACTGGGCGGGCCTGATCGCCTGGCTCGAGGAGCGCATGCTCGGGGACGGCATGATCTCCCCCGGAGACATCGAGCTCGCACACCTGACCGACGATCCCGCCGAGGTCCTGGCGCTCGTGCAGGCCGCCGAGCATCGCCAGCCGCGCGCGCCCAGCACCCAGCAAGGGCGCCCTCAGTAGTCCTCGCCCGGCGGCCGTCGGGTGCGCTTGCGCGCGCCCTGGCGCCGCTTGCCCTCGAGCCGTCGCACGCGCGCGGCGCGACTGGCCCGGGTCGGCCGGCGTGGCCGCGGCACGGCCAGTGCGCGCGCGAGGCGCTCGCGCAGCCGTTCGAGCGCCAGCTCGCGGTTGCGGGCCTGCCCGCGCGCGTCCTGGGCGACGGCCGTCGGACGCGCGCCCAGCCGGTCGACCAGCCGTTGCTTCTGCTCGGGTGTGAGCACTTGCGAGGCCTTGACGTCGAAGACCGCCTCGATCCGCGAGGCGGTAACGTTTGCGTGCTGGCCGCCAGGCCCCGAGGACCGGCTCGCGCGCAGCTCGATCTCCGCGAGCGGGATAGCGACGGAGCCCGTCACGGGCATCGGGTCGTCCACCGCTCCCAGGGTAGGGACCGTCAGCCCCGATCATCCGTCCACTTTCCTAACGTTCCGCTCCGGATCTGCCGACAGACGTGCAAACCGCGCTGGTTCCTGATAGGAGACGAGGCATGATCCGCTCAATGATCGCCCTGACCCTGGCAGCTGTCGACTGTGTCGTCTGCTTGACGCTCGGGCTGCCGCTCGTCGTATCGGTCGCCGTCGCGTGTGCGGCGTTCGCGATCGCGACCGTCGCCCTGAGCGTGGTCTCGAGCTCCGAGGACCGCGTTGCGGACTACGGCGGCCTCGGCGACGTGCTCGCTGAGCCAGAGGTGTTCCGGACCCCCTACTAGCGGCCAGCTAGGGCGTCTGGGCAGACGCCAGCGGCCGAGCCTGAGAAGGCGCGCTCGCGCGTGGCGTGGCCGGTCGTGCGAGCCTGCGCTCCTCGCCACGCAGGAAGAGCACGATGCCGATCGCGACGCCGGCGATCGTGAACAGGCTCCAGAGCGTGCCCTGCGCCAGCTGGCCGGCGATCGGCGCCGGGCACGCGTCGGTGACCGCCCAGCCGACGCCGAAGATCGCCGCGCCGACGAGATGGCGCCGCTCAACGCCGCTCGTGGTCCAGGAGACGGGCTCGCCCGTGACGAGGGCCCGCGTACCCATCCGGCGCAGCGCGCGTACCCCGACGAAGCCGACGGCGACGGCGGTTGCCATCATCACGTGAGGTAGGCATCCTCGAGCAGGAGCATCTCGCGGATGCGATCGGGGTCGGTGAACTGCCCCCACGAGATCGCGAAGCCGAACAGCCCGCCGAGCGCGATCGCGACGAGGCGGACGCTCATGTGATCAGCGAGTCGATCGCGAAGGTGACGGCGATCGCGGTCGCCATGAAGGTCGCGGTGGCGGCGAAGCTCGCGGGCGACCCGAGCGCGGTGCCGCAGATGCCGTTGCCCGAGGTGCAGCCGCCGGCGGCCTTGGCGCCGTAGCCGATCAGGACGCCGCCGAGCAGCAGCAGCACGCCGACCACGAGCACCTGCCAGTCGCCCGTGAACGTGCGCGTGAGCCAGCCGTAGCCCGCGCCGACCGTCGACCCCCCGGCGAGCGCGCTGAAGAGGAGGCTGCCACCGAAGACGCCCAGCAAGAACGAGGCCCTCCAGCCGAAGCTCGGGGCGCGCCCGCTCAGGCGCTCGACCACGGCCGAGTAGCCGCCGAGCACGCCGAGTCGCTGGTTCAGCGTCGCGAGCACCGCGACGACGATCAGCCCGAGTACGGCTCCTAGCACGAACGCCGGGGGGCGCGTCACCAGCAGATCGGACACCCTCTTCATGCTAGCCCGCGGTCCAAGCCGCCCGGCCGGAAGCGCTGCCCGGCGCGGCGTGAGCGCAATACGATCCTGCGGTGGCCCAGGCAGCGCTCGCGCGTGAGATCCGCACCGTCGCCTCGATCATCGGCGGGCGACCGGAGACCGCCGCGCCGGGCGGGCGCTCGAGCTCGCGAAACCCGGCCTGCACCGCCGAGCGCGTGGTCGACGTGCTGCTCGGCGATGCCTCGACGTTTGTCTCGGCGTGCCGTGCGGCCCGTGCCGCCCAGCCGCAATGGGCGGCCACCCCGGCGCCCACACGTGGCCGCGCGATCCAGCAGGTCGGGCGCCTCGTCGAGGCCAACAAGGACGCCCTCGCGGGGCTCGTGACGCGTGAGATGGGCAAGCCGTACGCCGAGTCGCTCGGCGAGGTCCAGGAGATCGTCGACACCTGTGACTTCTTCCTTGGCGAGGGCCGGCGTCTCTACGGCCAGACCGTCCCGAGCGAGATGCCGGACAAGCAGCTCTTCACGTTTCGCGTGCCGGTCGGCGTGGCGGCGATCGTCACCGCGGGCAACTTCCCCGTCGCCGTCCCAGCCTGGTACCTCGTGCCGGCGCTGCTGTGCGGCAATGCCGTCGTCTGGAAGCCCGCCGACTACACGCCTGCGCTCGGCGCGGCGCTCGCCGAGCTGTTCATGCACGGGGGGCTTCCCGACGGCGTGCTCAACCTCGTCCAGGCGGACGGTGCGGCCACCTTCGAGGGACTCGAGCAGGCGCTCGAGGAGGGCCTGGTCGACAAGGTGGGCTTCACCGGCTCCGCGCGCGTCGGCAGCCGGATCGGGGAGCTGTGCGGGCGCCACCTGCAGTCGCCCTGCCTGGAGCTCGGCGGGAAGAACCCGCTGGTGGTCATGCCCGACGCCGACCTCGAGCTCGCCGTCGAGGGCGCGCTGTTCTCGGGCTTTGGAACAGCCGGCCAGCGCTGCACCTCGCTCGGCACGGCGATCGTGCATGAGTCGGTACACGACGAGTTCCTCGGGCGCTTCGCCGACGCCACCGAGCGGGCGCCGATCGGAGACCCGATGCGGGAGGTGCTCTACGGGCCGATGATCTCCGAGCGCTTCCTGGACGGCTTCCTCGCCTGGCTCGAGCGAGTCGAGGCCCACCACGGGCTGTACGGCTCGAGCGGCGTCGGGCGGATCGACGCAGCCAACCCGCGTGCGGGCTTCGTCGGCGATGCCGATGCCGGCCTCTTCTGCCATCCGACGATCGTCGACGGGATTCGTCCCGAGGACGACCTCTACCGCGAGGAGACGTTCGGCCCGATCGTCGGGGTCGCCTCATTCGCCGACTTCGAGCAGGCGATCGCGCTCGCCAATGGCCACGGCTACGGCCTCTCGGCCGCTGTCTATACGAGCGACGCCCGCCACGCCTTTCGCTTTCGCGAGCGCGTCAGCGCGGGGATGGTCAGCGTGAACAACTCGACCTCGGGCGCCGAGGCGCACCTGCCGTTCGGCGGCAACGGCCGCTCCGGCAACGGCTCGCGCCAGTCGGGGGTATGGGTGCTCGACCAGTTCACCCGCTGGCAGTCGATGAACTGGGACTACGCCGGCAGGCTGCAGAAGGCGCAGATGGACGTGCCGGACGTGCCGGCGGACCTCGGCTTTCGCCTGGCGGAGTAGGCGCATCTCCCGTGCGAGCGCCGCCGAGCGCGGCACTCACCGTCTCGCGAGCTGCGGGAGGCTGTTGCTAGCCGGCTCGACGCCGGCGTGCGTCGTGCCGATCCGGAAGTCGTCGTGGTACAGCGTGGCGCGTGGCAGCCCGGCGCTGCGGTAGAGGCCGAGCTTGACGTAGGCGCCATTTCCGTTGGCGAGCGTGGCGAAGCGCCGGCCGCGGTTGACGGCTTGCCGGCGCCCGTCGTACCACAGTCGGACGCTGCCCCGATCGCGACGGCGCGAGAAGCGCACCCGCATCACGAAGTCGTGCCAGCGACCGCGCGTCATGCGGACGCTCCAGCGATCGCCGCCGCGCCGCAGCGTGAGCCGCTCGCCGAACAGGATGAAGCTCATCTGACCGGGCGAGGCGTCGGTCGACTTGAACTGGAGGATGGTCGAGAAGAAGCGTGGCGGCGCGTAGGGCCAGTCGCGTTCGAGCCGGACCGACCAGCGCAGCCAGCGCACGTCGCCCTCGTTGCAACAGATCGCGTCGCGTGGGCGGTAGAGCTCGTTGCGTGGGGCGGTGTCGCCGATCCCGTCGCCACGACCTGTGCTGAAGTAGCCCGAGCAGGCCGAGCCTGCCTGCGCAAGCGGCGAGCGCACGGCAGCGATGTCGTCGCGCCCGCCGTCCTGGCGTTGGGGCCACTGGCTGAGGTCGCAGGAGTCGAAATCGCCTGCGAACAGGAGGCCGGGTGCGAGCGGGGAGGTCGGCTGTGCGGACGCGCTACTGGCGTCGATGCTCAAGCCCAGCGCCAGCGCGGCCAGCGCAAGCCCCACGAGCCTCGATCGCGGCACGGGATGAACTATGACCGGTTTCGGCGGCCCCGCACCCGCCCGTAGTCCGGAAAGCGAGCTTGACCTAAAGTAAGTGATCACTTACTATCTCCCCCATGACGAGCTCGACCACACCGCCGTCCGCCCGGCGCAGCGCCGAGGAGCGCCGCGCCGAGATCGTCGACGCTGCGGTCAGCGAGTTCTCCCGCCAGGGCCTCAAGGGCACGACCACGGCGGCGATCGCCCGCCGGGCCGGCATCTCGCAGCCGTACGTGTTCCGCTTCTTTCGCACCAAGGAGAAGCTCTTCCTGGCGGCGCTGGAGCGCTGCTTCGATCGCATCCAGCAGGCGTGGGAAGCGGCCGTCGAGGGGGTCGAGGCGGACGAACCGGGGCCATACCTCGCCGCCATGGGCATGGCTTACGGGCGCCTGCTGGCGGACCGCGAGCTGCTGCTGATGCAGATGCAGGGGTTCGCGGCGTGTGAGAGCGACGAGGTGCGCGCGCTGGTCAAGCGACGCGAACGCGAGCTGATGCGCTACTTCCAGCGCGCCACCGGCGCTGACTGGGGCCTGACCCAGATGTTCTTCGCGCACGGGATGTTGCTCAACCTGGCCGCGGTCGCCGAGCTGTCCGAGATCGACACCAAGCCCGCCTGGGCCAAGTGACCCCTCTCTTATTTTGGGGCGGGAGTAATTAACCAATCAATAACAGGAGCGGCCATGCCTTTTCAGACCGGACCTGGAGCGAGCGACCTCGACCTGCGAGCCTCCGATTCGGAGCGCGAGGCGGTCATCGAGCGGTTACGAGGCCACTGCGCCGATGGCCGCATCTCGACGGACGAGCTCTCGGAGCGGATCGACGCGGTCTACGCGGCTCGCACCCGTGCCGACCTCGAGCCACCGTTGCGCGACCTGCCGGCCGCCGGGGGCCACGCACGGGCGGCTACCGAGTCACGACGGCGCTCCTCGCCGGCGCTCGCGACGGCCCTCGTCTTGCTGCTCGGGATCGTGACAGTCGTAGTGGCCGCCTCGGTGAGCGGCGCGTGGTGGCTGCTGTGGCTGCTGTGGCCGGTGCTGCACTCGACCAGGGCGTGGGGTCGGCCACGGCGCGACGAGAGCCGCGGGCGCACCCTTCAAAGGAGCGCGGCGTGAGTACCCGGGCCGGCTTCGATCCGCGAGGTTTGATGCGCCGCGCGTGGGCGCTCAACCCTCCGCTCGCGTTCGTCGGCGCCGCGATGGGCGTGACGGTGGCAGTCGCGCTCGTCGGCCTCGTCGCCGATCCGCGCGTGATCACCGGCGCGCCGGCATGGCTCAAGCCGATGAAGTTCGCCGTCTCGATAGCCGTCTACTGCTTCACGGTGCTGTGGCTGCTGACCTTCGTCCGGGGCCGGCCTCGCCTGGTGCGCGCGATCGGTTGGGTCACCGCCGTCGGGCTCGCAGTCGAGATGGCGCTGATAGTCGCCCAGGTCGTGCGTGGCACGACAAGCCACTTCAACGTCGGCACCGCCTTCGACGCAGCGATCTGGAGCGCGATGGGAGCGATCGTCGTGTCGGTCTGGGTGGCCGGCATGCTGCTGGCGGTGCTGCTGGTGCGCCAGCGCCTGGCGGACCCGGCACTGGCCTGGTCGCTGCGGCTCGGGCTGGTCGTCGCGGTCGTCGGGATGGCGGTCGCCTTCTTGATGACCTCGCCAACTCCCGAGCAGCTCGCCGCCGCAGGCGGCCCCCGGGTGGCTGGGGCGCACTCGGTGGGCGTGGCCGACGGCGGCCCGGGGCTGCCGGTGACCGGCTGGAGCACCGTCGCCGGCGATCTGCGCGTGGCGCACTTCGTCGGCCTGCACGGTCTGCAGGTGCTGCCCGCGGTCGGATACCTGCTGACGGTCCTGCCCGGACGCCGGCTCGGCGGCAGGCACCGCGTGGCGCTGGTATGGACGGTCGGCCTCGCCTACCTCGGCCTCGTGCTGCTGCTGGCCTGGCAGGCGCTGCGAGGGCAGTCGGTGATCGCGCCCGACGC
>Ga0183260_10003425_pt1 | contig 12792 bp, 15 predicted proteins | sample AntDrymUQ4972206_2_FD_129768 | JGI IMG/M metagenome (GOLD analysis project Ga0183260, IMG submission 129768) | Polar desert sand microbial communities from Dry Valleys, Antarctica - metaG UQ497 (22.06) (version 2) (version 2) | ecosystem: Environmental > Terrestrial > Soil > Desert | place...
CACGGCCAGCACGATGCTGACCGGCCGGGCCGTGGCCTTGGAGTAGCGCAGCTCGCCCAGGATGATTACGTCGCTGGCCGTGTCTTCGATCCAGTCACGGCCGGTGATGCCGAGGTCAAAGGTGCCGTCGGCCACGTAGCGGGGGATCTCCTGGGGGCGCAGCACCCACACCTCGTCGATGCGGGGATCGTCGATGGTGGCCCGGTAGGCCACGGCCGAGGAGCGCAGGACGGGCAGGTCGGCCGCCTCGAACAGCTCGAGCGTGGCCCGCTCGAGGGAACCCTTGGGCAGGACGAGGCGCAGCACGTCCGGGGAAGGTAGCCGCCGCCGGCCTCAGCGTCGGCTGGGTTGCGCCGGCTTCCGGCCCTGGGCTGAGGTGACGAGCCCGGCTGCGCCGAGGGTGGGGGTGGGGAACGCCTCCGCCATGGCCAGAACCTAGGAGACGGGCGGCGGCTGGAAGACTGCGAGCGGTGGAGGACCTCAACGCCGCCGTCGCCCTCCTCTACGCCCAGGCTCCTGCCGGCTTCGTGAAGGCCCGGGCCGCGCTGGTCAAGGAGCTGAAGGCGGTCAAGCGCAAGGAGGATGCAGCTGAGGTCGCCCGTCTGCGCCGCCCGACCAAGCAGGCCTGGGCTCTGGGTGAGGCCGTGCGAAGGACCCCCGAGGAGGCGTCGGAGTTCTTCGCCGCGGTGGCCGCCCTGGCCGAACCGGCCGGGGATTTCCGCCAGCGCACCAGAGCCCTGCGGGCGGCGACCGCCGCCCTGACCGAGGCCACCGAAACGATGGACCCGGGCGAGGCCACCGCCGCCCTGCTCGCCACCGCCGCCGACCCGGCGGCCACCGACGCACTGCGCCTCGGCCGCCTGGCCGAGGTGCCGGCCGTCGGTGGCTTCGGTGGCTTCGGTGGCGTGGGTGGCGTCGACCTGGGTTCCGCCCCGGACGCGCCGGCACCACGCGACGCGGCTGGCGCCGGCGCCGAGCAGCCCGAGTCGGCGGGCGGGTCCGAGAGCGCGGCTGAGCCGGAGGCCGAGCGGTGCCGGCAGTGGGCAGCCGAGCGGGAACGCCAGGAGGCGGAGGCCCGGGCGAAGACGGCGCACCTGGCTGGTCTGGAGGCCGAGCGGGACCGCACCCTGGATGCAGAGGATGCCCTCGGCCAGCGGGTGGAGGCCGCTCAGGCAGCTGTGGCCGAGACTCAGGCCGAGCTGGATCGGGCCACCGGCGCCCTGGCCGACGCTGCGGCCTTGAGCGCGGCGGCCCAGGAGCAGCTGCGCGCCGCGGTGGAGGAGCCCGGCTAGCCCTCCCGCAGGCGGCGCAGGGCGTCGAGGGTGGCCAGCGCCGCCTCGGCGGCCTCCCGCCCCTTGTCCTCGGTTGAGCCGAGTCGGCCCGAGCGGGCGAGGGCCTGATCCTCGGTGTCGCAGGTCAGCAGGCCGAAGCCGAGCGGCACGCCCGTGGCCACCGCCACCTGGGTGAGCCCGGTGGTGGCGGCCTGGCACACGTAGTCGAAGTGGGGGGTGCCGCCCCGGATGACCACACCGAGGGCCACCACGGCGTCGAAGCCGGCCTGGGCCGCGGCCTGCGCCGCCACCGGCAGCTCAAAGGCGCCCGGCACCCGCACCACCGTCGCCTCGGCGCCGGCCGCGTCGATCGCTGCCGTGGCCGAGGCCACCAGAGCGTCGGTTATGTCGCGGTGCCAGAGGGCGGCGACCACCGCCACCCTGGCGCCCGCGGCCTCGACCGCCAGCTCGGGCGCCCCCTCCCCCGTCACGGTGCTTCCCGCCGGTGCATCGGCCCGTTCGCTGCGCTGACACTCACAGGGGGTCTCCGTGGACGCCGAGGTCGTCCATCAGATGGCCGAGGCGGGCCACCTTGGTGCGGAGGTAGTCGATGTTCTCGGGGGTGGGCTTGGAGGGCAGGGCCACCCGCTCGGTGACCTTGAGGCCGAACCCCTCGAGGCCGCCCCGCTTGGCCGGGTTGTTGGTGAGCAGGCGCATGGTGGTGATGCCCAGGTCGTTGAGGATCTGGGCGCCGATGCCGTACTCCCGGCTGTCGACCGGCAGGCCGAGGGCGGTGTTGGCGTCGACGGTGTCGAGGCCGGCATCCTGCAGGCCGTAAGCGGCGATCTTGTGGGCGATGCCGATGCCCCGGCCCTCGTGGCCCCGCAGGTAGACGACCACCCCCTGGCCCTCGCTGTCGATGAGGGCCATCGCCGCGTGCAGCTGCTGGCCGCAGTCGCAGCGCCGGCTGCCGAAGATGTCGCCGGTCAGGCACTCGGAGTGCACCCGCACCAGCACGTCCTGCTCGCCGCTGACCGCCCCCCGCACGAAAGCCAGATGGACCTCCCCGTCCAGCAGCGAGCGGTAGGGGACGCAGTTGAAGTCGCCCCACTGGGTCGGGATGGTGGCTTCGCTGAGGCGGGTGACCAGCTTCTCGGTCTGGCGCCGGAAGCGGATGAGGTCGGCGATGGTGACGAGCAGGAGGCCGTGCTCGTCGGCGAAGCGCTCAAGGTCGGGCATGCGCTGCATCTCCGAGCCGTCCTCGGTGACCAGCTCGCACAGCACCCCGGCGGGGGCCAGCCCGGCCAGTCGGGCCAGGTCGACGGCCGCCTCGGTGTGGCCGGCCCGCTTCAGCACCCCGCCCTCCCGGGCGATCAGGGGGGCGATGTGGCCGGGGCGGGCCAGATCGGCGGGTTTGGTCCCGGCGTCCACTAGGCACCGGATGGTGCGAGCCCGGTCGGAGGCGGAGATGCCCGTGGTGGTGCCGTGGCGCAGGTCGATGGTGACGGTGAAGGCCGTGCGCATGCTCTCAGTGTTGACCGGCACCATCAGCGGGAGGTCGAGCTCGATGGCCCGCTCGGCGGTGATCGGGGCGCAGATGAGGCCGCTGGTGTGGCGCACGAAGAAGGCGATGGCCTCGGCCGTGGCGTGCTCGGCCGCCATGATGAGGTCGCCCTCGTTCTCACGGTCCTCGTCGTCGGCCACCACGACGATCTCGCCGCGAGCGATGGCCTCGATGGCCTGGGGGATGGTGGCGTGGGCCATCAGCCCGTGGTCCCGGTGGCGGGCAGGTGGGCGGCGAGCAGCTTCTCGGCGTGCTTGGCCATGATGTCGACCTCCAGGTTGAGCCGGTCGCCCGGGCGGGCCCGGCCGAGGGTGGTGACCGCGGCGGTGTGGGGGATGACGGCGACCCGGAAGCGGTCGGCCTCGACGGCGGCGACGGTGAGGCTGCAGCCGTCGACGGTGATCGAGCCCTTCTTCACCAAGTAGCGGGTGAGGCCGGGCGCCAGGGTCACCACCAGGTCGGGAGCGGGCGAGACGACGGTGCCGACGTCGTCGACGTGGCCAAGGACGAGGTGGCCGCCCAAGCGGTCCTGCAGGCGGACGGGCCGCTCGAGATTGACGGGGGCGCCGACAGCGAGGTCGCCCAGGTTGGTGCGGGCCAGCGTCTCGTCAACGACGTCGACCCCGTAGGCGGAGGAGTCGAGGCTGACGACAGTGAGGCAGGCCCCGTTGTGGGCTATCGAGTCGCCCACCGCGGCACCGTCAAGGAAGCCGGGGGTGCAGGCGAAGCGGAAGCGGCCGCCGTCGCGGCCCTCGAGCCAGCCCATCTCCTCGACGATCCCGGTGAACATCAGCCAGCCGCCGGGACGAGCTCGAGGCGCAGGTCGTCGCCCAGGCGCTCGACCGAGGTAAACCGGCCCCGCCACACCTCGGCCAGGGTGGGCGCCCCGGGACCGGCGAACATCGGAGCCCCTTCGCCGCCGCCCAGCAGGGCCGGGGCCAGGTAGACCAGGTAGCGGTTGACCAGCCCGGCCTGGTGGAACGAGCGGGCGACCGCGGCCCCGCCCTCGACCAGCACGCTCAACACGCCCTTGGCCCCCAGCTGGTCGAGGACCTCGCCGATATCGCCCGACAGCTCGAGGCAAGGGTGGATCCGGGCCCCGACGGGGGCGGTGCCGAGGACGACCCGGAGCGGGTCGGGCACCGGCGCGTCGGCGCCGCTGGAACCCTCCGGCCGGCGCACGGTGAGCAGCGGGTCGTCGGCCCGCACGGTTCCGGCGCCGACCAGGATCGCATCGTGCTCGCTCCGTTCACGGTGCACGTCGGCCCGGGCCTCGGCGCCGGTAATCCAGCGCGACGTCCCGTCGGGGGCGGCGGTGCGCCCGTCGAGGGTGGCCGCCAGCTTGAGGGTGACCCACGGCCGGCCGGTGCGCCGGTGGTGGAGGTAAGGGGCCAGCTGGCGCTCGACCTCGTCGGCCAGCACGCCGACGACGACCTCGACGCCCGCCGCCCGCAGCCGCTCGATCCCCTGGCCGGCCACGTGGGGGTCGGGGTCGGCCACGCCCACCACGACCCGGCCGACGCCTGCGTCGATCAGGGCGTCGGCGCACGGCGGCGTCCGGCCGTGGTGGCTGCAGGGCTCGAGGGTGACGAAGGCGGTGGCGGCCCGCAGATCGACGCCGTCGGCATGGGCCCGCCGCAGCGCCTGCGCCTCGGCGTGGTCGCCTCCGGGAGGCCGGGTCGATCCCTCGACATGGGTGCCGTCGGCGGCGACGAGCACACAGCCCACCCAGGGGTTTGGCGAGGTGTGCGCCCGAACGTCGGCGGCCAGCGCCACCGCCCTGCGCAGCGTTCGCTCGTCGTTACGAGGATCCAACGGGGTTCGGCACCTCCGGCACAGGCGCCAAAGCGGCGCAGGAGAGGTTACCTCGGCGGCGATCCGGGACCCCCCGCCTCCCCTGCGATCGCCACCAGGCGCGGTGCGAACACGACCGGGCACAGGCTGAGCCGAGCTCCCAGCGCTCAGTGGGCGGTGGGGGCGTCGGCCAGGAGGCGGAGGGCGTGGGGGAGGACGTCGAGGATGGCGCTCAGCTGGTCGACGGCGCCGCCGGGGCTGCCGGGGCAATTGACGACCAGCGCCCGTCCTACCGTGCCGCACACGCCCCGACCCAGGCGGCCGCGGGGGTCGACGCCTCTCATGGCCTCGGCTAGGCCGGGGGCGTGGCGCTCGACGACGGCGAGGGTGGCTTCGGGGGTGACGTCGGAGGGAGAGAACCCGGTGCCGCCGGTGGTGGCTACCAGGCCGGCGAAGCCGACGGTGAGCGAGCGGAGGGCCTCGGCCACCCTGTCGAGCCCGTCGGCCACGACCACCGGCTCGTCCACCTCGTAGCCAGCGCCGGCCAGGAGCTCGACCAGCGCTGGCCCGCCCCGGTCCTCGCGGGTGCCGGCCGCCACTCCGGTCGAGACCACCAGCACCCGGGCCCGCAAGGCGGTCCCGCTGATGGTGCCTCCCGCCGGTGCATCGTCGCTCGCTCTCCGCTCATTCCTCGCCGGCTCGTTCGCTTCGCTCACGGTGCCGCGCCGTCGGCGGCGGTGCGTCGACGCGCCCGCGGGCGGCGAGGGCGGACCGGCACGTCCGAGGTCGGGGCCTCGGGGGCTCGGAGCTTGAGGAGGAACATCCCGTCGGTGCCCCGGGTCTGGGGCAGCAGGCGGGCACCACGCCCCCAGGGCTCCCACGGGTCGCCGGGTGGGAGCAGCGCCTCCATGTGGGGTAGGTCGACGCCGATCGTCTCGGCGGCAGTGAGGGTGCAGACGCTGTAGACGAGGACGCCGCCGGGCCGCACGAGGAGGGAGCCTGCGGTCAGCAGGCGGCGCTGCAGGTCGGCCAGCTCCTCGACGTCGGAGGGCTGCACCCGCCAGCGGGCGTCGGGGCGGCGGCGCAGGACCCCGAGCCCCGAGCAGGGGGCGTCGACGAGGACCCGGTCGAATGAGCGGGGGCGGAACGGGGCGGCCAGGCCGTCGGCCGCCACCACCCCGGCCACCGGGGCCCCCAGCCGGTGGGCGTTCTCGGCCACCAGCTGGGAGCGGCGGACGCTGATGTCGGCGGCGGTGACCACGGCCCCGAGCTCGGCCAGCAGGGTGGCCTTGCCCCCCGGGGCGGCGCACAGGTCGAGGATGCGCTCGCCGGGCAGAGCGCCGACCTCCTCGACCACCCACTGGCTGGCCAGGTCCTGGGTGTAGCCGTCGTCGCGCTCGGTGGCCTCGGCGGGCTCGTCCATGGTGCGCAGGGCGGCCAGGGCGTGCTCCTCGCCCAAGTCGTCGGTGAGGACCTCGACCACCCAGTCCGGGTAGCTCAGCTCGGTGGCGGGGTCGGGCCAGGTGATCCCGGCCGCTACGTCGGCCGCCACCTTGCGCAGCACGGCGTTGGTGAAGCCCCGGGCCCGCTCCGGGGCCAGCGAGACGGCCTGGCTCACCGCAGCGTGAGCCGGCGTACGCAGGTAGGCCAGCTCGAAGGCGCCCAGGCGCAGCACCCGGCGCACCTCGTCGTCGGTCGGACGGCGCGCGTGACGGTCGACGAGGTGGTCGAGGGCCCGGCGCATGCGGGTGGCGCCGTAGGCGATGGCGGTGACGAAGTTGCGGTCGCGGGAGGTGAGGCGAGAGCGCTCGAGCAGGGCGGGGGTGACCAGGTTGGCGTAGGCCCCGTCGTCGATGCGGTGGAGCGCCTCGAGCGCGAGCCGCCGGGCGGCGGCCGAAGAGTGCGCTGAGGCTTGGGGTCGGACTCTCACCGGGGTGGAGTCTGGCTGAGCCGACACGCCAGCCGGGGCCGCTCCACCTCAGGCGAGTCGCTCGCCGACCGGGCGGGCGCCGTTGGCCCACGCTGCGGCCGGCATCGGCCCCTTCCCCGCCGGCTGAACCTCGAGGAGCAGCAGCCGCCGCCCGTCGCCGCAGGCCACGCCCAGCTCGGCGTCGACCTCGCCGGGAGGCCCCGCCGGACCGGCCGCCATCGCGGCCCGGGTGACGAGGAGTCGGGCCCCCCTCACCTGGGTCCAGGCCCGCCCGAGCCTGACCCGGGCGTGGCTGCGGGCCGCCGGCTCGGACCAGTCGAGGCGCAGCTCGTCCGGCGCCACCTTGGCCGCGTAGGTGACCTCGCCCTCCTGGGGTGCCGGCGGCCCGAGGCCGTCGGCCAGCGCGCCGACCAGCAGGTCGGTGCCGATCTCGACCAGGCGGGCCCGCAGGTCGGCGACGGTCTCCTCGGGGTTGATCGGCGTCCGCTCGGTGCGGTAGACCCCGCCCTCGTCCAGCCCCTCGGCCACCTCCATGAGGCAGACCCCGGTCTCGGGGTCGCCGGCCAGGACGGCCCGCTCGACCGGAGCCGCTCCCCGCCAGCGGGGCAGCAGCGAGAAGTGGAGGTTGACCATGGGCACCTCGGCCAGGACGTGGGGCTTGATGATCCGCCCGAAAGCCGCGACCACCCCGAGGTCGAGGCCCCGGCCGAGCACCGCGTCGACGTCGGAGGTGACCTCCAGGCCCAGCTAGAGCGCCGCAACCTTCACCGGGCTGGGCAGCAAGGCCGACCCCCGTCCCCGGCGCTTGTCGGCCCGGGTGACGACGATCTCGACGGCGTGCCCGGCCGTCACCAGCGCCCGGAGCGGGGGCACCGCAGCCTCGGGGGTCCCGAGGTAGGCGAGCCGCATGGGCGCAGCCTGACAGGCTCTTCGGAGCCTGCTGAGCTCCTCGGCTCGGCTGCCGTCACAGCCGCGCCATGGAGGGTCAGGGCCGTGTGGCGGCCTACGCCTCGCTCGACTTCAGCACACCCCTACCGGCGGCCGAGGGCGGCGAGGCGGCTGAGGGCGTCGACCGGCCAGTCGGTGACGATGCCGTCGACGGCCACGGCCGCCTTGGCCGCCTGCACCTCGAGCGACTGGAACCAGCAGTGGATCCTGAGCCCTCGGGCGTGGGCGTCGGCCACCAGCGCGTCGTCGAGGATGCTCTGGTGCACGCTGACGGCGCTGGCGCCCAGCGCCTCGGCGTCCTGCAGGTACCCGGCCGTCTCGGCCGGGGTCCTGGTGTCGCGCAGCAGGGCCACCTCGGTGCCGGACGGCGCCCGGGCCACGTAGTGGCGCACGGCCTCGTCGTGCTGGGACCACAGCAGGACGCGGCCCATGGCCCCGGCCTCCTCGACGGCCCCCAGGGTGGCGGGCGCCGCGCCCGGGTCCTTGGTGTCGAGGGCGAACCCCAGGCCGCCCGGGGCCTGGGCCAGGGCGTCGGCCAACGTGGGCAGGTGGTGCCCGCCCCGCAGCTTCAGCCGGGCCACACGGTCGAGGTTGAGCGAGCGGATCCGCCGGGGCCGCCAGCCGGTGCGGAGCAGGGTCGGGTCGTGGAGAAGGACGGGGACGCCGTCACGGGTGCGGCGCACGTCGACCTCCACGTAGTCGGCCCCGAGCGAACCGGCCCGCCGGATGCCCTCCAGGCTGTTCTCCGGGGCGTCCCGGGGCAGGGTGCGGTGGGCGATGACGACGGTCATCAGGGGGGCCAATCCGGGCTAGAGGTCGCGCAGGCGGCGCTTCCGCAGCTCTTTGAGGGCCTGCTTGCGGGCGTCCTCGTCGAGCAGCTCGAGGAGGAGCCTGCCCTCGAGGTGGTCGAGCTCGTGCTGGAAGAGTCGGGCCAGCAGCTCGTCGGCCTCGATCGACACCTCGCGGCCGTCGAGGTCCCACCCGGTGAGGTGGATCTCCTTCGGCCGCACGATCGGGAAGTACAGGCCGGGCACCGACAGGCAGCCCTCCTCGTAGGTCCACTCGCCCCGCGACTCGCTGATGACCGGGTTGACGATGGTCTGCGGCCCTTGGTCGTCACGCAGGTCGTAGATGAACAGCCGCTTCAGCACCCCCACCTGCGGGGCGGCGAGGCCGAGGCCCTCGACCTCCCGGAGAGGCGCCACCATGTCGTCGGCCAGCCGCTTGACGGTGCCGTCGATGTCGGTGATCGGCGCAGCCTTCTGGTTGAGGACGGGGTCCCCGTAGGTGCGGATGGTGTAACCAGGCATGGCGCGGCCAGGCTACCCACCGATGCCCCAGTACTTCGACCCCGAGCCGCGGGCGGCCAGCCGACCCCGCCAGGTCGAGCTGCACCTGCGCGACCTCGGGCGCACCCTCACCCTGGCCACCGATCGGGGTGTCTTCTCCGGCGACCGCATCGACACCGGCACCCGGCTGCTGGTGGACCACGGCCCGCCGGTTCCCGCCTCCGGCGACCTGCTCGACCTGGGCTGCGGCTACGGGCCGCTGGCCTTGGCCCTGGCCCTGCGCTCGCCGGCCGCCCGGGTGTGGGCGGTCGACGTGAACGAGCGGGCGGTGGACCTGTGCGCCCGCAACGCCGGGTCGCTCGGTCTGGCCCCGGGCCGCTTCCGGGCCTGCACCCCCGACGAGGTACCCGAGGGGCTGCGCTTCGCCGCGGTGTGGTCGAACCCGCCGATCCGGGTGGGCGGCGCCGCCCTCCACGAGCTGCTCCTGGCCTGGCTGGGGCGGCTGGACGAGGCGGGGCGGGCCACCCTGGTGGTGCAGCGCCACCTCGGCGCCGACTCCCTCGCCGCCTGGCTAGGCACCCAGGGGTTCACCGTGCGGCGCCTCACGGCCAAGCAGGGCTACCGCATCCTCGGGGTCAGCCGCCCGTGACCGGGCGGCAGCTGCGCTCGGTGGAGGTGAAGCGGCTGAACCGCACCTGGCGCCGGGCGACCGTGGCCCGGCTGGGGCTGGTCCTGGACGGGGTGGTCAGCCCCTTCAACGTCGGCTCGATCCTGCGCACCGCCGCGGTGCTCGGCGTCGAGCAGGTGTGGCTGGCCGGCCCCTCGGCCACCCCGCACCACCCGGCCGTGCGCAAGGTGTCGATGGGCACCGAGCGGCTGGTGCTGTGGCACGAAGGGGTGACGACCCTGGAGGCCGTAGCCGCGGCCCGGGCCGACGGGCTCCGGCCGGTGGCCCTGGAGCTGTGCGAGGGGGCGGCGCCGCTGCACACCGCCGCCCTGGCCGGCGATCTGTGCCTGGTGGTGGGCAACGAGGACAAGGGCCTGTCCCCCGCCGTCCTGGCTGCCTGCGCCGCCGCCGCCTACCTGCCCCAGCCCGGCAAGGTCGGCAGCCTCAACGTCGCCGTCGCCACCGGCATCGCCCTGTCCGAGTGCCGCCGCCGCGAGTGGGCCGAGGCGATGGCCGACCCCGAACCTGGGTGAGCCGACGCCTCAGCCCGCCGGGACGTCGCCCTCCGCTTTCGCCTCCCGATCGTCCTCGGCCCTGGTCCTGACCAGGAACTCGGCCATCTTGGCGGTGACGACCGCAAAGGCGCTGATGCCGACGGCCATGGTGACCACGCCGATCACCCGGCCAGCGGCGGTGACGGGGAAGACGTCGCCGTAGCCCACCGTGGTGATGGTGGCCGAGGACCACCACAGCGCATCGAAGAACGAGTGGAGCCGGCCGTCGGGCCCTACGTCCTCGACCAGGGTGAAGGCGACGGCCGAGGTGAGCCAGGTCATGCCCGCGAGGCCCAGGGCGAAGGCGGTGGCGTGGCGGCGCAGGACCGACCGCCCCTCCCGGGCCGCGGCGCCGCCGATGGCCGCCAGCCGGGCTAGGACCGCCACCGACCTCCACACCCTGCTGACCCGCAGCACCCGCAGCACGCCGACGCCTCCGAGCGACGGGACCAGGGCCAGCGCCTGGGCCACCACGATCAGCAGGCTCGTCCACTCCCGGCGCACGAACCGGGCCCGGGGCCGAGCCAGGCAGAGCTCGACCAGGTAGTCGACGGCGAAGGCCACCAGGACGACGACGTTGACGATGTCCAGGAAGGTTCGGTCCCCCCGGGTCAGGTCCTGGCGGACGGGTTCCAGCAGCAGCAGGGGCAGACTGCCGATGGCGAGGACCAGCAGCGGGCCATCCGTGCACCTCCGCCACCTCGCAAGCCCCGGGGTCGAGTAGCTCACCGGCCGAGCATCGCAGGGCGCACCGCGGTCAGGTCGGGTCGCTCGGCGCTGGCGGCTTCAGCTCGAACGCCTCGGCCAGCAACTCGTAAGACCGGAGGCGGGCTGCCGGGTCGTGGCAGATGGTGAGGACGAGCAGCTCCTCGACGTCGAAGTCGCAGGCCAGCCGCTCCAGGGCGTGGGTGACCCGCTCGGGGCCGCCCACGATCAGGCCCTTGCGGCGCTGGACGATGGTGGCCCGTTCGAGGGCGGTGCAGGGGCGGGCCGCCGCCTCCTCGACGGTGGGGACCGGGCCGCGGCCGTCCTCAGAGCTCAGCCGCCAGATGTCGACGCTGGTGGCCAGGCTCTCCGCCTGCTCGTCGGTAGCGGCGCAGATCACGGCCACGGCCACGCTCGCCTTCGACCACTGCCGCTGGCCGCTCGGCTGGAAGGCGGCGCGGTAGCGGGCCACGATCTGGGGCCCGAAGCCGGTGGAGATGAAGTGGGCGAAGCACAGGGGGAGGCCGAGGACAGCGGCGGCGGCGGCCCCGTCGGAGCTGGAGGCCAGCAGCCACGGCTGGGGCCCGTCGCCGGCCGGGAGCGCCGGATCAGCCGCTTCGAGGCGGCCCAGCAGCTCGACCAGCTTCTCGCCGAAGGGGCGGTGGGCGCCCTCGACGCCGGCCTGCAGGGCGGCGACGGTGGCCTGGGAGGCGCCGTCGGCCCGGCCCAGGCCGAGGTCGATCCGACCGGGGAACAGTGCGCCCAGGACGGCGAAGGTCTCGGCCACCTTGAGCGGGCTGTAGTGGGACAGGAGGATCCCCCCGGCGCCCACCCGGATGGTCGATGTGGCCGCCGCCACCCGGGCCGCCAGCACCTCGGGGGCGGTGCCGGCCAGGCCGGGGGTGCCGTGGTGCTCAGCGAGCCAGTAGCGGGTGTAGCCCAGCCGCTCGGCCGCCTGGGCCAGGACCACGGTCTCACGCAGCGCCTCCGCTGGCGTGGAGCCGCTCGGCACCGGCGACTGGTCGAGCACGCCGAGCCGCAGCACCCAACTGACCCTATGGGCGACGAGAACAGAAGGTCGTCCCGCCAACGACGGCGACTGGCCTCTCAGAGGCGACGCCGCCTCGCGGGGTGGGGACCGGGCCGGCTGGTTCCTGAGACCGCTACAGCCGGGGAGGGTCCACCTCGACCCGAAGGCGGCCGGGAGGGCGAGAGGTGGCGGCCAGCGCATCGCACAACGCCTCGACGGTCGGGGCCCGCACCAGCCACCGGCCGTCGGCCGGCTCGCCGACGTCGACCTGCGGCTGGGCCGCCAGGGCGGCGACGTACGCGGGCGCCGCCGACCCGCTGACCCGGGCCAGGGCGGCGAAGGGGGGGAAGGAGAGCGCTTGGCGCACGGGCCGCTCGTCCTCGCCCAGGCGGGCGGGGTCGCCGTGGAGGGCGGCGAGGACGACGGAGTGGCGAGGCAGCCGGGTCTGCACCAGGACCCGGCCGCCGGCTGACCGGGGGCCGACCAGGCGGGCGGCCCGGGCCAGCAGGGCCAGGGCCTGCTCGGCGGCGCCGACCCGGGGGGCCAGCAGCTCCTGGTCGAGCTCGACGAAGCAGATGGCGTCGGCCCGGGTCACCCGGTGCAGCACCGCCTCGGTGCCGATCAGCACCTCGGAGTCCGGCAGCTCGCTGCTGGCGCCGGTGACCTCGGCCACCGACCGCCCGGCCAGCTTGGCCAGCTCCTCGGCCGCCCGGGTGACGCCGACCCGCACGGCGGCGAGCAGCGACGAGCCGTCGACCTGGCACGCCCGGGGCCGGTGCAGCCCGCAGCGGGGACAGGTGAGCCCGTCGCCGTCCTCGGCCGAGGCCGCCCCGCACCGCTCGCAGCGGGTGACCTCGCGGCAGGTGCGGCACACCAGCAGCCGGGCCCGGCCCTTGCGGTTGAGCACGCACACCACCCGCTCGGACCGCCGGACCAACTCGACCAGCCGGGGCGACCACAGCCCCTCGCGAGGGTCATCGGCCCGGCGGTCGACCACGTCCAGCACCGCCCACCCGGCCCGCTCCTCAACCCGGGACGGG
>Ga0183260_10003426_pt1 | contig 12791 bp, 12 predicted proteins | sample AntDrymUQ4972206_2_FD_129768 | JGI IMG/M metagenome (GOLD analysis project Ga0183260, IMG submission 129768) | Polar desert sand microbial communities from Dry Valleys, Antarctica - metaG UQ497 (22.06) (version 2) (version 2) | ecosystem: Environmental > Terrestrial > Soil > Desert | place...
CTGTTCATGCCGGCGCTGGCGTTCGCTGGGCTTCTGATCGCAGTGCTCGTGGCGGTGATCTGCGCGGACTATCTGGTGACCAGAGATGACGCATCATCTTTGGAGAAGCTCGAAGCAGAAGATACCGCCGGGTGACAGGCCGGTAGAAGAACCAGCGGGAACCTCCACTCCACGAAGGTTGCCACGTACTGGCTCTCGTAACTGTGGCCGGAGGTCCGGGCTCAGTTCCTCGAAGTCGAGGATCCTGGTCTGGTTGGCACAATAGTCGCCGCGCTTTGCACCAACCACGAGCATGATCCGGTGTCTGATCTCATCTCCAGCGAAACCGTCCGTTCCCGTGAAGCGTCGCCGATCATTGCCCGGATAGCGGCGGCCCCATCTTCGTGTCAGGAACGCTCGATGGCCTCGCCAAGCCGTTGGTCTGAGCCATTTTGATACGTCGGTCCCAACGCGTGCTTGCTGGTTTCATACCGAGCCCGGTTCGGGGCCGGCGTCGTCGGGGTCACCTTCCTGGCTATCCGTGGATGATCCCTTGCCGGCTCGCAAGAGCGCGAGGGCGCCCAGTGGGAACAGCAAGACCGAGAGCAGCCCGGCCCCCACGAGGGCGGCGCCGGTTGCGGGACCAAGTAGGCCGAGTTCCATCCCGATGCCCGTCGCGGCGACGATGAACGGCAGGGAGGTCGCCTGTAGCAACGCCGCCGCGAGTACGCCTCTGGTACCGACCATCGGCCTGTAGAGGGCGGCCGGTAGACCACGAGCCAGCAGCAGGGCGAGCAGGAACAGCGGCACCGGCGTAAGCGCAGCGCCGCCGCCTGCGAGAAGAGCTTCAACGTCTAGCTGTATCCCGCTCGTGACGAAGAAGAACGGGATGAAGACGCCGAAGCCGACGGCCTCGAGCTTCTGGCGGAAAAGCGGATGCGTCAGCATCCTGTCCCTGTCCACCAGCCTCAAGACGGTCCCGGCGATAAACGCCCCAAGGATGATCTCGAGCCCAAGAAACTGCGCCAGAACAGTGAAGCCAACCAGGAACAGCAGGGCGCCGCGCACCCGGATCTGGGCGCTCGAGTCCTGTAGCTTTTGCAGAACCCTGCTCAACCTTCCCAGGTGTTCGATCTCGGCGAGTGCCAGCCCGATAGCTGCCACCAGCAAGATAAAGACCCCGATCAGAAGCAGCGTCGAGCCGACGCTACTCGAGTCCCCGGAGAAGAACAAGGAGAGCAGGATCACCGCCCCGAAATCGGCGACGGACGAGCCGGCGATGATTAATTGCCCCAGTGTGGAGCGGCTCTGACCCGCGTCGGCCAGTACAGGTACCACTATGCCCAGCGACGTGGCGGAGAGCATAATAGCCACGAGCAGCGGAGCCTGTATGAAGCCGGCGAGCCCGAGCAAAGAAGCAACGCCGAACGCAATCGCCAACGACAACAAGAACCCCACACCGGCGCCCCGTATCTCTCCACCCCGCAACAGCGCGCCGAGGTCTATCTCCATCCCCGCGAGGAACAGCAGGAACGCGAGCCCGATCAGGGCCATAAACCGCAAGGGTTGGTCCACCTCGACCAGCCCGAGAATCGCAGGACCGATTACGATGCCGGCCACGATCTCGATTACGACAGACGGAACGCGCAGGACGGGCGCAAGGCCCAGGCCGAGCGGCACCAGGAAGGCGACCGCCGCGACGATGAGCACACCCGTGAGGGAGATTTCTGGCATCATGGGGCGCCTCCTGAACTAGATTTCACCGCTCCTGGATCAGAGGTAGCCGTTTACCTCGACGAAAACCTTGATCGCGCCTTTCTCGTCGGTAAGAAGTCGGATCATCTCCTCGTAGTTGTCGAGGCCCCGCACCCGGTGGGTCAACAACCGCCCGAGCCAGCCCGGATACTCGGCTTCGGCCAGGGCCATGTCCTGTACTCCGCGCTCGAAGTACGTGCGGTTGGCGTTCACGGAGCCCACGGCGACCTTGTTGCCGAGCACGAAGCCAAGCATGATGCGGTCGCCAGGCACCTCGACCTTGTTGTCGCCGCCGCTGATGCCTGTCAGCACGAGGACGCCGTTCTTGCCCAACGCCTCCATGCTCTCGAAGACGACGCTGCTGACACCCGTCGCCTCGAAGATAATGTCCCAGGGACCGTGCTCCTCGGCTGCTTCCACCAGCGGCGTCCGGCGCGTGCTCACGTACTTTGCTCCCAGTGCCTCGACGAGCTCGCTGTTCAGATAGGGTGGCTGGGTGCGGGCGAGCGTCGTTACATCCATTCCGCGCAAACGCAGTATGAGCGTCGCCAGTAGCCCGAGGGTACCCGCGCCTACAACCGCCGCGCGCTCCGGCCTCCAGACCTTTAGGCGGCGCTGTATCTCGTATGCCTGCTCGATGCCTTTCTCCGCGATGCTCGTGGGTTCGAGCAGCACGCCGACTTCCTTCAGTCCGGCGGGAACTTTGACGATGTACTCCTGGTCATCCACGTAGCGCTCGGTGAGGTATCCGTGGCGCAGGTTGATGCCGTGTTCGAAATACGTCTCGTCCGTGGTCATGTCGTAGGCGCCGATCTGGTCGTAGATGCTCGTGCCAGGACGCCTGACGGTCGCTACCACGTAGTCGCCCGGCTCGATGTCGCGCACGTTTGGCCCGACTTCGAGCACCCGTCCAAACGACTCGTGGCCGGTGACGAGGAAGTCGTAGCCTTCGGGGGCGTCGCCGTACTCGGCGGCGTTGATCTCCTTGTCCGTCCCGTCCACCCCTACGCGGAGCACCTCGACCAGCACCCCGCGCCCGTCCGGAACGCCACCGACCTTCGGCATCGGGAGGTCGGCCAGATGGATGCTGTTCGGCTTGCCCGGATAGACTGCCACCGCTTTCATCTCGTACTCATCTCACTCCACCTCTGCAAACAGGTTATTCAGCGACTCCGCGAGTGTCGGGTGGGAGAAGACGCCGTCCAGGAGAGCCGTGTACGGGAGGTTGCCCATCATGGCTATCTGGATCATGCTGGCTATCTCACCGCCCTCGATCCCGAGTACGGCGCAGCCGAGTATCTCCTTCGTGTCCGCGTCCACGATGGCTTTCATGAAGCCCCTCGACTCGTCCACCTCCAGCGCGCGGGCCACACTGCTCATCGGCATCCGCGCCACGCGGTAGTCGCGTCCCTGCTCGCGCGCGTCTGTCTCGCTCAACCCCACGCGCCCGAGCTGCGGGTCTATGAAAACCGTGTATGGCACGAGCCGGTCGGTGGTGGAGCGGTTGCCGTTGCCCAGCACGTTGTCGCGGATGATGCGGAAGTCGTCGGAGGAGATGTGGGTGAACGCCGGGCCGCCTTTCACGTCCCCCAGAGCCCAGATGCCCTCCGCACTCGTCTCCAGCCGCTCATTGGCCTCCACGAAGCCACTCTTGTCCGTATTGACGCCCGCCGCGTCCAGATCTAGCATGTCCGTGTTGGGCGCGCGTCCTATCGCCACCAGCAGGTGCGAACCCTCCAGTTCGCGTTCGCCGTCCCGCGTCTTTACGCTCAGTTGGACCTTGCCGCTGCTCTGTGACGCGCGTTGGGCGCCAGTCTCAAGCAGCACCTCGACGCCGTCCTCGCGCAGGATGTCCGCCACCGCCTCGGCCACGTCCTCGTCCTCGCGGGCGAGAAGCTGTTTGCCGCGCTGCACTATCGTAACTTCGCTCCCAAAGCGGCGGAACATCTGGGCGAACTCGAGGCCGACGTAGCCGCCGCCGAGGACCAGCAGATGCTCCGGGATCTCGTCAAGCTCCATGATCGAGGTGGAGTCGAGGAAGGAAATGCTGTTCAGCCCCTCTATCGGCGGGCTCGCGGGCCGCGCGCCGGTGTTGATGAAGACGTTGTCGGCGGTCAGCTCGGTGGTCCCGCCGTCGTTCAGCTTGACTTCCACCTTCTTCGGGCCGGTGAAACGGGCCTCGCCCGCCAGCCAGTCGAGGTTCTCGGTGTTCCCAACGAGCGTCTCCTCACCGCCCCGGAATTTGTCCACGATGTCGCGCTTGCGCCGGCGCACCTTTGTCATGTCCACGCTCACCGAGCCATTTTGGACTCCGTAGTCCGCCGAGCGGCGGTCAATGTACGCCGTCCGCGCGCTGGCGACCATCGTCTTGGTCGGGGTACAGCCTTCGTTCACGCACGTCCCGCCGAGATGCTCCCGCTCGATGATCGCGGTCTTCCGTCCGGCCCCGGCCAGCGCGGTTGAGAGCGGCGTGCCGCCCTGCCCCGACCCGATCACGACCGCGTCATAATGCTCTGCCATTGAAGTGGTTCCTTTCTCGCAGCGAACAGGAAGTAGTGCTTTCTACCCTTGCTTCTCTCTCGTTATCCGCTCTTGTCCTTCTACACCGCTCTCAAAATCGCCCGCGCCGGCACGCCGTCGCTGTGCTCGATCTTTACCGGCAGGCGGATCAACTCGTACTCTCCAGGCTCCACCTCGGATAGATCGAGACCTTCGATCACCCAGATCTCGGCCTCCAATAGCGCCTGATGCGTTTCGACGCCGTCCTTCCTGAACCCGCCGACGGAGAGGTAATCAATGCCGACGGTCCTCACCCTCTAGGCCGCGGGGTGGCGCGCCGCCTCCTGCGAGACGTAGACGAAGTCCTCGATGAACAGCTCTGACGGCCAATCGCGTGCCGAGTTGCGGGTCTTGAGCAGGATACGCTCGCCACGGTGGATGCCGTGCAGCCCGAGGTCCGCTGGTTTGACCGACTCGGGGTCGTGGACCTCGATGACGCGCGCCCGGCCCATCGCGGCGTCGAGCGGCATGTCGTCGAGGCCCGCGCCCCGCCGGACGAAGTGCAGCGGCGCGTCCATGTGCGTCCCCGCGCTGGCGCCCCTCGAGATACGCGAGACGTTTGCCGCGGCTCCGTGCTCGATGTCGAGCGAGCGCTCGATCTCCACCGGAGGGTTATCCGGCCTGTGGACCATGCCGCCGTGCAGCGATACCGGCACTTCTATCCAGCCTTCCTTCGCCCGTTTCGCTTCCCGTGATTCGCTAGACAACACGCTCTACCTCCTCGCTCCGAGCGCCCGGTCCAGGTTGTAGGCGGCGCTGATGAGCGTCAGGTGCGTGAACGCCTGCGGGAAGTTCCCCAGAGCCTCGCCGCTAGGTCCGATCTCCTCGGCGTAGAGCCCGAGATGATTCGCGTATCCGAGCATCCGCTCGAAGATGAGCCGTGCCTCCTCCAGCCGTCCTGCCCGCGTGAGCGCCTCGACGAGCCAGAACGTACACAGGCTGAACGTTCCCTCCTCTCCCGTGAGGCCGTCGGCGGACTTCTCCACGTCGTAGCGGTAGACGAGGCTGTTGGAGACGAGGCCGTTGTCTTTAGGTGGGCGGTTGATGGCGTCGAGCGTGGAGAGCATCCTGGGATCGGAAGGGGAGAGGAAGAAGACCAGCGGCATGATGAGGTTCGAGGCGTCCAGGGTGTCGCTGCCGTAAGCCTGCACGAACGCACCGCGTTCGGTGCTGTAGCCCTTGTCCATGATCTCCTCGTAGATCTCATCCCGCACCCGCGTCCACTTCTCCCTGTCCGCCGGGAACGAACGCTTGGCGGCGAGCCTCAAGCCGCGGTCCATGGCGACCCAGCACATGAGCCTGGAGTAGACGAAGTGCTGCTGGCCGCCCCGAACCTCCCAGATCCCCTCGTCCCTGTTCCGCCAGTTATCGCACACCCAGTTGATCAGGACCCGCAGCTTCGTCCACAGGTCGTAGGAGATTGGGGAACCATGCTTGTTGTAGAGGTAGACGGCGTCCATTAGCTCGCCGTAGATGTCTAGTTGGAGCTGGTCGTAGGCTCCGTTGCCGATGCGGACGGGCTTCGAGCCCCGGTAGCCTTCGAGGTGATCCAGGGTCTCCTCGATCAGCTCCGAGCGCCCATCTATACCGTACATTAGTTGTAGCGAACCGTCGGCTCTGGAGTTCTGGCAGCGGGATTCCAGCCAGCCCATGAAAGCCCGCGCCTCTTCGGTGAAGCCTATCCGGAGGAAGCCGTAGAGCGTGAAGGCGGAGTCCCGGATCCAGGTGTAACGGTAGTCCCAGTTCCTCTCGCCACCGATGCCTTCGGGCAGGCTTGAAGTTGGAGCCGCGACTATCGCTCCGGTTGGCTCGTAGGTGAGCAGCTTCAGGGTGAGTACCGAACGATGGACCATCTCGCGCCAGCGGCCCGTGTAGTTGGACTTCGAGAGCCAGCGGCGCCAGTAGTCCACGGTTTGCATAAAGAGCGCCTCTTCCTCGCTTCCGAAGAAGCCCACGCCGCGGTCTGCACCGGCTCCGACATCGCGCAGCACGAACGCCACCGACTGCCCTTCCTGCAAGGTGAACTCGGCAGCGACCTCGCCATTCCGCTTCTCAAGAGGAACAACAGACACCAATCCCAGGCTGAGTTGCGGTGAGCGGAAGACCGCGCCGCCGGATACGATCTCGGTATCGTGCTCGGCGCGGGCGTAGTCGAAGGCGGGAGAGCACTCCATCCCGAAGGCCATCGTTCCACGGACGACCTCGACGCGGCGTACGATCTGGCTGCGGTGATGGCCGTCGTCGGAGCCCTTGACCGGCATGTAGTCCGTGATCTCACCGACCCCGTTTGGCGTGAAAAAGCGTGTGATGAGAACGTTGGTGTCCGGCCAGTAGAGCTGCTTGGTGGTAACTCCTCCGCCCGTTGGGGCTATCTTGAACCGCCCGCCCTTTCTGGTGTCGAGGATGGCGGCGAAGACGCTTGGGGAGTCGAAGCGTGGCAGACACAGCCAGTCTATCGAGCCGTCCATGCCCACCAGGGCCGTCGTATGCAGGTCCCCGATCAGGCCGTGGTTCTCTATGGGCTTGTAGCCGCCGGATTTTTCTTCCTTCTTCCCGGTGGTACGGGGGTCCTCGATCTCCATCGCTATCTCCCTTCCCTCGTGATCGCGAACCTGAAGACCCGGCGTCTTCCGATCCATGCATCGGTCAGACGAGAACCCGGCGATCATGGGGCAGTTCACGATGAAACTTCCTTTCCTTCGGCCGCCAGGTTTCTCTTGCAAGCCCCGTCACTGGTAGAGAGCGGCCAGCCATGAGACTTCTTACCTTCTCTCGATAGCTGTTGGACGAGGTACCTGGTGACTCTTCGTTCTCTACTCCTTCTCCGAGCCTCGGTCCACCGGTGCGAATGCAAGCCAACGGCAATCGCCTGGCGTGATGGGAGTGTGAAGCCCGATGCTCGCAACTTACGCGGTGCCCTGATGAATTCGCGATCGAGGCCTGACTCGTCGGGATCGATCCATGACCGTTGATGCTGTCACCAGACGCGCTTCGCGACAGGCTTCGCCTCGCTGATAGCGGGCCACCGAGTCCGCGAAGGGTGCCAACCCGAACAAGCGCGGAGCGGCCATCGCGGACAGTAGGGCAGAACGAAGGCCGGCGAACGAGTCGGCCACCGCTGCAGGCCCCGCCAACGGGCATAAGAACGGTGTACGAGAGACGGACATGCTCGAAGACTGGCTCTCCCTCGCGGCAGCCGATCCTGCCTTCTGGTCCGGGACGCCGAACTCTCGTTCTTGGCACATTCTGGTTGACCTCGCGCGGTGCGAGCGCACCGGGTGGATTCGGAGTCGCGGGTAGAGTAGGGCGCCGATACAATGGCGGATTCATGACGGTTTCTCTCAAAGATCGTGGTAACGAACAGTGGCTCACGCAGCTACGGGGGGCGGGAAGAGATAGGGCCATCGCGGACCTCCGTGTCTTGCTCTTGCGCGGCCTGGAGGCCGCCCTGCACGGGCGGACGGGCGGTATGGATTCCTCGCTGGAGGACTTCGCCCAGGAGGCGCTCATCAAGATATTAGACAACCTGGACTCCTTCCGCGGGGAGTGCCGCTTCGTGATCTGGGCGCAAAAGTTCGCCATACGCACGGCCTTCGCCGAGTTGCAGCGTAGCAGGTGGCGCGACATCTCGTTGGACGAAGCCATCGAGCGCCGCGTCCACGACGAACCGGCTGACGCGTTGGAAGATCCCTCACGGGCGGCGACCCGGTCGATGTTCATGGCGCAGTTCCGGCGCTTTGTGGACGAGGAGTTGACTGAGAAACAACGCAGGGCCTTGCTGGCCGCGATGAACGGCATGCCCCTGGAGGCGGTGGCGGATCGCATGAATACAAACCGCAACGCGCTCTACAAGGTTTTGCACGACGCGCGCAAGAGGTTGAAACGGAGGATGCTGGCCGAAAGGTTCCTGTTCCAGGACGTTTTGTCCGCGTTCGAAGGGCAAGATCCGGACGCCACGCCTGACTTTAGATACAGGGCAGGAGAGCCGAGGATAGATTGTTCGACAAGGAAATCTTCAAAGCAGTGATCGAGGAGATAGCCGACACCCGCGAGGTGGAGATCGGCTGCAACGAGTGCTTCGAGCAGCTCGGCCGCTTTGTAGAGATGGAGCTCTCCGGCCTGGATGCCGTCAGGGCAATGCCATTGGTCCACGATCACCTCCAGATATGCGGCGAGTGCCGCGACGAGTTCGAGGTCCTCCTCACGGCCCTGCGAGCGACGGGTGATGCGTAGTGTCCGGACTCTGCACGCGGAGTTCCGACCAATGCGCCGGAAAGCGCCGCAGCATACCTCATCGTATCGTGCGCTAAGATAGGTCGCTCAGGAAAGTCTGGACTGTGGAGGTCGTGACAGGATGATATCCGAAGAGCAGGTGCGGCACGTGGCGAACCTCGCCCGGCTGGGTTTGACGGACGAGGAGGTCTCACGGATGGGCGGGCAGCTCGACGCCATCCTGGACAGCATAGAGAAGATCAGGGAGCTGGATCTCGAAGGCGTGCCCCCGACGGCCAACCCGCTGGACCTGACGAACGTACTGCGTCCCGACGAACCGCGCGCGGAATTGTCACGAGAGAGTGCGCTCTCTACCGCCCCCGACGCCGTGGACGGCATGTTCGCCGTCCCGAGGATAGATTGATGCTCGACCTAACAGCCTCAGCACTGGCGCGTAAGATCCAGGCCGGAGAAGTCTCCTCCCGCGAAGCCGCCGAAGCCGCCAATCGGCGCGTCGAGGAAGTCGAAGATCGCGTCAACGCGTTCATTACCCCAACGCCAGAGATCGCCCTGGAGCGGGCCGGCAGGGTGGATGATAGAGCCCGGAACGGAGGTCTACGGCCCTGGGAGGGCGTGCCGCTCGTCGTCAAGGACGTGCTCTCGACGAAGGGCGTCAGGACTACGTGCGGCTCGAAGATCCTCGAAGACTTCACGCCACTCTACGACGCCTCGGCGCTCGCGAACTTCGGCGAGGATCTGGTGATGGTCGGCAAGGCCAACATGGACGAGTTCGCCATGGGCTCTTCCACCGAGAACTCGGCCTACGGCCCGACCCGCAACCCGTGGGACCTCGGACGCGTGCCGGGAGGCTCCTCCGGCGGCTCCGCGGCGGCGGTGGCTGCGGGAGAAGGCTGGTGGGGCCTTGGGACGGACACCGGCGGCTCGGTGCGCCAGCCGGCCGCGCTGTGCGGCATCGTCGGCCTCAAGCCCACCTACGGACGGGTCTCCCGGCGCGGCCTCATCGCCTTCGGCTCGTCGCTCGACTGCATCGGCCCGATGACCCGCGACGTGCGGGACGCGGCCCTCTTGCTCCAGGCCATAGCTGGCCACGATCCCCTCGACTCCACCAGCGCCAGCGTCGATGTCCCGGATTACCTTACGGATCTCGAAGGCGGCGTCTCGGGGCTGCGGATCGGCGTCGTGAAGGAGTTGATGGACGAGCGCATAGACGCCGGGGTACGTGAGGTCGTCGGGCGGGTCGTCGGGGAGCTCGAAGAGGCCGGGGCCGAGGTGGGGGAGGCGAGCCTGCCGCACGCCTACTACGCTCTTGAGGCGTACTACATCATCGCGCCGGCGGAGATTTCCTCCAACCTCGCACGCTTCGACGGGGTGCGCTTCGGGCTGCGGGAGCAGGCGGACGGGGTTCACGAGATGTACCGCAAGACCCGCGAGAAGGGATTTGGGGACGAGGCCAAACGTCGCATCATGCTCGGCACCTATGCGCTGTCCAGTGGCTACTACGACGCCTACTACGCCCAGGCCCAGAAGGTTCGGACACGCATGATCCGGGATTTCCGCGAGGCGCTCTCCCGCTACGACGTGCTCGTCTCGCCGACCGCACCCTCGGTGGCGTTCGAGATCGGGGCGAAGACCGACGACCCGCTGGCGATGTACCTCCAGGACATCTGCGCCGTTCCGGCGAGCCTGGCCGGGATACCCGCCATCAGCGTCCCTGGAGGATTGAGCGATGGCCTGCCCGTGGGCGTCCAGCTCATGAGCGACCACTTCACCGAGCCGATGTTGCTCAGGGCCGCGCGTTCGGCGGAGCAGGTTTCGGACTTCGAGTTCTCCCCGAGACCCTGACTTTGGCGGGGCTGTTCAGTTCACCCGGCTGCTGCGGCTGGCTTCGCTGCCCTGCTTGCCCCTGACCTGGAGGGCCGTGATCACCATCAGTATTCCGAACGCCACGGCGTAGAGCCCGACCAGCCACACCAGCGAGAGGATGCCGACCCACGGGAGCACCGCGAGTATCAGGCCGAAGATCACGGAGACTGCCCCGCCGATGATCAGGGCCCACTCGCCCTGGATCTCCTCGCGCAGCCTGATTGCCATGGCCACCTCTGAGACTCCGGTGACGATGGCCCAGGCGGCGACGAGATAGAGCAGGGCCACGGCGGTTATTCCGGGGAAGATGAGGGCAATCAAACCCGCCAACACGCCCGCCCCGCCTTCCACCAACAGCAACCAGCGTGGCGTGTCTCCCCTGGCGCGGCCGAATGTGCCGACGATCGCGAAGACGCCGTCCACGAGCGCATACGCCCCGAACAGCAGGATGAGCGCTTCGAGCGCAATCCCCGGACGCAGGAACGCGGCCAGGCCGAACAGTATGGCGATGACGCCGCGCAGCGCCAGGGCCCACCAGTGGCCCGTCACCGCAGGTAGCACGGTTTGCGATTGCGTGTTGCTCATCTGATCCTCCCTAGGTCGTCCAACACTCTATCCCGCAACGCCGGGCCTCCATCCCGGCAAAGCCCGTCCATCACGCTCAACATACATTATACGCTTGGTCTAGGAACTCGTACGTGATCGGCGGCCCCAGTCTCCGGCGAAGCTGGGATCCTCGGGCAAAGAGGTGGCGGAAGCACCCTACGTCATAGGCATCGCTGGCAGCGTCGGGCAGGCAAGATCACGACCGCGCTGGTACTGCGGACTCTGATCTCACGCTGTACGTATTCTCCGAAAGAGGATCTGGTCTCTACCTACGGCTTCCTGACCCAGATCGGATATTGGAATCCCGAGGATTGATGGAACGTAAGAGTTTCACGGGAGCTACGACCGGACGCTCCTGTTACGGTTCCTGGCGGACATCAAGTCCGCTCGCGCCGAGATATCCAGGAGGCCGGGCTTCCGGCCCCTCCGAGAGGTTCTTCCTCGCTGACTACTTTGACTTCTCCATTTACGTGGGCGCCAGGGAGCGGCACGTCCGGGAGTGGCACCTGGAGCGCCTTCTGAGCCTGCAGAAGGGAGGCGGACCCCTCCGCCTCCCTCGCAATGCGAACCTTTCCGAGGAGTTGGCCCGCAAGTTCACCGGGTGCGGATGGGACGGAATAGCCTCCCCAACCTCAAGGAGTACATCGAACTGACCAGGTCCAGGTGTGTCTATTCTTCGAGAAAAGGCCGGATCGCGCCGTCCAGAGCGTACGTCCGCGCAAGGTCTGGCAAGTACCCCGGTCTCTTGTGAGAGGGTCCGCTTTAGCTCAGGTCCCTCCACCGTCCCGCCGGTGGTTAACCTTTATCCTGCTCCCCCTTGCTCCCTCCTCCAAGGAGCCCGCCCGCGGTGTCAGTTACCGTGCTCGTGGCTCCGCCTACCGTGCCTGTGACTGCGCCTACCGGCCCCGTCGGGGCTGCTGCGTGTGCGCGAACTTCCCCCTCCGTGATCTCCGGCGGACCCTGGACCATCGCTGCTATGTTTTCTCCTACCCAATCCGCGGCAAGCCTGTTGGATTCTTCGGCTCCCGTTTGATCCTCGAATACGCTCACCGTAGTTACGGTGCCACCCCCGCTGTTGAGTGCGTAATATGCCTGGAACCCCGGCGCTTCCTTAATGATAGGGACCAAGCCCTCGTTCGCCTTCTGCAGCAGCTCATCTACAGACCCAGGGTCCACCGCCTGGTAGTGCCGTATCGCTACGTACATCTCTGCTCCTTTCTTTCACCTCCCCAAAGCGGCTTGTTACCGCTTACGCACCCGTAGGATGACACCTAACCAAGTCTGGAGCAACCCATGAGAGCCTGATGCCCATGGTAGATGCTGTCCCTTGTTTCTAGCGGCTTCTCGCAAACCCAAATGCCATAGCGGCGGCGACAAGGAGGCCAAGAGGTGAGGTCGATGCGAGGCCGTTGCGGTCCTCGCCGGGCTGGTTTCGTGGGCGTGTCCATCAACCCGGAGAAGATCGTCTCCGAGCCAGTTCAGGGGCTGATGGGCGCGGAGATACCGGCGTTGGGGTTCGCCCACCGGGCCTGGGTCTTGACCATCCAGCTCGGGCACCTGAGGACCACGAAGCAGGCGGTCGAGCTGAAACGTCGGGCGGCCTGCTCGGGCCGGTGCGTGGGTCTGGCCGGGCTATCGGCGCACCGGACAATGCGGTTTGAGTCCCGTGCTCGAGACGATAATCGTCTCTGAGCGTTCGGATCGAATGTTAGAATAAGCTCGTATGCTGGCGTCCGTAAAGTGCGAGAGAGCAAGAGGTGGGGGTACGTGGAAGTCGAGGAGAGACGTACTTATCA
>Ga0183260_10003427_pt1 | contig 12789 bp, 11 predicted proteins | sample AntDrymUQ4972206_2_FD_129768 | JGI IMG/M metagenome (GOLD analysis project Ga0183260, IMG submission 129768) | Polar desert sand microbial communities from Dry Valleys, Antarctica - metaG UQ497 (22.06) (version 2) (version 2) | ecosystem: Environmental > Terrestrial > Soil > Desert | place...
CTTGGACATCTTCTCGACGCCGTCCAATCCTTCCAGCAGCGGCGTCGTCATTACCACCTGCGGCGCGAGGTCGTAGGCGGGCATCAGGTCGCGACCGACATTGAGGTTAAACAACTGGTCGGTCCCTCCGAGTTCGACGTCGGCCTGCAGGAACACCGAGTCGTACGCCTGCGCGAGAGGGTAGAGAAATTCATGGACGGCAATCGGCTTCCCCGCCTCGTAGCGGGTCTTGAAATCACGCCGTTCGAGCATCTGCGCGACGTTGTACTTTGCCGCCAGCTTGATCCAGCCGAAGCTGCCGAGCGGCTCCAGCCACTCGCTGTTGAAGCGGGTCACCGTCTTTGCAGGATCGAGGATCTTGAAGATCTGCGTCTTGTAGGTTTCGGCGTTGTGCGCGATCTCGTCCAGCGTCAGCGGCGGGCGCGTTTTCGAGCGCCCCGTCGGATCGCCGATCAGCGCCGTGAACGCACCCACGACATAGACGACCGTGTGACCGAGATCCTGGAAGTGCTTCATCTTCCGGATCAACACGGTGTGTCCGAGGTGCAGATCCGGTGCAGTCGGATCGAAACCGACCTTCACAACCAGCGGACGCCCGGTGTTCTGCGCGCGTTCGAGCTTCGACCGGAGTTCGGCAGCGCGAACGACGTCGACGCAACCCTTGGTGAGATAGGCAACCTGCTCGTCGATGTGCATCGGTGCGGATGATTATGGCAGCGTGTGGCAATCGGCGCGACACGCTAACATTAGCCGTCATGCCGGCCGCGCAGAAGCCAGCCTCGTTCTCGCGGCGCGACCTCCTCAAGGGCGTTGCCGCAGCTGCCGTCGGCACCGTCGTTGGCACAGCCGACTATGGTTACGTCTACGCGCGGCACCGCGTCGGTCTCACCCGCGAGACGGTGCGCGTCAGCGGCCTCTCACCGGAACTCGACGGCCTCCGCATCGGCTTTCTCAGCGATCTCCATCGCAGCGACACCGTCAGTCACGAGCTGGCCTCGTCGGCGGTGAACCTGCTGCTGGCGGAGCGCCCCGACATCATCATGCTGGGCGGCGACTACGTCACCTGGGGCGGCGGACGCGACCGCCGGTTCGTCGATCAGGCCGCCGAGGCGCTGGCGCCACTGACGGCGCCCCACGGCGTCTTCGCCATCCTCGGTAATCACGACGATGACAAGGCGATGCCGGCGGCCCTGGCGGCCAGGGGCATAACAGTGTTGAGGGATGCGCGGACTCGCGTCGAGATCAAGGGCGTCGCACTGGACATCGCAGGGATCCGCTTCTGGACGAGAAAGGCGGCAGACATCGGTCGGATCGTCAAAGGCGCCGCCCCGGACCTCATCCTTCTCGCACACACACCGTCTCGCCTGAGCGAGGCGGTCTCCCTCGCGATCCCGCTCGTGCTCAGCGGTCACACCCACGGGGGGCAGATCGTCCTCCCCGGCGTTGGTGCGATTGCCGCACGCGAGTTCCCGGTCGTCCAGGGTATCGGACGCCAGGGAGCAACCTCGATCTTCGTCACGCGCGGAGTCGGAACGGTCTACATTCCCATGCGACTGAACTGTCCGCCGGAAGTCGCCGTTCTGACGCTGGAGCCCTTCACGCGCCTGGCCTGATGTCGTCCGCGCTCAGGCGGTGACGCTGTGATCGCGCACGAAACGGCGCCCGTCGATCGTCCATCCACCCGACAACACGATTCGCACTGCGAGCGGATAGAGACGATGCTCCTCTATGAGGATCCGACTCGCGAGCGACTCCACCGTGTCATCGTCCTTCACGGGAACCGTGGCCTGCGCGATGATCGGTCCAGCGTCCAGGTCTCCATTCACCAGGTGAACCGTCGCCCCGCTCACCTTGACGCCGTGAGCCAGCGCCTGCGCCTGAGCGTCCGTCCCAGGGAAGGACGGCAGGAGCGACGGATGGATATTCAGGATGGCGGCCGGAAATGCTTCGAGTAGCCGCTGGCCGATGAGCCGCATGAAGCCGGCAAGGCACACCAGCGTGACGCCGCGCGCCTTCAGGGCGTCCGCGACCGCGCGGTCAAACGCATTGCGATCAGCATAGTTGCGGTGATTGATCGTAAGGGCCTCGATGCCGGCAGCCCGAGCACGATCGAGACCAGGCGCACCCACCTTGTTTGAAATTACGATCGCGATGCGCGCCGGCAGTTCACCGTTCAACTGGGCGTCGATGAGCGACTGCAGGTTGCTGCCGCGTCCGGAGATCAAGACACCGATGCTAGCCGACGTAATGGACCCCTTCACCGCCGTCATCAACAACGCCAACCAGCGCAGCTCTTGATTCGCCGGCCGAGACGAGCTGATCGAGCAGGCTGGATACGTGTTCGGCGGCACAGGCGATGATCAGGCCGACACCCATGTTGAAGGCCCTGAACATGTCGGCTTCGGGAACGCTGCCCGTGTGCTGAAGCCAGCGAAAGATCGCCGGGACGCCCCAGCCTGATTTGTCGATCTCGGCGTGGAGCCCTTCCGGCAGGATGCGCGGCAGGTTCTCCGTCACACCGCCCCCGGTGATATGCGCCATGCCTTTGATCAACCCGCCTCTTAGCAGAGGGCGAATGACGGGCAAATATGAGCGGTGGGGCACCAGTAACGCCTCGCCGATCGTCGCACCAAGCTCCGGCACATGGCTGTCGTGCGACAAACCGGCAGTCTCGAATGCGATGCGACGAGCGAGCGAATAACCGTTGGTGTGCAGGCCAGACGACGGCAGACCTATGAGGGCATCGCCGGCGACGATGTTCTTTCCGTCGATCAACCGGGCTCGCGGGACAGCGCCGACGATGAATCCCGCGACGTCGTATTCGCCATCAGCATAGAAGCCGGGCATCTCGGCCGTCTCGCCGCCGAGCAGCGCGCAACCGTTCTCGCGGCAGGCCGCGGCAAGCCCGTCGACAATCTGGACGGCGACGTCGGGATCAAGACGGCCGGTCGCAAGGTAGTCGAGGAAGAAGAGCGGCGCAGCACCCTGGACGAGGATGTCGTTGACGCAGTGATTGACGAGATCGCGACCGATCGATCGATGCTCGCCGGTCATGAACGCGATCTTCAACTTCGTGCCGACACCGTCCGCGCTCGAGACGAGCACCGGATCCTCGATGCCGGCGGCATCCAGCCGGAACAGTCCGCCAAAGGACCCGATGTCCGACAGGACGCCGGGGGTATAGGTACCCTGCGCGAGAGTTCGGATGCGTCGGACGACTTCGTTGCCGGCATCGATGTCAACGCCGGCCTGGCGGTAATCCATAGATGTGTGCGGCTGCTAGAACTCGAGCTTCCGGATGAGTGCTTCCGCCGTCCGCCTGGTGGCCGTGCCTGGCTTTGCCTGCCAGTAGCTGCGACGGACCGTCACGAAGAAACGCTCCTCGATGAAATCTTCCTCGAGCATGTCGAAGGCTTCGCGAAGCAACTCCAATCCTTCTTCGGGTTTCACCTGCTGCTCGAGCACCTTCATCGTCAGCGCGGTGTTACGCAACGCAACAGACCCGATTGCCAGCGCAATGGCTGCGCGCGCGGGATCCCGGCTCGGCGCACCGCGGTCGATCAGCGTCCTGAGCGCCTCCTCGTTGCCGGCAATGGCGAGGGCCGCCAGACCGCTTGCCGAACCGCGCAAAAGTTCCTGGTAACCAATCTGCGAAACCGAAAAGTCCAGAGACTCGGTCAGGTAGCCAACGTGCGATCCGCAGTTCACGCCGACGAGGCAGATCGCTGCGGCGATCGCAGGCTGCGCGGGTTTTGGCGCCGAGCGCTGCAATTCAGCGAAGGTGGCAACCGCGCGCTTGTCGCCGATCTTTCCAAGTGCCAGCACCGCATCGTCCTGTAATGGACCATCGAGCTTGGCGACGGCTGTCAGCGCCGCAAACGCGTACGCGCCCTTGTAGTCGCCGATTGCCTCGATGACGGCGCTGCGAAAAAAGTCCTGTCCGCGCGTGACGAGGCGCGTCATCGTGTCCTGCGCGGCCTTCTCCTTGCCGTGCGCGGCGATGGCTCGGGTCAACGCCGGACGGACGAATTCAGATTCTTCAGTTGCAAGCGCTTCAATGAGCCTTGGCAGCGCGGCGGGGTCTGGATGGTGCTCGAAGAACGCGTATGCGACGGCGCGAAGCCGGTCGTTCTTCTCACCGAGCACTTGAATCATCACGTCGCGAGTGCGCGGATCGTTGAAGCCCGAGAGCAGGACGAGGGCGCGAAACCGAACGTAGCCATCCTGGTGTTTGGCGACAGCCGCGGTCAGCGCCGGAACAGCCGTGGCTGGCGTCGCGCGGCGGATTGTGCGGGCCGCCTCCATCCGAACCGGGAACTCGAGCGTGGCGAGCTTGTCGATCGACGCGCGGACCTGTTCGACGGTCACGTCCCGCGCCGCGGTGCCGGGATCCTGGGCTTTATTGACGGCCGGCGCCAGCACCAGCATCAGCGCGATGGCGGCGACTCGCATGACGTTCAGTCCAGCGCCTTCAGTGCGAGTTGGAGGTAGGCCTGCTCGTCGCGCGGGAACGCCACCGGGTAGATGCCGGTGTAGCAGGACGTGCAGTAGGAAGCCTGCTCTCCGCCGACGGCCGACTTGAGACCGTTCAGTGTGAGGTAGGCGAGCGAGTCAGCCTCGACGTACTTGCGGATCTCTTCGGCAGTGTGATTGGCGGCGATCAGTTCGGAACGGCTGGGCGTATCGACGCCGTAAAAGCACGGCGACACCGTCGGCGGACAACTGATGCGCAGGTGGACCTCGCGAGCACCCGCGGCGCGAACCATCTTGACGATCTTCCGGCTCGTCGTCCCGCGGACGATGGAATCGTCGACGAGGATGACGCGCTTACCCTCGAGAATGCTTCGCACCGGATTCAATTTTACGCGGACATTGAAATGCCGGATCGACTGCTGGGGCTGAATGAAGGTCCGGCCGATGTAGTGGTTGCGGATGAGGCCCATCTTGAGCGGGAGTCGCGCGTGCTCGGCATAGCCGATCGCGGCACAAACGCCGGAGTCAGGGATCGGAACGACAACGTCCGCCTCGACGGGCGATTCGATCGCCAGATGCTGACCGAGGTTGGTCCGCACCTCGTTGACGCTGCGGCCGAAGACGTAGCTGTCCGGCCGGGCGAAGTAGACGTGCTCGAAGACGCAGTGCGAGAGCGGTGCCTTGGGGAATGGGTGGATCGAGCGCAACCCACCGTCGCTGATGACCAGGACCTCGCCGGGTTCCACGTCCCGCACGTACGTCGCACCAATCAGGTCGAGCGCACAGGTCTCTGAACAGACGATCCAGGCATCGCCCAGCCGGCCAAGCGCAAGCGGCCGGAAACCATGCGGATCCCGCGCGGCGATGAGCCTGTTCTTGGTGAGCAACGCCAGCGAAAACGCACCGCTGATCTGCTTGACCGATTCGATCAGTGCTTCTTCGACGGACGGGGCTTTGGACTTCGCGTACAGGTGCAGGACGACTTCCGTGTCACTGCTGGTCTGAAAGATCGAACCGTCGCGTACGAGTTCGTCGCGGAGTTCGCGCGCGTTCACGATGTTGCCGTTGTGCGCGATCGCGATCTGCCCGTGGGCGCAATCGATGAGCATCGGCTGCGCGTTCTGCAGGCGGCTTTCACCCGTCGTCGAGTATCTCGTGTGGCCAATCGCCAGGTGGCCGGGGAGGCCGGTCAGAGTGTCGGGTGTAAAGGCGTCCGCAACGTGCCCCATCGCCCGCGATACGCGCATTTTGACGCCGTCGCCGGTGGCGATGCCGGCGCTCTCCTGACCCCGGTGCTGCAACGCGTAGAGCCCCAGGTACGTGAGGTTGGCGGCCTCGGGATGACCGAAGATGCCGAAGACGCCGCACTCGTCCTTAAATTTATCGGCGGGGCCCCCTGCACCCCGCCTGGCGGCATTCACTCGCTCGCGCTCCGTTCCTGCCGCTTTGAATTTATCGGCGGGGCCCCCTGCACCCCGCCTGGCGGCATTCACTCGCTCGCGCTCCGTTCCTGCCGCCTTGAATTTATCGAACATGGGCCCCTTCGTAAATTCTACGATGCCTGACGCTGAAAGAAGCTCTCGAGGGCCGACGACCAGCGGTTCTCAGCCTCACGGACGTCGCAATCAATCGCGGGCTGACCCGCGACAGCGATCTTCAGCCGTGTGCCGCCGGTCTGTCCGATGACGCGCGCTGGAACACCGGCTTCCTTTGCAAGCCGCAGCAGGGCGTCGGTCTGATCCTGGGCGGCGCTCACCACGACTCGCGATGCCGACTCGGAGAAGAGCGTGGCATCAAGGCGAGCGGCTGCCGGCGGGACGTCGACCTCACAACCGATGCCAGCTGCATCAAAAGTGCACTCTGCGAGAGTGACCGCGATGCCACCGTCCGAGCAGTCGTGCGCCGAGTGCAACAGCTTTGCGGACGCGGCGCGGCCGAGGAGTTCGATAAGGGCGCGTTCCTTAGCCATGTCGAGCTGAGGAGGCTGCCCTTTCACGAGACCATGCACGGTCTTCAGATACTCGGATCCTCCGAGCTCGTCGAAGGTCTCGCCGAGAAGCAGGACGTTATCGTTGGCCCCCCGGAACGCGCGGGAGATGGCACAGCTCGCGTCTTCGATCAGGCCGACGATCCCGAGGACAGGCGTCGGGTAGATCGCTTTTCCGTCAGTCTCGTTATAAAGACTGACGTTCCCGCCCGTGATCGGCACGTCCAGTGCTCGGCAGGCCTCGCCGATCCCGCGCACGGCTTCCCTAAACTGCCACATGATCTCCGGACGTTCAGGGTTGCCGAAATTCAGGCAGTTGGTCGCGCCGATCGGCTGGGCACCCGCGCAGGCGACGTTGCGGGCCGCCTCGGCGACCGCGAGCATCGCGCCGCGGAACGGATCCAGGAAGCAGTAGCGGCCATTCCCGTCGACCGACATCGCCAGCGCGCGAGCCGTGCCTTTCACCCGAACCACCGCGGCACCCATGCCGGCAAGGACGATCGAGTTCGTGCGAACCATGTGATCGTACTGCCGGTACACCCAGCGCTTGCTCGCGATTGTCGGCGCTGCAAGCAGGCGGAAGAAGGCATCCTGAACCGGCGGCTGCGGCAGCGATGCGACGTCGAGCTGCTGGACGTCATCGAGGTAGGACGGCCGCGCCATCGGACGTGTATAGACTGGCGCCTCGTCAACCAGCGCGGTGTTCGGAATTTCAGCGACGACCTTGCCGTGATCCTTCACGCGCAGCAGACCATCGTTGGTCACAACGCCGACGTGTGCGGCGTGGAGGTCCCACTTCTCGAAGATCTCCTCGACTTCCGGCTCGCGGCCTTTCTTTACGACCAGGAGCATCCGCTCCTGGGATTCCGAGAGCATGATTTCGTACGCCGTCATGCCGGTCTCGCGCTGGGGCACGTGCATCACGTCGATTTCAATGCCGCTGCCGCTCCGCGCGCCCATCTCGGACGTGGCACAGGCGAGCCCCGCCGCGCCCATGTCCTGCACACCGATCAGTGCATCGCCCTTCATCAGTTCGAGACAAGCTTCGAGCAGGAGCTTCTCCATGAAGGGATCGCCGACCTGGACGGCGGGACGCTTCTCCGCCGACTTGTCGTCGAACTCGGCCGACGCCATCGTCGCGCCGTGAATACCGTCGCGCCCTGTCTTGGCGCCGACGTAGTAGACCGGATTGCCGACCCCCTCCGCGCGGCCCATAACCAGCGCATCCGCACCGGCGAGCCCGAGACAGAACACGTTCACCAGGGGGTTACCCGCATACGGCTCGTCGAACACGATCTCGCCGCCGACCGTGGGGATCCCGATGCTGTTGCCGTACCCGGCGATGCCCGCTACAACACCCTCAACGATGCGCCGGGTGCGGGCACCATGCTCGCCGTCCATGGGACCGAAGCGAAGCGAGTTCATGAGTGCGACGGGGCGCGCGCCCATGGTGAAGATGTCGCGAATGATCCCGCCGACGCCGGTTGCGGCGCCCTGATACGGCTCGATGAAGGACGGGTGGTTGTGCGACTCGATCTTGAACACCGCGGCGAGGCCGTCGCCGATGTCGACGGCGCCGGCATTCTCACCGGGACCTTGAAGCACCCGCGGGCCCTGCGTCGGCAAGGTGCGAAGATGCACGCGCGAGCTCTTGTAGCTGCAGTGCTCAGACCACATGACGGAGAAGATTCCGAGCTCCGTCAGCGAAGGTTCCCGCCCGAGCGCCGCGACGATGCGGGCGTACTCGTCCGCTTTGAGACCGTGGCGTTCGAGAAGGGCTGCGTCGACTGTGCTCATTGGTGAAAGATCCTACGCCGTCAGGGCGCCGTGCGATGCGAGGCAGGCGACTACCGAAGCGAAGAACACCAGGCCGTCTTCGCTGCCGAGCGTTGCCTCGCACGCTCTCTCCGGGTGTGGCATCAACCCGACGATGTTGCGCTCTTCGTTGCAGATCCCGGCGATCCCGTTGATCGAGCCGTTCGGGTTCGAGCGATCCGTCACCTGGCCATCGTTGTCGCAGTACCGCAGGACGACCCGACGGGACGCCTCGAGCTCTTCGAGCGTCTGCGGATCCGCGAAGTAGTTGCCTTCGCCGTGTGCGATCGGAATTCGGAGCACCTGGCCCTTTGCGGCTCGAAGTGTGAAGGGGGTGTCGGTCTGCTCGACGCGAACGCGCACGTGTTCGCAGTGGAACTTCAGGTCCTTGTTCCGGATCAGCGCACCGGGCAGGAGCCTGGCTTCGCAGAGCACCTGGAACCCGTTGCAGATACCGAGCACCGGCCCACCGGAAGCAGCGAACGCCGATACAGCCTTCATCACCGGTGAGAACTGGGCGATCGCGCCGGTGCGCAGGTAATCACCGTACGAGAAACCGCCCGGCAGGATGACGACGTCGGCGCCCTTGAGGCTCGACTCCTTGTGCCAGACAAACTCGGTGTCGTGGCCGAGGACGTGTTTTGCCGTGTGGTAGGCGTCGTGATCGCAGTTCGATCCGGGAAAGACAATGACGGCGAACTTTATCTTAGGCATAAAACGTAGTCTGCATTACTTAGCTGCGGTGGGGCCCCACCCCCACCGCCTGCCAGCGCTCGCGCCGCTTATTCGCTATTCGACCTCTATCCGATAGCTCTCGATCACCGGATTGGCGAGGACCTTGTCGGCCACGCTTGAAGCTATTTCACGCGCCTTGTCCGCGGTCGCGGCATCGATTTCCAGCTCGAAGTACTTCCCCTGGCGGACGTCGCCGACACCGGCGTATCCGAGGGAATGCAGCGCCTCCTCGATGGTGCGTCCCTGCGGATCGAAGACCGACGGCTTCAGCGTGACAAATACTCTGGCTTTCATGATCCAAGCACCCGTTTGAAGATGGCGTCCACGTTGCGCAGCTGATCGTCCAGATCGAAAGCCTTGTCGATCTCCGCCGGCGGCAGGACCTTGACCAGATCCACGTCGGCGAGCAGCAGCTCCTTGAAGTCCTTCTGCTCGTGGAAGGACCGCATCGCATTCCGCTGCACCCACTCGTAGGCCTGCTCGCGTGAGATGCCGCGGCGCGCCAGCTCGAGCAGCACGGTTCCAGAGAACACCACACCGCGGGATCGTCCGAGGTTCTGCAGCATCCGGTCCGGATACACGACCATTCCGGAGGCAATCCGCGTGAATCGGCGGAGCATGTGGTCGAGCGCGATGAAGCTATCGGGCAGGATCACGCGTTCCACTGAGGAATGTGAGATGTCCCGCTCGTGCCACAGAGCGATGTTCTCGAGCGCCGCCATCGCATTGCTGCGGATCAACCGCGCCAGGCCGGTGATCTGCTCGCAGCCGATCGGATTGCGCTTGTGCGGCATGGCCGAGGAGCCCTTCTGCCCCTTGGCAAACGGCTCTTCAACTTCGCCGATCTCGGTCTTCTGCAGGCCGCGGATCTCGAGCGCGAATTTCTCGAGCGAGGCCGCCGTGATCGCCAGTGCGGTCATCAGTTCGGCGTGACGGTCCCGCTGGATGACCTGGGAGGAAACGGGAGCAGGCTGGAGACCGAGTGTCTCGCACACCTTCGCCTCGATAGACGGGTCGAGATGCGCGAACGTCCCGACCGCTCCGGAGATCTTGCCGACGGTGATCACCTCGCGAGCCCGAAGCATCCGATCCAGGTTTCGCTGCAGCTCGGCATACCACAGCGCCAGCTTCACACCGAACGTCATCGGCTCGGCATGCACACCATGCGTGCGCCCGATCATTGGTGTTCGACGGTGTTCCTCGGCGCGGACCCTGACGGCGTCCATCGCGCCGGCAACGCCCCGGATGATCAGGTCGCAGGCCTGGCGCATCTGCAAGGACTGCGCGGTGTCGACGACATCCGAGGACGTCAGCCCGAAGTGCAGCCAGCGCGCCGCTGGTCCGACTTTCTCAGCAACCGCGGTAGTGAAGGCAATCACGTCGTGATGGGTGATCCCCTCGATCTCTTCGATGCGGTCGATGTCGAATGCTGCTTTCGCCCGCAGCTCCCGGGCGGCCTCGACCGGCACGATACCGGCTTCGGCCATCGCATCGGTCGCTGCGAGCTCGACCTCGAGCCACGTCTCGTAACGCCGCTGCTCGCTCCAGATGGCCCCCATCTCGGGGTGCGTATAGCGTCGAATCATCTTAAATTGGGGCTCCGCCCCAAACCCCGGCTCGGTCGTTCGCGGGCGCGCCGTGGGCGGCTAGTCGGTGGCCCTCCGTCCCAGCGGCTACTGCAGCGCAAGGCGTTCGGTGGTCAGATCCGGCGAACCCGATCCGACAACGGTGGCGGCAAGCCGTCCGCCGCTGAAGAGTTCCTTGGCAACGCGCTGTACGTCCTCAGCGGTCACTTTCTCGACGCCCGCCAGCGTCTCGTCAAGACCGAAGTGCCGGTCGAAGTAGATCTCCTGCCGGGCCAGGTGCGACATGCGGCTGGCGGTATTTTCCAGGCTCAACATGAGGCTACCTTTCAGATGATCCTTGGCGCGGCGCAATTCGGATTCCGGCACCGGCGTCCGCTTGAGGGCTTTCAACTCGACGACGCAGAGGTCCACGACCTCTTCGATCGCGTCGTTCGCGCAGCCTGCGTAGATGGTGAGATTGCCGGCGTCGCGATACGCGCTCATCCCACTGAATACCGAGTACGCCAGCCCGCGCTTCTCACGCACATTCTGAAAGAGGCGCGAGCTCATTGACCCGCCGAGAACCGTGTTCAGGATGTAGCTGACGTAGCGATCGTCGTGCCGTTGCGGGTAACTGGTCGTGCCCAGGCAGACGTGACTCTGTTCGATATCTTTGGTCCGCGTGATCACCTGGGGGACGACCCTCGGTGGAGTGCCGTTGAGCGGCTCGCCGGTTCGCTTCACCGATCCAAATGCATGCTGGATCAGGTCCCTGACCTTGGCATGCTCGATGTTACCGGCCGCGGAAACGATGATGTTGGATCCGACGTAGGCGCCGCCGAAGTACTCGCGAATCGCATCCTGGGTCAGCCCTTCGACGGTCTCCTTGGAGCCGAGGATCGGTCGGCCAAGCGGGTGACCTTCCCAGAAGTATTGCGTGAAGACCTCATGGACGAGATCGTCCGGCGTGTCCTCGACCATCTTGATCTCTTCGAGGATCACCTTCTTTTCGCGCTCGATTTCCTCAGCAGCGAAGGCGGGACGCAGCACGATGTCGGAGAGCAGATCTATCGCGAGCGGCAGGTGCTCGTCGAGGACCTTGATGTAGTAGCTCGCGTATTCCTTCGCGGTGAAGGCGTCGAGCTGACCACCGATCGAGTCGATGGACTGCGCAATGTCTTCCGCGGTTCGAGTGTCACTACCCTTGAAGAGCATGTGCTCGACGAAATGCGCGATGCCGCTGCGGGCATCCGACTCGTGACGTGACCCCCGCGTGAGCCACACGCCGATGGTGACGGAGCGGACATGCGGCATCGTCTCGGTGACGAGCCTTAGTCCGTTATCGAGGACCTCGCGAACGACCATACTTGGATGGACTGCCGGAAACTATTGATTACTAAGGAGTTAGCTGTGAGCGGCGAAAGAGGAATGATATCACATCTGGAGACGTCAGCGGAAGCGGCCGACATCCCGGTGGACGGCTGGCGGCGCCCCACCGGCTCAGGCTCGGATCGAATCGGCAACATAGTACAATCGGAGTTTCCGCGTCACGGTAAGCCCCATCATGACTGCCAAGATCGATCTCGCCGGCCTCGAACTGCACGAACTTGAGCAGGAACTGGTGCGCCTCGGCCATCCGAAGTTCCACGGGCGCCAGATTTTCCAGTGGATTCACAAGCGCGGCATAACAGATCTCGCGCTCATGACGGACCTCGGCCGGGAAGTCCGCCAGCAGCTTGCCAGCGAAGTCGAGATCCAGACGCCGCAAGTCGTCGGCAAGGAACGGTCGATCGACGGGACGACGAAGCTGCTGTTGCAGCTCGCCGACGGCAAACAGATCGAATCCGTCTTTATCCCGGATACTCCGTCCCAGACTTTCTGCATCTCGACCCAGGTCGGCTGCGCGATGAAGTGCGCCTTCTGCCTGACGGGCAAGATGGGGATCGATCGAAACCTCACGGCCAGCGAGATCGCCAGATTCGGCATGTAGTCCTCGCCGGCCAGCCGATCCAGTCCCGGCACCAATCCCACCGTGGACAACGTCACCCGCCGCGGCGACACGTGCAGGCCATCGGCGCTGCCGATCAGGCGCAGCGCCGCCATGGTCGCGTCGTAGTTGTGCAGCGGTTCGCCCATGCCCATCAGGACGACGTTGAAGGGACGCTCGAGGAAGCCGAGCTCACGGGCCAGGACGCGGATCTGCCCGGCAATCTC
>Ga0183260_10003428_pt1 | contig 12788 bp, 12 predicted proteins | sample AntDrymUQ4972206_2_FD_129768 | JGI IMG/M metagenome (GOLD analysis project Ga0183260, IMG submission 129768) | Polar desert sand microbial communities from Dry Valleys, Antarctica - metaG UQ497 (22.06) (version 2) (version 2) | ecosystem: Environmental > Terrestrial > Soil > Desert | place...
GGCCACCACCGAAAGGCCGGGCGTCCACCCGTCCGTTGGCATCGTCCGTGAATTCGCGCGGATTCCACGTAGCGATCTCGAGCAGTCCGCGCGTCGCGGCGCGCCCCACAACGCCGACCGCGGCTGCGCCCGCGATGAACTCCGGGAACAAGGTGACGATGTCGAAGCGCACGGCCATCAGCAATCCAGCATCAGAAATCGGCGTCCCAGTCGACTTCGATCATCCTCGCGTCGCCATCGACTTTCACCACCGTGTGACCGGGCGTGAAGGGAATCAACCTCTCGCGCTCGCCCCGCACCACCAGGACATCGTTGGCGCCGGTCGCGAACAGGTGCGCGACCGTGCCCAGATCCGTTCCTTCGGTGGTGACGACCCGCATGCCTTCGAGGTCGGCCCAGTAATAACCCTGGCCGGAGATCTCGGGCAACGCATCGCGAAGTATCAGTATTTCGGACCCGACCAGCGCAAAGGCCGCTTCACGCGAGTCCACATCCTGCAATCGTACTCGGAGCGGTCGCGTCGATGCCTGCGCTTCCGCGACTTCGACGATCGATTGGTCGTCGCCACGCCGCAGGCGCCAGGGCCGATAATCGACCAGCGCGGCGAGCGGTTCCGCAAAAGACTCGACCTTGATCCAGCCTCGAATGCCGTGGACGCCGACGACGCGGCCCATGAGGACCAGTCGCGCGTCCACCGGAACCTGCTCAGGCCGCGACAGCGACCTTGCCGGCCTCACGGATCAGCGTGCGGACGCGTTCCGTAGGCTGCGCGCCCTGTCCAACCCAGTGCGCAACGCGCGCCGTGTCGAGCTTCAAGCGCTCCTCGCCACCGGTGGCGATGGGATTGAAAAATCCCAAGCGTTCGATGTTGCGACCATCGCGGGCATCGCGGCTGTCGGCTACAACGATGTGATAGAACGGACGCTTCTTGGCGCCGCCGCGGGAAAGGCGAATCTTGACCATGTAAGTACCTTGGAGGCAGCGCTGGCGCCAAAACAGCCAGTTGCGGGGGAAAACGCGGCATTGTAGTGAAGATTTGCGAAGCGCGCAAAGTGGGTTTCAACGCAGGTTTACCCGGCGCAGAGACGAGAGTTGCTACCTCGGCCCGCCCAGTGCTCCAGGGCCAAGAGCCCCCCTTAGCTGCCGCATCAGCCCCTTCCCACCCCCGCCCGCCAGCTTCCCCATCATCTTCTGCATCTGCTGGTACTGCTTGAGCAGGCGATTGACGTCCTGCGGCTGTTGGCCGGCCCCGCGCGCCACGCGCGACTTGCGCGAACCGTTGAGGAGATCGGGATGCCGGCGCTCCTTCTTCGTCATCGAGTTGATCACGGCGATCATGCGGTTGACTTCGCGATCGTTGACCTTCGACTTGACCTGTTCGGAGAGCGCGCCGACGCCGGGAAGCTTGTCCATCAAGCCCGCGAGCCCACCCATCTTCTGCATCTGCTCCAGCTGGTCGCGCATGTCGTTCATGTCGAACTTCTTGCCGGACACCACCTTGCGCGCGAGTTTCTCGGCCTTGTCCTTGTCGACCGTGTGTTCGACCTGCTCGACGAGTGACAAGACGTCTCCCATGCCGAGGATCCGCTGGGCAGCGCGATCTGGGTGGAACAGTTCAAGCGCGTCGGACTTTTCACCCGCACCCACGAACTTGATCGGCTTGCCCGTGATGTAGCGAACGCTCAGCGCGGCGCCGCCGCGCGCATCGCCATCGGTTTTGGTGAGCACGACGCCCGTCAACGGCAACGCCTGGCTGAAAGCCTTGGCGGTGTTGGCGGCGTCCTGGCCCGTCATGGCGTCGACCACGAACAGGGTTTCCACCGGTGCGATCGCGGCGTGGATCGCGGCGATCTCCTGCATCATCGCCGCATCGATCGCAAGCCGGCCTGCGGTGTCGACGATGAGTACGTCGGCAAACTGTCGACGCGCGGCCTCCACTGCCCCTTGTGCGATCGCCACCGGGGACTGGGTGAGGTCACTCGGATGAAATAGCGCGCCTACCTGCTCGGCCAGCGTGCGGAGCTGTTCGATCGCGGCCGGACGATAGACGTCGGCGCTCACCACCATGACCTTTTTTTTCTTGCGCTCACGCAGATGCCGCGCGAGTTTGGCGACGGTCGTGGTCTTGCCCGCGCCCTGCAGGCCCGCCATCAGGATCACGGCCGGCGCCGGCACGTTGAGATTGAGCTCGCTGGCCGCCGCGCCCATCACCGCGGTCAGCTCGTCGCGCACGACCTTCACCAGCGCCTGGCCAGGCGACAGGCTCCTCATCACTTCCTGGCCGACCGCCTTGACCTTGATGCGCTGAATCAATGCGGTGACGACGGGCAGCGCGACGTCGGCTTCCAGCAGCGCAACACGTACGTCGCGCGTCGCATCGCGGATGTTTTCCTCGGTCAGTCGGGCGCGGCCACGCAGGCGATCGAGCGTGCCGGAAAGTCGCTGGGTCAGGTTTTCGAACATCGATCGAGCGCAGACAAAATGGGGCGCGGAGTATAGCCGAGGCGTCTCGGCGCACCTTTCGTCGTGCGACACTCGCGGTATGGCGATTCTGGTCTTCGCGGGTGTGGCGGCTTACCTGTTCGCAGCATTCCTGCTGCGTCCCGAGTCCGTGGCACGCCCGGCGGACGGAAGCATCGAGCCGTCTCACGCGGGCCACGATGTCCTCCCCACCCGCCTGGGCTGGTGGATTGCTGCGCTCGGAATCGCGGCGCATCTCGCACATCACTGGGTCACATTGCGCGCCGCGGGCGGCCTCGACCTGCATTTTTTTGCGGCGCTTTCGTGGGTCGGCGTCGCGCTCGCGCTTGCGCTGGGCGTACTGGCCTTGCGTCGTGAGCTCAGTGTGCTCGGGGTGGTCGTGCTGCCGCTCGCGGCATTCACGCTCGCGCTCGACTATGGTTATGGCGATCCCAGTCCCAGCAGCAGCGTCAGCGACTGGCGCATCGGACTGCACGCGTGGTTGGCACTCCTCGCGTACGCCACCCTCACCATTGCGGCGCTAATTGCTGCTTGCGCGTGGCTACAGGATCGCGCGCTTCGGACGCATCGTTTCAGCCCGCTATCGCGTCGCCTGCCCCCGCTGGTCCTGATCGAAAAGCTGCTGTTCCGCACGATAGCCGCAGGTTTCATCCTGCTGACACTGACCATCGTGACCGGTGTTTTGTTCGTCGAGGACATGATGGCCCAGCATCTTGCGCACAAAACCGTGCTGACGCTTCTTTCATGGGTGACTTTCGGAGCATTGCTGTTCGGGCGCTGGCGCTACGGTTGGCGCGGTCGGCGTGCGCTACACCTCACGCTGGGGGGCATCGCGTTGCTGGCGCTCGCGTTCTTCGGCAGCAAGTTCGTCCTCGAGCTGGTCCTGCAGCGCTCCTGAGGCGCCGTCCCCGCGTATGGCAACCACACCGATCTCGCAGCTGCAGAAGTTCGTAAACCTGGTGCGGCGCTTCCCGGGTCGCAAACGCATTCTCTGCGTCGGCGATTCGTGGTTCCAGTATCCGCTCAAGCGCTACGGCGACCTGCAGACCGGGGTGTCCTCACGCCTGTCCGGGATTGCCGAATGCCTGGACGACAGTTACCCGGGACGCGACGCCGACGAGATTCCCGGCTTGATCGGCCGCTGGCGCGGCATCGCGTCCGATCTTGGTGGACGGCTGGGCAGGCCATTCGACCTGATCCTGGTTTCGCTCGGCGGGAACGATGTGGTCGGCAAGGATTTCGCGCCAAACCTCAAGCGCATCCACGACGCGAGTCCGCGCATTGCATGGCCGTGGGCCCCGACGATGCCGGCAGTTGTGCATGACCACATCCGACTGGACCGGCTGAAGCTCGCGTTCGACAGGATCGATGCGGCGTATCGCCTGCTGAGGACCCTTCGCGACGACTTCGCACCGGGCGCGACCCTCATGTCGCACACCTACGCCGATGTCATGCCGATGAATCGCGCGTACCAGTTTCTCGGCATGCGATCGGGACCGTGGCTCTGGCAGCCCATGTCCGACGTCGGCCTGGTCGATCCAGCGAAGCAGCGCGAGCTCGCGCGCTGGTTGCTCGCCTCGTTCGCGGGATTGCTGGGATCGCTGGCAGCAGAGCGTCCGGGATTTTTCGTGCTGGACACCCGGCGCGAACTCGGCGGCGCCGCGCAGTGGGACAACGAGATACATCCCACTCGCCAAGGGTTCTCCGATCTCGTGACCCGGCACTGGATGCCCGCGGTGCGCACTGCACTGCGGGTGTAACTGGCGTCGCTCCTACAAATTGCACCTCATGTCTCTCTGTAGGAGCGACGCAAGTCGCGACGCTGTTCGCGATCCCGATCGCGACTTGCGTCGCTCCTACAGGAGGCCGCGGCGATTGGCATCGACACGAAAGCAGCGCATCACGCAGTTGCGTCGAGGGCATCGGCCAGTCGATCGATCGCGACAACGCGTGCATCCGTGGCAGATTTTCGAGGCGCATTGGCCTTCGGCACCAGGATGCGTTCGAAGCCGTGGTGCAAGGCTTCGCGGATGCGTTCGTCGCCGTTGGCAACGGGGCGTATCTCGCCCGAGAGCCCGACCTCGCCGAACATCGCGGTATTCGCAGCGAGTGGTCGATCGCGCAGCGATGAAACCACCGCGAGCAACACCGGCAGATCGGCCGCCGTTTCCTGCACGCGAATGCCCCCGACGACATTCACGAACACGTCCTGGTCGTGCACCGCGATCCCTCCGTGTCGGTGCAGCACCGCGAGCAGCATCGCGATGCGACTCGAATCGACGCCTACGGCGACGCGCCGCGGGTTCGACAACGGCGACGTATCGACCAGCGCCTGCACTTCGACCAGCAACGGCCGGGTGCCTTCTCGCGTGACCATGATCGCGCTGCCGGCTGCGGTTTCGTCGCGACCGCTCAGGAAGATCGCCGACGGGTTGGCGACTTCCTTGAGTCCTTTCTCGCCCATGGCGAACACGCCGAGTTCGTTGACCGCGCCAAAGCGGTTCTTGAACGCGCGCAGGATCCGGAAGCGGCTGCCGGCCTCGCCTTCGAAATACAGCACCGCGTCCACCATGTGTTCGAGTACACGCGGCCCGGCAATTCCGCCCTCCTTGGTCACATGTCCGATCAGGAACACCGACGTGCCCGTTTCCTTCGCGAAGCGCGTCAGGCGCGCCGCGGATTCGCGCACCTGCGTCACGGAGCCTGGCGAGGATTCGGCCGAGTCCGTCCACATGGTCTGGATCGAGTCGATCACCAGCAGGTCGGGCTTGCGCTCCACCGCGAGCGCGAGGATGCGCTCGATGCCGGTTTCAGCGAGGGCGTCGACCGCGGCGAGTTCCAGCCCGAGGCGAACGCCCCGGCTGGCGACCTGCGCAAGACTCTCTTCGCCGGTGACGTACAGGCCGCGCAGGGAGCCGCGCAAACCGGCCAGTGCCTGCAGCAGCAAGGTCGACTTGCCGATCCCCGGATCGCCACCAACCAGCACGATCGAGCCGCGCACCAGTCCGCCGCCCAGAACGCGATCGAGTTCTCCGATGCCCAGCGAGTCGCGCGTCTGCGAATCGCCGGACACGTCCGCCAGCGATGTCACCTGGGCATTGGCCGCTGCCGGTGCGAATCCAATGCCTCGCGGACCGGTCGCCGGCGCGTTGCGCTCCGATGCTGATGTCGTGCGGAATTCGGCCAGGGAATTCCACACGCCGCACTCGCCGCACTGGCCCTGCCATTTCGGCGATTCGGCCCCGCATTCGCGGCAGACGTAGGCGGTCCTTGGCTTCGCCATCAGGAATCGTCCTCGACGAAGTCCACGCGACGCGTCATGCCACACACTAGTTCATAGCCAATCGTCGCGGCGGAAGCGCCGATTTCCTCGACCGGCAAACCGCGACCCCACAGCACCGCTTCTTCCCCCACTTGCACGTCGGGCAAGTCAGTCAGGTCGATCGTGGTCAAGTCCATCGACACGCGCCCAATGATCGGCACGCGCATGCCGCGGACGAGCACGGGTGTGTCGGGCCGGATCGACCGCGGATAACCGTCGGCGTAACCGACTGCGAGAACTCCGACACGGGTGGCACGCGCCGCGGTCCAGGCATGCCCGTAGCCAACCCGCTCGCCGACCGCGATTTCATTGACCGCAATCAGCCGTGCCGTCAGTGTCATCGCGGGTTCGAAACCCAGTTCAGTGCCACATTGACCGTCGACTATCGAGATCCCGTACAAGAGCCCGCCCGCGCGCACCCAGTCGGCATGACTCGCGCGAAATCCCAGTATGCCGGCCGAGTTGGCGAGCGAGCGAGACAGCCGCGACGCGGGCTCCAGTCCTGCGTTCGCCTGCGCACACACTTCTTCGAAACGCTGCATCTGGGTTTTCGTCAGCGGATCGGACACCACGTCTGAATTCGCGAAATGCGTCATGAGCTGGAGCTCGCCGATGCCGGGCAATCCTCGCAAGGTCGCCAGCACTTCCCCCGCGCGCCGACTTTCGAACCCGAGGCGATGCATGCCGGAGTCGAGCTTGATCCAGACCGCTTGCGAGGAAACTGGTCCGTGCACAGGAGTTGCGCGCACCCTGTCGCTGCTTTGGCTCTCACCATGCAGCCCCGGCCACTCGCGCTGCAGGAGCTCGAGTTGCGAGTCGTGATGGATCACTGGCTCCAGCGCCAGCGCCTGCATGCGCGCGAGGTCCCCCGCTTCGTCGATACCGGACAGGACGACGACGCGATTGGGCATGCCCAGTGCACGGATGCGTTCACCGTCGGCGATGGACGCGACGCCAAAGGCATCAGCGTCGCCGAGCGCGCGCACGGTCCTCTCGAGCCCGTGGCCATACCCATCGGCCTTGACCACCGCCATGACGCGGCTGCGCGGCGCGAGCGAGCGGATTCGCGCGAGGTTGCTCCTGAGCGCGCCGAGGTGGATTGTCGCGCGAACGCGACGACTCACTCGAAGCGGCCCTCGTAATTGTCGGTACCGAGGTTCTCGAATTTGGTGTACTCGCCGAAGAACCGCAGCTTGACCTGGCCGGTAGGCCCGTTTCGCTGCTTGCCGATGAGAACTTCGGCGATGCCTTTGGATGCGGAATCGGGGTTGTAGTACTCGTCGCGGTAAATGAACATGATGAGGTCCGCATCCTGCTCGATCGATCCGGATTCGCGCAGGTCGCTCATCACCGGTTTCTTGTCGGTGCGCTGTTCGACCGAGCGATTGAGCTGCGAAAGCGCGATCACCGGCACACCCAGCTCGCGCGCCAGCGCCTTGAGCGAGCGCGAGATCTCCGAGATTTCGGTCGCGCGATTCTCCTTGTTGCCCGGCACCACCATGAGCTGCATGTAGTCGATCACGATGAGACCGAGATCGTGTTCGCGCTTGAGCCGGCGCGCGCGGGAACGCAGGTCCATGGGCGACAGCGAGGGCGTGTCGTCGATGAAGATCTTGGCATCGGCCAGCATCGTGATGGCGGTGTTGATGCGCGGCCAGTCCGCATCCTCGAGATCGCCGGTGCGAAGGTGCTGCTGGTTGATGCGACCCAGCGAGGAGATGAGGCGCATCGCGAGTTGCGACGCCGACATCTCCATGGAGAACACCGCCACGGCGCGCTTGCTCTTGATCGCGGCGGATTCGGCGATGTTGAGCGCGAGGGCGGTGTTGTGCACACACACATCGTTGGCCACGAAGTTGTGCGTGTCAGGAATGGTCAGGTCGTAAACCTGTTTTTCGCCGAGCGGGACGATGGACTCGATCCGGTCCCAGATCACATCGCTCCCGGCCAGATCGGTGAGTTCACGGTCGCCGAGCGCCATGGCGTAGCGAGCCAACTGCGCCCGCGACAGGCTCCGGCGATGCGCGTGTGGGTTCGATGCTCCCACGCCCGCGCGCCGCGCCAGTTGCGACCACGACTCGGCCCCCTTGGCTGCTTCGATCCGCTTCCAGATTCCTGTCGGAACGAGGTCGACATTGGTCTGCCGACGCCGCGCGCGTACCGCGCTGGCGACCGCGTTTACCGCTGCCTGTTTGCCGTGGATGCCGATTTCGGCGATGAACTTCTGAATCGACTCTGCATCGGTGATGTCGAGTTGCCACGACACGCGTCGCGCTTCGCGGTAACGCACCCAACGCTGGCGCAGCTTGGCTACCACGCCGAATCGCAGCAGCAGGTGCTGTACCTGACGCGCAAGTCGTTCACTGACGCTCGAGTAGCCGAGTTGCGACTGGCCACTTGCCAGCACTGTGGCCCAGCCGTCGGTCGCAAACAGTCGATTGACGAACATCGCGAGCAGTGGCCGCTCAAGCGAGAACACGGGCTTGGGTACGTGCTTCGTGTGCGCGCCATGGCCGCTTACTCCAAGCTCCGCAAGCCAGCGGCTGAGCGCATTGGGTGCGTTGTGGCGCGCAGCATCGGCTTCGGCCATCGGATTCGATTGGGGCTCTATAGCGAGCACTGCGCAGACGCGCGCAGTGACTTCTGGCGTCGGCACGGTTTTCCCCTGGCGCCAGTGGGTGACCGATGCGGGGCTTATTCCCGCGGCCAGCGCCAGCCGTCGCGCCGGCATTCCGCTGGTCGCAATCGCCGCGCTCAAATCACGCGCGAATGAACCACGATGAAGCTCGGTTGATGCGGCGTTGCGGGAAATCCGCCATGACGCCGCCTTGCCCGGGCGGGATTCGCTCGCGCGCAGGGTGACGCCTCCAAAGGCATCGACGGCGTCGGCAAACTCCGCGACGATCTCGGGATTGTTGTTGGTGAAGCGCGGCGTCGTGCCGGTCAGGCCCCCGTCACCGATGAGGTATGCCAGCAGCTTGACTTCACATTCGCGCATCGACTTCGAGCCAAAAACGGGCAGCGCGCGCGGCACCGCGACGAAATCGCCCGGCTGCAACTCGTCAAGACGCTTCCAGCCGTCCAGCGTTAGAAAAGGATGCGGGAGCGTGGTCTCGACCCGTCGTCCGAGGCGCGTCGTCACTTCGAAAACAGGCTTGACGCCGTCGTCGACGTAGGCCGACGGAGCCGCGCGTCCCAGGCGATAATCGTCGCCGAGGGTGGCCACCGCACCGCTGCCACGTTCGCACAGCGTCTGGATGGTCTCGATGGACCCGTCGTCCTGAACGATCTCCGCGTCGTGACTCAGGCACTTGCCCATCGAGGGTCGTGCGGCAAGGATGATGAGGTCGCCCGGCTGCAACCCCGCAGTCATGTGGTCGATGTCGGTGAATCCGGTGGAAATACCGGTAACCGCGCCCTTGTGCTCGAACCGCTGCTGCAGCAGCGTGAACGCATCGACCGTGGCCTGGCGCACCGACACGAACCCCTGCCGGCCGCGCGAACCGCTTTCCGCGATGCGGAAAACCTGCTGTTCCGCGTTTTCGATGAGTTCGCGCGAATCGCGCCCGTCGGGACTGAAGGCCTGCCCCGCGATGTCGTGTCCCGCGTCGATCAACTGCCGCAGCACGGATTTTTCGCGCACGATGTCCGCGTACGCCACCACGTTGGCCGCACTGGGAGTGGACGCCGCGATCTCGAGCACGTAACGCGTGCCGCCCACCTGCTCGGTCTGATGGTTGGAGTCGAACCATTCACCCAGAGTGACGGCGTCGCGCGGCTGTCCTTTGCCGGCGAGCTCGCCGATGGCGCGGAAAATGAGCTGGTGGTCGCGCCGGAAGAAGTCCGCCTCGACCAGTCGATCGGCGACGCTGTCCCAGGCGTTGGGCGAAAGCATGAGTCCACCCAGCACCGCCTGCTCTGCTTCGAGCGAAAACGGCGGGGTGCGCAGCGAATCGATCCTGCGGGCGGCGACGATGCTTTCGGGTTGCGCGGACATGACGGAGGCTGGCGAGCGGCTGGCGATCATAGTCGTGCGATGGGCTCGAGCGTTGCGCGTAACCCTGTTGATAACGTGTGCGCATCGCAGCAACTGCGACACAGCGCGATTCACAGCCCAAACGCGCGCTTCGCTTCGCGGGGTGATCGAAGGAATTCGCACAGGGAGGTGCGAACGACCGCGCGCAGGTGCGGGCCGGTGCAGGTGCGCGGGCTCCGCCGAACCGGTGCACGACTTGTCGGGCAGGATGCCCGCGAAGCCAAACTCAGAGCCGGCTCTTTTCGCACAGGGATGTGCGAACGTCCGCGAGCGCAGCGAGCGGAGCGGCAAAGGTGCGCCGGCTACGCCGGCGCCGTTTGCGTGTTTGTCGGGCAGGATGCCCGATCAAACACAAAAAAAAGGCGCCGGGGTCTAGACGGCGCCTTCTAAAGTTCCATTAGCAGCATCCGCCGGCCGGAGCCGGCAGAAATTCGGCCGTTACCCTAACCCGCGACGACTATGACCTTGACCTTCGCCTGCACGTCCGCGTGCAGCTCGATCTGGACATCGAATTCGCCGGTGTGACGGATCGCGCCTTCACCCATGAGCACTTCGGACTTGTCCACCGCCATCCCGGCAGCGGTCAAGGCCTCGGCGATCTCACGCGGTCCGACGGATCCGTAGAGCTTGCCCTCCTGACTGGCATTGGCACGAATGGTGACCATCGCATCGGCGAATCCCACGAGACGCGACTCCGCTTCGGCCATACCCTGCTTGGCCTTGGTTTCGTATTCCGCGCGACGGGCTTCGAACTCCGCGATGTTGGCCGCGGTGCAAGGCACAGCCTTGCCCTGCGGCACCAGATAGTTGCGACCGAAACCCGGCTTGACGTTGACCTTGTCACCCAGTCGACCGAGGTTCGGAACTTTGCTCAACAAAATAAGTTGCATGGTTCGGTCCGCCTCAGTGGTTGTCGGTGTACGGCATCAGCGACAGGAATCGCGCGCGCTTGATGGCGGTCGCGAGCTGGCGCTGGAAACGGGCCTTCGTGCCGGTGATGCGGCTGGGCACGATCTTGCCGGTCTCGGTGACGTACTGACGCAGCGTGTTGAGATCCTTGTAATCGATCTCTGTTACGCCCTCGGCGGTGAAGCGGCAATATTTCTTGCGGCGGAAGAATTTGGACACGATCGGATTCCTTAGGCGATTTCAGGCTGGTTGTCGGACATGCGCGGCGCGCGGTCCGGTCGTTCCGGACGCATGTCGCCATCGCCCTCGTCGTCACGACGACGGCGTTCCGGCTTCTCGTCCTTCTGCTTCATGATCGCGCTCATCTCCGTGTCGGGACCCGGACGGGCCATGACCAGGTGACGCAGCACCGCGTCGTTGAAGCGGAACAACGAGACCAGCTCGTCCAGCACGGTTTGCGAGCACTCGATGTTGAGCATCGCGTAATGCGCCTTTGCCAGGTTCTGGATCGGGAACGCCAGTTGACGGCGACCCCAATCCTCCAATCGATGCACCTTGCCGCCGTCCCCCTCGATCAACGACTTGTAACGGTCGATCATCGCGGGGACTTGTTCGCTCTGGTCAGGGTGGACCAGAAACACTACTTCGTAGTGACGCATGAAAACTCCTCTCGGACGTATGGCTCCCCGTCACAATGCGGTGGAGCAAGGGCCGCGGCACACTCGCCGTGGCGCCGCCATGATACGGCGCGGGGGCTTGCGGCCTCAACCTGCAGCGGCCGAAATCGCCCGCCTCAGTTGTGAAATGGCAGAGAACGAATAGAAACAGAGCTGCCGCGAGCCACTATTTCGACGCAATCGCGCGCATAGACAGGACATATGGAGAACAAACACGAAACACAGACCACACCCTCGAAAGGGGCGCCAGACCGTCAGGCGTGTTCCGCGTTGGTCGTGAAACTGGTCCCGCAGCCGCATTCGGCGGTCACATTCGGATTGCGGAACACGAACCGCGAGTTGAGCCCATCGCGTTCAAGATCGACTTCCATTCCGTCGAGCAACCCGAGCGCCTCTGCATCGACGAATACCGAAATGCCGTCCTCTTCGAAGCACGTGTCGTCGTCGCGAACCGAGCTCGCCACTTCGGCCACGTAGCTCCATCCGGAACAACCACTGCGCTTCACACCCAGCCGAAGACCGAGGGCGTCGCCTCGGTCCAGCAGGAAAGTCCGTACACGCTGGCGTGCTGCGGGGGTCAAAGTGATGGACATCAGGGTTCGCTGCAGGGGCTCGTGTCTAGGATGGGGCCCAATGGCCGCGGCTTCAACCGTTATCTGGAAACAACGACGAGCGATGCGGGGCGCGCGTCGTTATCCTTGCGGCCTCGATGGGCGGGGGAATCCGAATGGCGTGGGTGAGCGTGCGGGATGCATTGTCGGGCGAGGTCGCGGAAAACACGGATGTGGAGGTGCGCGGCTGGGTGCGCACCCGCCGTGATTCCAAGGCCGGCCTGTCATTCATCGCGCTGAGCGACGGGTCCTGCTTCGACACGATCCAGCTCGTGGCGCCTGCGACGCTCGACAATTACGCGACCGAGGTCATGCACCTCACCGCCGGTTGCGCAGTGGTCGCCCGCGGACGGCTCACCCCCTCGCAGGGCAAGGGTCAACGATTCGAGATCCAGGCGGATGCGCTCGCCTTGATCGGCGGGATCGATGATCCGGAGACCTATCCGATCCAGCCCAAGGCGCATTCGGTCGAGTTCCTGCGCGAAGTCGCGCACCTGCGGCCCCGGACCAATCTTTTCGGAGCGGTGACCCGGGTCAGACACTGCATCGCGCAGGCCATCCACCGATTCTTCGACCAGCGCGGGTTCTACTGGATCAACACGCCGATCGTGACCAGCTCCGACGCGGAAGGCGCCGGACAAATGTTCCGCGTGTCGACGCTGGATTTGGTGAACCTGCCCCGCACGGAATCCGGCGCCATCGATTTTTCGCGCGACTTCTTCGGCAAGGAGACGTTCCTGACCGTGTCGGGA
>Ga0183260_10003430_pt1 | contig 12782 bp, 8 predicted proteins | sample AntDrymUQ4972206_2_FD_129768 | JGI IMG/M metagenome (GOLD analysis project Ga0183260, IMG submission 129768) | Polar desert sand microbial communities from Dry Valleys, Antarctica - metaG UQ497 (22.06) (version 2) (version 2) | ecosystem: Environmental > Terrestrial > Soil > Desert | place...
GATGCGGGAGCCGCCTGTCGGAATCGAACCGACGACCTACGCATTACGAGTGCGTTGCTCTGGCCAACTGAGCTAAGGCGGCGCGTCGCCGCGGAGACCGCTTGAGGCGGCGACCGGCCAACTATACGGCGGCTGATCCGGTCGGCGGGTCGTAGCCTCAGCGACCATGAGCGACCTCGCCGCGCAGGATCCCGACGTCACGGCGTTCTGGACCGAGCGGCATCTGTGCACGTTGACCACGCTGCGCGGCGACGGCGGCCCGCACGTCGTGCCGGTGGGGGTCACCTTCGACGCCGCGGCGATGGCGGCGTGGATCATCACCAGCGACGGGTCGGTGAAGGTAGGCAACGTCGAGCTCGGCGGTGGCGCCGCGCGGGTTGCGGTCTGCCAGGTTGACGGGCGTCGGTGGTCGACTCTGGAGGGCGTCGCGCGGGTCAGCCGCGATCCCGACGTGATCGCCGACGCCGTCCGGCGCTACGCCGGGCGATACCGCCGGCCGCGGCCCAACCCCAACCGGGTCGCGATCGTCATCTCGGTGCGCCGAGTGCTCGGCCACCTGTGAGCGGGCCCAGCTGGCTAGCAGCGGGTCCCGGCGGCGGGCACGGTGCCCTCGACGAGATAGGCGTCCACGGCACTGTCGATGCAGGTGTTGCCCATGCCGTACCCGGTGTGCCCGTCACCTTCGCGGGTGAGCAGCTTCCCGGAAGCGAGCTGCTCGGCCATCGCCTGCGCCCATCTGTAGGGCGTCGCAGGGTCACGGGTGGTTCCCACGACGACGATCGGGGACGCCCCCCTGCCATCGATGTCTGGAACCGGGGAGGCCGGCTTGACCGGCCACTTCGCACACGTCAGCGGCGACCAGGCGAAGATCGCTCCGAACGTGGGGGAGGCTCGCTCGAACACGGGGATCGACTTGCGGATGTCGGCGACCGTGGCGTCCGACGGGTCATCCAGACAGTTGACCGCGGAGATGACTTCGGTGTTGTTGCTGGCGTAGCCGGACTCGGTGCGCTGCAGATAGGCGTCGGCTAGGGCAAGCAGTGTGCTGCCGTCGCCGACGAATGCCTGCGTCATCGCTTGGTCGAGAAGCGACCAGTACATCGGTGCGTAAAGCGGCAGCGCGAGTCCGTAGTACCCGAGCGACTCGGTGAGCTCGCGGTCGGTACCGGTTGCCACCGGCTCGGCGTCCAGGTCGTCGAGGAAGCCTTGGATCCCCGCGATACCAGTCTTGAGATCATCGCCGAGCGGGCAGGTGGGCTTCTCGACGCAGGCAGCGACGTACGCCCGCAGCGCGGTCTCGAAACCCACCGCCTGCTGCTTGTTGACCTCGTCGATCCCGAGCGAAGGGTCGACGGCACCATCGAGCACCATCCGTCCGACCTGTTCCGGGAACAGCTCGGCGTAGACCGCCCCGATGAACGTGCCGTACGAGGCGCCGTAGTAGTGCAGCCGGTCGTCACCCACCACCTCACGGATGATGTCGAGGTCGCGGGCGACATCGGTCGTCGACAGATGCGGGAGCAACTGGCCGGCGTCGTCGACGCAACCGGCGGTGAAGTCGGTCAGCAGGTCCTCGAGACGATCGACTTCCGCAGCAGTATCCGGGTCGGGATCAGAGGCCACCAGCTCGTCGACGCCGGTATCGTCGAGACAGTCGACCGGGTCGCTGGTGGCAACGCCGCGCGGATCGAAACCCACGATGTCGTACGACTGCAGCACCGAGTCGCCGAACTGCTCTGCCGCCTGCGGGGCGTAGTCGATGCCGGAGGCACCCGGGCCGCCTGGGTTCACGATCAGCGCACCGAGGGGCGAATCGCCGGTATCTCGGCGGTTGACCGCCAGGCCGAGCGTGGTGCCACCGGCGTCGGCGTAGTCGACGGGCACCTGCACGGTGGCGCACTCGAAACCAGCCTCGCACGGCGACCACTCCACCTGCTGTTCGTAGAACCGGTCGATCACACCCGCTCCGAGCTCAGCCCTCTCGGTGGTCGGCGTCTCTGAAGGCGTTGGGGCCGTGGTCGCCGCCGACTGGACGGACGGGTCGGCAGCGTCGTCGTCGCTGGAGCCTACGGAGCAGGCGCCTAGCGCCGCCACCAGCACGGCGAGGGCGACAGCCAGCGCGCCGTTCGGTAAGGAGCTCCGGGCAACGGTCACAGTGCCCTGTGCCCCTGGTCCCTCAAGGCGTTGCGTTCTGGTCGTGGACTGAGTCGTGCGCCGAGCTGTGCGCGGCGCCGGACGAGCAGGTGGCGGACCGGTCACAGCTGCCGCTGCCACGCACTGCCTCGGTGGCCTCGGCGTACAGCGGGTGCTCGTACTTCAGGCAGCACATCAGCCGTCCGCAGGCGCCAGAGATGCGCAGGGGGTTGGCCGGCAGACCCTGGTCGCGGGCCATCCGCACCGAAACCGGTTCGAACTCCTTGAGGAAGGTGCTGCAGCACAGCTCCCGGCCGCAGCTACCCACACCGCCGACCAGGCTGGCGGCGTCGCGGGCACCCACCTGGCGCAGGTCGATGCGGGCCTGCAGCGACTTGGCGAGGTCTCGCACCAGCGCGCGGAAGTCGACCCGGCCGGGTGCGCTGAACCAGATCCGCACCATCCGGTCGACATCGGCCCGCCGGTCGAGGTAGTCGATCCCGACCACCTTCATCGGCAGGCCGTGCTCTCGTACCAGTCGCCTGGCGGTGACCCGGGCACGGGCGCGGAAGGCGCGGCTTGTCTCGTCGCGGACGAGGTCCTCGGCGCCGGCCAGCCCCGCGCAGGTCGACAGGCCGTCGATCTCATCGCTGACGTGTTGCGGCGCCCACACGCACTCGGCCACCTCGGGACCGTCGTCGGTGGGCACCAGCACCTTGTCGCCCACCGACGGTGACAGGCCGCCGGGGTCGAGGTAGTGCAGGCGCCCGTATCGGGAGAACCACACCGCCATCACCATGGTCACAGCAGCAAGGGTAGGTGGACAGGCGGGCGGGTGGTTGGGTTGATCCACAGGCTCGCCGTGTGAGTCAGGTGCGGGCGAGGTTCAGGAACGCCTGCTCGAGCGCCAGCAGTGGGGCCACGTTCAGCGTGATCGCCTCTCGACAGGCCATCAGCGCAAGGATCCGGCGCAGCGTCCGCGCCGGGTCGGAGCGAGCGGCCTCGGCCTCGAGGTCGGGGCGCAGCTCCTCGTTGATCAGCTCCTCGTTGATCAGCTCCCCGGCGCGCCGGGCTTCGTCCAGAACACCCCTTCCCGCCGGTGCCGCGCCGAGCGCCTGCAGCCGGAGCACGTCGCGGTAGTACGACAGCAGGTCGAGCAGCGCTCGGTCGGTCGAGTCACGCAACAGTCGGGTACGGCGTGAGCGCTGCTGCTTCTTGAGCTCCGACAGGGCGCCCTGCTCGCCGCGCGGCTTGACCCCGCGCGTCCCGCTGCCCCAGACCTCGCCGTGCTCGGCCAGCTCCCGCCGCTCCAGGTCGGCGGCGACTGCCTCGGACTCCTCCTGCGCAGCGGCATTCAGGTTCTCGGCGGCGCGGACACAGTCGCCGGGGTCGCCCATGTGGGTCGCGAGCCGCAGCACGTCGCGACGCCGGGTGCGTACGGCCTCGTCGCGTGCCAACGCCCGAGCCCGACCGATGTGCCCCTGGGACGCCCGGGCGGCGAACGCCGCCAGACCTGGCTGCACCCCCTCGGCCTCCAGCGCCGCAGCGACCGCCGTCGTCGGTGGTGTGCGCAGCGACAGCTGCCGGCAGCGCGACCGGATGGTGGGCATCACGTCGTCGCTCGTCGGTGCGCACAGCAGCCACACCGTGCGCGCGGCCGGCTCCTCGAGGCTCTTCAGCATCGCGTTGGCCGCCTGGTCTGTCAGCCGGTCGGCATCCTCGACGATGATCACCGCCCACCGCCCACCGGTCGGTGTCAGCGCTGCCTTGAGTACAAGGTCGCGTACGTCGTCGACCAAGATCGACAGGCCCTCGGTGTCGACGACGGTGACATCCGGGTGCGAGCCGGCCATGACCTGCCGGCAGGCCTCGCACTCGCCACATCCCCCGGCCGGGCACTGCAGCGCACCGGCGAGCGCCCGCGCCGCGGTGGACCGCCCCGAGCCCGGCGGGCCGGTGAGCAACCAGGAATGGGTCATGGCGGCATCGGGCTCCCCCTGCAGCCACCGGTGCGAGGCGGCCACGGCAGGCCTGAGCACGTCGACCAGAGGCTCCTGGCCCACCAACCCACGCCACACGCTCACGGCTGCGGGTCGCGCACAGGCAGGTCGAGCAGCGCCTCCACCCGCGCCAGCACACGGGCCAGGATCTGGGCTGGCGGGAGGGCGGCGTCGACCACCTCGTAGTGCTCCGGGTCGGCTGCGGCGAGCGTGCGAAAGTGTGTACGGACGCGCTCGTGGAAGTCGGCCGGCTCCCGCTCCAGCCGGTCCGGGGCACCGTCCGGCAAGGCCCGGCGAAGCCCGTCGGTGGCGGGCAGGTCGAGGAAGACCGTCAGGTGCGGGCGCAGCTGCTCGGTCGCCCACCGCGCCACCTGCTCGACCTCGCCGACCGCGAGCGCGCGACCGGCGCCCTGGTAGGCCAGCGTCGAGTCCACGTACCGGTCGGTGATCACCACCGCCCCCCGCTCCAGGGCCGGGCGCACCACTCGAGCCACGTGCTCGGCCTTGTCGGCCGCGTACAGCAACGCCTCCGTACGCGGGGCCAGCTCACCGGTCGCCGGGTCCAGCAGGATCCCGCGCACCGAGCGACCGACCACCGTGTCACCGGGCTCGTGGGTGAGCACCACCTCGTCGGCCCGGACCGACAACGCGTCGGCCAGCAGCCGCGCCTGCGTGGACTTGCCTACCCCCTCGCCCCCCTCGAACGCGACGAACAGCCCGCTTGCGGTGTAGACGCCCCCGTCGGGCGGCGGGCGCAACGACTGGCGCAGCTCGGCCGCTACGGACACTCCGGGTCGGTCGTTCATCGACCGGAAGGATGCCACGCCCACACCGACGGCGAGCACTGCTGCGAGGCAGAACGCGAGCTGCACCCCGCCGTACGTCAGCCCGACCTCGTCGGTGACCGTCAGCCGCCGTGGGCCGACGACCCCCGCGAGCAGCGGCCCGGCCGCCAGCACCAGCGCCAGCACCAGACGCACCAGCGACTGCACCAGTGCAAACGTGCGGCCCCGAACCGCCCCTTCCACCTCCTGGCCGAGCAGCGTGTAGCCGGTGATCCACGCCACCCCCGCGCAGCCGCCGAGCGCGAGGCTCAGCACCGCGGCGAGCACCATGTCCGACACCAGCGACAACACGAGCAGGACGACGCCGGCAGCGATCAGCGCCAGCCCGAACAGCCGGCGGCGACTGACTCCGCGCAGCAGCCGCGGCCCGCCCCACATCCCGCTGCCGAGCCCAGCGAACACGGCGCCGAACAGCACCCCGTACCCGGGGTCGCCGGCGCCCAGCTCGGCCACGTAGACACGGGCCAGACCGATCACCACCCCACCAGCGGCGAAGGCCCCCACGATGCCCACCACGAGCCCGCGCACCAGCGGGGTACGACCCACGTACGCCCACCCGTCGAGCACGGCGCGCACGACGCCGACTCGGTCGTCCGGCCCGACCGCCGCCCCGGCCGGGAGCACCGAGCGCAGCCCGAGCAGCAGCACCGCCGACACCGCGAAGCTGGCCCCATTGGCGTACAGGGCCAGGTCGGCGGACGACAGCGCGAACCAGCCCACGGTCGAGCCGAGTGCCTCGGTCACCATCGACAGAGCCACGAACAGCGCCGCCGCTGGCAGCGCCGAGCCGTACGTGGTGGCGAGCACCAGCCGGTTCGCCGCTTCCAGCCGTGCCGGCGGCACCAGGTCGGGCACGGTGGCGTCCTTCGTCGGCAGCCACACCAGGTTCACCATCTCGACCAGCACGGTTGCGATGAGCAGCCACGTCAGCGTGCCGACGACCGGGATGCTCACGAAGATCCCAGCCCGCAGCACGTCGCCCACCACGAGCACCTGGCGGCGGTCGAGATGGTCGGCCAGGTAGCCGCCGAGCGGGCCGACAAGCAGCGCCGGGAGCACCCGCAGGAACAGCACCCCGGCGATGGCGAAGTTGCGGTCGGCGTAGTCGGCTCCGGCCAGCTCGTTAGCCAGCGCGGTCAGGGCCAGCAGCCCCAGCCAGTCGCCCAGGCTGGACAGCCCGAGCGCGGCGAAGAACCGGCGGAAGCCCGGCAACGCGAGCACCGCCCCGACGCTGTGCGGCGGTGCCGGCACGGCGTCGGGTGCGGTCATCTGGTACTTGTCGAGGCGGCCGCCCGCTTCGCCGCCGCCGTCGTCGTGGCCGTCTTGCTCGCTGCCTTGCTGGCAGTCTTCTTCGTGGTCTTCTTGGCGGTCGACTTGGCGGTCGACTTCGCGGTGCGCGTGGTCTTCGTGCCGGCTGCCTTCTTGGTTGCCCGCTTGGCCGGACGCTTACGCGGCGTCGGTCCCTTCGCGCGCTTGTCGGCCAGCAGCTCTGCCGCCCGCTCGATCGTCACGCTGGCCGGGTCGTCGCCCTTTCGCAGGGTCGCGTTGGTCTCCCCGTCGGTGACGTACGGGCCGAAACGGCCCTCCTTGACCGTTACCAGAGTGCCCGAGCCGGGGTCCTCGCCGAGCTCGCGCAGCGGCGCCCTCGCCGCCTGCCGACCGTGCTGCTTGGGCTGCGCGTACAGCTGCAGGGCCTCGTCACGGGTGATGGTGAACAGCTGCTGCTCGGACTCCAGCGAGCGCGAGTCGGTCCCCTTCTTCAGGTACGGGCCGTAGCGACCGTTCTGCGCCGTGATCGGCTCCCCCGACTCGGGGTCCTGGCCCACCGTGCGCGGTAGCGACAGCAATCGCAGCGCGTCGTCGAGCGTCACGGTGGTGAGGTCCATGTCCTTGAACAGCGATCCGGTGCGCGCCTTCGCCCCTCTCGGCGCATCGTCGGGCAGCTGCTCGGTGACGTACGGGCCGTAGCGACCGTTCTTCGCCACCACCACGTTCCCGGTCGTCGGGTCGGCGCCAAGCTCGCGCTCTGCGCCGGCAGGGTTCGCCAGCAGCTCACGGGCCACGTCAGCGGTCAGCTCGTCAGGAGGCAGGTCGTCCGGGACGTTGCCGCGGGCGCCGTCGCTGTCCTCGACATACGGTCCGTAGCGGCCGACCCGCAGCACGACGCCGGTGTCGGCGCCGTCCTCGTCGCGGACCGGGAAGGTGGCCAGCTCGCGCGCGTCGATGTCACCCAGCTCACTCACCAGCGCCTTGAGCCCGGTGCCGCCGCCGTCACCCTTGTCGGCACCACCGAACCAGAACCGGCCCAGCACCCGTTGGGCGTTCTCGCGGCCACCGGCGACCTCGTCGAGCACATTTTCCAACCGGGCGGTGAAGTCGTAGTCGACGAGGCGGGCGAAGTGCTGCTCGAGCAGTCTGGTCACCGAGAACGCCACCCAGCTGGGCACCAATGCGGTGCCCTTCTTGTACACGTAGCCCCGGTCGAGGATGGTCCGCAGGATCGACGCGTACGTCGACGGCCGGCCGATCTCACGCTCTTCGAGCTCGCGCACCAGCGTCGCCTCGGTGAACCGGGCGGGCGGGCGTGTCTCGTGCCCTTCGACGTCCAGTCGCGCGACCTCCACCTGTTCTCCCTCGGACAGGTCGGGCAGCCGGGTCTCCCGGTCGTCGCGCTCGCCGCCGGGGTCGTCGAGATCCTCGACGTAGGCCCGCAGGAAACCGTGGAAGCTGATGACTCGGCCCGAGGCGGCCAGCACCGCGTCGGTGCCGTCGGCCGTGGTGGAACCGAGACGGACCTGCACCGACCGGCCCTGCGCGTCGCGCATCTGAGAGGCGACGGTGCGCATCCAGATCAGCTCGTAGACGCGGTACTGGTCACCGGTGAGACCCGTCTCCCCCGGAGTGCGGAAACGCTCGCCCGACGGGCGGATCGCCTCGTGCGCCTCCTGGGCGTTCTTGACCTTAGAGGTGTACGTGCGCGGCTGGTCTGGGACGTAATCGGCGCCGTACAGCTCCCGGACCTGGTCGCGGGCCGACGCGACGGCAGCGGCCGACAGCGTCACGGAGTCGGTGCGCATGTAGGTGATAAAGCCGTTCTCGTACAGCCGCTGGGCCAGCTGCATCGTCACCGACGCCCCGAAGCCGAGCTTGCGGCTGGCCTCCTGCTGCAAGGTGGTGGTGCGAAACGGCGGGTAGGGCCGGCGGGTGTACGGCTTCGACTCGACCGATCGGACGGTGAACGTCCGGTCGCGCAGCGCCTCGGCAAGGGCGCCGGTGCGGGGCTCGTCGAGGTGCACCACCTCGCGACCGTCGACGAGCTGGCCGGCCGGGTTGAAATCCCGTCCGGTGGCCACCCGGGTGCCGTCGATGGCCACCAGGCGGGCCGGGAACTGGCGCGGGTCCGCGCTGCGAGCACCCTCTGCGGCGGGCTGCCCGGAGGTCTGCATGATGGCCTGCAGGTCCCAGTAGGTCGCGGAGCGATGCGCGATCCGCTCCCGCTCGCGGTCGACCACGAGCCGGGTCGCGACCGACTGCACCCGGCCAGCAGACAGCCTGGACATCACCTTCTTCCACAGCACCGGGCTGACCTCGTAGCCGTACAGCCGGTCGAGGATCCGCCTGGTCTCCTGCGCGTCGACCAGGTCCTGGTCGATGTCACGCGGGCTCTCGACGGCGGCGCGGATGGCGGCCGGGGTGATCTCGTGGAACACCATCCGGCGGACCGGTACGCGGGGCTTGAGCTCGTCAAACAGGTGCCAGGCGATCGCCTCGCCCTCACGGTCCTCGTCGGTGGCGAGCAGCAACTCGTCCGCACCCGCAAGCAGCTTCCTCAGCTTGGCGATGTGGCTCTTCTTGTCCGCCGGGACCACGTACACCGGCTGAAACTGGTTGTCGACGTCGACACCGAGCCTTGCCCAGGGCAGCCCGCGGTACTTCGCGGGCACCTCGGCGGCGTTGTTCGGCAGGTCGCGGATGTGACCGATCGAGCTCTCGACCACGAAGCCCGTGCCGAGGTAGCCCGCGATCGTGCGGGCCTTGGCGGGCGACTCGACAATGACGAGCCGGGTGCCGGGTACTGCCTCAGCCACGGTGCTCCAGATGGGACGGGGGGTCGGTCGTCTCGGGTGTTCGGACGCTCGACACGGTAACGGGTGGGCCTCGCCGTTCCATCCCGCCAGCGCCGCCTGGCCGGCCGCCGCCGGCGCGCGCCCCCCGTCGCATGGCGCAAGAACGCCGCGACACGCCGAGGGGCGGGCAGTCCTGCGCTACTCGATGACGCAGGGGCGCTCGGGCGTACGGTCAGGCGGTGAGCCTGCCCGCCCGGCGTACGGCCGCCGCCGCGGTGCCGGCCGCCCTGGTCGCCCTCGTCGCCGCGGTCGGCGCCGGGTGTACCGGGGATCGCCAGGGTACGGCGGCCACCGCCGAACCCCCCTCGACGGCGGCCGCGAGCCCGCCCCCCCGAACCCCACAGACGGCACCCGCGACACCCAGAACACCGACGTCGCCGACGTCGCCGACCGAGCCGCCGCCCCGAGCCAGAGCGGTGACCGTGACGGTCGTCGGCGACATCATGCTCGGGCGTGGCGTGTCTGACGTCGCACAGGCAGCCGGCGACCCGTCGGCGCCGCTGCGGCCGATGGCCGGCCGGCTGGCGCGCGCCGACATCACGGTAGGAAACCTGGAGTCGACCCTGTCCAGCTACGGGCCGGCGCGTCAGGGTGACGACTCCTTTGCCGCTCCGCCAGCGGTCGTCGCGGGGCTTCGCACCGCCGGCTTCGACGTGCTCAGCCTGGCCAACAACCACACCGGCGACTACGGGCCGCGGGCGCTGGTCGAGACGGTACGCCGGGTACGCGCAGGTGGGATCGCGCCAGTGGGCGCCGGCCGTGACCGGGCGGCAGCCTGGCGGCCGGTGGTGGTCGAGCAAGCCGGCGTCCGGGTGGGGTTTGTGGCGTTCAACGCGATCGGCGAGACCTACCGTCCCGGCACGGACTCGCCCGGAGCCGCCTCGTTGCGCATGTCCCCGCGTACCGGGCCGCTGCGGCCATCCGAGCTGCGCCGGCTGCAGCAGCGGGTGCGGGCGCTGGCGACGCACACCGATGCGGTGCTGGTGCTGCCGCACTGGGGCGACCAGTACACCCACGAGCCGGTGCCCGACCAGCGCCGGGTCGGCCGCGCGCTGCTCGACGCCGGCGCCACCATCGTGGTGGGCGGTCACCCGCACTGGGTGCAGGACGTGCAGCGGCACCGCGGCCGGTTCGTCGTGCACTCGCTGGGCAACTTCGTCTTCGACATGGACTTCATGACCGAGACTCAGCAGGGGATCGTGCTCGACTTGACGCTGCGCGGCGGCGAGCTCGTACGCACGCGGCTGACGCCGTACGTGATCGGCACGGACTTCGCGCCCCGTCCCGTGAGGGGCGTGACGGCTGGCGAGATCCTCGCCGATATCGACGGGCGGGACCTCCTGCCGCGCTGAGCGGGCCGACGAGTCGGTTCAGCGGCGCACCCACGCCCAGGCCAGCTCGGCGACCCGACGCAGCTGTGCGCGTACCGGCACGCCCACCCGGTCGGCCGCGGAGTGATACTCCGGGTACGAGGTACCGCCGATCCGCGCGGCGACGACCCCGGCCTTCTCGTACGACCAGTGGTCGCTGGCGGTGTTGTCGGTGCACCCGGTGGCCGCGATCGCCTCCCGGCCGGCGATTGCCAGCAGGTCGTCGCGCACCCGCAGCGGAGACAGCCCACCGGTGCACACCGGCACGCTGGTGCCGACCCCCACCCTGTCCAGCGACACCATGCCGGACACCGCGCTCAGCTGCGCCGCAGAGAGCCGGCGGACGTGCGCGGTGGAGCCGAAGTGGTGCAGCGCGTCGCCCTCGCCGCGCGGCTCCTCAGCGCCGAACGCGATGAACGTGGTCGGCAGGGCCGGGCCGGGCCCGGTGGGACGTGCGGCCAACCGGGCGGTCTCGAGCAGCACCGCGACACCCGACGCGTTGTCCTCCGCGCCGGGCGCCTGGGGCACGGTGTCGAGATGTGCGCCGACGATGCGGTGCGGTCGGGTGGGGTCGAGCCCTGGTGGGCTGGCGACCACGTTCACGCTGGTGCCCGCCCCGACCGGCACCCCCCAAGAGCTGCCGGCCGGTACGGCGAACCGCTGGCGGGTCACCTCGTACCCGTATGCCTGCAGTTGTCGCTGTACCTCGTCCGCCGCGCGGGCGAACGCGCCCGAGGTTGCCTCGCGCGGACCTATCCGCCCGGCGAGCAGCCGGACGGTGGCGAGCATCACGTCCGGGCGGACCCTGGGACCGCCGAAGCCGGCGCCGGCGGCCGGGCCGTTGGACGGCGAGTCGGTGGTCTCGGGGCGCGGGACGGCGGTCGGCTGCTCGGTGGTGGCGGAGGCGGAGGGTGCCGACCGGGTCGCGGTGGCGGCCGGCTCGGCGGGGCCGTCGGTGCAGCCGGTGAGTGCGGCCAGCACCGCCACCGTGCCAACACCCGCCGCCACGAGCGCAGCTCGGTGGCTCCGCCCACGCAGCATCCGCCAAGGGTGCCAGCAGCAGGCCGTCCCACCCCCTCGTCGAGTGGCGCAGGACTAACAGTCGGGCGGCGCTCCCGTACGTGCCTGCGCCACTCGGCACCCGTCGGCGGGGCGGGGTTGGAGGATGGCTGGGTTACGCTCCCCCGACCGGCACGCCGACGCTCCGCACCCGGAGGTCCCGACCGATGACGCGCGTCTATCTGCACATCGGCGCACCCAAGACGGGCACGACGTACGTGCAGGCGGTGCTGTTCCGGAACCGAGACCGGCTGCGTGCGGCCGGAGTGCTGTACCCGGGTACCTCCGCGGACGCACACTTTCGCGCCACGCTGGACGTACGGGGGCTGACCTTCGGCGGCTACGACGACCCCGCGACCGATGGCGCGTGGCGGAAGCTTGTCAAGACCGTGCGGGACTGGCCTGGCGAGTCGGTGGTGCTCTCGCACGAGCTGCTCGGCGGATCCCCGACGGAGACCATCGAGTCCCTGCTGGCCGACCTGGCGCACGCCGAGGTGCACGTCGTGTGCACGGCCCGCGATCTCGGCCGCCAGGTGCCGGCGGTGTGGCAGGAGATGGTCAAGAATCGGCGGGACCTGACCTACGAGACCTACCTCGCCCAGGTCACGGGTGCACGCAGGGGCCGTGGCGCGAAGGTGTTCTGGCGCCAGCAGGACGTCGCCGGCGTGCTCTCGCGCTGGAGCCAGCAGATCCCTCCGCACCGGGTGCACCTAGTGACCGTGCCCCCGACCGGATCGGCGTCAGGGCTGCTGTGGGTGCGGTTCTGCGCTGCGGTCGGCCTCGATGCCGAGGCATACGACACCGAGGCGCCGCGGACCAACGCATCCCTGGGGCTCGCCGAGGGTGAGCTGCTTCGCCGGGTCAACGAGTCGCTGGGAGACCGGTTGGAGTGGCCCGACCACGCCCGGCTCGTCAAGGGCAGGCTGGCCGAACGGCTGCTCTCCCAGCGGCCCGGCGCTGGCCGCGCCGAGGTGCCCGACGAGCTGCGCGGGTGGTTCGACGCCGCGGCGGGCGAGCTCGTCGCCGACCTCGCTGGGCGCGGGTACGACGTGGTCGGCGACCTGGACGACCTGCGGCCCCGCTACGGCAAAGCCGGGGCGGCGGCCGCGCCCACTGAGCGCGCGGTCGCCGACGCGGCGGCCTACGCGCTGGCCGAGCTGCTGGTCGAGCAGTCCCGGCGGCGACGGGGAGGCACCGGCCGGCTTCTGACCCGGGCGTCCCGGTTGCCCTGGCTGCGCGCCGGCTGGC
>Ga0183260_10003432_pt1 | contig 12777 bp, 11 predicted proteins | sample AntDrymUQ4972206_2_FD_129768 | JGI IMG/M metagenome (GOLD analysis project Ga0183260, IMG submission 129768) | Polar desert sand microbial communities from Dry Valleys, Antarctica - metaG UQ497 (22.06) (version 2) (version 2) | ecosystem: Environmental > Terrestrial > Soil > Desert | place...
AGGTGACGGCCGGACGCGAGGCGCACGGCCGCTTCCTCTTCAGCGCGACGGTCGAGCTCCTCGAGCAGTACGGCTTCACACGCGTTCGCCAGGTCGGCAAGCATGCGTGGATCGTGACCAAGGTGCTCGAACCCGCCTGAGAACGTGAGTGACGGCGGACCCACGAGTAACGTCTCCCGCGTTGCACCTGCTGAACGGCCGCACCGGTCGACCGATCGCGCAGTGTTCGCGAGATTGACGACGGCGAGCTGATGATCCGGAACCAGCGCGGCGAAGCTGCGAAAGCCCCACGTCCCGCCGTTGTGCCAGATGAGCTTTGGCTTTTCCTTGCGCCGCAGGATCATCCAGGCGAGGCCAATCGAGAGGCGCTTGTTGATCTCCGCGCGCGGCTCGATCGCAAGGCGTAGCGCCTGCCCGGGTGCGCTCGGCGGCGGCTCGAGCGCTGAGGCGACATCCCTCGTTCGACTCGCAGGACGGCTCGCTCGTTGAAGACAGTAGAAGGCCCGGATTCAGCTCCACGACACGCCGCTTGCAGGATTCTGCAATAGGGCTTAAGACGAACGTGGAATCGCCGGAGACCTCCTACGCGCGTAGCCATCTGGCCGCCCCGCGACGGTTGTCCGTTGCCACCGTCGGATACAAGTCGAGGCTCCCTTGGGGCTAGGTCTTGGGGACAGGTTCGAGGGCTCTCAGGGAGGCTCAGGGTCCTCCAAAGAGGGGATGCTGCTAGTCAGGAAACGGGTGGAAATGCAGGGAAAACGCGCTACTAAAGCGCTGTTCCACATCGCGTAGCAGCGGCCGAATCCTCCATGGTAAGGAGGGGGTCGACGGTTCGAGTCCGGCAACCTCGGCGACCTGCTGTACCGCACTTCGAAGCTCCGACCTGGTAGAGGAGCTCTGGCCGTGCTCGAGCGCCGTCTCGATCGCTGGCGCCGGCGTCGACGGACGACGCATCCCGATCGTGCGCGTGCTCGACCGCGCACTCGAGCCCGCGCGGGAGTTCGGCCGTGGCCGGATCGTGCTCGCACTCGAACCACCACCGGCCGGAGCGCAGAAACGGCGCCGTCGCCGCTAACGCCGACCCCAACCCTTCCGATCCACGAGCCGACCCCACGAGCGGCCGACGGGCGCCGACGCACCCTTGGCAAACGTATCGCTGCGCGGGACAAGCGCCTCGTCGGGGCCCCACGCTCGCGAACCGCCAGAAGCTCCCCCAATATTCCCCCAACATTCTGTCCGCATCTGGACGTTCTCGATGGCCCTCAGATGCCTCCCGCGACACCTGACGCCCGCCCTTTGGCTGTCGCACAAAACGCTGCTTGCAGGCCTTTTCCGATGGAGCTAGGCGGGCTCGAACCGCCGACCTCCTGGGTGCGATCCAGGCGCTCTCCCAGCTGAGCTATAGCCCCGCGAGCGCTGATTGTAGCGTCCGGGCGCCTACGATAGACGGGTGCGCGCGGTCGTCCTCGACGGCGCCGGGCAGCCGGCGCTCGCGGAACTGCCCGAGCCCGGCGAGCCCGGCACGCTCGTGCGCGTGCGCGCCTGCGGGCTGTGCGGCTCGGACGTCGAGAAGATCGGCTTGGCACCGCCGGGAACGGTGCTCGGGCACGAGGTCGTAGGCGAGCTCGAGGACGGGCGGCGCGTCGCGCTCGTGCACCACACCCCGTGCGGTGAATGCTCGCGGTGCGAGACGGGCCACGAGTCGACCTGCGAGCGCTTCCGGGAGCCGACGATCGTGCCAGGCGGGTTCGCCGAGCAGGCGCGGGCGCAGGACTGGGTGGACGTGCCCGACGAGCTGGACGACGCCCAGGCCACCTTCGCCGAGCCGCTCGCGTGCGTCCTCCGCGGCGCCGAGCGCCTGCCACGCGGCCGCGTGCTCGTCGTCGGCTGCGGCTTCGTGGGCACGCTCTTCGCCCGGGTGCTCCTCCGCCGCGGCGACGACGTGTCGGGCATCGACCCGCGCGCGGAGCGGCTGATGCTCTCGGGCCTGCGGCCGCCAAAGGGGCCCGTCGACGCGGCCGTCCTCTGCGCCCCGGCGGGGGCCGACGAGGCGGCCGGGCACCTCGAGCCGGGGGGCACGCTCCTCGCCTTCGCCGGCGCGGGAGCACTCGACCTGGACACCGTCTACCGCAACGAGCTCGTCGTCACGGGCTCCCGCTCGGCCACCCCCGCGCGCATGCACGAGGCGCTCGCGCTCCTCCCCCACCTCGAGCTGCCGCCCGTCGAGGTGCTGCCGCTCGAGCGCTTCGATGAGGGTCTGGAGCGCTACCGCCGCGGCGACGCGCTCAAGATCGTCTTCACCCCGTGAGGGCCCTCCGCTTCCACGGCCCGGGCGACCTGCGCCTGGAGGATGTGCCGCGCCCCGAGCCGGGCCCGGGAGACGTGCTGCTCCAGGTCGAGGTCGCGCTCACCGACGGCACCGACCTGAAGACATTCCGCCGCGGCCACCCGCTTCTTCTCTCCGAGCTGCCGAGCCCCTTCGGCCACGAGCTCTGCGGCATCGAGGTCGCCACCGGACGCCGCGTCGTCACCGCCAACTCGGCGCCCTGCGGCGCGTGCGCGGCCTGCCGCCGTGGCCAGGAGACGCAGTGCCGGGATCTCCAGCTCCTGAACGGGGCCTACGCGGAGTACGTGCTCGTCCCGGAGCGCATCGCTCGCATCAACCTCCACCGCGTGCCCGACCGGCTGCCCGCGCACGTCGCCGCCATGGTCGAGCCGCTCGCCTGCTGCCTCCACGGCGTCGAGGTCGCCGGCGTCGAGCCGGGAGCGACGGTGGCGATCCTCGGCACCGGGCCGATCGGGCTCATGCTCTGCGCCTGCGTCGCGGACGCCGGTGGCCGGCCCGTGGCCGTGGGCGGACGGCCCGAGCGCCGGCAGCTCGCACCGCTCTTCGGGGCCGGGCCGGGAGACGGCGCAGACGCGGACGTCGTCATCGAGGCTGCGGGGACAGAGAGCGCCTGGAATGAAGCGCTCCGGCTCGTTCGCGCGGGCGGCACCGTCGTCTACTTCGGCGGCCGCGAGCGCGGCACCGGGCTCATCGTCGACACCTACCGCCTGCACTACGAGGAGCTGACCCTGCGCGGCGCCTTCCACCACGCGCCGCGCCACGTCCGCGCGGCGCTCGCCTTCCTCGCGAGCGGCGCCTACCCGTGGGACCGGCTCGTCACGCACCAGGTCGGCCTGGACGGCGTCGCGCGCCTGCTTGCCGAGCCACCGCGCGACCTGCTCAAGGCCGCCGTCGTCCCCTGATCGACAGGACGTGATTTCCGTGCCATAACGAGAGGGTGAGCGAGGAACGCTGGCTCGAGCTCGTCGAGCGCCTGGAGCACCGGTCGCAGTCGGACCCTCGCGGGTACCGGCGCCGAGTCGGCCTGCTCGCGGCTCTCGGCTACGCCTACCTGGGACTGACGCTGGCGGCGGTCGCGGGACTGTCCGCGGCCGTCGTCTACTTCGCCGTCACCGGGCCCGCGCTGCTCCTGAAGTTCCTCATACCGCTCGGCGCGCTCGCGCTCGTCGTCCTGCGCGCGCTCTGGATTCGGGTCGATCCCCCGGAGGGCATTCCACTGCACCGCGGTGACGCGCCCGACCTCTTCGGGCTCGTGGACGAGCTGCGCCGGAAGGTGGACGGGCCGAAGGTGCACTCGGTGCTTCTCGACGGAGAGCTGAACGCGAGCATCGTGCAGGTGCCGCGCCTCGGCGTGCTCGGCCCGCAGCGGAACTACCTCGTACTCGGGCTGCCGCTGCTCCAGGCGCTGCCGCCGGACGAGTTCTCGGCCGTCCTCGCGCACGAGCTCGGCCATCTCTCGCGCAGCCATGGCCGCTTCTCGGCCTGGATCTACCGCGTACGCCGCACCTGGAGCCAGCTGCTGGAGACGCTCGAGGAGAAGCGGAGCTGGGGCACCTTCGTCTTCCGCCGCTTCTTCGAGTGGTACGCGCCCTACTTCAACGCCTACTCCTTCGTGCTCGCGCGCGCACACGAGTACGAGGCGGATGCCGCCGCCGCCCACGCCGCCGGGCACCGCGCCTCCGGACTCGCGCTCGCGAACCTCAGCGTCGCCGACCGCTACCTGGACGAGTCGTTCTGGCCCGGGCTCTACGAGCGAGCGAGCCGAGAGCCCCGCCCGCCCGAGTCCGCCTTCATCCCCATGGCACAGACCCTGCGCGGCGCCGGTGAGGACGCCGAGGTCCTCCGCTGGCTCGACGACGCGCTCGCTTACGAGGGCGATCCGACCGACACCCATCCACCGCTCTCCCGCCGCCTCGCTGCGCTCGGCCTCGACGCCGGGGAGGTGAGCGCGGACGTGGCCGCGCGCAGGAACGGCTCGGCCCCGGCCCTCTCGGCGGCGCAACGCTACCTCGGTGCGCTCGAGGCGACGGTCGCCGAGCAGCTCGACCGCGAGTGGCGCGCCTCGGTCTCGCCGGCGTGGCAGCAGCGCTACGTGGAGGCAGAGCGCGCGCAGCGGCGCCTCGCCGAGCTCGAGCAGACGGCAGATCCGAGTCTCGAGGAGCTGCTCGAGCGAGCCGCGCTCGTCGAGGAGTACCGCGGCGGCGAGGAGGCGCTCGAGCGCTACGGGCAGATCCTCGCGCGCGAGCCCGAGCACGGCCTCGCGCGCTTCGCCGTCGGGCGCCTCCTGCTCGCTCAGGGCTCGGAGGAGGGGCTCGACCATCTCGAGCGCGCCATGGCGAGCGAGCCGGAAGCGGTGCTGCCGGCGTGCGAGGTCGCCTACGCGTACCTCGTCGGGCAGGGGAAGCGCGAGGAGGCCGAGCGCTACGGCGTCCGCGCCGAGGGGCGCATCCGGCAGATCGAGCAGGCCGTCGAGGAGCGGAGCGAGCTCGACCTCGAGACCGGCCTCGAGCCCCACGAGCTGCCCGCGGAGGTCGTCTCCTCGCTCGAGGGCCGGCTGGCGCAGCACGACGGGGTGGCGAGGGCCTACTTGGCCCGCAAGCGCGTCCGCCATCTCGACGACGAGGATCCTCTGTACGTCGTCGCGGTTGTGCCCTCTCAGCGGTGGCGGACGCTCTGGCGCGAGGCAGGCGAGGAGGAGCCCTCGCTCGCGGAGCGGCTCGTCGAGGCGCTCGATCTGCCCGTGTCGTTCTCGGTCGTTGTGCCGCACCCGCGCAGCGATCTCGAGCGGCGTCTCGAGCAGATCCCGGGCTCGCGCGTCTACACCAGCTGAGCGCGCGCGGTGCGCCGTCGCCGACGGGCTACGCTATTCCCCGAACCCCCTCAGGAGGAGGACGAATGGCCGGTTTGATGGGACGCGCGTCGACAGTGGTGAAGTCGAAGTTCTCGAAGCTGCTCGACAAGGCCGAAGACCCGAACGAGATGCTCGACTACTCCTACGAGCAGCAGCTCCAGCTACTCCAGAACGTGAAGCGCGGCGTCGCCGACGTCGTCACCTCGAAGAAGCGCCTGCAGCTCCAGAGCGACCAGCTCGAGCGGAGCCTCGTCAAGCTCGAGACGCAGGCCCGAGAGGCGCTCGCGGCCGGCCGCGAGGATCTCGCGCGCGCGGCACTCGAGCGCAAGACGACAGCCCAGCAGCAGCTCCAGGGGCTTGACACGCAGATCCAGGGGCTCGAGGCCCAGCAGGAGAAGCTCGTCTCCAGCGAGCGGCAGCTCTCGGCGAAGATCGAGGCCTTCCGCGGTCAGAAGGAAGTGATCAAGGCGCAGTACTCGGCCGCCGAGGCGCAGGTGCGGATCGGCGAGGCCGCCACCGGGATCGGCGAGCAGATGGCCGACACGGGCCTCGCCATCCAGCGCGCCCGCGACAAGACCGAGCAGATGCAGGCACGCGCGGGCGCTGTCGAGGAGCTGATCGAGTCGGGCACGCTCGAAGACTTCACGTCGGGCGAGGACCGCCTCGACCGGGAGCTCGCGCAGGTCTCGGCGCAGTCGCAGGTCGACTCGGAGCTCGAGCGCATGAAGGCGGAGCTCGGCCCCGGTGCCGCCACCGGCGACAAGAAGGAGCTGCCCCAGTGATCGTCCGGCTGATGGGCGAGGGCCAGTACCGCATCGACGAGGGTGTCCGGAGCCGGCTGAACGAGCTGGACGACAAGGCGATGCAGGCCCTCGAGCGCAACGACGAGGCGGAGCTCGACGGCTACCTCGACCAGATGGGCAAGATCGTCCGCGGCGAGGGCACGGCGCTCGAGCTCGACGACCTCCATCCCTCCGACCTCCTCATTCCCCCGAGCGACCTCACGCTCGAGGAGACGCGCCAGCTCTTCTCGGAGGACGGGCTGATCCCCGACCTACCCATCCCGGCCGCGTAAGACGTCCTGACGTGCGCCGGCTCAGTGTCCTCCTGCTGGCCGGCGCCGTCGGGCTCCTGCTGATCGGGGCGGTGGCGGCGCGCTCGCTCGGCGAGGGTGCCGAGGAGCTGCTGCCCGATCTCGACCAGGCGGCGGTCGGCAAGCTCGAGCTGCGGGAAGCGAGGCGCGGCGGCGAACGGCGGTGGCTGCTCGGCTTCGGCTCGGCGGTGGACAACGTCGGGGTGGGCACGCTCCTCGTCACCGGGCGGCGGCCGAGCACCGCGACGCCGACGATGACGGTCGAGCAGACCGTGGTGCGGAGCGACGGCTCACGGCGGACGTTCGAGATCCCCGGGGCGATCCGTTACGTCCGCTCCGCCACCCACCAGCACTGGCACTACCTCGCCGTCGAGCGCTACGAGATCCGCAGCCTCGGCGCCCATGTCCCCGTCCGGCGCGACCACAAGACGGGCTTCTGCCTGGGCGACCGCTACCGCGCCCGGACGGGCCTCCCGAACCAGCCCACGATCGGCACGCTGACCGGGGAGTGCGGCCGCAACGAGCCGGGGCTGCTCGAGGTCGACGAGGGCATCTCGGTCGGTTTCGGCGACGACTACGACCCCTCGCTCGAGGGCCAGTCGATCGACGTCACCGGCCTGCCCGCCGGCCGCTATCTGCTCGTGCACCGGGTCAACACCGACCGCAGCATCCGCGAGAGCTCCTACGCGAACAACGCCTCCTCCCTGCGCTTTCGCCTCTCGTGGCCGCGCGGCACCTCGGCGCGCCCGGGCATCACGGTCGAGAGGCGCTGCTCGGCTGCCGCCGACTGCGGTTAGGTCTCGAGCAGCGCGCTAGACGACGCGCCGCGGCTGCTGCACGGTGGGTGCGAGCACCGTGAGCAGGCCGAGCAGCGCGACCACGAGGCCAAGGGCAAGCGGCAGGCCGACTGCCTCCGCGGTGAAGCCGATCGCCGGCGGTCCGATGAGAAACGCGCTGTAGCCGACGGTCGTGAGGGCGGCGATACCGACGCCGGCCGGGATCCCGGGCAGCGAGCCGGCAGCCCTGAAGACGATCGGCACGATCGCCGCCAGACCGGCTCCCATGCAGGCGAAGGCGACGAGGGCCGCGGCAGGATGACCGATGAGAAGCGCGAGCCCGAGGGCTCCGCCCGCGAGCGCGCCGCCCCAGCGCAGCAGCGCGACCGGCCCCCAGCGAACGGTGAGCGGGTCGCCGGTGAGGCGGAAGCACGCCATCGAGACGGAGAAGGCGGCAAAGCCGAGCGCCGCTGTCGCGGCTCCCGAGTCGAGCGGGCCGGCCAGGTAGACGGCGCTCCAGTCCGCGGCGACGCCCTCGGCGAAGAGACCGCAGAACGCGAGCAGGCCGAGGGAGAGCAGCCGGCGCGGCGGCCGTCGGAGGCGCGGGCGCTCGGCGGAGCGACCGTCCTCTTCGTGGACGAGCCACCGCGAGGTGGCGAGTGCCGCCGGGCCGAGCAGCAGGGCGAGGGCCGCGAAGTGCGCCAGAGGCTCCACGTCGAGCGCGGCCGCGAGGGCGCCAAGCCCTGCTCCGGCAAGCCCGCCGAAGCTCCACGCCGCGTGGAAGGACGAGAGGATCGGGCGCCCGTAGCCGCGCTCGAGAGCGAGCCCCTGGGCGTTCATGGCGATGTCGAGCGCCCCGCCGGCTGCACCGAAGGCAAAGAGCGCGAGGGCGAGCGCCGGGAGGGTCGGCGAGAGCGGGAGCAGCACGAGCAAGAGAGCGAACGCGGCGAGACCGCCGCTGACCATCGCCCGACTGCCGCTGCGGGAGACGATCCAGCCCGACAGCGGCAGGGCAAGAAAACCCCCGAGTGTGGCGCCGAGGAGCGCCAGCCCGAGCTCGGCCTCGCCGAGCGAGAGATCGTCCTGGAACGCCGGGATGCGGGACACCCAGGTGCCGAACAGCAGCCCGTGGGCGCCGAAGACGAGCGTCACGGCCGGCCGCCCTCGCGGGGGACTCACCGCGCGATCAATCGCCTACAGCGGCGCGTCGAACATGCCGAACCAGCGCGCGAGGTCGGGCTCGATCGGCAGCTCGCGCTCGAGCTTGGCCTTCAACTCGAGCTCCTCGGCGTTGTCGCGCTCCTGCTCCTTGCCCGTCGGGATGAAGGGCCAGAAGGCGCCGCGCTTGTAGCCGTAGATCCAGTAGACGGGATGCCCCTCGCCCTCGAACTTGAAGATGGCAGCGAGGAGCTGCGGCCCGAAGCCGCGCGCCTGGAGCTCGGAGCCGATGAGGTGCACGGCGGTGACGAGATCCTCGAAGTCGGGATCCTCGGTGACGATCCACTGGAAGCCGTAGTCGTCGGAGACGCGCCGCACCGTCGAGCCCGAGCTCTCCGCGGCCGAGTCGACGAGCTCCGCAAGCTCGGTCTCGACCCGCTTGAAATCGCCGGCCGAGAGCGGCTTGAAGCACACCGCCGCCGAGCCGGCCGAGCGGAGGCCGAGCTCCGTCTCGAGCGTGACCTGGGCCGTGGCGAGTGCGAAAACCTTCTCGCCCGAGGCCTCCTTCAGCCGCTTGCGGCCGAACAGGATGTCGCCGAGACCGATGCCGGCTCCTCCCGGGCTACGCCGCGCGGCCCATCTCGCGCGAGATGTCGGCGAGGCGGGAGATGCGCTTCTCGAGCGGCGGGTGGGTGGCGAAGAGCTCACCGAGCGAACTCTTGACGCCCGTCGGGATGATGAAGAAGGCGTTCATGCCCTCGACCTGGCGCAGGTCGCGCTGCGGGATCGTGGCCATGCCACTCGCGATCTTCTGGAGCGCGCTCATCAGGTACTCCGGCGCACCCGTCACGAGCGCGGCGCCCCGGTCGGCCGCGTACTCGCGGTAGCGGGAGATCATGCGGATGAGGACGAAGCTGAGCACGTAGGTCACCACGGAGACGAGCACGATCACGAGCCAGATCGGCGGGCCGTTGCGGTCGCGGTCGCCGCCGCCGAACATGCCGCCGTAGATCCCGAAGCGCGTCAGCAGCGCGGCCAGCATGGCGAAGAAGCTCGCGAGCGTCATGATCAGCACGTCGCGGTGGGCGATGTGCGCGAGCTCGTGCGCGAGCACCGCCTCGACCTCGCGGGGCTCGAGTCGGCGCCACAGGCCCTCGGTCACGGCGACGGCTGCATGCTTGGGGCTGCGACCCGTGGCGAAGGCGTTCGGCACGTCGGTCGGGATGACCGCGATCTTCGGCTTGGGCAGGTCGGACATCGCGCAGAGCCGCTCGACCATGTCGTGGAGCGCGGGTGCCTGGTCGCGCTCGACCACCTTCGCGCCGGAGGCCAGCAGCGCGAGCTTGTCGGAGGTGTAGTACTGGAAGAGCGCCAGGCCGACCACGATCACGAGCATCGGGATCAGGCCGACGTCCAGGATGCTGAAGAGCGCGACGGCGAAGAGCACGTACAGGAGGCCGAGCGCGCCGCCGGTGGCGAGCATGCGCAGCGAGAGTCCTGCGTCACGGCCGAAAGACTTGCGTTTCATCGAGAATCGAGCTCCTTGATAAGAGGTATTGCCCTGATCGTAGCCGCCGGGGCCGTTGCGCTGGCGTCCGCCGGCCCCGGCTTAGCGCAAGCGCAACAACTCCGGATCGTCGTCGTTCCGTCGCTTTCGCTCACCTCGTACGCGCCGCGGGGTGCCGTCGGACTGCTCGTGCCCGGCGCGGGCCCCCGTGTGAGCCGGCGGGCGGCGCTCGCGGCGCTCGTGCGCGGACGCCTCCAGCACTCCCTACTCGGCGGGACGCCCGGAGGCGCGCCGCTCGTGGGACTCGGCGGGCCGGCCCGGCCGGCGACCGTCTACGTCTCGCTCCCGCCGGAGGGCGAGCACGCGAACGACAGCCGCTATCCCGTGGCGGTCGTCGGGCCGGGCTGGAGCGGCCTGCTCGTCTCGCCCTCCACGCGCATCGACGGGCTCGTCTCGGTCGTCGACATCGCCCCCACCGCGCTCGGGCGAAGGGACGGCCTCCGCTCGCGCGCGCACGGGAGCGCGCCGGAAGAACTGGCCAGGCTCGACCGGCGCATCGCGCGCAACGGCGACTCCCGCCTGCCCGCGACGCTCGTCGTCGCCGCCCTCGTTGGGCTGTTCGCGTTCCTGCGCCCTCGCGCGTCGCTGCTCGCCTTTGCCCTGGCGCTCGCGACGAACGTCGGCCTCGGCCTGCTCGCCGTCTCGCGGCCCGCCGTCGTGGTCGCCGCGATGGCCGTTGCAGTCGGGGCAGGCTCCCTCCTCCTCGAGCGCGTGCTGCGAGCCCGGCTCGCGCTCGGCCTGGCCCTCGCGGCTGCGGTCGCCGCTCTGGCAATCGCACTCGCCGCCGCGCCCGAGAGCGTCGCGCTTTCGCCGCTCGGCCCCTCGCAGAGCGGGCGCTTCTACGGGCTCTCGAACCTGCTCGCGACGCTGCTGCTCGTTCCCGTCCTCGCCGGTGTCGCGCTGCTGCGAGCGCGACCGCTCCTGGCCGCAGCGCTCTCGGCAACGGGGGTTGCCCTCGTGGCGGCGAACCGGCTCGGCGCGGACGGCGGCGGGACGCTCGTTCTGCTGACGGGTCTGCTCGTGCTCGCGCTGCGCCTCTCGGGACGCCGTCTCACCCTTCCTGCCGTCGCGCTCCTCGCGCTCGCCGCGGCCGGTCTCGCGGCGGCGCTCGTCGGCATCGACGCGCTCACGGGCGGTTCGAGCCACGTCACGGAGTCGCTCGGGGGCGGGCCCCCCGGCCTCGCGGGCGACCTCGCCGACCGGGCGGAGCTGTCGGCTCGCCGCGCCGTCTCCTCCTGGGGCGCCGGGGTCGTCGTGGCGGCGGGGCTCGCGGCTCTGGCGGTGTACGGCCTGCGCCGGCCGCGCTTCCCGGTGAGCGATGCGGTGCTCGCCGCCGTGGCCGTCTCCCTCGTCGTGAACGACACGCCGACGGATGTCGCCGGCCTCGGAGCGCTCGCGTGCGCCTGCGCGTGGCACTGGCAGAGGGGGCGGTATAGTTCCGCCGCGATGCGACGCACGGCCGCCCTCCTGCTCCTGCTGCTCGGGCTCGTGGCCGTCACGGCGGCCGGGTGCGGCGGTGGCGAGGAGACGGGAGCGCTCGCCGAGACCGTCGGCGACTCGCTGCCGGAGCTCGAGAGCACCACCGAGACCAGCGCCGCGGAGACGGAGACCGAGACCGGCGAGACGGAGACCGTGGAGACCGAGACCGAGACGGGCGAGACGGAGACGGAGACCGGTGAGACCGAGACGGGCGAGACCGAGACGGACGCCGAGACCGAGACAGGCGGAGGCGGTGGCGGCGGAGGAGACGCGCAGGCCGGCAAAGCCATCTGGAACGCCAACGGCTGCGGCGGCTGCCACACGCTCGAGGCGGCGGGCTCCATGGGCAACGTCGGCCCCAACCTCGACGAGTCGAAGCCGGATGCCGCACTCACCATCAACCGCGTGACGAACGGCATGGGCGCCATGCCGGCCTTCAAGGGCACGCTGAGCGACGAGGACATCCAGAACGTGGCCGCGTACGTCGTCGACTCGACGAGCGGCTGAGCCTCCTCCCCGCGGACTTCCCGCGCTCCGTCGCCGCCTTCGCGTGCGACCTCGATCGCACCCTGATCGCCGAGGACGGCGTCTTGCGCCCGAGGACGCGCGCCGCCATCACCCTCGCGCGGGAGGCCGGCGCACACGTCCTGCTCGTGACCGGCCGCATGTTCCGGTCGGTGCTGCCCTACGCCCGTGAGGCGGGCATCGTCGACCCCGTCGTCTGCTACCAGGGAGCCGTCGTGGCCGAGCCCAGGAGCGGCCGCTTCCTCCGTCACGAGCCGATTCCGCTCGAGCTCGCGCGCGAGGCGATCCAGCAGGTCGTACCGGCGGGCTTCCACCTCAACTGCTACGTGAACGACGAGCTGTACGTCGCCGAGGTGACGCCGGAGGCGCGCGCCTACGCGGACTTCCAGGGACTCCCCATCCACCCCGTCGGCGACCTGCTCGCCTGGCTCGACGAGCCGCCGACGAAGCTCGTGGCGGTGGGCGATCCGCAGGCGCTGGACGGCTTCGAGGTCGAGGTCAAAGGGCACTTCGACGGCCGCCTCTTCATCGCCAAGTCGTTGCCGTACTTCCTGGAGTTCGCGAGCCCCGAGGTGACGAAGGGAACCGGGGTCGCCTTCGTAGCGGCGCACCTCGGCTTCGGGCCCGAGGAGACGGTCGCCTTCGGGGACGGCGAGAACGACGTCGAGCTGCTCGAGTGGGCCGGATACGGCGTCGCCGTGGCGAACGCGCACGAGCGCGTGCTCGAGCTCGCCGACCACGTCTGCCCCTCGGTCGACGAGGAGGGCGTGGCCTCCGTCCTCGAGGCCTGGGTCGCCCTACACTCCCGCGCATGATCGACCTGAAGGCCGCCAGGAGCGACCCGGAGCGCTTCCGGGCCGGGCTCGCGCGCCGGGGCGCGGCGGAGGCGTTCGACGCCCTCCTCGCCGCCGACGCGCGCTGGCGCGAGCTCGTGCCGGCCGTGGACGACCTGCGCGGCCGCCAGAAGCTCTCGGGCCGCCC
>Ga0183260_10003433_pt1 | contig 12776 bp, 9 predicted proteins | sample AntDrymUQ4972206_2_FD_129768 | JGI IMG/M metagenome (GOLD analysis project Ga0183260, IMG submission 129768) | Polar desert sand microbial communities from Dry Valleys, Antarctica - metaG UQ497 (22.06) (version 2) (version 2) | ecosystem: Environmental > Terrestrial > Soil > Desert | place...
CCCCCCGCGGCGGGTAGGCGCCCGCACAAGACCGCGATGACGCGCCGGCGGCCGAACGGAGAGCGTCGCCATACGAATTGTTAGGGTAGCCTAACTCGCATGGAGCTGCTTACCGGGATATCGATCGAGGCGTGGTTCGACGAGCGCATCCGGCCGCTGGTGCGCTTCGATCCCGAGAGCTGCTGCGCCAGTAGCTGGGGCTCTGCCGCGAGCGGGCTCGAGGACCACGAGCTGGACATGATCGAGGACCGGATGCGGCGCAGTGAGGGGGCCCCGGCGCGTACCGCGCTGACGATCCTCGTGGGCTGGCGGGCCGGCTACCTGGCCTCGATGATCGCGCTCGGGCTGCTGCGCGACGGGGTCCTCGTCGAGCCCTCCCGGGTGCGCATGTTGCGCTCCCCCGACGGCTGGTGCGCCGACGCGCGGCTCGACGACGGCGCGCGCGCGCTCGTCGCCGCCGATCACCCATGGTCGTCGCGCGCCGACGTCGTGACGATGCCCGACGAGGCCGCGCTGGAGGCCGAGGCGGTGGCGGCGATCGGCCGCGCCTGCGCGCCTATCGTCGACCTGCTGGCGTGCCGCGCGGGGCGCGCCCGCGCAGGCATGTGGGCGCAGGTCGCCGACGGCCTGGGCAACGCCGCGCTGGCGCTGGCGCAGGCCGAGCCCCAGACGCCGCCCTGCCGGATCGTGCGGGCGACCGAGCGCCTCCTGCGCGCCTCCGGCGCCCCGTGGAAGCACGTGCCGCGGTTGTGGACGGCCGAGGCCGGCGGCGAGCCGGTGCTCGTCAAGCAGCGCCGCTCGTGCTGCCTGTCCTACCGCTGCGACCCCACGGTCAGCGAGCAGCCCGCGCTCGAGCTGCCCGAGCCCGCATTCCTCGCCCGCTTCGGCAACGAGCCGCCGCACTACTGCGACACCTGCCCGTTTCGCTCGCCCGCCGACGTCGAGGCGCGAGCGCTGTTCAAGGCCGCACGCGCGCGCGTCCCGACCTGAGCCGAGCGCCGGCGCAGAGGGGTCATCACGGGCTGACCTGCGGCCCGCGGACGGTGGTGGCGGGGACGCACAGCGGTCCTCCGGTGATGGGGTCCTCGATGATGCGAACGTCGACGTCGAAGACGGTCTGGACGTTGGCCTCCGTGATGATCTGTGCGGCGGGGCCCGCCGCCACGATCGCTCCAGCGCGCAGCGCGACGATGTGATCGGCGTAGCGCGCGGCCTGGTTGAGGTCGTGCAGGACCATGACGATCGTGCGCCCGTCGCGGGCGTTGAGCTCGGCGACCAGCTCCAGGATCGAGACCTGATGGGCGAGGTCGAGATAGGTCGTGGGCTCGTCGAGCAGCAGCAGGTCGGTCTGCTGCGCGAGCGCCATCGCGATCCAGGCACGCTGTCGCTGCCCGCCCGACAGCTCGTCGACGGGGCGGCCGGCCAGGTCGCTCGTGCCCGTCGCGTCCAGCGCGCCTGCGAGCGCGGTCTCGTCTTCGTCGCTCCAGCGTCGGAGGAGGCGCTGGTGGGCGTAGCGGCCCTGGGCGACGAGCTGGCGCACGGTGAGCGCCTCGGGCGCGACCGGGCCCTGGGGCAGGATCGCCAGGCGCCGCGCGACCTCGCGCGTGCTCAGCGACGCGATCGCCTTCCCGTCGAGCATGACGTCGCCGGCTTCGGGGCGTAGCAGGCGGCCGAGGGCACGCAGGAGGGTGGACTTCCCGGAGGCATTGGCGCCGACCAGCACGGTGATCTTGCCGCGGGCGATCTCGAGGCTCAGCCCCTCGATGACGGGCTTGCCGCCATAGCCGAGCACGAGGTTCTGCGCGCCGAGGGTCATTCAGGATTGGTGCGGCCGCGAACGAGCAGCCACAGCAGGTAGGGGGCTCCGACGATGGCGGTCACCACGCCGACCGGTATGTCGATGGGCGCGAACGCCAGGCGGGCGAGCGCGTCGGAGAGCAGCATGATCGTGGCGCCGATCAGCACCGAGGTCGCGAGCAACGGTCCGTGGGCGCCGCCCACCAGCCGTCGTGCGATGTGCGGCGACATGAGCCCGACGAACCCCACGGGCCCGGCGACCGCCACCGCGCTGCCGGCGAGCCCGGCCGCGAGGACGAGCAGGCGCAGGCGGGCGGCCTCGACGCGGACGCCGAGGCCGCGCGCGACCGGGTCGCCGAGCGCGAGCGCGTCGAGCTCGCGGATGCTGAGGGCGACCAGCGGCAGGAGCACCGCCAGCCATGGCGCCGCGGCGCCGAACTCCGACCAGCCACGGCCGTAGATGCTGCCGGCCATGAACGTCACCAGCTGGCTTGCGTGGATGAGGTCCTCGACGGTCGACACGACGCCGAGCACGACCGCGTATCCGACCGTGGTGACGGAGATGCCGACCAGCAGCAACCGCGAGCCTGAGGTCCCGCGGCGCCACGACAACCCGTACACCAGCCCGCTTGTGGCCAGTGCGCCCGCGAACGCGCAGGCCGGAAGAGCGGAGATCGGCAGGTCGGGGAGCAGCACGATGACGACGACCGCGGCGGCATGGGCTCCCGCCGAGACCCCCACGAGCTCGGGCGCAGCGAGCGCGTTGCGGGTCAGTCCCTGCAGGACCACGCCGGCCGCCGCGAGGCCGGCGCCCACGCAGCACGCCACGAGCGCACGCGGCAGGCGCAGCTCGGTCACCACGAACGCTCCGTCGGCATCGGCCTGTCCGAACAGCGCCCGGACGACATCGATGGGGGCGACGGACACTTCCCCGAGGCCGAGCGTCACGATGAAGGCGGCTGTCCCGACAAGGGACGTCGCGACGAGGACCAGCGGGGTTCGCGCGGCGCCCGGCGCCGGTGCGGGCAGCAGACGCAAGCGCAATCCCGAGATCACGCGCTCGTCACACCCCGGCGGGCGATATGCAGCAGGACGGGCGCGCCGACCAGGGCGGTCATCACGCCGACCGGCAACTCCTCGGGCGCGACCGCGATCCGGGCGACGATGTCGCTGACGATGAGCAGCACCGCGCCCAGCACGGCACAGGCCATCAGCAGGGGAGCGAGATCGCGGCCGACGAGCACGCGTGCCGCATGCGGCACGGCAAGTCCGACCAGGAGGATGGGGCCGGCGAGCGCCACCGAGCCGCCGGCGAGGGCGACGACGGCCACCGCGGCGGCACCCTTGACGAGGCCGGTCCGCACGCCGAGCCCGCGCGCGACGTCGTCGCCCAGCGCCAGCGCCGACAGCGGGCGAACCAGGCCGGCGCTGAGCACGGTGCCGGCGGCCAGGTACGGCGCCGCGGCACCCAGCGCGTTCCAACTCGCGCCCGTGAGCGACCCCGCCAGCCAGCGGCGGGCCACCTCCAGGCTCTCGCTGTCGAGGACGAGCAGCCCCTGCACGAGCGCGGCCAGAAGTCCGCTGACCGCGGCACCCGCGACGATCAGGCGCTCGGGCGTGAGACCGGCGCGGCCGCTGGCCGCCAGCACGACGATCAGCAGTCCCGCAATCGCGGCGCCGCCGATCGCCACCGGCACGAGGGCCGCCGCAGTGCCGATGCCTGCCACGACCTGCGCGCCGACCGCGGCCAGCGCCGCTCCCCATGAGACGCCGAGCAGCGATGGCTCGGCCAGCGGATTGCGCGTGATCGCCTGCATGAGCGCTCCCGCCACCCCCAGCGAGGCGCCCACGACCGCCGCCACGACGACCCGCGGCAGGCGAACGTCGACGACCGTGACGTCCTCGGCCGAGCCGTCGAACGCGGTCAGCGCGCTCACGACGCCCGTCGCGGACACCGTCGAGGCGCCGAGCATGAGCCCCGCCACCGCGACGACGGCGAGCGCCGCGGCCCCCAGCCCGAGCACGACCGGGCCGGGGAGCGCGCGCTCCCCGGCCTGCGCGGTGCCGATCGGGGTCGACGGACCGGCGATCACGCTGCGGCGGGATTCCCGTCGTCGCCCGGCAGACGCTGCCCCTTCACGAGGATCGTGCGCAACCCGTCGAGAATCCTGCGTGCGGCGAGATTGCCGATACCGAGGAACCACAGTTCGTCCGGGACCTCGTAGACGCGCTTGGCCCGCACGACCCCGAGCTGGGACCAGAGGCGATTCTTCTGCAGCCGGCCGAGCAGCCGGTGGTCGTCGCCGAAGCGCGACAGGAACATGACGTCACCGTCGAGGGCGGGAATGCGCTCATCGGTAGCGGTGCTGGTGAACTCGGCGTTGTCCTGCGCCGGCGGCCGGGGCAGCCCGACGTCCTCGAGGATCGTGCCGAGGAAGTTCGCCTTCTCGTAGATGCGCACCTCGTCGCCGACGGAGCGCACGACCGAGACCGCTGTGCGGGCACGCTTCGCACCGAGCTCCTTGCCGAGATCGTCGGCCTTGGTCTCGTACTCGGTCTGAAGCCGGCGTGCCTCGTCGGCCTTGCCGAGCGCGCGGCCGTGCAGCGCGAAGTTCTTCTTCCAGGTCACGCCGACCTCCTCGGTGAAGACCGTGGGGGCGATGCGGCTGAGCTGGTCGTAGATCGCCTCGTGGCGCAGCTTGCTCGAGAGGATGAGGTCGGGTTTCAGCGCGGCGATCGCCTCGATGTTCGGCTGCTCGATCGTCCCCACGATCTTCGCGTCCTTCACCGTCTCGCCCAGATATGCCGGGAAGCCGGCGGCGGCGATCGGCTCCACGGCGCCCACCGGCTTGACCCCGAGCGCCACGGCGCTGTCGAGCTCCCCCGTGTCCAGCACCACCACGCGCTCGGGCGTCCCGGTGATCTGTGAGGTGCCCATCGCGTGGGCGACGCGTCGAGGCTGCGTGTCCCCTTGGGGTTGCGTGGAGGTCGTGTCGTCTTCGCCGCACGCACCGATCGCAAGTGCCGTAGCGGCGGCGACCAGAAGGCCGATCATCCTTCGCATCCCGATCCCCCATCGATCACGATTGTCAGCCTGCCTTACCAGGCATGCGAGGGCACCCTAACACCCTCACGGGGGCTCGGTCTAGATCTTGGTATAGGTTCGCGGGTTTGAGAGAGTCAGCTTTCCCTGAAAATCGGCGCCTGGCTGAGTTTAGGCTTCCCGCGCTCGGGGACCCTCGTTGTAAGGGAGCCCTAACCGTGAGTGGCCGGGTTGGCCCCGCCTGCTCGTCTTGTCCCCGAAGCGGAAGGCCAGTCCTCTATGCCCCCCGTCGAGTCCGTGGCCGGGCCCGTTCCCGTGCCCGCGTTCGAGTCTATGTGTACGTCCGTCGCCGAGCCGGTGTGCAAGTCGGTCTTCGACTGCGTGGGAAACACACCTGTCGTAACGCTCCACCGCCTGTTCCCGGACCCGGACGTCGAGGTGATCGCCAAGCTGGAGCTGCTGAACCCGGGGGGCAGCATGAAGGACCGCTCCGCCCGTCACATCGTGGAAGCCGGCCTGCGAGAAGGATCGATCCCCCCGGGCAGCCGGTTGATCGAGAGCAGCTCGGGCAACTTCGGCATCGCGCTTGCGATCGCCGCGCGCATCCACGGCCTGCGCTTCACCTGCGTGGTGGACCCGAAGACGACCCGGGCGAACGTCGCGATCCTGCGCGGCCTCGGCGCCGACGTGGAGATCGTCACCGAACCTGACCACGCCGGCGGATTTCTGCACAGCCGCCTGCGCCGCGTCCAGGAGCTGGTGGCCGCCACGCCGGATGCGATCTGGGTCAACCAGTACGCCAACGACCGTAACTGGGAGGCGTACTACCACGGTACGGGCGCCGAGCTGAGCGAGCAGCTCGTCGATCCGCCGGGATACCTCTTCGCGGCGGTGAGCACGACGGGCAGCATCCTGGGCTGCTCGCGCCGGCTGCGCGAGCGCTTTCCCGCCCTGCAGGTGATCGCGGTCGACGCGGTCGGCTCGGTGATCTTCGGTGCGCCGGCCGGCCCGCGCGAGCTACCCGGCATCGGGTCCAGCCGCGTGCCGGAGCTGTGCCGGCCCGAGGAGATCGACGAGGTCGTCCACGTCGACGACGTGGATGCGGCGCTCGGCTGCCGCGAGCTGCTCATGACGGAGGGCATCTTCGCCGGGGGATCGACCGGCGCGGTCGTCGCGGCCATCGCTCGCACCCTGCCCGCCCTCTCGCGACCGTGCCGCGTCGTGGCGATCTTCGCGGACCGCGGCGACCGCTACCTCGATCTCGTCTACGACGACGACTGGCTGGCGGCCGCTCGCGCGCGCCGCGCCGCGGCCTGCTGAAGACGTCTCGTGTCGATCACCACCGAACGCAACTCGGAAGGCGACCCTCGGGTGCTGTACCTGAGCCGCCGCGACGTGGAGGCCGTGGGCGGCGCACAGTCGGACCTCTACATGCAGGCCCTGCGCAGAGCGCTGACGGCGCACGCCGAGGGCAACACGGTGCAGCCGCTCAAGCCCTACCTGCGGGCCAACGCGACCAACGGCCACATCGCCGACCGGATCATCGCGATGCCGGCCCACATCGGTGACCCCGGCGTCTCGGGCCTGAAGTGGATCGGAAGCAAGCACGACAATCCGCAGGCCGCCGGCCTCGAGCGGGCGAGCGCGGTGATCGTGCTCAACGACCCGTGCACGAACTATCCGATCGGCATCCTCGAAGGCAGCCTGATCAGCGCCTGGCGCACGGCGGGCGTCACCTGCCTCGCCGCTGTGCACCTCGCGCGCCGGCGCTTCACGGCGGTCGCGCTCGTGGGGTGTGGCGTGATCGGTCGTACCCACGTCACCGCGCTGCTCGAGCAGTTCGAGTGCATCGAGGCGATTCACCTGTTCGACGCCAGGCCAGACGCCGCCCGCGCCCTCGCCGAGCGGCTCGGCGAACAGCACGCCCACGTCGACTTCCGGGTCGCCGCCAGCGCGGAGGAGGCCGTCCGCGCGGGCGAGGTCGTGATCGCGTGCACCGTGACCGACCGGCCCTACATCCCGCTCGTGTGGCTGCGGCCCGGGGCGTTCGTGAGCAACGTGTCGATCATGGACGTGCACAAGGACGTCTTCCTCGGCGCGGACAAGGTCGTCGTCGACGACTGGGACCAGAGCAACCGCGAGAAGAAGCTCATCAACCAGCTCGTGCTCGAGGGCTTGTTCTCGCGCGAGCGGCTGCACGCCGAGCTCGGCGAGGTGGTCAGCGGACGCCGGCCCGGGCGCGAACGCGACGACGAGATCATCCTGCTCAACCCGATGGGCATCGCGATCGAGGACATCGCATGCGCCGCCGAGGTGTACCTGCGCGCCAAGCGGCAGGGAGTCGGCACATGGCTGGATCTGTACTGAGCATGCCCGCCACCGAGCTGGTCATGGGCGACCTCCTGGACACGCTGATCGCCGAGCGCCTGTTCGGCTTCGGCGAGCCGATGCCCACGGCTGCCGGCGAGGGCTGGTACCGCGTGCCGGTGGGGGCCGGCTTCGTGTGCCTGCGCCTGCGCGAGTGCGAGGGGCTGCAGCGCCACCGCTTCGCGGGTGGGCCCGTCGTGCTCGGTGGGCGCGAGCTCGCCCCCGACGAGCTGCTGCGCCTCGTCGCGGACGCGGAGCCCGGCGGCGCCGAACGAATCTCAGCTGATGTCCGGACGGCGGTCGAGCACGCCAGCGTCACGCTGGCGGGGCGCCGTGACCTCACGCCGCGGCCCGGCGACCTGCTCGCGGGCGAGCGGCTGGCCGCGACGCGCGGCCGGCCCTTTCATCCAACCGCCCGGGCGGCGGCCGGTTGGAGCAGCGACGACCTGGCGCAGTACGGGCCGATGCGTACCGACGGCCTCGGCCTGGACTGGGTTGGCGTGCGCGCCGACCACCTGCGCTTCGGCACGGGCGCAGGCGCCGACCGGCTTGCCGACCTGCTGCTCGAGCCCGCGGACCGGGAGCGCCTCGCCGCGGCGGCGGCCGCGCTCGGCGACGGGTTCTGCCTGCTGCCGGTCCATCCCTGGCAGCACGACCACGTGCTGGCGCGCGTGTTCGCAGCCGAGCTCGAGGCCGGTCTGGTGCGTCCCGTCGCGCGGGGCATTGGCCGCTTCGCGCCGACGGCGTCGCTGCGCACCCTGGGCTCGCCGGCACCGACGCGTCACGTCAAGCTGCCGCTCGGCATCGCCACGCTCGGCGCGACGCGCCTGCTGCCACCGCGCTACCTCGACAACGGCGAGCGCGGCGAGCGGCTCATGCGCGCGCTCCTGCAGCGTGATCGGGCGCTACGCAGCCGGGTGTCGCTCTGCGACGAGCGGACGTGGTGCGGCTGGGGCGGCGACGAGTTCGGCGACCGGCCGGGGCAGCTCGCCGCGCAGCTGCGAACGTACCCCACCGAGGTTCTCGCTCCCGGCACGCTCGCGCTGCCGATGGCGGCACTGGCCGCGCACGAGTGGGAAACGCTCGGCCCGGCCATCCGCGACGACCTCGACCCGGTGGCCTTCTTCCACGCGCTTGCGGGCGCGTTCGCCGAGGTGGGTCTCGGCTTCCTGCGCTACGGCGTGCTGCCGGAGCTACACGGTCAGAACGTCGTGGTGACCCTGCGCGACGGGCTGCCGCAGCGATTCGTGCTGCGCGATCACGACACGCTGCGCCTGTATCCGGGGTGGATGCAGGCCGCCGGCGTGCCCGATCCCGGCTATCGCGTCAAGCCGGGGGCGCCGCAGTCGCTGCGGCTCGCCCGCCCGGAAGCGCTGATCGGCTACCTGCAGACGCTCGGCTTCCAGGTCAACCTCTACGGCATCGCCGACGCCCTCGGCCGTCACTATGGCGTCGCCGAAGCGGTGTTCTGGGACGAGCTGCGCGCCGTGCTGACCGGCTGTCTCGCCGACGTCGACCTACCCGCGCACGTCGAGGACGTCGTGCATACCCAGCTGCTGCGGGCGCCGACGTGGCCCACGCGACAGGTGCTCGGACCCCTGCTGCGGCAGGGGAGCTCCAGCGGCGTGAGCATGCCCGCCGCGACGGGCGAGATCCGCAACCCACTGCTCGGTAGGGGTCTGCTGATGTCACGCACCCAGCGCCGACAGGCGTTCGGTGTCCTGTGGACCGGCCAGTTCACCGCCACCGCCGGCCTCACGGTCGTCGTGCCGCTGCTGCCGTTCTACCTCGCCGGGATCGGGACGCCTGAAGACGACATCCCGTGGTGGACCGGTGTTTCGCTGGCGGCGCCCGCGATCACCCAGGTGATCTCCGCCCCCCTCTGGGGCGCGGTCGGCGATCGCTACGGCCGCAAGCCGATGGTTGTGCGCGCGTACGCCGGGCTCGGCATCGCCGTCGGCCTCATGGCCGTGGCGCGAACACCCGAGGCGTTTCTGATGTGCCGCCTTCTGCAGGGCGCGTGCGGTGGGGTGGCTGGTGCCACCGCGACGTACGCCAGCTCGCTGGCGGAGCCGCAGCGGCGAGGGCGCGCGCTCGGGGGCCTGTTCGGTGCCACCGCCGCTGGAGCGGTGCTCGGCCCGTTGCTCGGCGGCGTGCTCGCGACCGAGTGCGGCTTCGGCCTGGTGTTCGGCGTGGTGGCCGGCCTGCTCATCTTCTCGAGCGCGAGTGCGGTCGTGCTGCTCCGGGAGCCCGCCCGCGTGCCACGGGCGCGCGCCGGTAGGCGCCGCATTCGCGGAGCCGCCCGCTGGCTGCTGCGGATGCCGCACGGACGCAACCTGCTGCTGGCCGGGTTGGCCGCGCAGGCCGCCGTGTTCGCGCTGATCGTCGTGTTCGCCGTGCAGGTCGAGCGGGTCACCGGTTCGGTCGCCGCCGCAACCGTCTGGGTCGGGGTGCTGCACGCGATGACCTGGGCGGCGTCGTCGGCAGGCGGCCCGTGGTGGGGCCGGCGCAACGACCGGCATCCGGCGCACCGGGGATTCGCGGTGGCGGCCGGATCCTGTGGCCTCTTCGTCGCCCTGCAGGCGGTGCCCGGCTCGCCGGAGGCGCTCGTGCCCCTGCGCATCGCCCAGGGCTTCTGCTTCGCCGCGCTGACGCAGTCGGTGCTCTACGTGGTCAGCCACATGATGGGCGACCGCTTGCGTGGCACCGGGATCGGCTTCGCCACCAGCGTGCTGGATCTCGGTCAGATCGTCGGACCGCTCCTGGGCGCGGCCGCCGTGGCACTGCTGCCCGCGCCGGCGGCCTTCGTGGCGATCGGCGGGCTGCTTGCCGTCGCCGCGTTGCTCGCGCTGCGCAGCGACCACCACCACCGAGCACATGGAGCGGCGATATCGCCGTCGGTGGGGCTGGTGCGTCAGTGAGCGCGCCTGACGTCGCGCGGCGCGCCGCCCGGCAGCGGCTGCTCAACGCGTTCGTGCGCGAAGCCGGGATCCACGTCCTGCAGCCCGGTCCGCTGCGCATCCCGCTGCCCGCCGGGAGGCGCGCGCTGATCGCCGACGTCAGCCACCGGTCGGCCTGCGGCCACCACGAGTACGGTGACGCGATCATGCTCGAGCAGTCCGACGGGCAGCGCGCTGCGCTGCACCACGACGCCTTCGTCGACGCGCTGCTGAGCGAGCTCGCCGCGGCGCAGGGAGACGGCGCCGGCGCGGCGCGCAAGGCGGAGCTGGGGGACGCGATCGCCAACAGCATCGCGCGTACCGAGCGCTACGTCCGCCGTGGCAGACCGGCGCCGCCGCGCGGTGACGCGCACGCGCTGACGCGCCACGCCGAGCAGTCGCTGCTGCTCGGCCACCCGTTTCACCCGACGCCGAAGAGCGCGGAGGGGCTCGCCGACGCTGACCTCGTCCGCTACGCCCCCGAGCTCGGCGCCTCGTTCGCGCTGCACTTCTTCGCGGTCGCGCAGCGTCTGGTGATCGAGCGGCGCGTCGCGCCCGGCGCCTGGTTTGCGGACGAGCTCGCCGGCGCGGCGCCGACCGGGCACGCGCTGCTCCCGGTCCACCCGTGGCAGGCCCGCTACCTGCTCGGGCTGCCGGCGGTCGCCGCCCTGGTCGCCGCCGGCGATGTCATCCCGCTCGGCCCGCGCGGCCGCGAGGTCTACGCCACCTCGTCGGTGCGCACCGTGTGCGCCGCGGACTTCGAGACCGCGTGGAAGCTCCCGCTGCACGTGCGGATCACGAACTTCGTACGCACCAACCCCGTCGAGCACGTGCGGCGCGCGACCGACGCCAGCGCCCTGATCGCGCACCTCGCCGGCGGCTGGTCGCACGACGGCTTCGGCGTGCTGCTGGAGACCGGCTTTCGCATGCTCGACCCGGACGTCGTCGGCGAGGCGCTCGCGGGCGACTTCGCGGTCCTGTTTCGCCAGCACCCGTTCGCGAGCAACGGCGACGCCCCGCGCGTCCTGGCGAGCCTGCTGGAACCGGGTCCGGCCGGGGAGCCGCCGGAGCTCGTCGGCTGCGCGCACGCGGTCGGCGACGCCGGCGAATGGCTGCGCCGCTTCCTGGACATCTCGCTGCGGCCGCTGCTGACGGTGTTCGCGCGCAACGGCCTGAGCTTCGAGGCGCACGTGCAGAACACGCTGCTGTGCACGGACGGCGGCTGGCCGACCCGCCTGTGGGTGCGCGACATGGAGGGCACCAGCGCCAGCCGCGAGCGCCTGGCGGCCAACGGCACCCTGGACGCGCTGCCCGCCGACAGCCCGGTGCTCTACGACGACGGCGAGGCGTGGCTGCGACTGCGCTATCACGCGATCACCAACCAGCTCGGGCACGTGGTCAGCGTGCTCGGCCGCCACGCCGACGGCGGCGAGGAGCGGCTGTGGGCCGTGGCGCGCGCGACGATCGCCGGCTGGCACGAGGCCGAGCCGTACGCGACCCGGCTGCTCACCGCGCCGGTCCTCCCCGCCAAGGCAAACCTCGTCAGCCGCTTCGCGGGGCTCGCCGAGCGGCCTCTGTACGTCGACATCGCCAACCCGCTGCGGGGGCCGTAGCCCGTGACCGCGCAGCTCGTCCAAGAGGCCCTGACCGCGCCGACGTTCGTCCTGGTGCGCCGCCGGCTGCTGCGCCAGCTGCTCGAATCGCTGCTCTACGAAGGCGTCCTGCGGGTGCGCGCCGGCGACGCCGGCGACGTGATCGCCGACGGCGTCGACGAGCGCGACGAGCCCGTGCAGTACGTCTTCCAGACGTGGCGCCGGCAGGGCTTCGATCGCGTCGCGGTCGGCCCGGCCCCGGTGCGGCGGCTCGCCGGCGACGAGGATCGCGAGGCCGCCTCGGTGACGCGCCTGCTCGGCGAGCTACGCGGCGCGCTGGACACCCGGCCGGAGCAGCTCGAGCGCTTCGCGCACGAGCTCGAGGAGACGCTCGTCAAGGACGCGGTCGCCCAGCATGTGCGCGAGCAGCGCGGGGACGTTCTCGCGGGCGCGGGCTACGACGCGCTGGAGGCGGCGATCATGGACGGGCACCGCTATCACCCGACGTACAAGTCCCGCGTCGGGTTCGACGTCGCCGACAACCTCGCGTTCGGCCCGGAGTTCGCTGCGCCGCTGCGTCCGCTGTGGCTGGCGGCACGGCGGAGCATCGCCGCGGTGACGCTGTCGAGCGCGCTGCGTGAGGCGCCGTTTCTGGCCGAGCAGCTGAGCGTCGCCACGCTGGAGGACTTCGCGGCGACGATCCGGGCGGCGGGCGAGGACCCGGCCGAGTTCACGCTGCTGCCGGTGCACCCGTGGCAGTGGCGCGAGAAGGTGGCGCGCGCGTTCGCCGAGCCGCTGGCCGTGCGCGATCTGCTCGTGCTCGGCGACGATCCGCACGACTTCCTCGCACAGCAGTCGATTCGCACCCTGACCTGCGTGGACGCGCCACGGCGCCCGTACCTCAAGCTCGCCCTCTCGATCGTGAACACCTCGACGAGCCGGGTGCTCGCGCCGCACACCGTGCACAACGCGCCGCTCGTGTCCGACTGGCTGGCGCGCGTCGTCGCCGGCGACTGGTTCCTGCGCGACGAGCTGCGG
>Ga0183260_10003434_pt1 | contig 12776 bp, 10 predicted proteins | sample AntDrymUQ4972206_2_FD_129768 | JGI IMG/M metagenome (GOLD analysis project Ga0183260, IMG submission 129768) | Polar desert sand microbial communities from Dry Valleys, Antarctica - metaG UQ497 (22.06) (version 2) (version 2) | ecosystem: Environmental > Terrestrial > Soil > Desert | place...
CGTGAGCGAACGACTCGATGATCTTTATTCGTGTGCCGCTGCCCTGCAGGAGCGGCACCGCTACAAGGTCGGCTCTCCGCAACTCGGCGTCGATGTCGGCAACGGCGCCGGTGACCGCCACCCGCGGCAGGGCGCTGAGTTCTTTGACCGACTCCGGTGCGTCGCCTACGAGCCGTATTCGCAGATTGGGATAGCGCACCCACAAGTGAGGCGCTATCTCCCGTACCAACAAGTGCGCAGCCGCAGTATTGGGCGGATAGGAGAGCGCCCCATGGAAGAGCACGGTCGGCGCGTCTGACGGGAGCGGTCGATGATCTCGCACTGTTGGGTCCGAGACGCCGTTCGGCACGACTGCGATGGCGTCCCCGCCCCCGAGCCTCTCCTTGTCTTCACGGCTACAGACCAGCGCGAGCGCGCCCTCTTTGGTGACTCTGCTCTGCCCAGAGGCCCATGCTCGTGCCTCCCTCCGAGTGGCGGCCTGAGAAATGAGCGCTCGGGCGAGCGGCACGCCGTCACGGGGCGACCAGATCAAGTCTCCGATCGACCGACGCGCTTGGTTGAATTTCTCGCTCTCGAGGTCGTAGAGATCAACGATGACAGGACACTGCGGCCTCTGCCCGAGCAGCAAAAAGGGAATGAGGGAGGAGCTCCACAAGATCTCGTAGCGCTCGCGCGCCACGGTGTCTTGCAACGCCGAACAAACGCTCTTGCGATCGTGGTGGAGCAACGCTCCTGGCTCCCTGCCGGCAACCAGCCAACGCAGGGTCGCCACTTTCCCGGGGCGTGCGGGCCGGTCGACATAAGCGACTGGCTGCTCGGGCGGCGGCGAGTTGTGCTGCGGTCCGTCTGGCGGCGGGCCTAACACAACAACGTCGGTCGGTCCGAGGGAACGCAGCGTCCGCAGCGCCGCGAGTTGGCGCTGCTGCCCACCCCCTGGGCGTGCCCAGGGCGACAGATTCGTGACAAAGAGCGACCTCATCGCGACCACGTGCGGAACTTCGACTCCACTTCGGCCACAACGCGAAGCGCGGCCATGACGCCGCGGCGACTCCCCAGAGCAACGGTGCGCACGGGCCATCGCCGGATTGACGCTACGACGGCACGGCGAACTGTTCGGCCTGGCAGAGCGCCGATCGCCGACGCAAGCTCGAACGGAAGAAGGGCCGCGCCGCGCGCGCGTAAATCGGCGGAAAGGAGCTGTTCGTTGAGGATGCTGTGGATCTTGCCGAGCACCCGTTGCCGGTTGCCATCGTGTATCGGCCCAGCCAAGTACCAGTGAGCACGCAGGCCAAATTCTCCCGATCCGGTAAGCCACTCCAGGACGAGTTCCACCCACGTCGACGCACCGAGACGATCGAGTCCGGAAAGGTCCGAGCCCGGGTTGGTCGCAAGCATCGGCGGGGGCGCCAGCTGCTCAAACTCCGGGATGCCAATCGTCACAACGGACACACCCGGCTGGAGAAGAACACCGGGAATGATGAACAGATTCGAACGGACCCAGGTGGTTACGTCACGCCCCATGACTCGAGTCGGTATCGGCCACCGGTCGACTTGGCCGACGACGGCCGACGCCTCGTACGCCGTGGTCAGCAGCTCGCTGCAAAGAAAGCGAAGCCGGTCGGCTTCGAAGCGATCGTTGACCAATAGCCACAGGTCAGGTTTCAGTCCCGAGGCGCGAAGGTGTTGCATGCCGGCCTCGTAACCGCTGAACTCGCGCGACGAATTGTCTCCGACGACAGTCGACACGACGTGCGATGGCAGTGAGACAGCGGGGAGACCCGGCTGGTTGTCAACGATGCAACTTGCTGTCAGCGTTACTCCCTGGAGTTCGAGCGCTTCGAAAAGCACCGCAAGACGACCGTCGTCAGGATCGTGGGTCCACCGGAGGTACACGAGTCCCAGCGTCGGATCGCGGCGCGCTCGGTTAGTCAAGCGCCAGAAACACGCAAAATCAGTCGGATCTCCGACGGCCGAGGCGTCGCCAACAGCATCAGTGCAATCGAGCGCGCCAGGTCGAGTCGACGCCCATGGAGTTTGGCTCGATTTGCGTTACGCCAGTGAACTGCGCCGAGAGAGAGCCTTCCGAGCCGAGCGTCCTCCGTTCGCTTGCGATCGACGATGGTCCACCAAGCACGCTCGACACGATCGAAGTCGTGGGTGGTCTGGCGAGAATGCGTCCGAATTTTGGCGACAACTCCCGGCCGATACGCAAAGGTCGCGGTTTGCGCGCATCGATCCCAGAAATCCCAGTCCTCCGCGGCGAGGAGTCGCTCGTCGAATCCTCCGACGTGATCACAAATGTCGCGACGCAGTAGTGCGCTAGACCCCGCAAACCAGTTGCGGATCGCGAAGAGTGTCTGCCATGGAACGGCAGGAATTCCGCGGGCGTCTATGTAGCGCATATCCAGGTTCTCGTCGCAGACGGCGACATCACTGAAAACGATGTCCACGTCAGGGTGTTTGTGCAGAAACGCCAGCCCTTCTCGGATCCCATCCGCAGCGAGCGCATCGTCCGCGTCGAGGAAGCACACGAAGCTCCCTGTGGCCGCAGCCAGCGCGGCGTTGCGCGCTGCGGCGGCGCCTCGATGAGGTTGGGACAGAACTCGCACCCGCGAATCCGTCGTCGACAGCGTGGTCGCGACCTCGAATGTCGAGTCCGTCGACCCATCGTCGACGACTATCACTTCCACCCCTCGGTAGTCCTGGGCCAGCGCACTACCGATCGCCTCGCCGAGGTACTTTTCGGCGTTGTGGGCGGGAACGACGATCGTGACAACGTCCTCGGGAATCATAAGCTGTGGGCTCTCAGTTGCCGACCACTCGGATCCGCCAGATGCGTCAAGCTACACGCTGGGCGCATGCGGCAGCGGTCTAATGGCGACAAGCCATCGCTCAGCGTGGCAGTGCGGACGCCTAATACTGATGCCCGTGAGCCGACTCGTTCCCGCCGTTGTGGCGGGCGCCGCCGTTGTCATCGTTCTTCTTCCAGTAGCAACGCGAGCGCTATCGGTACGGGGGGTTCTTGACGTACCGAACGAGCGGTCTTCTCACGCGAGGACAACTGTCCGCGGCGGCGGTCTTGTTACGGGCGCCGCGATCGCAATCGCGCTGGTGATCGGAGCCAGCCCGGTCAGTGTTGCGATAGCGGCATGCGTTGCTGCCGCGGCGATTGTCGGTGGCGTGGAAGATTTTCGCGGGGTCAGCGTTCTCCTACGCCTCGTAACTCAGTTGGCGATAGGCGTGGGTTTCCTCCTCGCGACGAGCCACGCGGCTCCGGTTCCGCTGCTGGCTCTGCCTGTCGTCCTCGCTTTTGTCGTCAGCTACACAAACGCGTTCAACTTCATGGACGGCATAAACGGCGTCTCCGCCGTCACTGCGGCGATCTGCGGCGCAACGTTTCTGGCGTTCGCGCATCGACTGGGCGCCGACGACCTGGCGCTGGTCGGCGGGGCAATCGCCGCGAGCGCGGTGGCGTTCCTGCCGTTCAACTTTCCCTCGGCGCGTGTGTTCCTCGGTGATAGTGGGAGCTACAGCTTCGGGATGGCTATCGCGTGTGCCAGCGTCCTTGCCTGGCGCGCTGGCATCCGCCTCGATGCCGTCCTCGCTCCTCTCGCGGTGTACTTGGCAGACACGAGCGCGGCCATCGTCCGCCGGGCCACGCGTCGGGAGCGGGTCAGCACTCCGCATAGAGAGCACGTGTATCAACGTCTCGTGCAGCTCGGCGCGAGCCACACACAGTCCACGCTGATCGTCGGCGGTTTCACCCTCTGCACTGCGGCGCTAGGCATCGCGAACCATGGGCAACAAGCGGAGCGGTTTCTCATCGACGTGATTGTCGGCGCGGTCGTCGTCTTGTATCTCGGCCTGCCCCGCATCGCGAACCGTTATCGCATGTTCGCGTGAGCCCCCCACTGAACCGTCCCGTGGTTCTTCACGTAGCCGCGGTCGAGTTCACCGCGTCCCGGCTACTCCAGCCACAGATGTCGTATCTCGCTGGCCTCGGGTACGAGGTGCGTCTTGCCTGCGCGCCAGATGGGCAGGACTTCGCCGAGAACCTCCGCCCCTTCCAACCCGTGCCCCTGAGGTTTCCAAGGTCGCTCGACCCCATCGCGATGGCGACTGCGTCGAGATCCCTTCGTCGCATTGTGCGTGAACTGCGGCCGGCGGTCGTCCACTTTCACAGCCCATCCGCTGCCCTTCCCGGGCGCGCGGCGTTGACGTTGGGCCGCCAACGCCCGGCAGTCGTCTACACCGTGCACGGGTTCCTGCACCAGACGAATGAGCCGTCGCGAACCGACCGATTGATCGACCGTGCGGAGCGGTGGCTGTCACGCGTGACTGACGCGCTGATGTTTCAGAGCGGCGAAGACTACGGACACGCCGTCGCGACGGGTTACAAGGGTCGACTGGTGATGCTGGGCAACGGGGTAGGTGAGGAATGGTTCACGGTGCCTCGTCCGAAGGTAAGGACCGGCCCCCTGCGCGTCGCCTTCGTCGGCCGACTTACCCGCGAGAAGGGGATGCGAGAGCTGCTCGCTGCGACAGGGATGCTCCCCGACGTCCGATGGACTCTGATCGGAGATGCGCTCGCGTCAGACCGTGAATCGATGAGTGGCGACGTTCGACGAGTCGCGGCCGCCTCGGAGGGAAGCATTGAAGCGCTCGGTATGGTCGACCAGGGTGCCGTTCGCGCCCATCTCGCTGACGCCGACCTTCTCGTGCTGCCGAGCTGGCGTGAAGGCGTTCCGAGATCCGTGATCGAAGGCATGGCCATGGGACTTCCGGTGGTGGCCACGGACATTCGTGGTTGCCGCGAGCTGGTCGTACCCGGCGTGAATGGCTGGCTCGTCCCCGCGCGCAACTCGAACGCGTTGGCGAACGCCGTTCGTGAAGCCGCAGCGTCGCCGCGCGAGCGACTTCTCGAGATGGGCGACGCGGGGCGGGCAATGGCCCTGAAGAACAACCGGGAGCGTGACGTCTTCAATAGGATCGCCGAGACCTACCGCGACCTCGGCGTCGTGCCGTGAGGATCTTCCTAACGGGCGCGTCATCGCCGCTCGGCGAGTTGGTCGTCCCTCGCCTTGCCGCAACCCACGATGTCGTCGCGCTCGCACGGTCGTCGCGCGCGGCGGAACTCGCCGAACGTCGCGGGGCCAGGGTTGTGTTGGGTTCGATCGAGGAGCCGTCATCTTGGGGTGACGATGCGCGCCAGGCTGACGCGGTCGTACACCTTGCCGGGATGCGCTTCGCTGAGGCCGTCGCTGCGCATGTGGGTGACCTGCAGCCGTTGACGGTCATCGGATCGGCGTCGGCGCGCAACCCGGCGCACCCGCTATCGAGCGCTCTGCGCCTTACCGAGGAGGCGCTCCGGGTGAGAAAGCCGCGCGCGCTCGTGGTCCTTCGCCCGACCATGATCTATGGGGCCACCGGAGACAAGACGATGCGTCTGTTGGCGCGGGCGATCGCGCGGGTCCCAGCGGTCCCGCGCTTCATCGGCGGTGGTCGCGTTCAGCCCGTGTTCGCCGACGATGTGGCGGACGCGATCTTCGCGACCGTCGGCCACACCGGCCGGTTGGAAGCTGATCTCGGTGGCCCTGCGGCCGTCAGACTCGGGGAGCTGGTCTTCGAACTGGCGCGCCTGCTCGACCGGCGGGTAATCCCAATACCGGTCCCCGTTCTCGCGTTGACGCGGCTGAGCGCGATCGCTTCGCGAATTCAAACGTCGCGTGGCCTTCACGCCCTCGACATGTTGCGCCACGATCGTGCGGTGACGACGCCGGACGGTGGGGTCGTGGAGCACACCCCGATCCCGCTGCGCGACGGCCTGACAATTGCCGTCGGTCGTTACCGGGCCGCGGGGACGCTTTGAAGTGGGCTTCGCACCAAGTGGCGAGCGTTACCGTCGTGACTCATGACTGACAGCGCTCGTTTCGAATTCGGCCAGAACTGGCTCAATTTTGTGAAGACGATTGACGAGACGGCCGTGCGGGCTGCGATCGAGTCACTGAGCACAAATCTCGGAGTCACAGACCTCGATGGAAAGCGGTTTCTCGATGTGGGTTGCGGCAGCGGTCTCTTCTCGCTCGCGGCATCAAGGCTTGGGGCCGACGTTGTCTCGTTCGACTACGACCCAATATCTGTGGCCGCGACAGCCGAGCTTCGTCGCGTTCATTCGACCGACGATGGACGCTGGATCGTCGAACAGGGTTCAGTCTTGGACCAGGAGTATCTCGGCCGCTGCGGTCAATTCGACATCGTGTACGCGTGGGGCGTCCTCCACCACACGGGAGACATGTGGGCTGCGCTGGAAAACGTTTCCACGCTGGTCGCGCCGGGTGGAGCGCTATTCATCGCTATCTACAACGACCAGGGGGCGAAGAGCCGCGCGTGGTCGGCCGTGAAGCGCGCCTACGTCGAAGGCGGGTCGCTGCGGCGTTGGGGTTTGGTGACAACGGTCGGCCTGTACTTCGATACGCGTCGGGCGATAACTGGGTGGTTGAAACGGCGTTTACAAGCCGACTCTGTTGACACAGAACGCCCACGCGGAATGTCCGCAAAGCACGACTTGGTCGACTGGGTGGGCGGCTATCCGTTTGAAGTAGCCACGCCCGATGAGATCTTTTCGTTCTACCGTGACCGCGGCTTTTTGCTGTCTGAGCTTCGCACCGCCGGAGGAGGGCTGGCGTGCAACCAGTTCGTGTTTCGGCGCCCCGACTGAGCGCGTCCGAATAGGAACTCGCTGCTCACGGAAGGTCCTGTTGCGCCCAGCGACCCCATCGATACAAGGCAAAGAAGACGCCACCGTACCCGCCTTCCCATACCGTCCCACGCTCCCAAAGGTCCTGAGCTGCCGAGCGATCTGCGACCGACCAGATCGCGTTGCCCGCGTCGCTAAGAACCTCCTCCACATCGGAACGCAGGACTGTTCGGACCCACCGGCCCATAGGTGAGCCGAACCCTTGCTTCGGACGCCCGAGAATCTCGCGCGGGAGGACGTCGGCCATCGCTGCTCGGACCAGGTCTTTGCCTTGGATAGGAGTATGCGTGAACGTCGACGACAGGAAAACGCTGTCGACAAACGGAACGCGCCCTTCGATTCCCTCGGCCATGGTGGCCAGGTCGACTTTGCGGAGATACAGCTCCGGGAGAACGAGCTTTGTCTCGAGCTCGAGCGCGTCGCGCTCCGTGAAGTTCGCCGGCGCCGAACTCCAGGTGCGGAACCGCCGCGACAGCTCGCGCGACGAGAGGGACAGCAGTCGACCGGCCTCCCTCGGAACAAGATTTGCGATCAGCCACAGGTATCGCTCAGGCGACCGCGCGTCTGCCTCGAGACTTCCGGCCACCCGGGCAACGCGCCCTGGAGTTCGAGCGGCCACCCTTCGAAGCACTTCGGAGCGCGGGAGACGAGGTAAGCGAGAAAGCAAGGCGAACCTCTCGTAGCGGCGGTACCCACCGAAGAACTCGTCCGGACCCTCCCCCGTGAGCAACACGGGAACCCCAGCAGCGCGGGCCGCAGCCGCAACGCGGTTCAAGGGCACGGCCGCGATCTCGGCGAACGGGTCGTCCCACAGCCCTGGTCGCGCCAGCGCCTCCGAGACGTCAGAGTCGTCGACGTTTACGATTGTGTGAGGCACGTTGAAGTGGCGAGCCAGAAGGGTCGCCGCTTCGACCTCGGCCTTCGAGCCCTCGTCGCCGGGAAACGCGGCGGTGAAGCAGTGCGGCGTCTGTCCTTCGGCAACCGAAAGTCCGACGAGGGTCGACGAGTCCAACCCGCCACTCAACGCAACGCCAACCGGCACGTCGGAGACCAGGTGGCGTCGAACCGTCGCCCTCAACGCCGACTTGAAGGTGGACGTGGTTGGTCGTTCCGCCGCACCTTCCCACCATCTACATCTGAGGGGTCGTGTTGCGGCCACCGAGCCGTCGGATGTCAGCGACCACACCACGCCGGGGGCAAGTTGGGTCACGTCTGCATCGGCGGTTGAGCGGTCGAGCGGCGTCCCGAAGAGCACGGCCTGCCGCAGCGCGTCCTCTTCGAGCGCGGGGTTCGGCCCCCGTACGGATCGCAGCGTCGAGCCGAGCGCTACGACACGCTCCTTCTCCCGACGCGCGTAGAGGGGCTTGATTCCGAGCGTGTCTCGCGCCGCTGTGACGTCGCCACTCTCCCGATCCACGAGGGCGAGCGCGTACATCCCCTCCACCTTGGTAAGCCATTCGGGCCCCTCCGTTACCAGCCCGGCGAGGACAACCTCGGTGTCACCTGCCGATCTGAACTGCCACCTCGGCGAGAGAGCCGTTCGCAGATCGCGGAAGTTGTAGACCTCGCCGTTGAAGAGCAGCACCCACCTGCCGTCAGGGCTAAAGAACGGTTGGTCCGAGGCCGCGGTCGGATCCAGCACGGCGAGCCGGGAATGCGCAAGGTGCCAGTCAGACGTAGCGAATGTGCCGAACCCGTCTGGGCCGCGGTGACCCACGAGCCGTCGCGCCAAGTCGTCAGAAGGCGGCCCAGCTCGCGTGGACGTCAGGATGAACCCGCACATTTAGCTAAGCCCCTCCGGGCGCAATTAACGTTCGGCTCCCGATGCCACCGCGAGGTCGGCATCGGGACGGTGCGCCCGGCGTCATGGCGAGGGGAGTGGATCTGCGGTACGGGTAACAAGACGACGAAGATCTACGCGTATCTGCCTGATGTCGTCTCTCCCCGGAAGAAGGTCCCGCCAGCCAATAGCCGAGTCGCGAGAGAACCAGGTCAGCTCGGCAATAGCGAGCACTCCGTAGGCGACGCTGGATGAGATCGCGGCTCCTGTGGCGCCGAGATGCGGGATGAGCAGAAGATTCGCGATCACGTTCACCGTCAGGGCGGCGAAAGTCATTGCCGCGATGATGAAGGGGTGCTCGAGCCCGACCATATATGGGCTGACCGAGTTCAGAGCCGCCAGCGCCATGATCCCCGGAAGGAGCGCGGCGAACGGCGCCACGCTCGCGGTGTACGCGTCCCCGTAGACGAGAGGGATCGCGAAGGGCCCAACTGCGACAAGGACGCCAGTGACAAGAACGGCACACAGAGCGTTCAGACGGACAACTCGCGCAGTCATTTCGGCACGAGCTTGCTTGGTGCCGACGACTTGTTTCGGTAGCGCCAGCTGCGCCAAGACGCTACAGGCGAGGAATATCATCTCGCCGACGGAGACGGCCACGGCATAGAGACCTACTGATCTTTGGTTCGTCATCAAGGACAGCAGCAACACGTCGCTGCGGAAGAGCAAAAACTGCGACGCGATCCAAAACTGGTACCGCATACCAGTTCTCGCGGTTCGAAACGCGAGCCGGCGATCGAACATGCGCAGTCGCGGTCGGAGAGCTACCAAGGCAACCGCGAGCGGGATTGCCACCGTCGCCGACCAAGCTATGAGCACCCACCGAATTGTCAAGCGGCCAGTGGTGGCGAGGGTGACAACCAAAATTGCCTGTACTGCCGCCGCGATCACGAAACCGAGGGTGACGCTTCCGATTCGGTCATGGAGAAAAAGGAGGTTGTTCGAGAAAGCCAGGACCACCAAAAGGGGAACCAAAACGAGAGCGACCGCAAACAAACCGTGAGCGGATTCAGGGACGACCGTACTGCCGCGCCCGACGACGAACGCCCATGCTGCAACAGCTGCGAAGCCGCCGCAGACCAAGCCGATTACCAGCGCGTTGGCTGCGAGCGCCGCCTTGTTCTCCACCTCCGACCATAGGGATATGTGAGCGACGTGGATTGAGAGTTGGCCAAGCGTTGACGTTGTCGTCACAACTGCGACCACCACGGCGTAGACACCCCAGTCAGCCGGACCTATCGTCCGCGCCGCGATCACGCCGGCGATTGCGCCGATCGCTACGGCGAAGAACCGGCCGCTGACAGCAGTCAGTCCTCGTTTAGCTGATGCGTCCGGGGATCTGGTTCCTGATCTCATCTGCCTTGCTGAGACTACGTCGGCGGAACGTTCGCCACTCGGACAGGCGCGGTGGATACAACAGCTCACCGCGCGGTGGCGCGTGCACGGGATCGACCGACTGTTTGCCCTTCGTCGCCGACTCCGCGAGCCATCGGAGGGCAGAGCGACGATGCTCCGCGGCCATCGCGGTCATCGTCGGCTTCACTGAAACGGGAACGTAGACAAGGGGTCGTCCGGTGTCTATGCCGGCGTCGAGCAGATGGATCGTAGTCACGACATCCTCGGGGGCCGAGCGTATGACCGCCCATACGCCGCCATGGGTGCCTCGATACTTGGGCGTTTTGCCCGCATGCAGGTTCACGACCAACGACTTCGATAAAGTGCTCAACACCGGCTCCCGAATGATGGAAGCGCCCACCACGATGCAGAGGGTCGGTTCGAGGGCGCCAATCAGCTCCGCCACTTCAGGCGAGTTGATGTCGCTAACAGTTAGATGGCGTGGTGCTGCCAACGCGGAGCGATCCCGCGCTGGCGCCGGATCGGTCGCGCGATTCGCCCGGTCGATCCGATACAGCGCCCGGTCGGCGACGAGAGCCGCGGCGCGTGACGCCGTCGGCAACCAGCCATGGCGCGTGACCCGTCGGCGCCAAAGGCGCAAGGCGGCCGCTCGCGGGGGCGACTCCCACACGCAGCCGGCGAGCTGACCGTTCGCCTCCAAGACGGCGGCGAACTCGGCGCACTGCGCGTGCTTGCGGCCCAGAATCATGGTGCGAGAAAAGTCAAAGGTCACGGCGTCGAACACGCGCGCCTCGCGACGTCGGCCATCGTGAGGACCTCGATGTCACCCAGATCACGTCGGCTGGCGACCACCTGCAACGCTTCGGCTAAGAGGTCGAAGGCATCACTGCCGTGCAACGCAAGGTTCCACGGGTGAGTCCACAGGTGAAAAATGCCATTGGACGCGATAGCCCGATCTATGGAGGCTCGAAGCCGGCGCCGCATAAGCGCCGTTGGCAGCTTGCGCCGCATCCCGTAACGAAGCGTCAAGATCGCGGAACTGCCGAGGACGATCGGATTGCCGCACTGCACAGTCGCCAGCGGCGCAGAAATACCTAGACCCTGCTCGAGGAGATGAATAACTTTTCCGAACCCTCGCGGCCGTCCGTGAGGCCGGAACCACGGACGGTTGACCAGTCCGCGGTAACACGAAATCGCCGTTCCCGCGACGACGGTGGGGTCGATTCGATCGCCGGGAAACACGAGCGTCGTCGCTCCCATCCCGGCAACAGCTTTGCTGTGGCGGTCCAGGTCGATTGTCATCTCGCGGCGCGTGGGGGGCAAGCCGTGAAAGAACGTATGGCTCGCGATCTCATGGCGCGCGGAGCTCGCGGCAAGCTCTGGAATCAGTCCCGGGCTGAGCCACGCCGACGGATCCTGCCTCACGAGACCCACCGTAGGAATTTCCGGCGCCCGCCACGAATCGCCGAACGCCGCGTTGACCGGCGATTCTTGATCGAACTCGGCAAGGTCTGACTCGCACAGACCTTCGATCGCTCCCACAACGGCCCACGTAAATGGAGTTCGAAGCTCGACCGCGACTGCATCAAGGCGCCGCGCAACCTCGGGCTCAGCCGCAAAAGCGTCTCGCTCGAAAGGCACGCCACGCCAGCTTCCCCAAGCCATCTCCAAATCGAGGCTGAGGACGAAGGTGGCGGTCACGATCATGAGGTTCGCACAAAGCCGGAGCAGGGCCAGCCCGTGCTGATCGACTCAGGCAACCCGATCGAGGAGGCTTCCGGCGTGAGCCGTAGCGGTCGCGACTCGACAGTACGCTGCACCACATGGCGGAAACACTGGAGACTGGGTCTCAGGTGCCGTTGCGCGACTATTTCGCGGTCGTCACGCGCCGCAAGTGGACGATCGCGCTCGCTGTCATGGTGATCGTTGGTCTTTCGGTCGCCTCATCGGCGCGGACGACGCCGGTCTACGAGGCGCGGGCCACGGTCCTGCTGCAGCCGCGGTCGTCAGACAACGTGTTCGGCCTTCAAACCGTTGCATTCGGCGCCGACCGCGTTCGAGCAGTGGAGACCGAGATCGAGGTGCTCACCAGCGAGGCAGTAGCCGAACTCGTGGTCACCCAGACCGGCCTCCGTGGTGTTCCGAGGGTGAGCGGCGACCCCGTAGGCAACACCGACGTCATCGCCGTCAAGGTTCAAAGCCCCGACCCGGACCTTGCGGCTCGCGTCGCCAACGCCTACTCCGCGGCGTACATCCAGTTTCGTCGTACCCAGGCCGTCGACGACCTCAAAGAGGCCAGCAAAGAAGTCGCATCCGGGGTCGCGGAACTCGACGCCGAGCTGGCGCGTACGAAGGACCCGAACGCGCGCCAAGCGCTGATTGAACAGCAGGCTGGGTTGAGCCAAGAGGTAAGCCGACTCAACGTGCGCGCCCGCCTTCGTAGCGGCGGCGCGCAGGTGGTGAGCCCCGCCCGCGTGCCGATATCGCCGTTCAAGCCGACGCCGGTACGCACTGCGATCCTCGCGCTCATGCTCGGTTTAATGCTGGGGGTCGGACTCGCCTTCGCCCGTGAATACCTCGACGACACCCTGAAGGATCATGACGATCTCGAACGGTCGTTGGCCGGTTCACCGACGCTCGGTCAGATACCGTCCGTTGCAACTTGGCGCGACAAGCGCAAACCGTTGGTGGTGTCGTTGACGGAGCCGACTTCGTCGGAGGCCGAGGCCTATCGAGCGCTCCGGACCTCGATCACCTTTGCCGGCCTCGAACGATCGGCGAAAACCATCTTGTTCACCAGCGGCAAGGCGAGCGAAGGCAAGA
>Ga0183260_10003435_pt1 | contig 12774 bp, 12 predicted proteins | sample AntDrymUQ4972206_2_FD_129768 | JGI IMG/M metagenome (GOLD analysis project Ga0183260, IMG submission 129768) | Polar desert sand microbial communities from Dry Valleys, Antarctica - metaG UQ497 (22.06) (version 2) (version 2) | ecosystem: Environmental > Terrestrial > Soil > Desert | place...
GCGACACGGCGACGCGGCAATGGTGCCCCCGAGCGGGCCGCCACTGACCGAGGTCGACCTGAAGATCGGCCTGCTGCGCGAGGTGGACCTCTTCGCCGGCGTGACGCCTGTCCAACTGAAGGAAATCAGCCAGTCACTGCCGATGCAGACGTGCGTCGTCGTGGACTGGTGACGTCTCCGGACGACGAAGACGAGCGCCTCCACATCGTGAAGCGTGGCCGCGTGCGGCTGTATCGGCTCACCCCGGATGGGAAACAGCTGACCCTCGAGATCCTCGACAAGGGACGGATCGTCGGCCGCATGTCGCGGCTGGGCCAAAATCTCAGCGACGTCTACGCCGAGGCGGTGGAGGAAGCGCTGATCTGCAGCTTCACGCCCGAGGAGCTGCGACGGCTCATCGATCGCTTTCCGGCGGTGCCTACCGCTGGTACATGCGGGGCACGCTCTCCGCACTGAAGGCGGCGGCCGAGCGCCGGGCTGTTCGCTCCCGCCGCCATCCCCGCGCGGCAGCGGGCTGATCGTCACACGAGTTGCCGCGAGTCAGGCGAGGATCTGGGGCAGGTTGACCGACAGGTCCCAGATGCCGACGCCGATGAGGACCGCCCCGAGCACGAGCTGAAGAGGTCGCTCGTACTGCACCAGCGCCCGTGCCAGCTGTGCGCCACGCGCCTGGCCGACCGTGCCGAGCAGGAAGAGGGGCAGCCCAAAGCCGATCCCGAAGACACCGAAGAAGAGGATGCGACCCAGCGCGTCACCGATCGTCAGGCTGAAGGCGAAGATGCCGACCAGGAACGGACCGCTGCACGGGATCGCGATCGGCGCAAAGAGGAGCCCATAGAGGAATGCGCTGGCTTCCGGCCCTCGCCCACCCAGGGCCGACGCCGACGGCTGGGGCAGCTTCGCGAACGGGTTGACCCCGGTCAGCAGGAGCACGCCGAGCCCGATGAGCAGCGCGTCGGCCACGGGCAGCACGATGCGGTTGAAGTCGCCCAGCGGCACGGCGACGGTCGCGATCAGCGCGCCGATGGCGAGCATCCCGGTCACCACACCCGCCCACACGATGAGGGCCGCGACGGCCGGGGGCAGCGCGGGTCTCGGCAGCGGTCCGCCGGCGGGGACGGTCGCAGCCTGCGCGCCGCCCGTCGTGATGTACGCGAGGAAGGCCGGGTACAGCGGCAGGATGCAGGGCGTGATCGTCGCGCCGATGCCGGCAAACAGCGCCCCGACGTAGACCTCCATGGCGTGCGGCGCTCAGCCGGCGCCGATCTCGGCGACCAGCTCCTCGGCGCTGCGCACGCGGCCGAACTCGAGCGCGCGGACCTGCCCATCGGCAACCACGAATGTGGGAGTCGAGGGCGGATTCGTCACGCCGAATCCGTAACGATCGGTCAGCAGCTTCACGAGCTCGGCATCGGCCTTGACGAAGCGCCAGTCGAAGCCCTGGCGCTCGGCGTACTCGGCCAGGTCGGCCGCGTCCTCGTTGGGATCGACGTCGATCCCAACCGAGTGGAACTCGGCCAGCTCGTGGGCCTGGACGACCTCGCGCTGCTGGCTGAGGCAGGTTGTGCACCAGATGGCCATCGTCTCGAGGACCACCGGCTGCGCGGCCGAAAGTTCGGCCAGGGTGAAGGTCTCGCCGTTCCGCACGTCGGTGAGCTCGTAGGCGAGGAGCGGCCCCGAATCGGGCACCGTGGCGTCGTCAGGTGGCGTGGCCGCGGAGGGTGAGCAGGCGGCGAGGATGAGCGCCAGCGCAATGCCGGCCGCGGCGAATCGAGGCATGAACCGAGTATCGCGCCCGGGCGAGCGGCGCGCTGTAAGCGCGATCACGCGTGCTCGTGCCCACTGGTTCTCTACGCTCGCTCGTCGTCGTGGTCGTCGCGCTCATGCTCGGTGGTTCGCATGGCCCTGTGAGTGCGCTTACAGGCGAAAGGGCAACGAGGTCCGACACTTGCCGCCATGAACATCGGCGCACCATCGGGTCGGCACGCGGCGTGCGCTCGGGTGGAACACCAGATATCGCATCGGGAGACAGGGATGGAACGCTTCGACATCGTGGTCATCGGCGGCGGCAGCGCCGGGGAGGCCGCCGTGCACCTGGCAACCGGACGCGGAGCGTCGGTCGCCGTCATCGACAAGGAGCTGTTCGGCGGATCCTGCCCGTTCTGGGCCTGCATGCCGTCCAAGGCACTCCTCCATGCCGCAAGGGTGCATCACGGTGGCGGCGACTACGACTGGTCGAAAGCGAGCGACTTCCGCGACTACATGATCAGCCGCGAGGGAACCGATTTCCCGGATGACAATGGCCACGTGAAGTCGCTCGAGGGAGCGGGTGCGACCGTCATCCGGGGCGAGGGCCGGTTCGATGGGCCCGGTCGCGTTATCGTCTCAGCAGAGGGCGCCGCCGACCGCGAGCTCGAGGCCCGTGCGGTGATCGTGGCGGTCGGAACGCAATCGAAGGTCATCGAGCTGCCGGGAATGGACGACATCGAGCCCTGGACGAATCGTCACGGCACGTCGGCGCGGGACCTCCCCCGCAGCCTCGTGATCCTGGGCGCAGGTCCCACGGGGGTCGAGCTCTCGCAGGTGTACGCGCGCTATGGCGTGCCGGTGACCATCGTGCACCCGGCCCAGCACATCAACGACAAGGACCATCCAAAGAGCAGCGACCTCGTCGCCGAGGCACTGAAGGACGAGGGCGTCACGCTCCGGCTCGGGGTGCGCGCCGAGCGGGTCGAGGCCGGGGCCGGTTCGGACGGAGCGCACGTCGTGAAGCTCTCCGATGGCTCGAGCGTCGAGGGTCACGAGATCATGCTGGCGGTCGGTCGCGAGGTGCCGCTCGACGTGCTCAACCTGGACTCCATCGGCGTCACACCAGAGAAGGGGAGGGTCAAGCCGGATGACAAGCTGCGGATCGCGGAGAACGTGTACGTCAGCGGCGACGCGGGTGGACCGGAGATGCACACCCACCTTGCCCACTACCAGGGCGAGCTCGCGGCACGGTTGGCGCTCGGCGATGACGTGACGCCGGACCACTCGGCCATCCCGCGGGCGATCTACACCGATCCCGAGGCGGCGTCGGTCGGTCTGAAGCTCGATGAGGCGAAGGAGCGTGGGATCGACGCGGCCGAGTTCAGCGTCGACCTGGGACCGACCGCGAAGGGCTACACGGTCGAAGCCACGGGCCACTGCACGATCGTGGTCGATCGGCAGGCGAAGGTGCTGGTCGGGGTGTTCCTGGCCGGACCCGGGGTCAGCGAGACGATCCACGAGGCCGTACTGGCGGTGAAGCTCGGCACGCCGCTGGCCGTGCTGGCGGACACGATCCACGCGTTCCCGACCGTGGCGCGCGTGCTCGGCACCGCGTTCATGAACGCCCATCGGGAGCTCGGGGCCGGTTGACCCCGGCTCGGCGAGGCTCGAGGCGCTTCCCCGAGGCGGCTACAGGTAGCGGTTGTGGCCGCACTCCTGGCACTTGTCGTCACGTTCTTCCTTCGGGGCCAATTGCAGTGCGGTTGCCGGCCCGCCTGCCGCGTCGATTTGTCGGCCGGCGCGCCAGGGGCTAGGCTCAATCTCCCATGCAGCAGCCCATCGCGATCCTGTACGAACACCCCGAGTGGTTCAAGCCGCTGTTCGCCGAGCTGGAGCGGCGCGGCGCGCCGTACGTCGCGCTCCACGCCATCGACCATGTGTACGATCCCGACGAGCGCCACAGCCCGTTCCGTCTGGTCGTCAACCGCATGAGCCCGTCGGCCTGGATGCGTGGCAACCGCGACGCCATCTTCCATAGCCTGCGCTACCTCGAGCACCTCGACGAGATCGACGCGTCGACCGTCAACGGCGCGACCGCCTTCCGCTATGAGCTATCCAAGGCCGCGCAGTACTCGCTCATGGCGCGGCTCGGGCTGCGCCACCCCGCCACCCGCGTGCTGAGCCGAGCGGATCAGGCGGTGACCGCGGCCGAGGCGCTGCGCTACCCCGTGCTGGTCAAGCCCAACATCGGCGGCAGCGGCGCCGGCATCCAGTCGTTCGCCAACCCCGACGAGCTGGCGACGGCGGTTGGCGCCGGACGGCTCGACTTCGGGATCGACCACGTCGGGCTGCTGCAGGAGCACCTCCCTGCCGAGGGCGAGGCGGTCGTGCGCATCGAGATCGTGGGCGGCCAGTTCCTGTATGCCATCCGCCTGTTGCTCAGCCCCGGCTCATTCAACCTGTGCCCGGCCGATTATTGTGACCTGCCCGGCCTGGCCGATGGTGTGTCGGGCCGTGGTCTGCCGATCGAAGCCTATGAACCGCCGCCGGCCATCGTCGACGAGGCGCGGCGGCTGGTGGCCGCGGCCGGCATGGATGTCGGCGGCGTCGAGTACCTGATCAACGAGCGCGACGGCCACCATTACTTCTACGACCTCAACGCCCTGTCGAACTTCGTGGCCGATGCGCCCAACGTCATCGGCTTCAATCCGTACGCCAACCTCGTCGACCTCATCCTCGACCGCGCGCAGCTGGGCACCAGCGCCGTTAGCGCGGCCTGACCCCGGACGCGTCGTCGGTGCTGATCGCTACGGTTCAGGGCCTGCGGCAAGTTTCACAGGGCCTTCGGGCGCAACAGCCGAAGAATAGGGGGCGCTGGCGACCGTAGGATTAGATGGAGAGTGCTCGAGCCCTTGGTCTCCAGACCGTTCACGCACTTTCGCTTCGGCGGTCCCGAGGAGTTCAGCTGTCTGCGTGAACTCAGCAGCAGCGGTGTTGGGGAACGGCGGTCGTACGCGGCCTCCACGTTGACTGGCGCTCCACGAAGGTTTGGCTGACCCGATCGTCCTGTGGCGGCTGGGCCTTCCGCTGCGCTTCGTGGCGCGCGCCGAGGACCACGAGTGACTTCGGCAGCTGGCTGGGCCGGCCGCCGTGCTGGTCACCGGTGGGTACACGGGCATCACCTATGGCGTCACGCCCACCCCGCACGCGAACGCGCGACCGGCGTCGAGCCGGCCGCGCGTCGATAAGCGGGGTGCTCATCCGCGCTCAGCGGGCAGCTCGCGGAGCCGGGTGATCTGGAATCGAAGCACGACCACGATGGCGGCCAGGCCCAGGCTGATGGCAAGGAGATAGGTCGCCACCCCGACGCGGCGCGCGCCCTCGAGCCAGATGGCCCACTGCTCGCCGATCGCGAGCGCGAGCTCGCCGGAAGCGAGCCCGATCCCCACGATGACATGCCCGATGACGGCCGCCACGAGGGCCATCATGGCCATCATCATCAGGCCAAGGAAGGCCTTGGCCGTGCTCGGCATGCGGAGGGTCTGGATCGCCGTGCCGGCGGCTTCCTGGAGCGCGCCTCCGCCGATGCGGATGACGCCGAGAATGCGCGCGATGGCAAACGAGATGGCGGCGAAAACGCTGGCGAACCCGACGAACATCGCCGCCGTACCGAAGTTGCCGATGGCGGCGACCAGCTGAGCGTCGGCGCCGGCATCGATGATTCTGGCGCGCACGACGCCGAGGGCCAAGCCGATCGGGAAGGCCATCAAGGCCATCGTCAGCATGGGCAGCCACAGCAACCGCCCGATGCGCTGCGGGACATTCGGTGCGGGAGCCGATCCGCTGGCGGACACGGCGTAATCGGTGCGGAGCGTTGGTGCGCGAGTCATGACTTTACCTCGTTGGAGTGTGGCGCCCGGTCGATGAGGCCGGTGACGCGGTGGAACTGGAAGCCCAGCACGCGGGCGATGGTCGCCAGCGCGAGGACGATGCCCGACAGCAGAAGGCCGAGCCCGAACTCACGGAGCGGACCGAGCCAGGCGCTGAGGGTGGCAAACGACGGGTCGGCGGCGAGGGTCGACGCGTACGCGTAGAGCCCGAACTGGGCCATCTCGACCATCATGCCGAGCGCCATCAGCCCGATGAACAGCTTCGCCGTGAGGGGCATTCGCAGCGTGTGGACGGCCCGGCCAAGACGTGCCTGGACCTCGGCTCCACCAGCTCGCAGGCTCGCGAGGATCGTTCCGAGCAGGAAGGAGATTCCGCCCAGCAGGAGGCCCTCGCCCAGGAACTGGAGTCCCTGGACCCATGCCCCCAGGGCTCGACCGGCAACGGCGTCGCTCGCCATGCTGCCCGACTGGAGGACCGACAGAATCAGCCCTGCATAGACCGCCATGACACCCATGGCGATCATCGGTGCCCACAGCAGGCGGGATACGCGGTGAATCAGCAGCTCCGGCGGTGCCTCTGACGATACCGTCGCCGCGCCGAAGGGGGTGCGAATCACCCCGCTCGAGACCGATGCGTCCTCGCGGGAAGGCGCAACGAGACGAGGCATGGCCTCGCCCATCGCCTCGACCCTGGCGCGCACGCGGCCGACGATGCCCCACAGCACGACGGCGACGCCGAGCTTGGCGGTGGCGAAGGCAGCGGTGGCCACGCCAAAGCCCCAGGCCAGCATGGCCGGCACGGCGGCGTCGTTGCCCGCGGCCACCTCGGACCCGGCGATCAGGCTGTTGACCATGCTGACCACGGCGAGCATGACGCCGCCGGCGGCCAACCCGACCCCGAGTCGTGCAAGGCCGGCGCCGCCCTGCGGGAAGCTGCTGGCGCGAGAGAGGGTCGTGAGGTTGGTACTCATGATGAGACCTCCATGTCTTGGTCGGCCCCCGGTGCCGTGGATGTCGACACCGGCGGGCCGCAGCTGGAGGATCGGAGTGCCCCGGTGCCTCGTCGGTGCGCTGGCGCACATCTCCGGGATCGACCGCTGGCCGCCATCCCACCTGTGACCTGGCTTGCAGCGAGCCCGGCGTATGGTCCGTGCATGGACGTCATCACGGGGCCTGGCGCGCCTGGCTGCTGGCTCATCCGCGGAAGCCGGCTGCTGCACGACCTCGAGACGCGCACGACCGAGCTGCTCGCGCGTCACGCGTCGGTCGGAAGGTATCGCCGTGGCGAGTATCTCCAGGAGGCCGGCGAGGCGATGGCGAGCGTCTGGTTCATCAACTCCGGGCGCGTCAAGCTGTCCCGCATCTCCCGTGACGGCAAGCAGCAGGCGGTCGGCATCCTGGGGCCGGGTGACGCCCTGGGCTTGATCGGGGTCGTCGACGCTGCGCCCCAGGAGCTCCAGGCGGAGGCGCTCACCGAGGTTGATGCTTGCATGATCCCGGCGCCTGCCTTTCTGGCCATGCTCCAGGCCGATGCGAGCCTGGCGCTCCGCTTCGCCGAGGCGATGGGAGAGAAGCTCAACGAAGCCCGCGAGATGATCGCCGATCTTGTCTTTCGCGACGTTCGAAGCCGCGTTGCCCACGCGTTGCTTGTCCTGCTGGCGCAGGATCGACGGAGTCGCGGTGAAACGGGCGACGCGCAGGGGAGGATCGGGTTCGAGCTGGGCTTGACGCACCGCGACATCGGTGAGTTGGTGGGCACCAGGCGCGAATCGGTCACGGCCGCCCTCGCGGACCTCCAGCGTGCGGGATTCATCGAAGTGAACGGTCGCGGCCTGTGGCTGGAGACCGATGCGCTTCGGGAGCTGACGGCGCGTTGAGCCGGCCGGCGGGCATCGTGACTCCGCTGACAGTCCTGGCCCAACGCCCTCGGTATCCTCGTCGGATGCACCCACTTCCGGGAGCGACAGCGGCCGACGCCGTCCTCCCCTCATGAGGCCGTCCGTCGCGGACTATGCCCTCCTGTCCGATTCGCAGTCGGCCGCGATGGTCGATCGCCGCGGATCGATCGACTGGTGGAGCGTGCCACGCTTCGACTCGCCATCGGTCTTCTCGCGGCTGCTCGACCCGCGCGCAGGCCACTTCTCCATCCGGCCGGCTGTGCCGTTCACCGCCACGCGGCGCTACCTGCCGAACACGCTCGTCCTCGAGACCACCTTCGAGACCGATGGCGGTCGCGTCCGCCTGATCGATGCGTTGGCGCTGGAGCCGGGCGCGCGCAGCCACGACATCGGCATGGAGTCACCGCACGCCCTGGTTCGGATAATCGAGGGCGTGGAAGGCCACGTGCCGATGCGCCTGGAGCTTATCCCACGCTTCGAGTATGGCCTGACGGTGCCGCATTTCCGGAGTTCTGACGGAGGCGTCATCGCGCTGGCAGGAGCGGATGAGGTTCACCTCCGGAGCGGCGTGCGGATCGATGTCGGCGAGGGGCAAGCGGAGGCCGAGTTCTCGGTAGGCAGCGGGACGCGCCACGGGTTCGTCCTGCAGCACCGAGCGGCCTTCGGGCGCGACCGCGAGGATCTGCCATCGGCCCAACGGCTGCTCGATGAGACGATTGCCGGTTGGACCTCGTGGGCCATCGACCACGACTCCTACCACGGGCCGGATCGTGACCTGGTGCGCCAGAGCGCCCTCGTCCTCCAGGGCCTGACGTATCAGCCCAGCGGCGGCGTCATCGCGGCCGCCACGACCTCGTTGCCGGAGATCATCGGCGGCTCCGCGAACTGGGATTACCGCTTCGTCTGGCTGCGCGATCTGTCGCTGACGATGCGTGCCCTGTGGGTGGCCGCGTGTCCTTCGGAGGTCGGCCGTCACCTGGAGCTCATCTGGCGCGCGCTCGGCGACGAGCGGGAGGCGCCGGTGCAGATCATGGTCGGCATCAACGGCGAGCGCGATCTCAGCGAGCACGAGCTCGAGCACCTCGCGGGCTTCCTCGACAGCCGGCCGGTGCGTGTCGGGAACGAGGCCTGGCGGCAACGGCAATTCGACGTGCTGGGAGAGGTGATCGACGCCGCTCACCTCATGCGCAACGAACTGGGAGACCTCAGCTCGGAGATTCGGTCGCTGATCCGTGGTTTCGCCGATCGCGCCGCCCGCGACTGGCGTGAGCCCGATGCCGGCATGTGGGAGGCCCGCGATCGCGAGCGGCACTACACCTCGTCCAAGGTGATGCGCTGGGTGGCGCTCGACCGCGCCATCGATCTCGCAGACCGGCTCGGCGACGGCCCCGACCTCGACACCTGGCGTCGCGCCCGCGAGGAGCTGCGCGATGACATCCTGCGCAACGCCTGGCACCCCGAGGCGAACGCATTCACCGGCGCATACGGCTCGGACCAGCTCGACGCGTCGGTGCTCTTCCTGCCGATGGTCGGCTTCATCGACGCGGGGGAGCCGCGGATGCGAGCCACGATCGAGGCCGTAAGGCGCGAACTGACCGAGGGGCCGCATGTCCATCGTTGGGCCGACGATCCGAATGGCTTCATCATCTGCGGGTTCTGGCTCGCGCAGTGTCTCTACCTGCTCGGTGACCGTGACGGCGCCGAGCGCCAGTTCAGAGCGCTGGTCGACCTCCGTAACGACGTCGGGTTGCTGGCGGAGATGGCTGATCCGGCGACCGGCGAGCTCATCGGCAACATCCCGCAGGCCTTCAGCCACGTCGGCCTGGTCAACACCGCGTGGCGGCTGACGCAGGAGATCGGCTGATGGAGCGGTTCGACCTCATCGTCATCGGGACGGGTCGGGCCTCGATGTCTCCGCGGCTGCGGCCGAGGAGGGGTGGCGGGTCGCGATTGTCGAGGAGGGCCCGTTTGGCGGCACCTGTCTCGCCGAGGCCGACCGAATCGTCGGTCCACACGTACGTCACCGGCAGACGGGAAAGGGCGGCCAGCCGGACGCTGCCGCGCATGTAGTCGCTGAACGTCAGGAAGGTGGCCGCGTACGGCAAGAGGCCGCCGTGGTAGAAGCCGATGACCGTTCGAACGGCGATGATCGATGGTCGCTCGTCTTGTCGCCCCTGGCCGATCGCCTGCTCGATTGCGGCGACATCGGTCCCGTCCTCCACTCGATCGGTATGCCAGCCATAGGCGCGGAAGCGAGCCAAGACGTCCTCGGAGAACGCCATCGTCGTCGGGCCGTCTAGCTGGACCCGGTTGTCGTCGTAGAGCATCACGAGCTTCCCGAGCCGGAGATGCCCCGCGAGGCTGGCGACCTCGGCGGCGATCCTCTCCTGGAAATCGCCATCCGAGCAGATGGCATACGTCCAGTGGTCGACGATGTCGTGTCCTGGGCGGTTGAACTCGGTGGCTAGCCTGCGCTCGGCGATCGCCCTCGGCGTGCGAGAGCCCCAATGCCGAAATCGCTTCAGCTCGTCGAGCGGCAGGTCATACCCGGTGAGATGGAGGAGGGTGTACAGGAGCATCAGCCACAGGGGCGTCCTGCCAACGGTCGACAGTCGCATCGCCTGGACCGGCGGGTCGTTGGTCTCCGCGGCCACGTGGTTCCTCACGCCGGAGGCGGCGCTTCGGGATCGGCTGACGAGCCGGCAGGGGCAGCGCTTGCGAGCGCCGCTCCGACGATGCCAGCGTCGTTGAAGAGCTTCGCCGGGATCACCTTCGCCCGCACCCGGAGACGGGGGAGGAACCTCGCATGGTCCTGGCTGATGCCGCCGCCGATGATGATCAGGTCCGGTGAGATCAGGCTCTCGAGCCTGTCGAGATAGGCGTTCAACCGACCGGTCCACGCCTTCCAGCTGAGGTCGCGCGACGTGCGAACGCTCGCCGCCGCGAGCTTCTCGCCATCGGTGCCGGCAACGATGATGTGACCGAGCTCCGTGTTGGGGACCAGGCCGCCATCAAGGAAGAGGGCGCTGCCGATTCCGGTGCCGAGGGTCACCATCACGACCACGCCACCACGGTTTCTTCCCGCGCCAAAGCGCATCTCGGCGATGCCGGCCGCATCGGCGTCGTTGAGGACCACCGCGGATCTGCGGAGGCGATCACCGAAGAGGGTGCCGGCGTCGACGCCGATCCAGGACGGATCCATGTTCGCCGCCGTCTCGATCGTCCCGGCGCGAACGACGCCCGGGAAGGTGACGCCGATCGGGCCGGCCACGGGGAGCCGGGCGCAGATGGCAGCCACGATCTCCGCGACCAGTTGCGGCTCGGATGGCGTCGGCGTGGACTCTCGGACGCGTTCGCCGACGAGCTCTCCGGTCAGGAGATCCACGACTCCGCCCTTGATCCCGCTTCCACCGATGTCGATGCCGGCCGCGACAGCCGCCAGATCGCGTGGATCGGTCACGGATTGATCTCCTCGGTGCCATGTGTGCGGCCCTCCCGCGGGACGACGCATGAGCAACGTAGTGCCCACCGACTGCCGATCCCGTGGTCTGCCTTACAGCGCCCGTGGTATGCGGGTCGGACCATGCGAGCAAACCATCAGCGAGACCCATCCATGCGTTCCGACATCACTCCCGGGGCTCGATTCCCCGACTACGAGCTAACCGACCATACCCGGCAGCGGCGCACGCTGAGCGAGCTGCAGGGCGATGATCCGATGATCCTCGTCCTGTCGCGAGGCCACTTCTGCCCCAAGGACCATCAGCAGCACCTCGAGCTCGCCACGTTGTACTCCAAGATCGCCGTCAGCTACACGAAGATCGTCACCATCACCACCGACAATCTGCTTGAGCTCAACGAATTCCGAGCATCGGTCGGCGCACAGTGGACGTTCCTCTCCGATCCGCGGCGGATCGTGCAGAAGGATCTCGACATCGCCGAGTACACCGACCCGACCCACGACCCGATGATCCCGCACACCCTCGTCCTGAAGCCGGGGCTCATCGTGCACAGCGTGTACAACGGCTACTGGTACTGGGGCCGCCCGTCGCTCGACGATCTGCGCCGTGACCTGCGCGGCGTGATGAAGAGGGCGCGTCCCGACTGGGATATCACCGACCCTGAGCTGCGCGCCGCGTGGGAGGCAGGTGACCGATCCGCCTTCTATCCCTACAGCGCTCCATCGGCGCTGCGCGAGAAGGGCGCGTGACTCCATTGCCCGGGCGCGTGGGGGCGCGTCGGGCGATCCGAGGCGAGCGCGGATGCCGGGCTGTTGGAGGCCGCCAGGGCCGTGCTCGATGCGAACTGGACCGGCGGATCGACCGTCCCATCCCGCGACCTCTATCCGCACCAGTGGAGCTGGGACTCGGCATTCATCGCCATTGGCCGATCGTGGTATGACCAGGAACGCGCCCAGGCCGAGCTGGAGTCGCTGTTCGCCGGGCAATGGGCGGATGGGCGCGTGCCGCACATCGTCTTCAACCCTGCGGTGCCGCCGGACGCCTACTTTCCCGGCCCGACGTTCTGGCGAAGCAGCCACGCACCCGGCAGCCCGGCCGGCATCGAGACGTCCGGCCTCATCCAGCCGCCGCTGCACGCGTGGGCCGCCCTCGAGATCCACGAGCACGCCGCCGACCCGAGCGAGTCTCGCGCCTTCCTGGAGCGCATGTATCCCAAGCTGGCGGCGTGGCATCACTACCTGCTCGGCCACCGGGACCCCGAGCGCATCGGGTTGGCCGCCATCCTCCATCCGTGGGAGTCGGGCCTGGACAATTCGCCTGCCTGGGAAGGCGCGCTCCGTCACATCGACATCCCGCCCGGCCTGCTCCCGCCGTACGAGCGGCGCGACCTCGTCGGCGCCGATCCGGCCGATCGACCGACCGACGCCGCCTACGACCGGTTCGTGTACCTGGCGCATGCCTACCGAAGCGCCGGCTATGACGACGAGCGGATCTGCCGCCTGAGTCCCTTCGTGGTGGCCGGGCCGCTGGTCAATGCGCTGCTCATTCGCTCGAGCCAGGCGCTCGCCCGCATCGCCGAGCTGCTGGGCGAGGATCCCGAGCCACACCGCCACGATGCCGCCGCCGTCCGCACGGCCATGCACGACCAGCTGTGGGATCCGCACCACCAGCGCTACTACAGCCACAACCTGCGACGCGGGGAGCTCATCCGGGAGTCATCGATCCTCAGCTTCATGCCGCTGCTCGACCCGGAGCTGCCGGCCGAGGGGCTGGCTGCCA
>Ga0183260_10003436_pt1 | contig 12773 bp, 13 predicted proteins | sample AntDrymUQ4972206_2_FD_129768 | JGI IMG/M metagenome (GOLD analysis project Ga0183260, IMG submission 129768) | Polar desert sand microbial communities from Dry Valleys, Antarctica - metaG UQ497 (22.06) (version 2) (version 2) | ecosystem: Environmental > Terrestrial > Soil > Desert | place...
CGGATCGTCCAGGTCCGGCCGCGGTAGCCGGTGGGGTAAAGGCCGCGGGTGTACGGGTACTCCCCCGGCCACCCGATCCGGTCGAAGCCTGGGTACGTGGACTCGTCGACCGGACCGTACACCGGGTCGAGCGCCATCCCCGAGAGCGAGGTGAAATCGGCCTCCCGCACCGTCGAGGCGGCGTAGCGGTGGCGCCAGCGTTCGTGGCCGCTCGTGTCGGACTTGGTGTCGGACTTTGGGTCAGACATGGCGCTCCCCGTGCGTCGGTGGACTTGGGCAACGGTACCCGTGCGACGGCGGGTGCCGCTGTGACGCAGCGGCCACTAGGGTGATGCATTCGCCGGGCCAGGCCGGCGGAGAATCGGCGAGGTGTTCCCGATGGAGACGCGGGCACTGTGCATCGCGTTCTTCTACGCCGTCGGCACCGCCGCGGGTGGCATCACCGGACCGTTGTACTTCGGCGACCTGATCGACGCGGCCAAGGACATTGGTGACATCGCTCCCGGCTACTACATCGGCGGCACGTTGATGATCATTGGCGGGATCATCGCCATCTTCCTCGGCGTCCACGCCGAGCAGGAGTCGCTGGAGAACATCGCCAAGCCGCTGACCGCCGAGGATATCCTCGATGAGCCTGGACCGAGCGACCACTCGCGCCAGCCCGCACCGGCCTGAGCACTGAGGAGCAGACATGACGATGCCACCGCCGCCTTCGACCAGCGAGCCGACAGCTGCGCGCCGCCGCCGCCGAGAGGTCGAGCAGCTCGACCGCGCGCTGCGAGACCAGGGTCCGACCGATGCAGAGACGTTGAAGCGCCTGGTCGGCGGCGCGTACTGGGATCAGGGCCGTTTCGACCGGGCGCTCGCCTGGGGAGTGCAGAAGCACCTGTTGACCCGGGACAACGAGGGCCGCTACCGGACGGCTCCGTCGGGTTCTTAGGACCGAATCTCATCGACTGACCCGACTGGGCTGACTCGTGCGCGCCCTCCACCAGCTCCATCATCGCAGCGACTTGGCGCCGGTCTGGAGCGACTCGACCAGCGAATCCGCCGCGGTGAAGGGGTCAAAGCGACGTTCAACGACGCTGTTCGCGAGGTCGTCAAGGCGCTGGTCGCCGTGGACATCGGCAAACCTTGACCGCATCGCAGTGACCGCGATGGTCTCGATCTCGTCGCGTGCCCGTCGGGTGCGACGCCTTGTCAGCTCGCCGTTCCCGCGCATCCAGGTCAGGTGCTCTTGGAGTTTCGACACGACATCGGGAACGCCCTCGGCCCTTGCGGCCACGGTCTTGATGATGGGCGGACGCCACGCGCCGCCGGGCCGGTCCGCCAGCGCCAGCATGGACCGCAGATCGCGACGGACCTGGTCGGCGCCGTCTCTGTCGGCCTTGTTGATGAGGTAGATGTCGCCGATCTCCAGGATGCCCGCCTTCGCCGCCTGAATGCCGTCGCCCATGCCCGGCGCCAACATCACCAACGTCGTGTCTGCCAGCCCCGCAACCTCCACCTCCGACTGCCCGACCCCCACGGTTTCGACAAGGATGACGTCACAGCCGGCGGCGTCGAGGACCCGCAACGCCTGCGGTGTCGCCCAGGCCAGGCCACCGAGATGACCGCGGCTGGCCATCGAGCGGATGAAGACCTCTGAGTCGGTGGCGTGCTCCTGCATCCGCACCCGGTCACCGAGCAAAGCGCCACCGGAGAACGGCGACGAAGGGTCGACGGCCAGCACGCCCACCCGCTGCCCGGCGGAGCGCAGTGCCGAAACGATCGCCGACGTGGCAGTCGACTTGCCCACGCCCGGTGCACCGGTGACACCGACCACGTGCGCGTGACCGGTGTACGGCACCAGCCGTGCGCTGACCTCGCGCAGCGACGGGGACGCGTCCTCGACGAGTGAGATGAGCCGCGCAACCGCCCGCGGGTCGCCGCTGCGGGCTTCCTGCACCAGCTCAGGGACCGAGGGCCGGCGGCGCCCGGCCGCACGGCCAGCCTGCGGTCCGCTGCCTACAATGACGTCACCGTTGCGGCACGCGCACGATCAGCGCGTCGCCCTGGCCGCCGCCGCCGCACAACGCTGCCGCGCCGATGCCACCGCCTCGCCGAGCCAGCTCCAGCGCCAGGTGGAGAACCACTCGGGTGCCGCTCATGCCGATCGGGTGGCCGAGGGACACCGCACCTCCGTTGACGTTGACCTTGTCGGCGTCCAGACCCAGCTCTCGGCTGCTGGCGATCCCGACGGCCGCGAAGGCCTCGTTGATCTCGACCAGGTCGAGGTCGACGGGCGCGATGCCCTCCTTCGCACAGGCCGCAGCGATCGCCCGCGCCGGCTGGAGCTGCAGCGAGGAGTCCGGTCCGGCGACCATGCCGACCGGCCCGATCTCGGCCAACCATTCCAGGCCGAGCTCGGTCGCCTTGTCCTTGCTCATCACCACGACGGCGCAGGCGCCGTCGGAGATCTGGGAGGCCGATCCGGCGGTGATCGTGCCGTTCGGGTCGAACGCTGGGCGGAGCCTCGCCAGCGACTCTGCCGAGGTGTCCCCGCGTACTCCCTCGTCCTCGCGAACCCAGGTGGAATCACCGCGGCGGCTCGGAACTTCCACCGCCACGACCTCGTCATCGAAGATGCCGTTCTTCCACCCCTCCGCCGCCCGCTGGTGGGACCTCGCACTGAAAGCGTCTTGCTCCTCGCGGGTCAGGCCGTACGCGGCGGCGTTGCAGGCCTCGGTGAGCGCACCCATCGCCCGCGCGCTGAAGGGGTCCCAGAGCCCGTCGTGCGCCATCGAGTCCACCAGAGTGACGTCGCCGAACTTGTAGCCTTCGCGGGACTTCGGCACCAGGTGAGGCGCGTTGGTCATCGACTCCATGCCGCCGGCGACGATGACGTCGTGATCACCGGAGCGGATCATCAAGTCAGCGAGCATGATCGCGTTGATGCCGGACAAACACACCTTGTTGACGGTCAGCGCCGGCACCGTCATCGGGATACCGGCCTGAGCCGCCGCCTGTCGAGCTGGGATCTGACCGGCACCGGCCTGCAGGACCTGGCCCATGATGACGTACTCGACCCGCTCGGCGTCGACGCCCGCCTTGTCCAGCGCCGCAGCGATCGCCAGCCCGCCGAGCTCCACCCCGGAGAAGCCCTTGAGACCGCCCAGCAGGCGCCCGATCGGCGTCCGGGCACCGGCCACGATCACACTCTCAGGCACACTCTCAGTCATTGCGCCACCCTACCCACCGCCCCGCGACCCGTGAGTCTGACATTTCTACGACGACACCCGCCGAAGACCGCGTGAACGTCACTCCCAACGATGCGTCACGATGACCGTCATGCGACCGACGGACCCGGGTCCGCCCGACCCCTTGTTCACCGCCATCGACCATGTCGGGGTCGCCGTGTACGACCTGGACGAGGCGTTGGCGTTCTACGCCTCGGCCTTCGGCCTGCACGCGGTGCACGAGGAGGTCAACGAAGAGCTCGGCGTACGCGAGGCCATGCTGGCAGTCGGCGATGCCGATGCCCAGCTCCAACTGTTGGCGCCCTTGGGTGACGACTCGCCACTCGCAAAGTTCCTCTCCCGGCGCGGCCAGGGCATCCAGCAGGTGGCCTATCGCGTCCGCGACATCGAGGCGGTGTCACACGTGTTGCGCGAGCGCGGCATGCGGCTGATCTACGACGCCCCGATGCGTGGGACGGCGAGCAGCCGGGTCAACTTCATCCACCCCAAGGATGTCGGCGGTGTCCTCGTGGAGCTGGTCCAGCCAGCCTCCGAACCTCGGGATCCGACGTGAAGCAGGTTCGCGACGCCATCCTCGCTGGTGACACCCCGGCCGCAGAGTTCGCCTCCCTCCAGGTCCCCGAGAGTTATCGCGGCGTCGCCGTCCATAAGGACGAGGTCACGATGTTCGAGGGGCTGGCCGCGGGCGACAAGGATCCCCGTCGCAGCCTCCACCTCGACGAGGTGCCGGCACCACGGGTCGGGCCGGGCGAGGCGCTGGTCGCGGTGATGGCGAGCGCGATCAACTACAACACCGTCTGGACTTCCATCTTCGAACCGCTGCCGACCTTCGGCTTCCTCGAGCGGTACGCCAGGACGTCACCGCTTGCCGCGCAGCACGACCAGCCGTACCACGTCGTCGGCTCGGACCTGTCCGGGGTCGTGCTTCGTACCGGCCCGGGCGTGCACGCCTGGACAGCTGGTGACGAGGTGGTTGCGCACTGCCTGTCGGTCGAGCTGGAGCACCCCGACGGTCACAACGACACCATGCTCGACCCTGAGCAGCGGATCTGGGGGTTCGAGACGAACTTCGGTGGGCTGGCTGAGCTGGCACTGGTCAAGGCGAATCAGCTGATGCCCAAGCCGCGACATCTGACCTGGGAGGAGGCGGCCGCTCCCGGGCTGGTCAACTCCACCGCGTATCGACAGCTCGTCTCACGCAACGGCGCCGGGATGAAGCAGGGCGACGTGGTGCTCATCTGGGGTGCCTCCGGCGGCCTCGGCTCCTACGCGACTCAGCTCACGCTCAACGGGGGTGGCACACCGGTGTGCGTCGTCTCCTCACCTCAAAAGGCTGACTTGTGCGCGCGGATGGGGGCGGAGCTGATCATCGATCGCTCCGCCGAGGGCTACCAGTTCTGGCGGGACGACCAGGTCCAAGACCCTCGGGAGTGGCGGCGTCTCGGGGCCAAGATACGGGAGCTGACCAGCGGTGACGACCCGGACATCGTCCTCGAGCACCCGGGCCGGGAGACCTTCGGCGCGAGCGTCTTCGTAGCACGCCGTGGCGGCACAATCGTCACCTGCGCGTCAACCTCGGGCTTCCTGCACCAGTACGACAATCGGTACCTGTGGATGCACCTCAAGCGGATCGTCGGATCGCACTTCGCGAACTACCGCGAGGCGTGGGAGGCAAACCGGCTCATCGCCCGCGGATTCATCCACCCCACCTTGTCGAAGACGTATCCGTTGGAACAGACGGGACGCGCCGTGTTCGAGGTCCACGGTAACCGTCATCAGGGGAAGGTCGGGGTACTCTGTCTCGCACCGGAGGAGGGCCTCGGCGTCCGGGACCACGAGTTGCGCGACAAGCACATCGACGCGATCACGCGCTTTCGCGGCGGATGAGGCTGTACGACACCTGACCGCCCACGACCCATGAGGAAGTCGCATGGCCGATCAGCAGGGACTCTCGATCTTTGACAACGAGAAGCCGGTTGACGCGCCGGACGAGGCGCCGTCGTTCGACGTGGTGCGGCGGGGCGGTTATGACCGAGCCGCCGTCGACGGCTTCGTCGGCGACATGGACGCTGCGTTGCGAGCGGCCCGCGACGAGACCGCCGCGGCACAGGCACAGGTCCAGACCCTGCAGCGCGAGCTCGCCTCCCTGCGGCAGCAGGTCAGCGAGGCCGAGAACCCCAGCTACTCCGGTCTCGGCGGACGGGCGGCCGAGTTGCTGGCCGTGGCCGAGCAGCAGGCCGAGGAGGTTGTGACCCGGGCGCGTAGCCAGGCCGACGACATGCGGCGCCAGGCGCAGACTGATGCCCAGGCCGCCGTCTCTGCGGCAGCCAAGGAGGCCGACGACGCCCGTGTCGTCCAGTTGCAGCAGATCAACAGCGAGCGGCAACGGGTGCTCGCCACCGCAGAGCAGGAGCAGGCGCTAGCCGTCGCCGAGGCCCGCGATACGGTCGCCGCCGCCCAGCGCGAGGCGGATCAGCTCCGGTTGGCGTCGAAGCAGGAGGCCGACACCCTGCGAACGGCCGCCAAGCGGGAGGCGGAGCAGATCCGCGCCACCGCAGCCCGGGAGCGGAGCGAGGCGCAGCGCAATCTGGCCGTCGAGCGGGAACGGCTCGCCAAGGAGGCATCCGAGCACCATTCCGTGGCGACCTCCGAGACGCAGCGCCTGGTGACCGAGGCCGAGCAACGTGCCGCCGCCGCCGAAGACCGGACCGCCAACGCGATGGCTGAGGCTCACAAGCACCGTACCGAGTCGCACGCAGAAGCCGAGCGGGTGCTGACCCGCTCCCGGCGAGAGGCCGAGCAGGTCGTCGGTTCCGCGACGAAGCAGGCAAGCTCCATGCTCGCCCGGGCTCGTGCCGACGCCGAGCGGCAGACCCAGGACGCCCGGGCGGAGCTCGACCTGGTGCAGCGTCGCCGCGATGCCATCGTGGCCCAGCTTGCGCAGCTGCGTGACGTGGCCTCCTCGTTCAGCGGCCGGGACAAGGCAGCACCAGCGAGCTCCGAGACGACGCCACGGGTGGCGCCGCAGAACCCAGCAGCGGCGCCTACGCAGCGCCCCCCCAGCGCCCCGCCGCCGACGACCGACGTGCCCGCACGGTCGGAGAAGGCACCTGACGGAGCCCGTACCGGGTGACCGAACGCCCGAGGCCGCGCCACCCCCGTCGAAGACAACAACAGCGTTCGGGGTTGGTGGCCTCGACAGACTCGCCGTTCCGATTCGGCTTCGTCGCCGCACTCGGTGCGCTCTTGGCGTACTGGTTGCTCACCCTGGTCCGCCAGGCCAGCGGAGTGCTACTGCTGATCGTCGTGGCCCTGTTCCTCGCGGTTGGCCTGAGCCCGCTAGTCGACCTGCTGGTGCGGCGCGGGTTACGCCGCACGCTGGCCGTGACGGTGGTGGCGCTGGGGTTGTTGGCCGTGGTCGGGCTGTTCGTCGTCGCCATCGTCCCGGTTGTGCGAGATCAGATCTCGACGATGCTCGACAATGCTCCGGGCTGGATCGACCAGCTGCGGACGAACTCGGTACTGCTCGATCTCGACGAGCGGTTCGCGATCTTCGAGAAGCTGGAGGAGAAGCTCGGCGACTCCAACCTGGCGAGCACCGTCTTCGGCGGCGCGCTCGGGATCGGACGCCTCCTGTTGGGCGCGGTCTTCAACACCGTGGTCATCTTTGCGCTGACGCTCTACTTCCTGGCCGGACTCTCGTCCATCGAGCAGGCGTTCTACCGCCTCGCACCGGCGTCCCGGCGCGCTCGTACCCAGGAACTCACCGAGGCGGTCCTCGCGCAGATCGGATCGTACGTCGCCGGTGCCTTCGGGGTAGCGCTGACGGCGGGGATCAGCACCACCGTCTTCTTGGCGATCGTCGGACTGGGCGAGTACGCGGTCGCACTCGGTGTTGTCGTGGCGCTCCTGGACTTCATCCCGATGATCGGCGCCACGATCGGGGCGGTCATCGTCTGCCTCGTCGCGTTCGCCACCTCGGCAGGCATCGGAATCGCCTGCGTAATCTTCTTCGTCATATACCAGCAGATCGAGAACTACGTCATTTACCCCAAGATCATGGCTCGCTCGATGTCGATACCCGGGGTCGTCACGGTGATCGCCGCGCTGATAGGTGGCGCCTTGCTCGGTGTGGTCGGCGCGCTGCTCGCGATCCCAACCGCCGCATCCATCCTCTTCATCGTGCGAGAGGTCGTCCTTCCGAGGCAGGAGCGGGCCTAGTTCCCGCCTCGATTAGCGTCGCAGGCAGACCTCGGTGTCGATGATCCGGACGCTGTCCCCCGCCAGGCGGATGGCTCGCACCGAGGAGTTGTCGGTCTCGTCGCTCTCCCGCAGCTCGTCTCGAGGGTCGACGCGAATCTTGAGGCAGTAACGCCCATCGCCCACAGGGCGGGGCAACCGCAGCGCCTGACCGGCCAGGAACGACTGGTAGATGTCGACCCACCCTGACGAGATGCCTTGCGGGGTGTCACGGCCGCAATTGCCATAGAACGACGGCTGGTGGTACGTCCCGAGCCGCTCGGGAACGCGCTCGCTGTCGCGCAGACAGAAACTCATCTTGCGCCCCACAACGACAACGGTGGCACCGGTGGGGCGGCGAAGGCTGTACTTCGCCGCGGCCTCGAAGTGCCAGTGGTCGTGCTGTGGGTGAAACAGCATGCACCCCGCCGAGCGTCTCGTCACCTCGGTATCGACGGTGCGCTTGAAGAACTTGGAGTCATCCACGTCGTGATAGACCACCTGCGAGGCGTGGCGTTGCCCTTCGGGGCAGCGGCGGCCGGCCTTGGACCGCACCTCCATCGGGCCCCGGCCGAGATTGGTTAACCCGGACTCGAGCCGCAGCCAGCGCCGGCCGCCGGCACGCTCGATGTGAACGTCGGTGGCAACCAAGGGGCTCATGTTGGGCAGCAGCGCCGGGTACTTGGGCTCTCTTGATGCGGCGTGATCGGCTGTGGGCCCCCGTCCCTCGGCCGGCGCGATGGCCGGCAGGACCACGACGACGGCGGTCACGATCAAGACTGCCGCCGCGGCCCACATCGCCCGACTCCCTCGCCGCCAAAGCCGTCGCGGTGTCGAAGCACCACCTGGCATGCCGCATTCTCCCTCACCGTCACGAATTCAGCACACATCGTAACCGGAGGGTGCTCGTTCAGGCCCTGTTTAACGATCGGCATAGGCCGACGTGTCGGCCGTCTCCATCGGGCCTCTCCAGCTGCGGGGCAGCGGGACGTGCACCTCGGGGGTGATACGGGCTACCAGCTCGTCGAGCACCCGCTCGGTGGCACCGACCCACAGATGCTTCGCCCCCGCCATCGCGACAACCTCGGCATGCGGAATCGCGGCGAATCGGATGCGTGCCGGCCCGGGCGGCAGATAGTCGTCGTGTTCCGGTACGAGTGCGATCACCGGCTTGCCGGAAGTCGCCCACCGACCCAGCTGCTCGTCGCTGCAGAAGCGCAACGGCGGTGACAACAAGATGACGCCCTCGATGGTCTCGTCGAGGCCGTGCATCAGGGCAAGGTCGGTGCCGAACGACCATCCGACCAGCCAGATCCGTGGCAGGTCGTGAAACTCCGCGTACTCGAGGGCCGCAGCAACGTCGAACCGCTCGCCGACCGCGCTGTCGAACTCTCCTTCGCTGGTGCCTTGCAGGCTGCTGGTGCCGCGGGTGTTGAACCGCAGCACCGCGATTCCGGCGAGGGCCGGTAATCGGAAAGCAGCCTTCCGGAACAGGTGGCTGTCCATCATCCCGCCCTGCGTGGGCAGCGGATGAAGGCACACCATCGTCGCCAACGGGAGCCCGTCGGGTGGGAGCGCCAGATCGGCCACCAACGACAGGCCGTCGGCCGTGTGCAGCGTCAGCGGTTGTCGGCGCGCAGGAAGCACCGACGTGCCTCGAATCGGTCGCGCTCCCACCAGGGCGGCTCAGCGCGTCGAGTAGTCGCGGAAACCACGACCGCTCTTACGCCCCAGGTAACCCGCGGTGACGAGGTGCTCCAACAGCGGGGCCGGGGAAAATCCCGGCTCACGGAACGCGGCGTACAGCGTCCGCTGGATCGACAACGCGACGTCGTTGCCGACAACGTCGAGCAGCTCGAAGGGGCCCATCGGCAACCGGCATCCCTCCTTCATCGCGGTATCGATGTCGTCGACGGTCGCGTAGTGCGCTGCGAGCATTTTCACCGCGTCGTTGAGGTAAGGGAACAGCAGCGCGTTGACGATGAACCCGGCTCGATCACCACACGAGACAGGGTGTTTGCCGAGGGCGGCACACAACGCCTGGACGGTTTCGGTCACGTCCTGCCCCGACGCGACCGTCGATACCACTTCGACGAGCTTCATCACCGGGGCCGGGTTGAAGAAGTGCATGCCGACCACGTCAGCGGGTCGGCCGGTGACGGCTGCCAGCTCGATGACGGGCAGCGAGGACGTCGTGGTCGCCAAGATCGCACCCGGCCGACAGATCTCGTCGAGATTCTCGAACAACGCCTTCTTGAGCGACAGTTCCTCGGCGATCGCCTCGATCACGATGTCGGCGGTTGCCAGATCTTCGAGGCGGGTGGAACCGCGCAGTCGCCTCAGGATCTCGTCCCGCTCCGACTCCGCAAGCTGGTCGCGCTGGATCGACTTCTCCAGCGAGCGCTCCAGAGCCTCCCGTACGAGCGCCGCCTTGTGGTCGCCACGAGCGACGTAGACGACGTCGAAGCCGCCGCGGGCGACGACCTCGACGATGCCGGCCGCCATCGTTCCCGACCCGACCACGCCGACCGTCTTCACCGGTCGACGCAGCTGCGGCACCTCAGCTTCGGAGGGCGTCTCCGCGTCGGCGACGACCACGGGCGAGTCGGGCCCGTCGTAGGTGTAGAACCCTCGGCCGGTCTTGCGCCCCAGGAGTCCCGCAGTCACCATCTGCTTCAGGATCGGAGCCGGTGCATGAAGGCGATCGCGACCCTGGCGGTACATCGTCTCGAGGATCTCGTACGCGGTGTCGAGGCCGATGAGGTCCAGGAGCGCCATCGGTCCCATCGGATAGCGACAACCCAGCCGCATGGCGTCGTCGATGTCACCTCGGCTGGCGTAGCGCATCTCGTACATCGACGCGGCGTGGTTGAGATAGCCGAACAGCAGTGTGTTGGCGATGAAGCCGGCCTTGTCGGCGGCGACGACGGGATTCTTGCCGAGCCGACGCACCAGCTCGAGGGTGTCGTCGACGACAGCGGGGTCACTGACAACCGTCCGGATGACCTCGACGAACTCCTGGATCGGCGCGGGGTTGAAGAAGTGCATGCCGATGACGCGGTCGGGGCGGCTGGTGCCGGCGGAGATCTCGGTGACCGACAGCGACGAGGTGTTGGTGGCCAAGATGGCCTCCGGTGACACGACCTGGTCGAGCTCGGCGAACACCGCTCGCTTCAATGCGGTCTGCTCGAGGATCGCCTCGACCACCAGGTCGCAGTCCTTGACGTCGGCGATGTTCGTGGTCAGTGTCAGTCGCTCGAAGATCGCCGCCTGCTCCTGCGCCGACAGCTTGCCGCGGCTCACCGCGCGGTCGGTTGAGTGCTGGATGTGACTGCGGCCGCGTTCGAGCTGCTCGGTGGACTGCTCGACGCCGACGACGGAGAAGCCGTGGCGCGCGAAGACCTCCGCGATGCCGGCACCCATGGTGCCGAGGCCGATCACGCCGATGCTGGAAAACTCGCGAGGCATGTCCGAAAGTCTGTCACGGTTCGGGGTCAGCCCGGGCAGGAGCCGCGCGGCCGACTAGCCTGCGTGGACGTGCGCCTCGTCATCGCCCGCTGCTCGGTCGACTACGCCGGTCGCCTCACCGCCCATCTGCCGATGGCTCCTCGGCTGATCTTGGTCAAGGCGGACGGCTCGGTGTCGATCCACAGTGACGATCGGGCGTACAAACCACTGAACTGGATGAGCCCGCCGTGCACGTTCAGTGAATCGGTGACCGCCGATGGTGGTCTGCAGTGGACGGTCGCCGCGGCCAAGACCGACGACTGCCTGCGGATCTCGATCGCAGAGATTCTCCTCGACTCGAGCCACGAACTCGGGCCGGACCCTGGACTGGTCAAGGACGGCGTGGAGAAACACCTCCAGCAACTGCTGGCCGAGCATCCCGCAACCATGGCGGATGGACTGTCGCTGGTGCGCCGCGAGTACCCGACGGCGATCGGACCCGTCGACCTGCTGTGCCGGGATTCGGACGGTGCGTCCGTCGCCGTCGAGATCAAGCGCCGTGGCGACATCGACGGCGTCGAGCAGCTCACTCGCTACCTCGCCTTGCTCAATCGGGATACGCGGCTCACCCCGGTGCGCGGCATGTTGGCGGCGCAGGAGATCCGACCTCAGGCGCGGGTGCTTGCCACTGATCGGGGAATCACCTGTGTGACCATCGACTACGACGCACTACGTGGCATCGAGGACACCTCACTGCGCCTCTTCTAGTGCCAATCGGGCCACTTCCTCGGCGCAGCCCCAGGAGAGCGTGACACCGGCGCCGCCATGGCCGTAGCAGTGGACGACCGGGCTGGCATCCAGGCGCTCGTCACGCTCCAGACGGACGGTCGGCCGCGCCGGCCGTAACCCGACCCGGGAGCCGAGCAGCTGAGCCTGCACCAGCGCGGGCACCAGTGCCGTTGCCCGCGCCACGATGTCGTCCGTGATCGCCGGAACGGGCTCTACGTCCCAGCTGCCCTCCTCGTCGGTGCCCCCCACGACGATGTCGTTCACGCGTGGCACGACGTACGTCGGCGCAGCGTTGGAGTCCGTGCCGGAGGCATCGAGCCACACCGTGTCGAGCCCAACCTGCGTGAGTCGGGCGACCTGCCCCCGGACCGGCGTGAGCGACGCATCGCCGACCAGGGCCCGGGCAGCCAGCCCGGAGCAGTTGACCACCACGTCGCCACCGGGCGGCAGGTCGCCGAGGGGCAGCCGTGTCAGCGTCCCGCTGGCTGCGCACAATCGACGCACCAGGTAGGCCAGGTAGAGCGGCATCTCGACCACCGGACCGAGGAACGCCCATCCGTCGACGTAGCCCGGCGGCAGGTCAGTGACGGGTTCGAGCGTCGGAACCGCACTGCGCCACCAGGGGTCGGCCGGTCGAGTCCGGTGCACCTCGACCCCGCGGCGCATGACCACACCCGACTCGGGGTTCACCGCCAGCTGCTGAAAGCACTCGTACGACCGAGCCGCCCACGCCGCCACCCGCTCCCGCGGCAGGGCGCGATAGGGGTACCACCAGGCAGCGGCCACCGAGGACGTCGTCTCGAGCGGGAGGTCGCGCGCCATCACATGCACGTCGGCTCCGCGCTCGGCGAGGTGGACCGCCGCGGTGAGCCCGATGACTCCCGCTCCGACCACGATCACCCGCACGCCCGCCCTCCCCGGCTCTGGCCGTTGTCCCTATCCCACGTTCACGTGGGATAGGGACACTTCCAATGGGTTCGAACCCATTGGAAGTGTCCCTCAGCCATTGGAAGTACGCTCACCAGCGTCGCGTCCGGCCCCGCGTCGCGGCGTCAGCCC
>Ga0183260_10003437_pt1 | contig 12766 bp, 9 predicted proteins | sample AntDrymUQ4972206_2_FD_129768 | JGI IMG/M metagenome (GOLD analysis project Ga0183260, IMG submission 129768) | Polar desert sand microbial communities from Dry Valleys, Antarctica - metaG UQ497 (22.06) (version 2) (version 2) | ecosystem: Environmental > Terrestrial > Soil > Desert | place...
CCACGCCCCCACCAGCAGCGGCATCGTCATCACCATGGTGCCGGCAAAGGCGTGCGCACTCGAGAAGCTGGCCGGGATGCGGTGTGCGGTGCGGCCGACCAGATCCTTGCTCTTGTAGATGATGTCGGTGACTTCGTTCTGCGGATAGAACGGCTGGATGCCCATGAAGAACTCTGCGACGCCAAGCGAGACAGCGGCGAGGTTGAGGCCGGCGACGCCGAGCGCCAGCCAGAAAAGGTCATCCTCATCCAGCCGCGTACCGAGCAGCAGAAACGGCAGCAGGAAAATATTTGCGCGCAGGCCGACGAGTTCAACCAGGGCCGACTCACTGGGGAACACGAAGAACAACAGGACGGGCCAGCCGATCAGCGCGACGATCCAGAGACGCAGATCGTGTGCCCTGCGGCGAAGCTCGGGGTTCCATGGACGCCAGAGCTGTCCCGCATAGAGGCCGAGGACGCCGGCATCGAAGGCCAGGTAGGTCCAGGTGTCCGGGAAGTTCGCGCGCAGGATCCCGTAGATGTAACCGACCGCGAGCAAGGCCAGCAAGCCATGACGCAGCGAGCGGTTCGCCGCCGCCAGGCAGAGGACGAAAGCCGCAACGGCGAAAATCAGTGTCGTCATATCAGTGCGGGTACCCGCGTTTGGAGATGCGCAAGCTGACCGGCGAGTTGGAACAGCGATGCCGGCACGTCGCAGAACTTCCGCGCGCGCGCCCGCGCACCAGCGCTCAACGTCCTCCGCTCGTCAGCGCGCTCGATCAAGCGAGCCAAAGCGGCGGTCAGCGCCGGCGCGGAACCTGCCGGCACCAGCGTTCCGCAGGTGCTGTCAACGATCTCCTCGGCGGCGCCCAGGCGAGTCGTGACGACCGGCAGCCCTGCCGCCAGCGCTTCGATGAAGCTCAGGCCGAACGAGTCGGGTGCCACGTTTGGCTGACAGTAGACGTCGGCCGCTTCGAACAGCTCCGCAACGTCGGTGCGCTGCCCCAAGAATCGAATCCTGCCTGACAGCCCGGCTGCACCCGCCAGTGCACGCAGGCCGTCCAGGTAGGTCTGTTCATCGGCGTGCTGCGCACCGCCGACAATCCATGCCTCCCAGCTGCGATCGGGGAGGCCGGCCAGGGCTTCGATCAGCAGGGAGTGCCCCTTCCCCGCCTCGAGCCGTGCCGCCAGGACCACAACCGTGGTGTCTAGTGGAGTGGCGAGCGACCCACGCACCTTGACGCGCACGTCTGGGCGGCGGGCACGCATGACCGAAGGCGGGTATTGGACGACGTGCGGCACACCAGCGATCTGCGCGCGTCCGTTGTCGGCCGTGTACTGGCTGTTGCACAACACCAGAGCCGGCCGGGAACGCCGGGCCCAGAACTCGAGCACGCGCGGGCCGGGCTGCGGCGCATGGAGCCACCGCACCAGCGGCACACGGCTGTTGAGAATGGTCGGACCAAAGATCGCCTGGGACCAGGCGGAGTGAACAAGGACCGCGTCCCAGGCTTCAGGCTGGAGCACTCCTGCCAGCGCTCGCCGTGCTTGCCTGATCTCGGATAACTGCCGCGCGTGAACAGCGCCGAGCACATGGACAGTCGCGCCGGCCGCACGCAGCCGGTGTGCGACCGCGCCACCAAAGCAGAGGGCGAAAGTGGACCCCACAGGCGCGACCCCGGCAATCGCCGGCGCGAGCGTTTCGAGCATCCGCTCGACGCCACCGAACATGTTCCCGCTATGGACGTGGAGGACCTTCACAACGCGGCCGTCACTTCGTTGACGCTCAAACGAGACAGGACGGCTCTGAGATCGCCGGCGAATCGCTCACGCCCGAAGGACGCAAGAACATGGGCGCGGGCACGTTTCCCCATCGCGACCCGTTCCGTGCGATCGTCCAGCAGAGACTCAATCGCCGACGCAAGCGCGGTCGCGTCGCCAGGCGCGGCAGCGATCGCGTGTTCGCCAGGTACGAAGAGTTCCGCAGCGCCCCCGGCCGGCGAGGCGACTACGGCACGAGCGCACGACATTGCTTCGGGGATCACCAGGCCGAACGGCTCGGGGCGCGTGCTCGCGTGGACCACGATGTCGAGCGCACGATAGGCAGCCGGCATGTCGGCCACGAGCCCGGTGAAGCCGACCCGGCCCTCGAGCCCGAGCCTCGCTACGATGCCGCGAAGCTCACGCTCGGACCATTGGCTCTTGCTGGTCTTGTAAAGTGCACCACCGATGACATACGCCCGCACATCTGCTCGGTCGAGCCGGGCGATCGCCTCGAGAAACGTCTCGTGTCCCTTCCACCTGGCGAACGTCGCCGGGAGTCCAATGCGGATGGTGCCGCTCGGCGCAGGCGGGAGGCCCGATCGAGCATCGAGGTCCAGCGCTGCACCTTCCGGGGAGTAGCGTTCGCTGTCGACCGAGTTGTGCACCACAACGACCGGCAGACCCGTCGGCAGGCAGCGCCTGGCGTCCGCCGCCACGCTTTCAGACACCGCGATCACCATGGCACAACGACGCGCGAGAAACCGAAGCAGCCTCGACGACATCGGCCGCTGCCCCAGATAGTCGTGCAGGTGCCAGACCACAGGCGCTCGGCGCGGCAGCAGCGCCGCAAGCACGTGGGTCTTGATCCCGTGCGAGTGAATCACTTGCGGAACAAGCTCCGACACTGCCCCCGAGAACCGCCTGAAGAATCGCGGAAAGGTAACGATCAGGGGCAGCATTCGGCGCATCACTGACGCAGCGGATGAGAACGAATCACCAAGACCCGTCAACGTCCCTGGCGCTTCCACGGGTCGTGCCCGCGCGCCGAGACGTTCCGCCGCCGCGAGAAATGGACCGGTTGCGAGCGTGACGACGGAGCTCTCCGCGCCGGGCCAGCCGTCGCCAGCGGTGATGCACGCGAGGATGACGGACTCGGCGCCGCCGATCTCTCCAGAAGGACTCAGGTGGGTCACACGCATCAGCATGCTCACCCGGCGCGTTCCGTGTGCCGCAGGAGGACATGCCCGTGAATCATGCCGCCTGGGCCTCCACGCCGTAGGCGTCAAGACACCGGTTCACCACAGCCTTCCAACTGAAGCGATCGAGGACTCGCTGCCTGCCACGCTCGCCCATGGCGAGGCGTTCCACGGGATGCGCACGCAACCAGCGGAGAGCGGCTCGAAGCGCCAGCGGATCGTTGGGTGGCACTACCAGGCCGGTTACACCGTGCTCGACAACCTCGGGAAGGCTGGCGACATCCGTACACAAGCCAGGAGCACCGCAGGCCATGCCCTCGAGCAGCGTTTGACCAAGGAGCTCCGGAACGAGCGTCCTGCCGCCGTACATGTCTTCATAAACGCTGGGCAATACGACACACTCCGCACGCCTGTAAGCGTTCACCAGCGCGACATCGTCACAGTCCGTTCTGAACTGGACCTTTCTGCCGCGTGCCCGATTGTGAAGTTCCTCGAGATAGCGCGCGTCGTGAACGGGCCCGATGATCTCGGCGGAAGTGTCATCGTCGAGCGCGTCGATCAGGTCGTTGATCCCCTTGTGCGGCAGGAGACGTCCGACAAAAAGCACGGTGCCGTCGCGAAGCGTGCCGCGATCCGGTGAAAAACGAGAGGCATCAACGCCACCGAGGATCACGCGGGCACGCGAGACACGGTCATGTCCCGCGACCTTCCTGCTGTACTCGCTGATGTGGAGGTGGCCGTGGTACCAGCCGTCCGTCGATACGTAGGCCGAGACGTCCCAGCCGCCGCCGCCAAGATCCGTGCAGAACACCCGACGCAGCGAGAGCCGCGCGGTGACGGCCGCAAGACTGCTGGCCAGGACGTGCTGCTGATGGCAGTGCACGACACTGGCGCGGCGCACCTCGCCCACGAGCGCCGGCGACACCGGATTGGAGCGCTGCCCTCGCACGTACCAGGGATCGGGGATGACTCGGAGCTGAAGTGGGCCGATACGCTCCTCACGAGCGCGGGCGCCGAAGGTCACGAGTCGCGTCGGCACCACCTCCGCCATCTGGCGCGCCAGCTCGAGTACATACCGCTCCGCGCCGCCGACAATGCCGTCGCGTGAGTCGAAGAGCGCCGGCACTATATGGACCACCGGACGCTGCGTGATGGAAGGACGAGGCATGGGATGAGGCTAGCTGCGCCGGGACGTGCTGCGGAACTCGTTGTCGATATTCTAGTAACGGAAGCTGAGCCAGCCGAACTAGTGCTCGGGCGCGATGTCGGTGAACGCAGGGACGCTGACGGAGCCGCCCCCTACCGGCTTCCGCCGGCAGCGACGTAGTACTTCGCGTAATCCTTCCGGTAATACGCCGAGTAGTAGTAGGGGTTGCGAACCAGGTCGACTCGGTTCAACACCGAGCCAATCAGGTGCGCGTTGGCCGCCTCGAGCTGCTCCACCGCCGCCTTCACCGCGTGACGGCTGGTGTGGTCGGCGCGCACGACGAACACCACGCCGGACGACTGGTTCGCGACAATCGAACTGTCAGCCACCACCATGACGGGCGGCGTGTCGATCACCACCCAGTCGAAGTGCAGGCTGAGCGAATTGATGAAGTCGGTGTAGCGACGCGATCCCAGCAGCTCCGCCGGGTTGGGCGGGATGTGCCCCGCGGGCATCAGCCAGAGCCCGACGGTGCTGGACTTCCGAATCCCTTCGCTCGCCTTGGCATTCCCGGAGAGGACGTTCGACAATCCGGGCTCCTGGCCGCCACCAAAGATCTCGTGCACGCGCGGCCGGCGCATGTCAGCGTCGATCAGCAGAACCCGCTGCCCCGCCTGCGCGAGCGCCATGGCGAGATTGCTGGCGACGACGCTCTTGCCCTCGCCGGGTCCGGCGCTGGTCACGACGATCGAACGCGTCCCTTCATCTGCTGACGAGAAAAGGACGTTCGTGCGAATCGACTTGAACGCTTCGGAGAAGTTCTGCGGCAGCGCCGCCTTGTCCATCAGCGGATTCGGATCCTTGTCGAGCGTGACCACCGGAACCATCCCGAGGAACGGGATGCCGAGATGCGCCTTCAACTCCTGCGGTGACTTGATACGGTTGTCGAGATACTCGAAGCCGAACGCGAGTCCGATCGCCAGCACCAGCCCTGCAACCAGCGCGAAGGTCATGTCGGCGCGGAGGTTCGGTGAGATCGGGCCGCGCGGGAGCTCCGCGGGATCGATGACGCGGACGTTGGTGGCCCGCCGCTCGCCGCTGATGCCCGTCTCCTTGGTCTGGTTCAGCAGGCTCTCGTAGACCTCGCGATTGCTGTCGGCCTCACGCTTGAGCACCTGGTAGGCGATGTCGGTCCGGTTCTGGCCGATCGCCTCACCGCGCTGTGAGTTGAGAGCGGACTGGAGGCTCTGCTCCTGCGCCATCGCGGCGCGATACTCGCTGTTGACACCCTGGACGACCTTGCCGATCTCGACCTTGAGCTTGGCGTTGGCCGCCTCCACCGCCGAATTGATCTTCGTCATCTCGGGGTGGTTCTCGCCGTAACGCTCGGAAAGCTGCGCCTGTTCGCGCTGCACCTGCCCCAGGTTCGTCTTCAGTCCCTGGATGTAGTCGTTGGCGAGCACGGCCGGGAACGTTTCGATCGTGCCCACCGCCTGCATCGAGGTGAGCTGGTTGTAGAGCGCTTCTTTGTTGATGCGCTCGGTGCGCGCCTTGATCAGCGCGCCGTTCAGATCGGTGAGGCGCTGCACCGCGATGGTCGATGTGCCATCCGCGATCGACACGGTGCCGTTCTGCTCCTTGAACTTCTGGAGCGCCGCCTCGCTTGCATCGAGCGCCTTGCGCTGTTCGGCGAGCCGTTCGGACAGAAAGTCGCCGGCTTCCTTCGACGTGTTCACTTTGAACTCGAGCGTGTCTTTGATGTATGCCTCGACGACGGCGTTGGCCGCCGCAACAGCAAACTGCGGATCGGTGGACGTGTAGCGGACCTCGACGAGCTTCGACTTGGGGTCCGGTACGATGCTCAGCCCGCCGAGGAACTGCGAGATGCGCGCCGATTGCGCGGCGTTCTCGCCGGCTTCGACCTGTTCCGGCCTGGGCGGATCGGTCGAGGGAACGGGTAGGTCCTTTCTGAACGGCGCTTTCGCCAGCGAGACGGCGCCGTCGACCATGCCCCACACCAGGCCGGTCGGGCTGATACGGCTTTTTGGCTCGGGCCCGTTACCAAGACGCGGTGCGTCCCAGAGGTTCATCGAGTCGATCGTGCGCTTGGCAAGGGTGCGGCTCTGAAGGATGCGGAACTGCGTCTGGTAGAAGCTGTCCCCGGACCAGCCATCCTGCGACTGGAACATCTGGTCCAGCCGCGCCACGGTGGGCGCGTCCTTCTCGATCAGCAGCTGTGCCTGGCTGCGATAGATCGGGGTCTCCCGCATCGAGTTGAACGTCATGGTGCCAAACACCAGGAGCAGCGCGGGGATCGCGATCCAGCGTCGTTTGTAGACGACCCGGACGTAGTCCCAGATGTGTTTTTCTTCCCCGACCGACTCGGTTCGGCTGGTGGACGCAACGGGAGAGCGTTCTGCTAGTTTCATGACAGTTTCCTAAAACAACCGCTGGCCAACGACCATCGTGTCCCCGGGCTGAATCAGGGAGGTGAGCTTGACGCCCTTGAGTTCCTTCGCCTTGCCGTCGATCGTCCTGGTGATGGTGATCCTCTTATCGGATCCACGGTCGGTAAGACCACCCGCAAGCGACAACACCTGCAGCACGGTCATCCCTTCCTCGACCGGGTAGGCGCCCGGCGTCTTGACGTGCCCCGACACGAACACGGACTGGGCTTTTGGGACGTTGATGGTGTCGCCGTCCCGCAGCGGGATGTTGAGCGACATGTTCCCGGCCTGGAGGTCATTGAGGTCGATTCGAACGATCTCGGGTTCGGAGGCCGTCCCCTCGGGTGTGCCTTTTTTAGGGCCGCGAACGATGACGGCATCGCGCCCGGCGTTCGGCGTGATCGAGCCGGCCTTCGCCAGCGCGGACAGCAGGGTCATGTCACCGGAGAGCTGATACTCACCGGGCTGATTTACCTGGCCCCAGACCATGACCCGCTGGCTCTGGTAGGCATCAACCGCGACGCTGACCTCGGGGTTCTTGAGATACCCGCCGGTGACCAGCTTCTTCTTCAACTCCTGCTCGAGGTCACGCAGCGTCAGGCCGCGAGCCGTGACGCGGCCGATGAGCGGGAACGTGAAAGAGCCGTCCTGTTCGATCGTGTACTTCCGCGACAGATCGGTCTCGCCGAGGACACTGATGTTGAGGACGTCCTGCGGACCCAGCACATAGCTGGTCTGGGCCGCCGGTGACGGCTGCACGCCGGTCCAGAGGAGCAGCGCGCATGCGACCGTGAGGAGAGGTTTCTTTGTCATTGCTGTGTTCCGTAGATGATCGAACCAAAGACACGAAGTCCTTCGTAATCACGCCGTCCTTCGATCTCTGAACGGCGGGTGTAGTAGTTGGTGTCCACGCCGAGGCGAAGCGACTCCCCCAGCCGATAGCCAACACCCGCACCGAGGACGTAGCCGCGGTCCGGCTTGCTGTCATCCAGCGCCGCACCGCTGGAGGAGAGCTGACGGTAGGCGAGAATCTGGTGCCCGCCGCGGCCGACGATCTCCCACGACGTGAGCATCCGCTGCGTGACCGTTAAGGCGATGTCGGTCAGCGCGTAGTACGGACGCAGCGCCTGGAACGAGTACTCGATGTCGCGTTCGACCCGCGCCTGGAAGCGCGTCGCGCCCCTGATGTAGGCGGTGTCGACGGCCGCGACCGCGCCGTTGTACTCGGGGAGGTTGTCTGTGACCGGTTTGAAGCGGCGGTAACCGACAAAGACGCGACCGGAGATGAGCGCGGACGGCTTCAACTCGAAGCCGGGCATGACGCGCAGGCTGTCGGCGTCACGCACGTTCGTGTTCACAAAGCGATCGCTACCGAAATCAGTATCCACAACGAACGTCGTCAACGGCGTCATGTCGTAGCGGAGCTGCACCTTGGTCAGGCTCTCGCGACGATTCAGCGCCGTTGCGAGCAGCTGGTCGGTGACGGTGTCGTCTTCGTACTCCGCGTTGGCGCGGGTGAAGCTCCCGACGAGCGACGTCTTGCCGCCAAGTCTCAGGCTGCTGCCGAGCGTGTACGAATCATCGTGACGCCGGGCGCGCGCGTCGATCTCGTAACCCTGCCGATCGCTCGAGTTCACATACGTGCCGGCGATGAACGGTGTCAGCCGCGCGAGCGGCACTTCCCACCGTACTTCGTTGGCGGTGTTCCAGGAGCGCTGGTTGTCGTACTCCTGGAAGTAGAGATACTGGCCGCCGAACTTGCCGCTCAGGCGCGTCCCCGCCGGGCGCATCCACAGCGCCACTTCCGGGCCGAAGGCCGCGGTGTTGTCGCGGCGCGGATTCTCGGCGTCGTTGAAGATGTTCGAGTCGGTCCCGAAGTTCGTGAGCTTGATCGCCGGCGTGAAGCGGATCGGACCGAAGCGGAAACGCGCTGACTCGAACGGGTCGTCCGCTTCCTGCGCAGCCGCCTGGGATCCCGCGAAGAAGGCCGCGCACACGAGTACCAGCGCAACAAGAATTCGAGGTTGCATATGAGATATGGAGCTGGGACGAGGGAAAAGAGAATGGGCCCGCACGAGGGCGGGCCCACAGACAACAGCAGCGGTGGACGCGCTGTCGGTAATTACCGAGAGGGGCTGGCCGGACCGTTCGCGACGACGCCCGCGGTGATACCCGCTGCGCCCGCGGCTGCCAGGAGCAACCACGCGGCCGGATTGCCACACTCGATCTGCACACCGGACTTCAGCGGCTGCTTCGCAAGATCGAACGGACCCTCCGTGCAGACCACCTTGCCCTTGGGATTGATCAGCTCCACCAGGTAGTTCGCCGGATCGACCCCGGGGAGTTCGAACTTCCCTGTTGCATCGAGCTGCACTGTCGCAGCGATCGAGCCCGCCTGGACGTTTCTCGCCCGCACCGAGTAATCCGTGTAGGGCTTCTTCGCTTCCTTGTCCGCCGTCCCGCTGATCGTGCCGAGGGACTGCGCGCCGATACCCGCTGACTGCATCATGCTCGTCGCGAACACGACCGCCATACCGAAAGCTACTGTCTTCCGCGTTCTCATTACTCTCTTCCTTCCAGATCGCTACTGATGTGGAAGCAATAGTCGCCCGCCTCAACCGCAGGGTCAAGCGGCTGCGGGAAGGTTCTGTATCGGTTGAACGACGGGCGTATCCGTTGGGATACATCAGGCCCACCCCCTCGGCCGCATCAGATTCAGGCGGCGCATTTTGCGGTAAAGATTGGTCCTCTGGACGCCGAGGACCTTGGCGGCATCCGCGATTCGCCCCCGGTGATGCTGAAGAACCGCCGCGATGTACTCGGATTCGAAGCGGGCCCGGGCCTGCCGCAGGGTGGCGTCGAGTCGAACGGGGCCGGGGCTCCCTTCAAGTGGAGTGTGCGCGAGGACGTCCTCGAGCCGGATCAGCCCCTGTGGCACAAGCAGGATCAGCCGCTCGAGCAGACCTTTGAGCTCCGGGACATTGCCACGCCAGGGCAGCGCCGACAACAGGGTCAGTGCCGGTCGGGTCAGGGTCTTCAGGGGCGTGCGGTTGGCCTGGCACAGCTCTTTAAGGAAGTGCGTCGCCAGGACGGGGATGTCCTCCCGCCGCTGACGGAGCGCCGGGACGTCGATGCGGATCAGCGACAGCCGCTCATAGAGGTCCGGCCGGAGCCGTCCTTCTTCGAGAGCCGTGTTGATGGACGCATCAGCCGAGGCGAGGATACGAACGGCGAGGCCGACACGCTCACGGACCTCCTCGTTGTACACCTCTCTATCGCGCAGCACGCGCACGAGGCGAGCCTGCGCCCGGGCCGAAAGCTCGGCGACGTTCTCGAGGAGCAGGTAGCCGCCGGCTGACTCCTGCAGACGACTGCTGCCGCGCACCCGCTCGAGGCTGCGTCGCTCCGGCGCATTGGTGCTGCGCTTGACCAGCACGCCGAACAGCTGCAGCTCGACGTCCTCCGGCTCCGAGGCCGAGCAATCCAGGGTCACGAACGGAGAATCGCGGTGGGCGCTGTGCGCGTGGATGGCGCGGGCGATCATCTCGCGTCCGCTGCCCCGCTCACCGCAGATCAATATGCCGCACTGACCCGCGGCCGAGCGCTGCACCAGTTCCATAACGGGCCGCATCGCCGCTGACGTCCCGACGACGCCGTAAGCGGGCAACTCACCGATGCGTACCGGCATTGCAGCCGCCGCAATCGCGATCTGCTCCTGGGCGTTGGCAATCAGGGCCTTGAGATCACGCGCCGATGGCGGCCGCGGCAGGACGTCGAACACACCGGCGCGGATCGCCTCGGCGGCCGCATGCGGCCGGGAAGGGTCCGCGACACCAATGATGATTGCGCCGGGGTGATGACTGCGTACCGCGCGTGCGATCCGCAACGCGTTACCGTTCTCGCACAGGTCAACGAGGCAAAGTGAGACCGGCTCACCGAAGTCGTTGATCGGGTCCTTGCCGTCGATCGGGACCGCATCGAACCCCAGTTCGCGCAGCACCCCCATCACGTCCGCGCCGGTGGCGCCGCCGGCCGCCAGCAGCGCCATCGGCATCGTCTGCACTCTGCTCATGGCTTCACCCGCTGGAAATTGCCGGAGCCGTGCGAGTCGGCCTCGACGTGATCGAGCGATCCGTCAGACCGGTAGATCAGGCGCCGGTCAGCCTTGCCTTTGCCGGAGGTATCGAGCGCGAGAACGGTGAGCGCACCGTCACTGTAGGTTTCCCACTTGTCTGTTGCGCCGTTGGCGTCAGTGTCCTCTTCGACCCGCACCATCTGGGCGCCCTCGAAGAACTCCCGTCGAGAGACCTGTCCGTCGAGGCGGGTGGCACGTTCGATTCGTTCGGGGGACTGTTTTGGCGCGCCGACTCCTGCGCCGACAGCCGCGGTCGCCGGGTAGTACTCCCACCGATCGATCCTGCCGTCCTCGTTCTCGTCAGCTTCGAGCCGGATCAGCCGTGATCCGTCCATGTAGGCCCAGGTGTCGGCTTTGCCGTCCCGGTTGGAGTCGTAAGAAAGCCTGGTCAGCCGTCCGTTGGCGCTGTCGTAGGTTGGCTGGATCCTGGCCTTAGCGTCGCGCTCGGCTGCCGCATCGGCGCACGAGCTTGCCACGCAAGCCAGAAGGGCCACCGGCAGCAACTGTCCGCGATTGATACGCATTGAAGAGAAGTTGGAGATCAAGGTGCAGCTCCGCCCTGTGACTTACATGGCGCGGTCAGGCTGAGTTGGTGGGGGGGTGAGTGTTTATACCGCGGATAGCCCATCTGTGTCAAATCGGATCCACGTTAGTGTCCTTTTCGATCAATCCAGATTTGACCTCATCCGCAGGTAATCGAACGACAGAAGTGTTTTTTTGAGGTCAGGGCATTTTCGATAGTGATTCGCTCCTGTCTCAGGGGCCATACTTCTGTGTCAGCAGGGATACGAAATGCGGCTGAGCAGGGGGGCGTTACGCTCGAGGTATCGGATACAATCCCGTCGTTCGACCGACATCTATGACTAATTTTTCGGGACAGCGTGACGGGCGGCCGACAGTGGCGAGAGGAAATTACATCCTCATTGCGATGCCAAACCTTACACGGGCAACCGCGTATCGGGCCGCAATCGACGCCGCTGAGTACGAGACCGTCCTGGCCCGTGACGGCCACGAGGCCCAGCAGGAGCTAGCCAAGCGTGGTCAGCCGCTCCTGCTGGTTCTCGACCTGTCGTTGCCCCGGGTGGACGGCTTCGAGTTGCTCACCCAGCTCCGGCAGACCGCCAAGGCGTCCGACACCGCCGTGGTGGTCGTCTCGGGGCATGCGACCATGCGGGCCGCGGCTCGCCGGATGGCAGAGCCGCTCGATATCTCGAGGGTGCTGCCGGCAGATGTCGACCGGGTGGCCCTGCGCGAGGCGGTCGATGCCGCGCTGAACGAGCTGAATCCGCAACGGCGTCAGCCGTCCGTATCTGCCCCTCTCCAGGCGGCGGCACCCCTCCACGATGGCGGGCACTCTATAGAGGACGTCATCGAAAAGGCGATCCTGGCGGCGTCACGCCGGTTTCGGCTCGCCGTGACGATCGCTTATGTCAAGGTGCAGCACCACGAGTACGTGCGCGGATACTTCGCCGTGACGGACGGTTCCGGCACACCGAGTGCCGCGCCGGCGCTTGCGTTCCTTCGTCAGATCGCCGAGGGAACCGACCCGTTGATTCTCCCGAACGTCGCCGGCCACCCGGCGCTCGCGGAAATTGCTCCTGAGGGCCTGCCGCTGATCCAGGGGTTTGCCGCGACGCCACTGCCGTCACACGGCAACGTATCCGGCACGCTGTGCGTGATGGACACGAAGATTCTCCAGATGGGGGCTGCCGAACTCGATGCCCTCGACGCGCTCGGCCGCGATCTCGCGCGCGACTTGTCGGGACTTGATTTAGCTTCCGAGTCCATGGCGCGGGCCGCGGTTGCTCCAGCGACTTCGGAACTCGATAGCCTCGAACGACTCGCATCGGCCGATCCGCTGACCGGACTCGCCAACCGGCGCGGTGGCGAACGCGACATCTCCGCCGAAATCTCTCGCGCCCGTCGTCAGGGCACGCCGCTCAGCTGTCTGCTCCTCGATATCGATCACTTCAAGAGCGTCAACGACACGTCTGGCCACCAGGCCGGCGACTACGTCCTGCGCGAGATCAGCGACTTGCTGCGCCGCACCGTCCGCGCCTACGACATCCTGGTTCTCTGGGGCTGCGAGGAGTGCC
>Ga0183260_10003438_pt1 | contig 12765 bp, 16 predicted proteins | sample AntDrymUQ4972206_2_FD_129768 | JGI IMG/M metagenome (GOLD analysis project Ga0183260, IMG submission 129768) | Polar desert sand microbial communities from Dry Valleys, Antarctica - metaG UQ497 (22.06) (version 2) (version 2) | ecosystem: Environmental > Terrestrial > Soil > Desert | place...
AGAACCGAGTGCTTTGATGACTATTTTCCGTGTCGAAAAAAGAAATGCAGACTAAAACATGTAATCAACTGGTTGAATCTATTTGTAAATTTCCATAACGATGAATTGAATCTTAAATGAACATAGCCGTTTAGGCTATCGTAACCTGTATAATGCAAAAACATTGGTAATTATGTTTTACCAAAAAATCCACCCATTCCGAAAATCGATAGGCTCACAAGTAAAAACTAGCACCAGACATGTGGGTTTCAACAATGGCATATAAACATCATTATAAAAGTAATTACTATTTAGAATGCATGTGCAATTATTGGTAGTTGTATTACACAATTGTTTTCTAAATGAAAATTCAAAATAATAAAATTGTGTCTTTAGTTCAATTATTCTTTGATGAATTATATAAAACGGCATTTGTAAATTACATGGGTGCAATCTAATTAATAATTTTGTAAAAAGATTTTTTATAATTTAATCCCAATAAAAATTGCATTAGTTATTACTCTCTTCTTCTTCCTCTTCTTTTTTATCTTTTATTAAATCATCTTCAAAGCCACTATACTCATCTTCTTCAATATCATCAATTCTGTCTTTAGATGTCATATCTTCAATTTTGATATTTTTCAGTGAATAAAAATATTTTTATTCATTGACTTCGATATCACTGATTCTTTTTTTTAAAATTTTTTGATAATTGTGTTATTTAACTCTAAACGTATTTGAATGAGGCAATAGCCCATATAACTTAAAATCTTCAAAGAATGTAAAATGTAATATCCGGTTTAATATTCTGCCAACATACTTAATTTTAAGTATTAACTTTATAACACATTGTTTTTAGTATCTTCATTAAAAATAAAGGTGTTATCTTTTTGTAATTCTCTTTAAGAAATCATTATTTCTTATTTTCATATCCATTTCAAAAATTGCAAAGAGTACAATAGTAGATAATTCAACAATCTAGAACACAGAGTATAACATTGGATTTATGCTTGGGTATTTTGTATTACATATTATTGGCCTTTTAGTTTAATAAATAAGAAAATAAACAAAATCCAAATCCAATCATCCGGGTTCAGTTATTCCTCTAACCTTAACTGTGAAATACTAGTTTATTTCACAATGGTTTGCATTGTTATTTTCAAAAAAAACTAATGATAACAACCAATGGAAATTAGAATATGAAGATACAGTTTACAAAGTCTATGATTGGGACAAAAACTTGACAGGGTATTTTTTTCCTAATTATGATAAAACAAAAGAAACAGGTGATAATGAAACAATAAATGGAGGAGATTATGATTTTGATGAGGAAACGGAAATCATAGATAAAATGAATAAAGAAAATATAGTAGTTTTTGGTGGAAATCTGATGCTTCCGATGATTAAGCTGTATCTCCTTGACAATCAAGATGGAATAGATTTAGATTATGCTATTAATACATTAGAAGAAAATGTCCAAAGAACAAGAAGATGGAAGGAATGGATACAACTGAATTATGAAAGGTTTGAAATAATCGGCAATTCTATCTATACAGCAAGAGAGGATAGGAACATGCTATCAATACTGCTTGGTATAAATGCATCAATGACATTAGGAGAAAAAGAGCTTCTTAACAAATTAAGACCCTTATTAGACAAATTGCATGAAGATAAAATGATTTAATATTATTATGCATAATATATCCAAATTTTAAGTTAGACGCCAGGTTTATTTTTTTTATCTTTTTGACAGTTTTAATTACTATGACAATTTAAGATACAAAAATTCACGGAAATGCTATTTAGGATTAAGGTAACGATAGATTTGATTGATAATTGAAACAGCGAAAAATACAAAATAAATTACAACTTGTCTGTATGTAATTTTGAAATTTAATGTCTAATTTCAAAGTACAACAAAATAGGCATAATGGGTAGTCTTAACAAATAGTCTTTTCTTGTCAGAAATCAAAAAAGATAATGGATCCTTTGGTTACTCAACAATGTCAATGATTTCATAGTGCAATCCTTTTAATTATTGCTTTTAAAGTATAAAACTGAGAATAGATGATTTTTGAGAATTAATTGTTTTTGTAAACCTGCAAAGATAAAAAGTAATTTCAAGCAGAGAATTTATTGGGTATATAAATGTTAATATAACAGAAGTCACTATTAATTATTATATATGACCATAGATGTTACTATAAACGAGCAAGAAGAAACATTTAAAAATTATTATGCAAGTGAGTTACGAAAGAAAAAGCAACAGATTAATAACAATAACAGAGGGTTTAACGAGTTAGAAGACGAAAGAAGACAAGTTTTTCAGCAAGCAATTAGAACACCTGGTCGTAGAGGCGAAGTAATAAAAAAGGAGGAAATTGAAAAAGAATTCACCAGACGCTTTAAAGAAGAGAATATGGCATCTTCCTCCTCTCATTCCCAATAACCAAATGTTTTTTTTAAATAATTTTTCTTAATCTCCAATTCGTAGCAAATTTTCCAACATTATTTATCATTAAATTATGGATCACTCGGATGATAAAAATTTTAATTAAATGCATTTTCAATACAATTAGAATAACTAAAAAAAATTTTAATAGGAATGGTAGAATGTTTATGGGCAATAATTCAATCAGTATAACTTTAATTGAATTAGCCATACACAATTATTTTGAAAAAAAATATCCGTCTTTGGATTCTCGTAATCTGTTTGAATACGGAAAACAAATTTCAAAAGCACTGAAATAGAATAATGAATATAGTTTGAAAATATAGTTTTATTAGCAAAGATTCCATAATCCATGAATACATAAAATTCATGTTTGAATATGACTCATCAAATAAGCTTCATGTAATCATCTGGTACAACAAATAAGTATTAATATCTATATAGCAGTTGTACAGTTATGCAAGGTATTCAAAAAGTAAAATGCTCAACTTGTGGAACAATGTTTATGTCTGAAACTAATAGTACTCAATGCCCATCATGTCAAGAACAACAAAGTCATAGTCAAAATGAACAAACAAGTAATGTGGGAGGCGGCTGCGGATGTGGTCATAGCCACTAATTTTTATTGATACTAGTTAAAACTTTTTCAAAGAGAATAGAATACAGTAGCATACTTATCACAACATAGCATGCTATAGAGTAATACACACGTTTTCGTATACGAATGGCAAATTTCGAGAAAAATTTACAAGTCGTATCAGGGAAAACAAAAAACGCCTATAGGTTGGATTTATGTTAGTAATTATAACTTGTAAGTAGTCTATAAATACACAAAGTTCTACATCTCTTATAAATCAAAAACGAAACAGCAAAATAAGAAATTATTAAAGAATTTTTTGTATCCTGTATTTCATTGTTGAAATCTAATTAATTGAAAGTTTATGATTTGCGTTATATTATTTAGTAAAAATACCCGGATACAATTTAAACGAAATTTTAATTGGATTAATGACACGTGTTAGGAATCACCCAAAAAACCTTTGGCCAAAGAACCCAGAAGGTTATATTTTTATTTCTGTTTACTATTAAGGATTCTATTATTTTTTTTGTAACTAATTTTATAAAAATAGGAAAAACTACTTGATTTCCCCTTTTGGTATTCTTTATAATGTATTTTGTTATTCAGATAATATTTTGATTGTGGATGAATTGGACAAATAAATTCTTAATATTTATTATAAATACATACTAAATACGACTATGCCGTATAAAAAAATACCTATTGCACAAATTATCTTAAGGATTTCAAATCGGATGGAATCAAGTCTAATAATGGAAAGATATATAGGAATAATTATTGAATATGGTGGTAGTTTATTCTATTGTTTTTTCTGACATTTACGAATAATCTATTATCAAATAATGAAGGTATTGCTATTGATTGACGATATACAACATAAAGTTATTAAATGTAAAGAATGTCCACGTCTAGTTAGATATATTCAAAGCATAGGTCAAACCAAAGTAAGGAGATTTACGAATGAGAACTATTGGTCAAAACCTGTCCCAGGTTACGGTGATTTAGAGGCTACATTATTAATTATTGGTTTAGCACCTGCAGCACATGGCGGCAATAGAACAGGACGAATATTCACCGGCGATAGCTCTGGTGATTGGTTAGCAAAAGCACTTTTCGAAACAGGATTTGCAAACAAGCCAAGCAGTATTTCCAAAAATGACGGATATTTTCTAAAAGATGCATATGTTACCGCAGTAGTAAAATGTGCTCCGCCACAAAATATTCCGACACCATCAGAGATAACAAATTGTTCTCAGCATCTCCGAGAAGAATTGAAACTATTAGAGAACACTACTAAAGTTATCGTTACACTTGGAAAAATTGCTTTTGATAACTATTGCAAAATAGTTGGGTTGAAAAAGTTAGTTTTTGGTCATAATGCAATTTATATGTTAGGTAATGGCAAAACCCTAATATCTTCTTATCATCCAAGCAGGAGAAATACAAATACAAAGACACTAACATGGGAAATGTGGATTAATATATTTAAGACTGCAAAGTACGTAATTATATCGTCATAACATTGTTAGAAAACATTGACGTATATTGGTAGGCAATTATTTATGATCTAGGATTAAATCATACAGAAAAAAAATTTTTAAATAAATTTACTTGTTGCAATACAAAATATTATTCAATGGTTTGCAATGTTGTTATCCTAACCCTGCTTTTACACTTGAAACCAAATCATCAACCAATACAGGTTTTTTTATGATTGGGGGCGCCTTTTCATTCAATGAGGGTACTACTGCTTTCAGGTCCTCTATTGGAATATCAAATGCAGACATAAAAGAGATTTTAACATTATCATCTATTTTTCTTATTTCTCTGTACAATTCAAACCCATTCATTTTTGGCATCTTTATATCTATAAGCGCCAAACTGTACAATCCCTTTTTAAAAGATGATAACGCTAGTAGTGGATCGTTAAAAGAATCGACCACAAATCCATTATCTTCTAAAACAATGTTAAAACACCAGGTGATATCAGGTTCATCATCAACTAGCAGAATTCTAAACTGGGACCACTTTATAGTGCTTTTGTTACTCTGCAATTGTTTTATTCATCATCATGGTTGTTAATATATCAATTGGTAAAAAATATTTATACCCTGTAAGCTCCATATTTTATCACCCATAGATTATTTGAATGGTTTCTTTGAAAATGCTAATGCAAAGTTCGCATTTAAAACCTATAGATGAAGTGGTTAGAACCATTATTATTTATGTTACCATCATCAGATTCTAGTTCTTGCTGTATAGATTTTGCCAAATCATCAATCCTAATTGGCTTTCTAAAAAGACGACGTACACCCAATAATGGAAATATTTCTTTTGTAATTGTTTCATAATAATGAAATTCAGATGCGGTTATAAAGCAGACCTTGACTTTTTTATCAATTTCTTTCATATGTTGATAGAACTCTATTTCATTCATTTTTGGCATCTTGATATCAAGCAGTAATAAATCATATAAATCAGATTTGAAATTCGCCGATGCTTCTTCAGGATTAATAAATGCATCAACCACAAATCCACTGTCTTCCAAACCAATCTTGAAAGCTAAGGCAATATCGGGCTCATCTTCTACAAGCAGGATTCGATATCTACTGCTGTGATATACTTTATTTGCCATTATTGTTCTCGTGCATTGAAATTACCATAGTTTCGATAATCATTTTCTCCTATTATTTATCTAAAGGTAGGCTAAATGCAAAGGCAGCACCAGCATTACCATCCTTGTCATTGTTTTCGGCCCATATCTGTCCGCCATGGGCCTCTATTATGCTTTTGCAAATAAACAATCCAAGTCCTGTGCCTTTTGCTGAGTTTGTTGCAAATTTGGTAAACAACCTGGGCAGTATGTCTTTATCTATTCCTATACCTGTATCTTTTATTCTGATTACAACATATTGGTTGTTACCCTTTGTTATCTCTTCTGTAGTGATGTAAATGTCCCCTCCTTTGCTTTCCTTTGCTTTCCTTTTCTTTTGTAAATTTGATGGCGTTATCTAAAAGATTCGAGATCGTCTGTGTGATCCTTTGGCTATCTGCCTCCACAAAACAGATCTTTTGACTTAAATCATTATAAAATATCCTAACACCACCATATTCACCATGTCCATCTTTCTCAATGTTGTTTTTATGGTCATTTACAACAGATGATAACAAACTCTTTATGTCAAATTTCTCTTTGTGTATCTTTAGGGTTTTGCTTTCGATTCTGGTTACATCCAGAATATCCTCTGTGAGTCTCTGAAGCCTTAAAGCATTTCTTTTTATCGCCTGTATCATTTCTTCTCTCTTTTCGGGATGACTTTCTAATAGCTCAGAATACGCAAGAACTGCTTGGGTGGGAGTTCTAAGTTCGTGGCTAGCAATATTGATAAACTCATCTTGCATTTTACCGTGGATTTTTAGCTGCTCATATAAATTTAGCTGCTTGGAGAGGCCATCAAAGATGTAAACATAAGATAAAACCGTGGGTATGCTTGTGGAATAATTGGCCAATCCCATAGCGTCTAATATGTTATCTTTAGTATCATCTATTTTTTCTATCACCAAAGACTCCATTTTGTCAACTACAAGTATAGTAACCGAACTTACATTGATTTGGTCAGACCTAAATTCAAAGGGTGTTAGGATAAAGTTGTTTTTGTTGTTGCCGCTATCCAAACCCAAATCCAGTAATATTTTGTTGACAGCATCATTAGTTGGGGTTAAAACCTGTATCCTTATATTTTCATTGATTGATTTTATTTTTAAGGTATTCATAATTCCCATACTGTTCTCACGCAAAAATGCATTGGTAGTAGGGAGTAGCAACAGTATTTCCTCTTTGGCCGAATTTACCAAGTTAATGAACAGTTCCTTTGTTTTGGATGGATTTTGGATGATCTCCGTTTTGCCGAAAGTTTTGCCTTCTTCTATTTCCTTTATTCTTTGCTCACCCAGAATAGCCCTATCCCAAAAACTCTCAAATACATATTTTTGTTGTTCTACAATATCCTTAACATTACTATAGATAATCTGTTCTATAAGTTTTGGTTGATCTGATTCTTGATTTATGGTTGAAGAAGCCAAATATTCTGATTCGCTCACAGAAAAGTTTGCCTTAAGTCCCTCCAGATGACGAATCTCTCCAAAAAATTTCATTAGATCTTTGCAATAATGAAGATTATCTTTGGTGATATTTGTAATGTATCTAACTTTTATTTTTTTTTTCAAGGATGTCCGATAATAATCTTTGGTAGTCTTGCATTTCAATAGCTACCGAAGGAGCCTTTTCGTTACCACAAGAGTTTATAGTTTTTGATTTGGATAAAAACTGTAATATCATGTCTAAAACATTTCTTGAGCCGTATAATACTTCAGTCCTTTGGATTTGACTATTAAAAGGTAATGACAACTCCCATAATTAAAAATACTTTTATGGTATTTAAGCACTGCATTTTTCCAAATTATTTTGGCAGATTGTTATTCAATTTAACTGTGTTTTTAATCAACAATATATATCATAATACAAAGATTTGATTTTATATTTTAAATTTAATGTTTTTTTCATAAATACAACATTAAATAGCATTCCCTATCAGAATAAGCATGTGGGGTATTTCAATTTACCTTATGCGTTTGGCAGATTACCTTCAGGGCCGTAAAGACAAAAGAACATGCAGAATCTGCAGTTTCCAAGCCAAAAATGAAAAATTTCTTCAGGACCATATGCAAAAAGAACACAACACATAATGGAAAATTACACCAGCACACTGAAAAATGATTTTGTATAACATTATTAAATATTTTAGAATTGTTATTAGAATCCGTATTTAATTTTATTGTGTTTAGATGAATTATGCATTTTAATATATAAAATTGAAATTGATTTTTTTTGTTGTTTTTGGGATTCCCGTCAACAAAACATACATTCCTAAAATGAGGTTCGCACCAACCAAATATAGCATTTTTTATAAAAATATACCTATATATTCATGCTCAATTACTTCCATAACTTTGAAAAAAACTATAAAAATACGGTTTTAGGCTTTAGATGTCGAATTAAAAATAGATTTTACCCATTACATAAATATAAAGCAGAAGATAACAATCATAATTTAAATAATATACATAGTAATATTAATTAAAAAAAATGTCCTCATCAACTGACCGCACAACAACGACGAAAGACACCGTTTTACCTAAAGATAATGAAAAAGGAAAAGAGGAAAAAAAGGGTTTCATTGACAATAGGGAGACTCAAATCAGTACAAAAAAATCAAAATTTAATGAGTTAATCCAATGGCTACAAAAATGGGGATATAGTGTAATTGACAGATCAAAGGACAACAAAAACGCAGAAATACTATTTCGAGCTGAGGTATCTCCACTTGTTTCTTACTCATCAGGTACAAATACACCTTTATTTCTCGAATTTCAGAATGGTTTAGATGACGGATTTATTATTAGGACTACCTATGAACTTGATAAATATGTGGAATTGCATTTAAAAAATCAAAACAGGGCAAGAGAAATAGAATTAACCTATATAGAGATAGAACAAATCATTTTACCTATGAGAGTGTCTATAATTCGAGCTCCTCCGAAAATTAACATTTACAAAGTAATTTTTTCAGAACAGGCTACAAAGCAATTCTTTTATGATTGCATTAATGATTTAGTCAATGCAATGTCATTGATCATAGGCAAATGGGATCAGAAATATTACGAAATTAAACCAAAAACTACAGCCTCAAAAGAGGACTCAGAAAAGCCGTTTAAGCAAAACCAGTTGTAATGTGGTTTTGAAATAATCATGGTTAGGCTTATCTGAACCATTTAACAATACAAAACAGAAACCTGATATAATTCAGATAAAGCTTGTGTTTTTATTTTTATCGGTATTATTTCACAATAAATGAGGCATTATTGTTAATCTTCATATTTAGTATTATTAATGAATTAATTAAAGGGTATGGGTGTAAAAAAGAATATGTCTGATAGAATAGATCAAAGAAACACAATACTCAATTTATATAATTCGGGCATTGATCCGGAAATAATAGCCTTAGAGTTAGATGTTAATCAGGATATTGTTATGAGTGTAATTAGAAATGAGTCAAAGACGGATCAAAAAAAATCTACAAAAAATATGTCCAATGTGCTTTTAAATAAGTTATATCTTGATGCAGTTATTGATATCAATGCGATAATAAAGGATTCTCAAGTAAAGACATGGAAAGCTTTAAAGTCAAAACCCGATTTTAATACCTCTTTTAAAGATACTCAGAATATTTTGGAACAATGCGGCGAATCCAAAATCAACCTGGTTATTTTACATATTGATTTGGTAGGGTCTACAAGAATGTCTTTGACTTTACCTATCGAAAGGTTGACAACGATAATTAGAACTTTTGCACATCAAATGTCTCTAATGATATCCATGTATGGGGGATTTGTGTTAAAGTATATTGGAGACGCCGTTTTGGCGTTTTTTGTAGTTGAAGACATTCGGGATAGGAACAGTCAAAGTCCGCCTGAAGATGGTGAATCAAAAGATGATGATAACTTTTATCTTCTTCAATTTAGCAATGCAATAAGTTGTGCATACGCCATGATCAAAGTAATACAGGAAGGCATCAATCCCATTTTAAGTCAGTATGATTACCCGGAACTTAAAGTACGAGCGGGTATAGATTTTGGAGAAATAGCCATAGTTCAATATGGTTGGGATATCGATGAACACAAAGAAATAATCCTAAAAAAACCCCATCTTGACCTTATAGGATATACTATAAGCTTAGTAGTAAAAATGACTTCGCTCGTGGAACCAGATCATATAATAATTGGCCAAAAATTATTTGATAAATTAGACACCAAACAAAAAAATACTTTTATGCAATTACCAGCTAATCCGGACATATGGGGTTATGTGCATAAGACAACAGGAGGCATATACAATCTATATGGCAACATAAAATAGTACAGGCATTATCTTTTGTTGTAAAGGGTTTTTTAGTTTATTGATTAATATCTTTTGGTTCTTAAAGGTAAAGTAAGAAAAGAAAAATAAACTGTTTCTTTATGGTTATATAGAATTCTCTTCGAGTTTATTTTGCTATGTTGAATAAGTTACTATATGCAAAGATATTTGCTTTAGCAATTTCGTTTATCATTTTACCCAATGCGATAGTGTTTTCTGTGTAAATAGTAGAAGATTTAGAACATATCTCTAAAATCCTGCCATATAATGTTTGATTGGTCAAAAACATATTATTAGTAGTATCAAGAATTGGGATATATGCACCTAAAAGAGAGTTTATTGCTTGATTTTGAAATTTAATGTAATCATTTACTACATTAATGGTGGCCTTGGGTGTCCTCTTTTGAGATTTGTCATTTGTAATAGGATATTGTGAAAACTCGTTCAATGTTTTATCCGTTTTTTTATTTATATCAGTTATCATGGGTTCAGAATATGAACCGTCATTGGACAATTGTTGTTGAATTGCATGGGCGTCCAAACTGGTTGCTGTTTTTCTTTTTTCTAAATCTGATGTTGTGGATGAGGGTGAATGTGGTGTATGTTCAGCCGTTATTGGAACCTCTGTAGACAAAGTCGGTGATTTAACCTTTAATTTTAATTCCGACTCTACCTCTTTGTCTTTATCTTCAACTGGTACTTCTACCTCTGTCTGTACTTCTACCTCTATTTCCCCTTCTGCAGGTATTGTTGTGACGGTTGCAACAGTAGCTTCTTTAACTTCTCCTGAAATTTCATGATTGATTATTATTTTATCTTCTACTGATGATGTTCCTTCAGAGGTATCCTTTACATCTATTGCGATTTTAGATTCGTCCCCATCATCAAGAGACACAACTATCCCATTAACTATTTCTTTATTGATTCTTTCCTGTTCATTAGTATTAAAAAGACTGTCTGCATTAACCCCGGTAAGATCACCTGCATCAGTCGGCCCTTCGACAACCACTTCCTTACCTGTCTCTATAGCTTCTTTAACCGCTTCACCTAAAGTTGGGGTAACTGGCTTTTTTTTATTATTTGTTTGATTATTATCATTGGAATTGGAATTATTATTATTATAACTCATTTATTAATAAGAAGCGTTAAAGTATTAATGTGTATATCAAAAAATTTTGTCTTATTGTTGTGATTTATTAATTATTTATTCAAACACTTATAAATAATACACCTCTCAATAATATATTGGAAATCTTAATGCCAATTTGATATTTTATCTTGGTTACAAAACTATATAGAAGTAATTCTTAAAATTCAAAATAACAACATATACAAAAATATAATTAGCCATCCAACAAGAAAAATGGCACTAATTTGTAATACTGTTGCATTTGGATTATTAACAATCGAATTTGATCATAGGGATTGGATCAAGTCAAGTTAAATAAAACAATTTGAATAAATTGTTAAAGAAAAATGACTTGCTGTATAAAACAAAATAGAAATTCTCAACAGAAACAAAAAGTGCCTGATGTCTGTTGCCGATTTCTTTTCCCTATACTAAAAGATCAACTCCACCAAATAGTGTTTTCTTCTGCTAATGATGTGGTTAACAATCCTTTATTATTTTTATTTGGTGATGTTATATTACATTCTAATGAAATTAAATCGGATATCAGCTGTTACATTATTTGTAAATGATATGAATAATTCATGTGGATTTTATTCTAGAATTCCGGGATTTACTTTAACCTATTCTTCAAAAAATTTTACAACATTCACGCTTGAAGATAATATTGGCAAACAAACACATCTAAATTTAGAATTGACAAACCAAGATATTTTATTTGATAACAAATTAAAAGACTTTGGACGAATAATTTTTCACGCCGATAATGTAGATGCCCTTTATTGTTATTTAAATAATGATGATTCTTTCTCAAAACTAATTATTATAGAATCCAAACCGGAAAATGCCAAATGGGGCGAAAGATATTTTCACGTGAGAGACCCTGATGGATATCAATTATCGTTTGCCCAACCTCTAAAGGAGTTATAAAACTGTTCACAAATTTTCTTATGGTCGGTTGATTAATGGTTAATAGACCACAAAAAGTGTTAAGGCACATTTTCTATTCTCGTTTTTTTTAGTTTTCTTAATCTTTTCACGTTCGATATTTGAAAAAAATTGATTCTAGATAGTAAATCTCAACGACATTGAATTTGCTAATTTAAATTTCATATAACAAAATATCGAATAGTCCACATTAAATTTAACAATAGTATTGGTTGGATTATTACTCAAAGATGATTGACCATAATTTAGTTTCTTCCTAGTTTGAGCCAACGTTTTCTCCAATCCCATTTTATAGAAATAATGGTAATTATCGATATGATTCATCAATGCATCATGGTCTTAGAACCTTACGCTTCCATCTTTCTATGGTATGCTGTTGCCTTGCTATGGATTCAGAGATTTCTCTTTCTCTAACTTTCATTTTGTCGATATAATTCCTATAAACCCTTACACCGTCCCATCCAATTATCGTTACGGTAGATAATGCAAAACCAATGACCAAAAATATTTCAGCGAAATTCACCATCTATGTTATAGTATTGTGTATCAATGAATAAATTATTTTTTATATTCTAACCTGCTTTGTCGCCTAACTCAATCTATTTAGCTGGGATTCCGTTGATTAATTATTTGTGATTCACTGGCCTTCCTATAACCGCTCATTAGTCAGACGTGGTGAGATCCTTTTCTCATACGATTTC
>Ga0183260_10003439_pt1 | contig 12759 bp, 11 predicted proteins | sample AntDrymUQ4972206_2_FD_129768 | JGI IMG/M metagenome (GOLD analysis project Ga0183260, IMG submission 129768) | Polar desert sand microbial communities from Dry Valleys, Antarctica - metaG UQ497 (22.06) (version 2) (version 2) | ecosystem: Environmental > Terrestrial > Soil > Desert | place...
AGGCGATGAGTCTGATCGTGGTGGCCACGGCCCTGCCCACTCGCCTTGTCGCGGTCCCCCACTCAGATCTAGCTCCCCACTGGTTCGTCGCCGTCAACTTGTTGGCGGGGAGCCGGATCGGTGCGTGGGCAGGGGCCACTTGGGCCACAAGAGTCAGGTCGTCGACGCTCTATCCCATGCACTCAATTGCCAGCGCGGCCGCCGACTAGCTATTGTCCACAGCTCCTCAGACTTTGGCACCGAAGCCAGGCGCCGCTGAGCCCCTAGAGAAGGCGGCCCTGCGAGTCGGAGTAGTCCGCAGAGTCACTGGCCGTCTGACTCACCTTCCCAGGTCTCGACAACATCCAGGTTGTAGAACCGGGGGGGCTCCTCACACAGGGCGGCCATCCGGGCGGCGAACGCACTGATCTCGGGACGGGTTGAGTTTTCCATTGCTGACGCGTGAGATTCGAACTCGACGATGTTGAGGTAGTAACCAGGACGGTCACGATCTTCGGTGACCGTGCCGCGAAGGGCAGTACCAGTGCTGGTCTCTGCTCGCATGTCGTCGACCAATTTACGGATCTCGTCTACTTGCGACGTCTTGAACTCGATGATTTGCACGAAGCCTGCCATCAGACGCTCCAGTCCTTGCCTCAGTGAGAGCGGCGTGCTCCCGAATCCGCCCGATCATCCTCCCGTTCTTGCAACATGTCCATGCTCGGTGGGCAAGCCGCTGGCACAGCTGTTTTCGGGAACTCGTCAGTCGTGGGTGGTGGCGCGAGTCGGCAAGGGCGTACAGCACGACGACGCCGGCGAACGCTGTCAGGATCGACGCGACCTCGAGGGCCGCTGTGATCCCGACAAGCTCGACCAGGAAGCCACCGGTCGCAGCACCGAGGAGGCTCAGCAGACCACTAGAAGGACGTCTCTAAGCTCGAACGCGCTGAGCAGGGTCGGATAATTGCACCACCGGAGCACCCGCGCCTTCTTGGGATTCGATCCGGCTTGGTAGCGTGCTCTGCAAGCTGGTCGGCGCTCCCTGCCCCAATGGCCGCTTGTCCGAAACCCCGGAGTCGGAAATGCGTTCTAGTCGTCTCGTCGGCTGCCGTCCCCTCGCGCTGCTAATCTCCGCCGGGGCCAGTTCGAGCCGAATGGCAATGACCACGGTGCTCGTGCTGGGTCTCGGCTTGACAGCATGCTCCGCCTCGGACCCACCCGTTCCGTCTGACGGTTCCCGACTGGCCAGATTCGAGCCCGGCGCCAGCGGGTTCAGTGGGACGTTGCTCGACCCGCCGTTGCGTCGGCCCGATGTGGTGCTGCGTGACACCTCAGGTGACCGGTTCGACCTCGATAGACGGCCACCCGATGAGGTAACGGCTCTTTTCTTCGGATTCACAAACTGTGACGACATCTGCCCGACGACGATGGCCGATCTTGCGGCTGCTCGCCGGGCGCTGCCCACTGCACTCCGAGAGAGGTTTCTCGTTGCTTTTGTCACGGTTGACCCACGCCGCGACTCTCCCCGGCGCGTTCGGCAATGGCTGGACCGGTACGACGAGGACTTTGTCGGCCTGATGGGCGGCAATCGACACAGCCGCCGGGCAGAGCGATTCCTCTACGCGCCTGTCAGCCACATCGAGCGGGCACCCAACTCCCATTCCGAGCACGGCACGTCGAAAGGGCGAACCCCGGACTACGAAGTGGAACACAGCGGCACCGTCTACATCTTCGGACCCGATGAACAGTCTCTGATCTACACCGGGGGCACCACACCACAGCAGTACGCCGACGACCTCACCCGCCTGCTTCGCGCCAGCTGATCGAGAGCATGGCTATGCGCGCGGGTCCCACGCTCGCACTCGCGACGGCTCTGATTCTGACTGCTTGCACGAATGAAGAAGGCCAGCCCCAGAGCAGACCGACCGCGCCCGGGACGTCCAACGGGGCCGCGTCCGCTGCGTCCACCACCGCGTCCAGTCAGGCGACCGAGCCCAGACCGACCGAGACTCCACAGTCCAGGCCTCCATCAACGAACCGCCACCCACCGACGGACCCAATCTTCTTTCGTCAGGCACGCGCGATGAAGACGGTACGTCATCTGGCCATCGACATCGGGCCGAGGCTCGCGACGTCGCAGGCGTTCGAGCAAGCGGCCAGCTGGGTACAGAGGCGCTTCTCCCGCTTGGGGTACGACACCACCCGGCAGGCCATTCGGGTGCCAGCCGGGAGTTCTTGGGGAGTGCCCGTCGACGCCGGCACATCGGCGAACGTGATAGCGACCCCACCGGACTTCGTTCCCGGCGAACCGTGGAGACTCGTCGGGGCGCACCTGGACACCGTGGCTGTGGCACCGGGGGCAGAGGACAACGGGTCAGGCGTTGCGGTGATGCTCGAGTTGATGCGCCTGGCGGCCGCTTCGGACACCGCCCTACCCACCGTGTTTGTGGCCTATGGTGCGGAGGAACCGGTCGGACAGGGCGAGCCACTCCATCACTTCGGCTCGCGGCTGCACGTCGACAGCTTGCCTCCGAAACAGCTCGAGAGTTTGCGGGCAATGGTGTCGCTGGACCGCGTCGGTGTAAGTGATCGTGGGATTGTTCCGCTCTGTACCGGCGGGCTTTCGCCGCCCCGCCTGCGGGACAATCTCGTCGCGGTCGCGCGGGAACTCGGGATCGAGGCCTCCGCATGCTCAGACAACACGTCGAGCGACCACTGGTCGTACGAGCAGCGGGGTGTCACTGCCGCCCGCGTCGGCAGCACACCATACGCGGGCTACCACTCGGCGAGCGACGTGCCGGGGGTGGTCGAGGCGGCTCAGCTGCTACGGGTCGGCCGGATCATGTGGGCCTGGCTCCACAGCTGAACAAGCTCCCTTACCACACCTGCACAAGCCCTTCAACGCCGCGAGCGCGCATCGGAGCGCACCTCAAGGCAGCAGGTCGACCCCGTCGATGTCGTCCAGGATGGCCCGTGCCTCGGCTCCCGTTACCAGACGCGGGGCGAAGTCCGGACCGATCACGTACGGCGTGGGCTGCGCGTCGACCAGATCGCCTTCGCGGAACGTCAGATCGAGTATGAAGCCCTCCTGTGTCTCGCGCATGAAGTCCATGTCGAAGACGAAGTTGCCCAGTGAGTGGACAACGAACCGACTCTTATGCCGCTGCACGTCCTGCACCCAGTGCGGGTGCCCGCCCACGACCACCGTTGCACCCGCTTCCAGCAACCGCGCGCCAACCAGCCGCTGATCCGGTACGGGCTCGTGGGTGTACTGATCCCCCCAGTGTGGAAGGACGATCGTGACGTCGGTGCGATCAGCGAGGCGTCGTACCCGGTTCGCGACGCTCCGGAGTTCGACCGGGTCGAGGGGTCCCGTGCGAGGGTCCATCCGAAGACTCGCTGCGCCAGCGGAACGAGAGCCCGCCCGCCAAGTCTCCCCGATGGCATTGAAGGCGAGAAACCCGACCCGAACGCCCGCCCGTTTGAGCACGACCGGACGCCATGCCTCACCTCGGTGGGCGCCTGCTCCGAGCGGCTCGATTCCCGAACTGGCCACGGCCCGCACTGTCTCGACCAGCGCCGGCCGCCCGTAGTCACCAGCGTGGTTGTTGGCCAAGGTGAGTACGTCGAACCCCGCGTCGACCAAACCACCTAAGACCGACGGAGGCGCAGCGAACGAATCGTCGCCTTGCCGCGGGGTCCCGTCGTCGGACAACGTGCTCTCCAAATTGCCGATGGTGATGTGCGCGCGCGCCAGCCGCTCGGCCATCGGTCGCAGCGGGCCGGAAGGGTCACCGGCCTCGGCAGCCGCCTGGCCGACTCTTCGACCCAACATTATGTCGCCAACGACGGTGACGGTGACAGTCGCCGGACGGTCAGGGCTCTGCGGGGTCTTCGTAGGCATCGGCGTTGCGCTCGGCCCGCTGGGATCGGACGGACGCATCGGGCCTGCGCTGGCGACGGTGTCCGTGGGGCGAGCGGGCGGATCCGCGGCCGACGTACAGCCCAGTGAAACAACGAGCACCGCGGCAGCTGCCCGCAGTGGTGCGTGACGCCGAAGCCTCATAACGTGACCGTACGCGGCGCTAGAGCGAAATATCGAGTTCACGCCACAGGGCGGCGCGGCTAGGGTGCCCGGTGTGATCTCTGCAACGGGTACGGGTGCTCTCGTGGTTCCCGGCCCCGACGCGAATTGGTCCTCTTGGCTCAACGAACGCTGCAGGGGTCAACTAGCGCAAGCAAGACGGCGAGTCGCGCAGATGAAGAGTGGTTCAGTGACCCTGTCGGCAGACCTGCTCGCAGCGTGGAACGACATCAACATCGCGTGTGCCAATGCTTCTTCAGCGGCCTCCCTGCTCACCCAAGTTCATCCGAGTCAGTCGATCAGAGGCGAGGCCGAGGAAGTCGAACAAGACGTACGTCGTTTCGCCACGGATCTCGCCCTCGACAAGGACCTGTATGACGTCTTGAGCACCATGGATACTGCGCACCTCGGGTCAGCCGCTCAGCGAGTGACCGAGCGCTCATTGCGAGACTTCAGGCGAGGAGGCGTCGACCGGGACGACGACACTCGCGCGCGGCTGCGGACCATCGCCGAGAGGGAGACCCAACTGCAGCAGGAGTTCTCGAGGAACATCCGCAACGACGTTCGCAGCATCAGCATCGATCGCTCCCAGTTGCGAGGGATGCCTCCCGACTTCATCGATGCCCATCCTCCCGACGAGCAGGGTCGCATCACCATCACCACCGACTATCCCGACGTCCGGCCCTTTCTCACGTTCGCCGAGGATGCAGACGCGCGCCGCGCCCTCCACGTGCAGTTCTTGTCGCGAGCCTGGCCTGCAAATGAGGCCGTCCTGAAGGAGCTGCTCGCCCTGCGAGCCGAACACGCCACCCTCCTCGGCTATCGCAACTGGGCCGACTACGACGCAGAGACCAAGATGATCGGTAGCGGGGATGCCATCGCCGACTTCATCGAACGCATCACGGAAGCCGCTGAGCGACCTGGTCGGCGGGACCGCGACATACTGCTCGAGCGCATGCGCCAAGACCGCCCGGACGCACCGCAGATCGACCGTGCCGACTCGACCTATTACGCGGAACTGGTTCGCCGCGAGCGGTTCCGTGTCGACGCGCAGGAAGTTCGCACCTACTTCGACTTCTCCAAGGTTCGCCAAGGGCTCCTCGACGTGACTGGGCGGCTCTTTGGCGTGCGTTACACCTTTGTGGATGCGCCCGCTTGGCACAGCGATGTGACGGTGTACGACGTCGACCTCCAAGGTGAGTTGCTCGGCAGAATCTTCCTCGACCTCCACCCGCGTGAGGGCAAGTACAAGCATGCTGCACAGTTCTCGCTGGTTCCGGGCGTCGCCGCCCGCCAGCTGCCTGAGGGTGCTCTGGTCTGCAACTTCTCGCGCGGGCTGATGGAGCACAGCGACGTGGTGACGCTTTTCCATGAGTTCGGGCACCTGCTCCACCACCTCCTCGCCGGGCGTCAGGAGTGGGTGCGGTTCTCGGGCGTCGCCACCGAGTGGGACTTCGTCGAGGCTCCGTCACAGCTGCTCGAGGAGTGGGCCTGGCACGCCGACGTCTTGCGCACGTTCGCCTCCAACGACGCCGGGGAGCCGATCCCGGCCGAACTGGTTGCGAAGATGCGCGCCGCGCACGAGTTCGGCAAGGGATACCTCGCGCGAAGCCAGATGTTCTACGCGTCAGTGTCTCTCCAGTTCCACACGCGCTCGTTCGACGATCTGACCGAGGCGGAGCGGCAGCTGCAATCGACGTACGACGTCTTCCCGTACGTCGAAGGGACGCACTTCCACGCATCGTTCGGGCACCTGGACGGCTACACGTCGGCGTACTACACCTATATGTGGAGCCTCGTCATCGCCAAGGACCTGCTGACCGCGTTCGACGTGGAGAACTTGTTCGACACGGCCACGACAACCCGCTACCGCGACACGATTCTCGCTGCCGGCGGCAGCCGAGACGCAGCGGATCTGGTGCGCGACTTCCTCGGGCGGCCTTACAACTTCGACGCGTTCGCCCGCTGGCTGAACAGCGCAGAGCGGCCGGCCACCTGAGCTCCGGCCTAGCCTTCGTGTAGCCGCTTAGGCTCGACGACCAGCTCGCTCACGACTTCGAGTTCGGGCGACTCCTGGTTGCCGCCCTGGATCACACCCTTCTCCCATCGCATGGTCAACGTCCGGCCGGCAGTCTCGAGGGTGGCGAGGTTGTTCTCAAACCACGGCCCCTCGATTGTGTGCCAGCTGAAGGGCGGGTCCGGGACCTTGGCGGACCGGGCGAGCCGATTGGCGAAACCGAAGCCGACGCTCTTAGAGGCGACGGCGGTTGCCTTACGAACCACCTGCGGGAGCGGATTGCGGATCGGCGAACAGACCGCCTGCAGGATCCGGCTCGATCCCTCGTCGTTCGAGCCGCGGCGGTCAACCTCGATGACGTAGGAGTTGTGCACGTCGCCGGACAAAAAGGTGACGGTCGCGGGCGAGGCACCGCGTTTGCCGTCTGCCACCTCGCACACCATGTCGGCAACGTCTCGAAAGCCATCCTGGAAGGCAGCCCAGTGCTCCATGTCGATGCTGCGGCGCACCTTCTCGCCAAAACCCTTCAGCCGCCTTCCCCAGGCCCCGGCTGCAACCGCCTCAGTCCAGGCCTCGAGCTGGTGTAGGCCCGGTGACAGGAGGTAAGGCAGCGAGGTGCCGATGAAGACATGGTCGACGTCGCCGCGCAGCTGTTCGTCGAGCCAGTGCATCTCATCGTCATCAAGGATCGACCTCTTGTCGTCGTCCAAGATGCGGGCGGCTCGGGAGTCGATCACTATCAGGCGGCAGTTGCCGATCTTGCGGGCATAGCTCCAGCGATAGCACTCCGGTCGGGCGTCGACGCGCTCGGCCAGGTCGTCCAGGAATGCGCCGAGGTCTTCGGTTTGCCCGGACGCCTGCGCGGCGACTATTTGCTGCCACACCTCATCCTCGGCCCGTTCGCTCGGTGACAGGTTGCCAAGGTGTTGATACACCCAGTACGACGACAGGCCAGCCACGATCCGCTGTTTCCACCAGGGCATTGACTCCATGTCGCGGCGCCACCGCGCTGAGGTGTTCCAGTCGTCGCGGATGTCGTGGTCGTCGAAGATCATCGAGCTGGGCACGGTGGAGAGCAGCCACCGGTTCGCCGGATCAGTCCAGGCGAGCTCGTAGAGGTGGCAGTACTCCTCGTAGTCCTTGAGCTCCTCCCCAGGTGGCTCGTTGATGTCGCGCCGGGAGGCGATGAACTCCTGCATGGCGTCTGACGTCAGGTCGGCGTACACCTGGTCGCCGAGGAAGGCGATGAGATCGGGCCACTTCTCGGTGTCCTTTGCCATGTGCAGGGCGTAGGCCCGCATCGCGTCAACCCCGTGCGACCGGTTGCCTTTTGCGTCGTGAGGCACGCTGGTGCGACACGAACCGAACGCCAGCCGCAGCTCGCGGCCCGGCTCCAAGGTGGCAATGCGGCTCGGTGGGAAGGGGCTGTCTTTGGGCGGCCACTCCTCAACGCCCGCCACGTCGACGGCATAGTCCATGACCATCCCCGGAGCCAGTCCGTCCACTTCCACCAGCGCATAGTGGTGCCCGTGCACGTTGAAGGTGTCGGCGGTCCACTGACGACCGCCCGCCCGCACCGCTACCTGAGTGGCATCACGCGTCTCGACCCAGATCGCAGCCGAAGTCTCGTCGACATGGCGAAGCAGCGGACCCAGTAGCAACGCATCAGCTGGCACGCATCATTGTTACATCTTCACTGAGGATTCCTGATCGGTTTGCCACCGCACCGTCAGGCGTACCCCAGTTCGTGCAAACGGTCATCGTCGATGCCGAAGTGGTGCGCGATCTCGTGCACGACCGTGATCTGCACCTGCCGGCGAACTTCCACCGCATCCTCGCAGATGGCCAACGTGGGAAGGCGAAAGATGGTGATCCGATCAGGAACTGCGAGCAGGTATGACGAGTCGCGCTCGGTCAAGGGCACACCCTCGTATACGCCGAGTAGGTGTGGCTGGTCGGGGGACTCGCTCTCGACGAAGATCGCCACGTTGTCCATGAGCGCGGCCAGCTCGGGTGGCAGGCCGTCCAGGGCATCGGCAACCAAACCCTCGAACTCCTGCTGGTCGACCTGCAACATACGCCTCAGACTACGAGGCGCCAAGCAACGGTTTGGAGCCAAGGACGCCAGACCTTATGCTTGGGCCGTCCCCGACGGTATGCACGGAAGATACCCGGGCTTAGGCCCCCATCGTCTAGTGGCCCAGGACGCCGCCCTTTCACGGCGGTAGCACGGGTTCGAATCCCGTTGGGGGTGCTTCGTGCGCTAACGTTGCGGGCGAAATGCAGCACCTGGCCCCGTAGCGCAGCTGGTTAGCGCGTCGCCCTGTCACGGCGAAGGTCGCGGGTTCGAGTCCCGTCGGGGTCGCTGTTTTCGCTCACCCAATCGTCAATGCTTGGGTGAGCCGCTGCCTTGACCCGGGCGGTTGGCTCCCGGCCACTCAGTGCTGAGGTATCGTTGCCGCGCGCCTTCGCGGGCAACTTCGAGTGGCGCGTGGCCAGGTAGCTCAGTCGGTACGAGCGTCCGCCTGAAAAGCGGAAGGTCGCCGGTTCGATCCCGGCCCTGGCCACCTCTGCACTCGCATCCCGGGATTCAGGCTCGTAAGCAGCTCGGCGCTACAAAGATGGTCATCGTTGGTAGGCCGAAAGTGTCGAGCACCCGGTAATCGGCCGAGCACCGGCTACTGCGCGAGCTCCCAGATGTGGCCGCCGGGATCTCTGAAGCTGGCGGTTCGTATTCCCCAAGGGCGATCCATTGGACCGTTAAGCAGCTCAACTCCGCGAGTGGCCAGCTCCGCGCACATGACGTCCACGTCGTCCACCTCAAGGGTGAGCTGAAGGCGGGATCCCACCTCGCGATCTGCCACCATTGCCGGCTCGATGAGCTCCCGGGCCGCAGTGATCTTCAACAGATTGATCAGCGTGTTCCCGAAGTCGAACACGGCCGAGTCGTCGTCCTCGAACTTGACCGGTAGGCCGAAGACCTCCTGCGCAGCTAACCGGGGCGGCGCGGTCCCCAGCCAGGGTTAAGCGGAGGCAGATCCGTCAGGTTGGGATCAGGGCCCGGCTCAGCTTCTCCGTCGTCGCCATCGAAACGGCGCCTGTACTGGTCGGGAATGCTGCCCCATCCCCAGTGCGGCAGGGGCACATCGGGAACAATCCCGAGGGTGTCCAATGGATCGATACGTTGATCAGCCACCGTGCACAGATGAGTCCAGTCGTCACCGAGGTCGAACACGTAGACGAACTGCTCGCCGCCGGTGAGCGAGCCCAACCGGACCTGCTCATCAAGCCGTGCCTCCTCCGGCGGATCGTCCCAGTAGCGATCGACCAACAGGCCGCCATGCTTGCCAAGCTCGAACATATGAAGGTGCGCCCGGTCCCACCGTGCGAACGCGTCGTCGATCGCCGTAGCAAGCTGGGCGAATGTGTGGTTTCGGGCGGCGGCGAATATGCGGGCAGGCCGCGGCCACAAGGTCGACCCGCCGCCACTCACCAACTCCACTTGAATCGACAGCCAGGTCCTTGCCACACGTCGATCCTTCCATGCTGGTGACTGCCCACGGGCAGACCAGGGCGCCTACTGGCAGCATCCGGTCTAGCTTCAACCGCGAGGGGGTGTACATCTGCTTGACGCCCATTAGTACAGTCGGTACTAGTCCAGAATCTAATCTAGGATGCAGTCATGACTCCTTCGGCGACTACGTTCGTCGTCCTGGGCCTGCTGGCAAAGCGGCCTGGTTCCGGCTACGACATCGCCGCCCTCGCGAACCGCTCAGTGCGCCACTTCTGGCCGATCAGCCGCAGTCAGCTCTACACCGAGCTGGCCCGACTGGAGGAACTGGGCTGGGCAACGGGAACAGTCATCCAGCAAAGCCGTTACCCGAACAAGCGCGTCTACGAAACTACCCCGGCCGGCATGTCGGCGCTCCGGGAGTGGCTTGACACTGCGCCACCGCAACCACGCAAGCGCAATCACGATCTGGCGGTGCTCAAGACGTTCCTCGGCGCGTACATGAGCCCCGACCGACTTGCCGACCAACTGCGCGACTATCAGCGGCGGGCCGAGGAGCTTCACGCGGAGCTCTCGGCAGTGATAGCAGAGCTAGACAGGTCAGAGCCAACAGCCTCCCGCCGCTTCGGTCGCGCTTCGGCCCGTCAGTGCGTCCTGCAAGCCGAGGCGACGATCGCGTGGACGCAGGAGGTTCAGGCAGTGCTCGACACGGCGACGGCACCGGAAGCCGACTGACCGGCTCACTGATGCGACGAACAGGTGCTTTCTCTCCCGCCTGGTTGCTGCCTGTCGTCGCGGGCGTGGAGATCCATCCGGCCTTTCCCTCCACCGTCTCTAGCGTGGAACCCTCGGCTTTCCCTACTTCCATTGCTGGAACGAAGCCGAACGCCACGCTTTCCCGTCTCCGGCCGGTGGCAAATCGAGGATCTAACCTGAAGCCCCCCAGGACGACATAGTCCATTGCTGCATACTCTGTCCTGTACTATTCTTCGCTGCATTAGTGGCAACCCGGATTTCTGGCCGCTCGGCCGCTGTGGAGGCTTTTGAGATGTTCTCGTGGTTGGGGCAGGCCGTCTTTCACCGCCGCTGGTTGCTGTTGGCCGGGACTGTGGCATTTGTTGCGATCGCCGGCGTCTCCGGAGTATCGGTGTTCAGCCAGCTCAAGGGCGGCGGGTTCGACGACCCGAACGCCGAGTCGGTTCGCGCCCGAGAACTGCTTGCTGAGGAGTTCGACGCCGGCAGTCCCGATCTGGTCATGGTGGTCACTGCCGAGGGTGGCGTGGACTCTCCGGAGACCCAGAGTGCCGGTCGGGCCCTGACAGACGAGGTCGCGGCAGAGCCCGGAGTGGCTCAGGCGCTGTCCTACTGGAACACCCGCACGGCCGCATTGCGCAGCGAGGACGGCGACAAGGCACTGGTACTTGTCCGGCTCGCCGGAGACGAGGAGGCCACCGATGCCGCCGCAGAGGCGATCATCGCCGGCTACGACTCGCAGGACGGCCTTGAGATCGAGACTGGCGGTCCAGCCGCACTCGGTGTGTCACTCGGCGGGATAATCGGTGAGGACCTGGCGATCGCGGAGGCGATCGCGGTGCCGCTGACGCTGATCCTGCTGGCGCTCGTGTTCGGCAGCGTGATCAGTGGTCTGCTACCGATTGGCGTCGGTGCGATCGCCGTACTCGGCACCTTCTTGTCCTTGTACCTGGTCAGTCAGGTCACCGACGTTTCGATCTTCGCCATCAACCTGACCACCGCGCTGGGACTCGGTCTGGCGATCGACTACAGCCTGCTGATCGTCTCGCGGTTCCGCGAGGAGATGGCTGCCGGCATGAGCACGGAGCAAGCCATCGCGCGCACTGTGCAGACCGCCGGGCGCACAGTGGCCTTCAGCGCGCTCATCGTCGCCGTGGCTCTCTCCGCCTTGCTGATCTTCCCGCTGTACTTCCTCCGCTCGTTCGCCTACGGCGGCATCGCCGTCGTGCTGATCGCCATGCTGGGGGCGCTGATCAGCTTGCCGGCGCTGTTGTCGGTGCTCGGGTCCCGCGTCGACAAACTGGCCATCGGCGGCGGGCGAAAGCCGGTCCGGGCCGGCACGGGGATGTGGCATCGAATCGCGACCACCGTGATGCGCCGACCGCTGCTGGTGGGCACGCCCGTCGTCCTTCTGCTCGTGCTGCTGGCGACGCCGCTGCTCGGCGTCTCGTTCGGGCTCCCCGATGACAGATACCTGCCTCGCGATCAGGCAGTACGGGTGGTGGGTGACACGCTGCGCACCGAGTTCGGCGGTGGCGGGGCAAGCGCCTTGTCCGTGGTCATACCCGAAGGCGATTCGCAGGTGGCAGACCAGCTTGCACAGCAGATCTCCGGGCTCGAGGAGGTCGTCGGGGTCGACACGGTCACGGGCTCGTACGCCGACGGGGCTCAGGTCAGCCCGCCTGACCCGGCCGCGGCGCGGTTCGAGAACGGCACTGGCGCGTACCTGGAAGTCCGTTCAGATGTCGAGCCGATCTCGCCGGAGGGCGAACAGGTGGTCCGCGACATCCGACGGATTGACACCGGCGCTGAGTTTCTGGTGACCGGTCAGTCCGCGGACCTCGCTGACTCCAAGGACAGCATCTTCTCCAGAGTGCCGCTCGCGTTGACGATCATCGCGCTAGCCACCTTCGTGCTCCTGTTTCTGATGACCGGAAGTTTGCTCATCCCATTGCAGGCCCTCGCCCTCAACGTGCTGAGCTTAGGTGCGGTGTTCGGCGCGATGGTGTGGATCTTCCAGGAGGGCAATCTCTCCGGCCTGTTGAACTTCACCTCCACCGGCACGATCGATACCGCGATCCCCATGCTGGTCTTCTGCATTGCGTTTGGGCTGTCGATGGACTACGAGGTGTTCTTGATCTCACGGATCAAGGAGGAGTACGACGCCAACGGTGGCGACAACACGGCCGCAGTGGCCGACGGCCTGCAACGCACCGGTCGCATCATGACTGCTGCTGCCGGAGTGCTGTCCATCACCTTCATCGCCTTCGCACTCACCTCACACGTCACCACCATCAAGCTGTTCGGACTGGCCATGACCCTGGCCATCCTGCTCGACGCGACGCTAGTTCGTGGCCTGCTGGTGCCTTCGTTCCTGCGCCTCGGTGGTGACGCCAACTGGTGGGCGCCGGCTCC
>Ga0183260_10003440_pt1 | contig 12759 bp, 12 predicted proteins | sample AntDrymUQ4972206_2_FD_129768 | JGI IMG/M metagenome (GOLD analysis project Ga0183260, IMG submission 129768) | Polar desert sand microbial communities from Dry Valleys, Antarctica - metaG UQ497 (22.06) (version 2) (version 2) | ecosystem: Environmental > Terrestrial > Soil > Desert | place...
GTGTGGGCGTGCGATGGCTCGGCCGAAGCCTTCGTGCCGATCAACCCTGACTGCACGAAGCTTGGAGTCAGCGTCGACGGCGCGATCGTGAACGACGTCTCGCGCGACGCCCTCGGCTTGACTTGGCCGGTGGGCCGGACCGGGATCGGGTATACGCTCGAATCGCTCCAGGGCCTGGTGCTCCAGGCCGAGCTGCTCTATCGGAACGGTTACGCTGGGGCCTGGCACTGGTCGGACGCCGCACTGCGCCGGGTTGCCCGATTGGTCACCCGCAACGGCCTGGACGGCGGGGGCACCTGGAACCTCTCTTCGGTGAATTACCACGTCCCCTGGATCCTGAACTTCCGCTACGGGAAGAGCCTGCCAACGAGAAGCGCTGGCTACGGCCGGACCTTCGGCTACACGGACTGGCTCTATGGGGCGCGCACCGCGACGGAGGTTGCAGCCCAAGGAGAGAGCGTCGTCCCACCGTCGAGCCCTGCCACCGTGGCGACGACGAAACCGACGCCTGCGGCGACGGCGAAACCGACGTCTGCGGCGACGCCGAGCCCGACGACGACGCCTGCCCCTTCGGCGAGCGCGAGCGCGACGCCCAAGTCAACGCCGCCGCCCAGTCGGACCCCGAAGGCACCCAAGGGCCCGCACGAGATCGGCTTCCGCTCCGCTTCGTCCGCGAACTCGACGTCCAACTCACTGAGGCTGACGAGGCCCTCCGGAGTCGTCGCCGGTGACGTGCTCATCGCGGTCATCGACGTCAGGGAGAACCAGCGCCACAAGTTGACCGCACCGGCGGGCTGGTCGCTGGTTCGCCAGGATGCGTTGCGCCGGACAATCATGAAGGCCGTCTACGTTCGCGTGGCCACGGCGTCCGAGCCGGGCAGCTATACCTTCACCGCCAGTCGCGTGGCTGCCTCGAACGGCATCGTACTGGCGCTGACCGGCGTGGACCCGAACAACCCGATCGCGGCCTCGTCCGGTCTCGGCGCGAAGTCAAGCGCCTCGATCATGGCGCCAGCAGTGTCGGCGGCGGGCGAGGGCTGGTATATCGTCGGCCTGTACGCGACGACGAACAACACCACGCTGAGCGCACCGACTGGCATGACGCGACGGGCTGGCGTCACCCAGCCATCCAGCCTTGATGCGTTGACCTCCGCGGTCACGACCCAACGGGTCCCCGCGGGCGACACGGGGGACATGGTCGCCCGGGCTGCACATCCGGGCGACAATATCGGCCAGCTTCTGTTGCTCAGGCTGCGCTGACGGACCACCTCGAATGTGCGACTGATCGACGACGGCCCTCCCGCCGCCGATCAGTCCGTCGCTATCGGCGCTGACTCCCAGGCGCCACGAGCGGCAGCGAACCACCGCGATGAGAGGCGTATTCCCGGCGATCCGACGACGAAAGAGCCGGCTGTGGGCAAGGCTCCTGGTCAGCTCAATTGTCCGGACTTCCCCGATGCCCAAGGGGAGGATTCTCCAGATCGCAAGCTGGAGGGACCGAGATCGCGCAATCCTCCCGATCAAACTTGCCGTGTGAGCGATGGGCTGGGTTATGCGGCACGAAAGACGCGGGCCGATACATGGGGTCAACGTCCAGGAACTTGAGCAGCGCTCGGAAATGGGCGGCTGGGTCCCGGACAACGTCCTCGAAGACCTCTGGCTATGATGACCGGCCCGTTGAATCCATGTCGTCCACTCAGCATCGGAAGTTCGAATTGACGGACCCCAGCTCTCGCCCGCACGCACCCGACGCCCGCGAGCCTATCGGGGTCATCGGCGCTGGCTACGTCGGCCTCGTCACGGCCGCCTGCCTCGCCTCCATGGGACACCGCGTCACCGTCCGCGAGATCGATGCCGACAAAGTGGCGGCACTCCAGGCGGGCGCCGCACCGATCTACGAGCCGGGTCTCGTGGAGCTCCTGTCAAGCAACAGCCAGCGGCTCTCCTTCACCCTGTCGATGGCGGAACTCGTCCGCGATGCTCAGGTGATCTTCGTCGCGGTCGACACGCCCCCAACGCAGTCTGGAGACGCCGACCTGGCGAGGGTTCAGGCGGCGATCAGGGAGGTCGTTGAGCACGCGGCAGCAATGGAGAGGCTGCTGGTCATGAAAAGCACGGTGCCGGTTGGCACCGGGCAACGGCTGGTCTCATTGCTGCGGAGCCTCGGCGCAGCGAACATCGGCTATGCGTCCAACCCCGAGTTCCTGCGCGAGGGAACGGCCATCGCTGACTTCATGAACCCGGACCGCGTCGTGATCGGAACATTTGACGCGCCGGCCGCGGATCGGCTTGAGGCGCTGTACCGGCCGCTGAACGCGCCCATCATGCGGACGACGGTGCCGTCGGCCGAGATGATCAAGTATGCCTCGAACGCCTTCTTGGCAACGAAGATCAGCTTCATCAACGAGATCGCCAACGTCTGCGAGGAGGTCGGCGCCGACGTGTCGGTGGTCGCCCAGGGAATGGGCATGGATGCTCGCATTGGGCCCTCGTTCCTGCGAGCCGGCATTGGGTATGGAGGCAGCTGCTTCCCCAAGGATGTGGCGGCGTTGAAGCAGCTGGCGGGCAATTCCGGCTACCACTTCCAGCTCCTCACCTCCGTCATCGAGGTCAACGAGCTCCAGAAGCGGCGCGTGGTCGGCAAGCTCAGGAAGCACCTTGGCAGTCTCGAGGGCAAGCAGATTGCACTCCTCGGGCTTGCCTTCAAGCCGGGCACCGACGACATGCGCGAGGCGACGAGTCTCGTCCTCGCCGGCAGGCTTCAGGCCGAGGGCGTGATCGTCCGTGGCTACGATCCAGTCGTCCGCGAGGACGAACGGCTGCGCGGCGTGGATTTGCACGACAGCGCAGAGGCCGCGCTGACGGGCGCCGATGCCGCCGTCCTCGTCACCGAGTGGCCCGAACTGATCAATCTGGACTGGGCGGCCGTCCGCTCGAGCATGCGTCAGCCTGTGCTCATCGATGGCCGCAACGCGCTCGATCCTCAGGCGATGAGCCGGGCAGGGTTCGTCTACGATGGAATCGGTCGTTCGACGAAATGAGGATGGGCGTGAACTGGACAGCAGCACGCGGCTCCTCCCCACGACTCGGCTGGCGTTCGCACTGAAGCGGCGTCGGGAACGACGGGATATGACCGACGGCGAAGCGTCGGAGGTCGAGGGTGGCGGCAGATTTGGCGTGCTGAGCGAGGCGTATGCCTCCCGTCTACCCACTGACGCGTCGGCCGACGGCGCTGAGGCGCAGCCCCGAATGACCGAAGCAAGACTCCTTAGATCCCGGTGCCCTTGAATATCACCAGCAGCGTGCGCACGATCAGCTTGATGTCCAACATGAGCGACATCGATCGAATGTACTCGAGGTCGAATCGGAGGCGCTCGTCGAACGAGGTCGAGTGCCGTCCCTCGAGCTGCCAGATGCCGGTGATCCCGGGGGGCACGTCCAACCGTTCGCCATACCACAGTCGGTAGCTGTCCATCCCGTCCTCGGCAGGTCGCGGCCCGACCAAGCTCATCTCTCCTCTCAGCACGTTCATGAATTGGGGCAGCTCGTCGAGGCTCGTCTTGCGGAGGATCCTGCCGACGCGCGTCACACGCGGGTCGTTGGGGATCTTGAAGTCTGGATACGGCAGCACGTTCAGGTGGGCAAGCGATGCCTTCAACTCCTGGGCGTTTTCGACCATCGTCCGAAACTTGTGCATTTTGAACGGGCGCCCGTCCTTGCCGATCCTGAACTGCGAGAAGACGACGGGCCCGGGCGAGTCCAGACGAATGGCAACCGCGCAGATCGCCGCAACCAACCCAACCGGGATGGCGATGGCGAGGCAGAAGATCCGGTCGAAGAGACGCTTCGTCACGAGGTGGCGCGGGGGGTGCGTCGCGTAGTGCTTGTCGATACGGGCGCCGGCAGCGCTTCGCCCGACCAGAGTCGTCATTGCGGCGAGGCCTCCATCACGGACGCCTCGACCGTCTGCTCGCCAGCGCCCGCTCTCATGCTGGCCAACAGCGCGCCAAGGGTTACCCCGTCGTCGGGAAAGACGGCGAGGCTAACCGGCGCAGCTCCGAACAGATGCGGCATCGTCGAGGCTGCGCGCTGCAGGAATGCCTGCGCCTGCAGGCCGTCGCAGTCTGTGAGCAGAACGAGCAGTACGGAGCCGTCGGCCCATGCCCGGTCTGGCCTGCGCAGGAGCCCTTGCACGGTCGCGACGGCGCTGAGCGCTGCGTCGACCCGCTCAGACTCGCCGGCACCCGCCGGCGTCCAGAGGCGGTCCGGGATGCTTACGATCGCGAACCGACGATCATGGCGGCGGCTTCGCGCAAGCTCCAGGTCAAGGGCCCTCCAGCCCGACTCCATCTGACGGGGCAGCGAGCTCGTCCCGCCGTCGCTTCTCAAGCGGAATGCGCCCGTCAGCAGGAGGGCGCCGAGTGCCCCCGCAGCGACATAGGCGACCCAGATACTGTTCCCGGTGGAGTCGAACGCGGCGACGGACGCGACGCCGGCAAGCGCCACTAGTGGCAACCAGCGCAAACGCCCTTCGTTATGTCGCGCAGATGCCCCAAAGTACGGCATAGTGCCCCCACCCCAATGCTCTCTCCATGGCCAGGGCACGCATCCTTCGACCGGATGTGAAGGTCAGTGACCAGACCCGGCCCGCGATGTTCGAGCCGTGCCTCGAGCCATAGGTGCGCCCATGCTGGGGAAACATTGAGCGCAACGCCGGCTTCGTGGACCCCTGGGGCCGGGCTGACCCCGGCCACGCTTGCTTTGGTTTTAGGACCACCTCGGACTCGTCTGACGCAACGCGGCCAACCCAACGCTGCGAGCTCCTGGTCGATCGTCACGCAATCCCGCGGGCAAAATGCCCGCGTCATGAACGACCCCTCCGGACCGGTCGATGGAGCATGGGGGTACGGAAGTACTAGGGTCAATACGCGGACGATCGATACGGTCAACAATGCGTTGCACCAACACAACGGCGTATCGCGATGTCCGGGAAACACGGCTGACTGGAGGGAATCAACCGGGATGCCGAGACGGTTCCAGGCCACTCGCCAGGCGCACGAGCATCTCGACGATGCCTTCGAGCTGGATGATTGGCCAGTCGTCGGCGTCAAGGGCGTAGCGCCCGTCGAGGCCCGGTCGGCCATCGAGCGTCGGAACGGCGGCCGGAGGGCCGGCCGCCGGGCTACTGGCGCCGCAAGCTCGGGCGCGGCGGACAAATCGAGACGTGGCAGCGATTCATGACGCCGCGGGTGTCCGCGGGCATTCTCCTCTTCCGCTGTCGGTTGATCGGGACGGAGGTGCTGCTCGCGCACCCGGGCGGGCCGTATTGGAAGCAGCAGGACTACGGTAGCTGGAGCGTGCCCAAGGGCATCGCTGAGGTCGACGAGGCGTTGGAGGCCGTGGCGGCGCGCGAGTTCGGCGAGGAGACGGGCTTCGAGCTCCGGTCCGTCGCGCTCGACCCGGACCGGTCGCCGATCGACCTCGGTACGGTCACACTCAAGAGCGGGAAGGTCATTCGTGCCTGGGCCGTGGAGGGAGACCTGGACGCCGAGCGCGCCTACTCCAACGAGATCGAGATCGAGTGGCCGCCGAGGACGGGCCGCCGCCTGACCATCCCGGAAGTCGACCGCGTCGCGTGGTTCGGGCTGGAGGAGGCGCGACGGCGCGCGCACCCCGTGCAGGCCAAATTCGTTGACCGGCTGCTGGCCCGGCTGCAATCGAGGCCGGCAGCCCGGCTCGCGGATCAAGCGGGCATGTGAGCGAGATTCGCCAGGTCAGCGCGGCGGCCGCCCGCCGGTTCCTGGTCCTGCGCCACCTCCTGGCGCCACCGCGGAGCCTGCCGGCCCGCCGCGAGAGCGTGCTCGATGTGGTCGAGCGGCTGGGCTCCCTCCAGTTCGACCCTCTGGAGGTCGCCGGCCGCAACCACGACCTTACCCTTCTCGCCCGGATCGCCGGGTACCGACGCGAGTGGGCGGACCACTGGCTCTACGAGGATCGCCGGCTGTACGAGACCTACAACAAGAGCCTGCAGATCGTGCCGGTCGCGGAGATGCCGCTCTATCGGTACATCTGGGAGCGGGCTCGCGTGCGCCACGACAAGACGGCGTTCGACGACCACGCCCCGCTGGTCGAGGAGCTGCTGGCGCGGATCCGCGACGGCGGGCCACTGCTCCCGCGCGACGTGGGCGCGCGCGAGGCGATCGACTGGTACTGGCGGCCCACAAACCAGGTCCGGGCGATCCTGGAGGCGCTGGCAGAGGTGGGCAGGATCGGCATCGCCCGCCGCGAGGGCAACCTGCGCGTGTATGACCTCGCGGAGCGGCTGTTCGCGCCTGAGATCCTGGAGCAGCGGCGTCCGGTGCAGGACCAGCAGGCCCATCGTCTCCTGTCGCGCTACCGGGGCAACGGGCTCCTGGGTAGCTCCGGCAGCCAGGAGCTGTGGGTGGGTGGCCTCGGCTATGCGGCGGACCGTGCCGCGCTCCGGGACGGCCTCGTAGGGGCGGGTCGCCTGGTGCCCGTCCAGGTGGCGGGACTGCGTGGCGAGCGGTTCATCGTCGGCGAGGACCTGGCATTCCTGGACCGGGCGGAGACAGAGGTCCATGCCGGGACCTCGCCGGGCGGCTCGGATCCGGGCGTGGCGTTTCTCGCGCCGCTGGACCCGCTGATGTGGGACCGAGACCTGTTGCGTCGCCTGTTCGACTTCGACTACATCTGGGAGGTGTATGTCCCGGAGACAAAGCGCCGCTGGGGCTACTACGTCCTCCCGATCCTGTACGGGGATCGGCTCGTCGGGCGCATCGAGCCGCGGCTGGACCGCCGGGCGGACACCCTCCGGATCGTCGGCCTGTGGTGGCAGCCCGGCTTCGAGCCGCTCGCAGAGGAAGGTTTCGTGGCAGCCCTCGCCGACGCGCTCATCGCCCACCGGGACTTCGCCGGTCTGCGCGCGTTCAGCTTCCCGCGCGGCACCCGCCACCGTCCACTCGTCACGGCGGTCCGAGGTGCCATCGAGGCCCGCGGCTGGGCCACGGCGGCTGTGGGACGATGTGCGAAACGCCCGCGCGCGACCGGCGGCTCAACGCCCTCCAGGCGCGCCACCACACGATCCGGATCGCAGACCGAGGAGGTTCTCGATGGCTGAAACCCGGCACGCCTCGGCCACCTGGAGTGGCAACCTGACCGAAGGCGCGGGGATGCTCCAGTACATCTCCAGCGGCGCCTTCTCGCGCATGCCCATCACGTGGGGCTCGCGGACGGAGGCCCACCAGGGCCGGACGAGTCCGGAGGAGCTGCTCGCGGCGGCCCACGCCAGCTGCTTCTCCATGGCCTTCGCAAACCAGCTTGCCAAGAACGGCACGGTCGCCGAGAAGCTGGACGTTCGGGTAGACGTGACCGCCGACAAGCGCGAGGCCGGCTGGACGGTCCTTTCGAGCGCGATCAAGGTCACGGGCGTCGTGCCGGGCATCGATGCCGAGACCTTCGCGCGGGTCGCCGAGGCGGCCAAGGACGGCTGCCCGATCTCTCGCGCTTTGGTCGGCAACGTCGAGCTCTCGGTCGAGCCAACGCTCCTCGAGGGGTAGCTCGATGTTCACCCGCTGGGGCGGCTTCGTCTATCGGCGCCGCCGCTGGCTCGTCCTGCTCGCCATCGTCGCGGCCGGCGCGTTCGGCTCGATTGTGGGCGGGGCCGCGGACAACCTGACCACCGGCGGGTGGCTCGACCCGACGTCCGAATCGGCACAGGTCTCCGACCGTCTCGAGGCGGACTATGGCGGCGGGCGCTCCGCGTTCATCGCGCTCTTCCGCGCCGACCAGCCGAACGCGGATGCGACCTCCGACGAGTTCCAGGCGGCGATCGCCACGGCCCTCGCGCCCGTGCTCGAGGTGGACGGGGTCACGGGGCTGACCGGCTACGCGGAGACACGCGACGATCGGTTCATTAGCGAGGCGGGCGACGCCGCGTACGTGCTTATCGGGCTCGACACCGACGAGGATGGCTCGATCGATCTCGTCGATCCGGTCCAGGCCGCGCTCGTCACGCCACCCGGCTTCGAAGCCTCGCTCACCGGCTTCGGGCCGGTCCAGCAGGACTCCGCGCGCCTGTCGGAGGAGGACCTGGTCCGGGCCGAGACGGTGTCACTGCCCATCGTGGCGCTCGTCCTGGTCCTCGTCTTCGGCTCGCTCGTGGCGGCCGGCATGCCCCTCCTCGTCGCCGGGCTGGCGATCCCGACTTCGGTCGGCGTCATCAGCCTGGTGGCCCAGCGGACCGAGATGAGCATCTACGTCCTGAACATCGCGACGATGCTCGGGCTGGCGCTCGCGATTGACTACTCGCTTTTCATAACCAGTCGCTTCCGGGAAGAGCTCGCGAAGGGCCGGACCGTCGAGCAGGCAGTAGAACGCGCGGTGGGCACCGCGGGCAAGGCCGTCCTCTTCTCGGGCGTCGCCGTTGCCGTTGGCCTGTCCGGGCTGCTGTGGTTCCAGGCGAGCGGGCTCAGCTCGATCGGGCTTGGCGGCGCCATCGTCGTCGTCGCTTCCGTCGTGTACAGCCTCACCTTCCTGCCGGCGATCCTGGGGATGCTGGGGCCGCGCGTGAACGCGCTGTCGGTCGACGGGCTGCTCCGCCGCCTGGGACTGCGCCGCGACCGCGTCGGGCCGCCCCGGGAATCTCGCTGGGAACGGGTCGCGCACGCCGTGATGCGCCGCCCGATCGCGGTCCTCATCCCGACGCTCGCCTTCCTGCTGCTGCTCGGCTCGCCCTACCTGCGACTCCAGCAGGGCATCCCCGACGCGACCGTCTACCCCGCCGGCGTCCCCAGCCGCGATGCCTGGGTCGCGCTCCAGGAGGAGTTTCGCGCCGGCGAGACGACACCCATCGTCATCCTGATCGACACCACGGGTGACCCCACGTCGCCGGAATCCGTCCGCGCCGTTCGCGCGTACACGGAGAACCTGGCCAGGCTCGAAGGCATCGACCGGGTGGAGGGACCGTTCTCACGCGAGCTGGTGGATCCCGCCACGGGCCTCGAGCTCACATCCGAAGAGATCGCCCAGCTCTACGCCGCGCCGCCGGAGGGGCTGCCATTCGAGCTCAACGCCGCCCGCGCGCGCCTGCGCGAGGCCTACATCCGCGATCACACCGTCCGGCTCCATGCGATCAGCCCCCTGAACACGGCGACCCCGGCCGGAACGGCGCTGGCGTCGCAGGTCCGAAGAGTGGGCGATGTGCTCCCGCCCGGCATCGCGAATGTCCAAGTCGGCGGTGCGGCCGCAATCGGCGAGGACTTCCTGATCAGCCAGGCGGAGAGCATCCCGTGGGCCGTCGGGACGACCCTGCTCGCCTCCGCGATCATCCTGTTCTGCTCTTCGGGTCCCTGGCGATCCCGATCAAGGCCGTGATCATGACGCTGCTGTCGCTGACGGCGAGCTTCGGCGCGCTGGTCTGGATCTTCCAGGAGGGCAACTTCAGCGAGCTGCTGAACTTCGAACCGCTGGGCTACACGATCGCCGGCAACCCGATCATCACGTTCGCGGTCCTGATCGGGCTGTCGATGGACTACGAAGTGCTCCTGCTCTCGAGGATCCAGGAGTCGTACCGCCGGACGGGCGACAACGCGGCGGCGGTCGCGGACGGCCTTGCGAAGACGGCAGGCGTCATCACCGGCGCAGCGCTCATCATGGTCACCGTGTTCGCGGCTTTCGCGCTGGCCGACACGGTGACGATCAAGAGCATCGGCGTGGGCATGGCCCTCGCCGTCGCCCTCGACGCGACGATCGTGCGCGTCCTGCTGGTGCCGGCCACGATGCGCCTGCTGGGGAAGTGGAACTGGTGGGCGCCCGGTCCGCTCGGACGGATCGCGGAGCGCTTCGGATTCAGCCACGTGGAGGACGAGGAAGATCTCGCCGCCGCCTCGTCGGAGCCGGCCGCGGCGCCGGCCTGACGGCACCCGGCGAGGAGGAGGGACGCATGGATACCTCGGATCGCGAACCGCAGCCGCTGCCCAACACCACGCAGGGGCAGGAGGGGCAGCAGCCGCCGCGGGAGTCGGGCCCCATCCGGAGCTACGACTGGGAGTGGGGCCGCGACCAGGACCGCCAGCCGCAGCTGCCGTGGATCGGGATATTCCTGCTCGTCCTCGGCGGGCTGCTCCTGCTGGATCGCCTGCTTCCCGAGTACGTGAACGTGGGCAGCGTCCTCGTGCTCGCTGCGGGGCTCGCCTTCCTGCTGCTGTGGGTGTTGCGCCGTGGGACGTTCGCCCTCTACGCGGGGGCCTTCCTGACCGCCGCCGCCGTCCCGGGCCTGGTCGAGGCGCTGACGAACCGCGAGCTCGATGGCCTGGGCACCCTGTCCTACGGCGTCGCGTTCCTGTTCATCGCCGCCGTTCGTGGCTCGCGGGGCGGCGGGGTCGGCTGGCAGGCGCTGATCGGCACCCTGCTCGCCGCGCTCGGCACCTCGCAACTGGCATTGCCGAACCTGGCGTCGCTGATCCTGCCGCTGCTGCTGCTGGTCCTCGGGATCGTCCTCCTCACGCGCGGGCGAGGCGAGGGACGGCGCTAGAGCCCGATGCCGCGCCAGGGGACGTGCGGCGCTAGGCGACCGGGGCGACCGGGGCGACCGCCTGGGTGACGCAGTCGATCGCGGCCACGAGACCGTCGGCGATCGCAACCAGCTCCTCGTCCGTTACGACGAACGGCGGGCCGAGAACGATCGCGTCGCCGTTCGTCCCGTCGGCGAGGCCGGTGCTGGGGTAGAACAGCAGGCCAGCGTCGCGAGCGGCACGGAGCACCCCCTCGGTGATCCGCTCGGACCGCGGGAAGGCCGCACGCGTCTCGCGATCCGCGACGAGCTCTACGCCCAGCAGCATGCCCCGGCCCCGGATGTCGCCGACGTTGGGGTGCCGATCCAGGCGGTCGTGCAGCAGGCCCAGGAGTCGATCTCCCTTCACCGCGCTGGCCTCGACGAGCCCCTCGTCCTCGAGAATCCGCAGCACCTCGCCCGCGACCGCAGCGCCCACGGCGTGGTGCGAGTACGTGAAGCCGTGGACGAACCCGCCACCATCCAGCACGGCGTCGCGAACCGGCCCCGAGGCCGCCACGAATCCGAACGGGAAGTACCCGCTCGTCGCACCTTTCGCACCAACGAGGATGTCCGGCCGGACGCCCCAGTGGTCCACGCCGAACCAGCGACCCGTCCGCCCGAATCCCGTCATCACCTCGTCGGCAATGAGCAGGACGCCGTGGCGCCGGCAGACCTCGGCGATGGCGGGCCAGTACTCGTCCGGCGGCACCGCGGCGGCGAGGGCCGCCCCGACGATGGGCTCAGCGACGAATGCGGCGACGGTCCCCGGCTCGGCGGCCTCGATGGCGCGCTCCAGCTCCGCGGCCAGCTCCTCCGCGTCGCCCAGGGCGTTGGCACCGGGCTCGCCGGCCCGGTACGGGTAGGCCGCGGAGACGTGCCGGAACCGCCCGAGCCATGACTCGTATGGCCGCCGGAGCGACTTCCGGCCGCTGAGGTCCAGCGCCCCGAGGCTGTTGCCGTGGTAGCTGCCCCAGCGCGCGAACACGATCCAGCGCTCCGTCTCGCCGCGCGCGAGGTGGTACGCCCGGGTGAGCTTGAGCGCGGACTCCATCGCCTCCGACCCACCCGCAACCGGATAGATCGCCGGGTCCTCGAGCGGCAGGTGCGGCGCGAGGGCTGCTGCGTAACGCTCCAGTGGCTCATTGGTGAAGGCGGTCCCGTGGGCGTAGGCAACCCGGCCGGCCTGCTCCGCCATCACCGTCGCCACGGACTCGCGACCATGGCCCACGCCGACCACGACGGCGCCGCCGGCCGCGTCGAGGTACGCCCGCCCGTCAGCGTCCCAGATCGTCGCTCCATCGGCGCGGACGGCCACGGGCAGGGCAGCGTCCTGCGAGCGCCGGAACACCCGGCTCGTCATCGGGCGGGTTGGTCGTCGGGGGACCAGGCCGGGTCAATGTTGTGATTGAGCCGGAAGAGATTGCCCGGGTCGTATCGGCGCTTCAACTCGATCAGGCGGCGGAGCTTGTCCGGCCCGTAGACGGTCAATGCGGCCTCGCGCGCGTCATCCCCGTCGCCCTCGCGCGGACCACATCGCTCAGGCCCGGCAGGTGGACCCTGGTCGTCATCGGTCGCGCGGGCCGCGGCAGTCCATGAGCGGGATGATAGGCCGCGGCCTCCGGCCGAGCCGGCGGCAGTGCCAACCGCCGTTCGACGATCAGGTCCACGCCGTTGACCGCGGTGTTCTCGAGCAGGAACACGGCGGCGCCGACGATCTCGTCCATGGTCGCCAGACGGCCGATCGGGGTTCTGGCGCGTACTTTTCCATCGCGGCCGGCTTCGCCGCCCACCATCCGCGGCCGCCAGCGGCTCATCTCCGGCTGCGCATACGATCGGGTGAGGTCGTATGACGAAATGGGTACGGCCAAAGGGAAGCAAAAGGGCTACGGTGTGTTCGGTTTGGCCCAACACATCGCAGTCCGACGCAGGTCGGCCCTCGCCGCCTCGGTCTTCGCGATCGTCGGATTCGTGCTGCCGGGCATGCCCTTCGACCACTCTCCCCTGACCCCTGAGGTCGCCGCGCTGTCCGACAGTCAGGGCCGGATCGTGTTCGTCGGAACGCTCGATCGCCCCGAGCAGGACGTCTACTCGATGAACCCGGACGGCACCGATGTCGGCCGGCTGACGAACGAGGCGTCGGGCGGCGGCAACCAGATCGCCGAGGACGACCCCACCTGGAAGCCGAA
>Ga0183260_10003441_pt1 | contig 12758 bp, 10 predicted proteins | sample AntDrymUQ4972206_2_FD_129768 | JGI IMG/M metagenome (GOLD analysis project Ga0183260, IMG submission 129768) | Polar desert sand microbial communities from Dry Valleys, Antarctica - metaG UQ497 (22.06) (version 2) (version 2) | ecosystem: Environmental > Terrestrial > Soil > Desert | place...
GACGTCTACGAGCGTATCCGGCGCTCTGATCTCGCCCTCAGATCGCCTCGCCGGCGGGGTTTCCTGAGGCCAGCTCCTTGAAATGTTCCCGGGTTGGCAGGAGCGGACCGCCCCGGGTGAGCCGACGTTCTGATTCCGGACATCCCCGCGGTCGGCAGGCGGGGGCCGGAACCTCGCTAGTAGATCTCTCTAACTAGGCGAGGGAGAACTCGTGAGAGTCCGCACTTATGGTTTGCCAGGTGTTTTGCGAGGCCTCCTGGCACCTCGGCTCGCAACCACCGTCACGAAGCCGACCACGTCGAAGCCATGTCGTCCCCGTGTTGGTGTGCCGTCCAGTCTAGAGCACCTGATCAGGGCTGAACCGGTGGTGGCTGCGCCGGAGGGGTCGGCGCCGGCGCCGGGGTCCGCCCTGCGGGCGGGGGCTTGGTCGTCCCTGGGGCGGGAACGGTCTTCGCCGGCGGCGGCACCGTCACCGTCCGTTGCGGTGGCGTGACGGTACGCGTCGGTGCGGTCGTCGTCTCGGTGCGCTCACGCTTCTCCTTCTTCGACTCGCCACCGAACAGCGTCGTCTGCCGCCCGCCGCCGGAGGCCGAGCCGCCGGCGACGAGCTCGGGAACGGTCAGGACGAGGACGCACAGGACGAACCCGAGCAGTCCGGTGACAATCGCCAGCCGCCAGCGACGCGAGATCGGAGACCGCCGGGTCGTGTACGTCGTAATCGGCGCCTCTGCCACACGGGTCGGATCCTCGTCGGGCGGCGGCCGGCGGCGCGCGGGCTCGTCGCTGCCGGCGCCGGAGCTGCGGACCACCCCGCGCACGGGCACAGCCTGGCTGACGACCTTGGCGGGGCGCGCGAGCGCCTCCTTGATGAGCGCGACCAGCACCGGCGTGATCGCCGCCGACGGCAGCGTTCCCGGCGCCCAGATCTTCGAGCAGGCGTAGGCGGCGGCGCCCGAGGCGACGGCCGTGATCGCGAGGGTCGTCAGGTCGACGCCGCGGCTGTTTGCGTTGGTGGACACCACGCCCACGCAGGCTACAACCACGCCCGCGACGCAGAGCGACGCGGTCCGAGGCCGCTTGAGGAACCCTCTGCTGGGTCGCGCTCCGAAGAGGCGCCCTAGCGTCTGGGTGGCGCGGCCTCACACCTCGGCGGCCTCGCTCTTTGCGGCTTCGTTCCGCGTCGCATTCAGGACGCTAGAAAGCGCCCTGCTGAGCGTCAACAGCCGATCCGCACAGAGCCCGCAAGCTGCGTGAATTAGTCTGCGGGTATGATCGTGCAAGACGTTGCCTGGGACCTCTCGCCGCTCGTGTACGGCGAGGACGACGCCGGTGTCGACCGGCTGCTCGAAGAAGCCGACACGCGCGCAGGCGTTTTCGCGTCCAGCCACGCCGGCCGGATCGCCGAGCTCGACACGCCCGCATTCTCAGCCGCGATCGCGGAGCTGCAGGAGATCTCCGAGCTCGCGTCGCGGGCGGGCAACTACGCGATGCTGCGTTTCAGCATCGACACCGCCGACCCAGAGCTGGGGGCGCTGCTGCAGCGCGTGCAGGAGAAGGGCACGGCGATCGAGACGCAGCTGCTGTTCTTCGAGCTCGAGTGGGCCGAGCTCGAGGACGAGCGCGCCGGCGAGCTGCTGGCCGCCGACGGCCTCGACACCGCGCGCCACTTCCTGCGCTCGGCGCGCCGCTACCGCCCGCACCTGCTGACAGAGCCCGAGGAGAAGATCCTCGCCGAGAAGGACATCTCCGGATCGTCGGCGTGGTCGCGGCTGTTCAGCGAGCAGGTCTCGGCGTTGACGGTCGACCTGCCCGGCGAGGAGGAGCCGGTCACGCTCGACGGCGCGCTCGCGCGGCTCATGTCGCCCGACCGCGACGTGCGGCGAGCCACCGCCGAGAGCGTCACCGAGGCGCTCGCGCCCGGCCTGCGCACGCGCGCCTTCATCTTCAACACGCTGCTGCACGACAAGGCCGTCGACGATCGCCTGCGCAAGTACCCCAACTGGCTGGCGGCACGCAACCTCTCCAACGAGGCCTCCGACGAGTCAGTGCAGGCGCTGCTGAGCGCGGTGCGCAACCGCTACGAGCTGCCGCGGCGCTGGTATCGCCTCAAGGCCCGGCTGATCGGCATCGACAAGCTCGCCGACTACGACCGCATGGCCGCCGTCACACAGGACGACGAGCCCGTCGACTGGGACGACGCCAAGGAGCTCGTGCTCGCCTCCTACCGCGACTTCACGGCCGAGCTCGGCAACCCCGCGCGCGCGTTCTTCGACGAGCAGCGCATCGACGCGCCGCCGCGACCGGCCAAGCGCGGGGGCGCGTTCGCCGCCTATACCGTCCCCTCCGAGCACCCGTACCTGATGCTCAACTACACGGCCAAGCGCCGCGACGTGCTCGTGCTCGCGCACGAGATGGGCCACGGGCTGCACGCCGAGCTCGCGCGGCCGCGCGGCGTGCTCGAGCAGCACACGCCGCTGACGCTCGCCGAGACGGCGTCGGTCTTCGGCGAGACGCTCGTCTTCCGCCGGCTGCTCGAGCAGGCGGCGACCCCGGCGTCGCGCCTGTCGCTGCTGGCCGAGTCGATCGAGGGCTCGATCGCGACGGTCTTCCGCCAGACCGCCATGAACCGCTTCGAGGACCTCGTCCACACGCGGCGCCGCGAGCAGGGCGAGCTGAGCGTCGAGCACTTCAACGAGCTGTGGACGCAGTCGCAGGAGGAGATGCTCGGCGACAGCGTCGAGTTGACCGAGGGTTACCGCTCGTGGTGGTCCTACGTGCCGCACTTCATCTCGACGCCGGGCTACGTCTACGCCTACGCGTACGGCCAGCTGCTGGCGCTGTCGATCTACAAGCGCTACCTCGACGAGGGCGAGGCCTTCGTGCCCAGCTACCTGGAGCTGCTGCGCGCCGGCGGGTCGCGCAGCCCCGAGGAGCTCGGCCAGATCGTCGGCATCGACCTCTCCGACCCCGGTTTCTGGGACAGCGGCCTGGATCTCGTGCAGGCGCAGCTCGAGGAGGCCGAGGAGGCGGCGCACGCGGCGATCGCGAGCGCGTGACAGTCGCCTGAGCCGTTTCGTCTAGGGCCGCGCGGGGCTGTTGTCACAATGAAGCGATGAGCATGTACGGCTGGCTGCCCTCAGAGGAGCCGAGCAGCGCGACGGTGACCTCGCCCGCGCCCTCGCCAACACCCCCCGCCCCGCGCGAGGAGCGCTCGCTGCTGCGCCGGATCATCACGCCGCTGATCGTGCTCGGCGCGCTGGCGCTGAAGTTCGGCAAGGCGGCCCTGCTGATCCTGCCCAAGGCGAAGATCCTCACGACGTCGGGCACGATGCTCGTCTCGATCGCGGCCTACAGCCTGATCTGGGGCTGGTGGTTCGCCCTTGGCTTCGTCGTGCTGCTGTTGGTGCACGAGATGGGGCACGTCATCCAGCTGCGCCGCGAGGGCATCGAGGCCAGCGCGCCGATGTTCATTCCGTTCCTTGGCGCGGCCGTGATGGCCAAGTCGCTGGGCAAGGACGCGACGGCGGAGGCGCGCGTCGGCCTGGCCGGGCCGGTGCTGGGCACGCTGGGCGCGCTGGCCTGCATCCCGATCGCTATTGCCACCGGAGACGACTACTGGCGTGCGCTCGCGTTCGTCGGACTATTTCTCAACCTCTTCAACCTGCTGCCGGTCGTGCCACTGGACGGTGGCCGCGCGATGGCCGCGCTGTCGCCGTGGATGTGGTGGGTCGGCCTCGCCGCGATGGCGGTGCTCGCGTTCGCCTTCCCCAACCCGATCATCCTGCTGATCCTGCTGCTCGCGGCCTACGAGACGTACAGGCGCTGGAAGCAGCGCAAGACGAACGATCCCAAGTCGATGGCGTACTACCGCGTCAAGCCGTCGCACCGCGCGATCGTCGCGGCCGTGTATCTCGGCCTGATCGCCGTCTGCGTCGTGGGCATGAACCTGACGCACCTGGAGCGCAGCATCCCGAGCTGATCAGCGGTTAGCTTCGCGCAGCGCGCGGTCCATGTCGCGCTTCATCTCGCGGCCCTTGATCGACTCGCGCTTGTCGAAGCGGTCCTTGCCCTTGGCAAGCGCGATCTCGACCTTCGCCCGACCCTCGCTGAAGTAGATCCGCGTCGGGACGAGGGTCAGTCCCTTCTCCTTGATCTGGCCGGTGAGCCTGTCGATCTGGCGCCGGTGAGCGAGCAGCTTGCGGTCGCGCTCGGGCTCGTGGTTCTGGGCCGCGGCCGGGCCGTAGGGCGGGATGTGGACGTTGTGCAGCCACAGCTCGCCCTCGCGGACGAGCGCGTAGCCGTCCTTGAGCTGCGCGCCGCCGTTGCGCAGCGCCTTGACCTCGGTGCCCTCCAGCGCGATCCCGCACTCGATCCGCTCGAGCAGCTCGAAGCGGAAGCTGGCATAGCGGTTGGACGCGACGTCGCCCGCGGAGATCTTGCGCTTCTTGGCCTTGGCCATCAATTGAGACTAGATGGTGGCTAGATGCTCGCGGGCGACGCCAGGGCGGGCGCGAGCTGCTCGCGGCTGCTGACGTCGAGCTTCATATAGGCCTGCGTCAGGTGGCCCTCGACGGTCCGCACGGTCACAAACAGCGTCTGGGCGATGTCGCGATTGCTTAGGCCGTCGGCGGCGAGCCGCGCGACGCGGCGCTCGCTGGGAGTAAGCGAATCCGCGCCGCTGAGCGCGGTTCGGCGCGGCCGCGCGCCGGTCGCCAGCAGCTCGTCGCGCGCCCGCGCGGCCGTCCGCTGTGCGCCGCAGCGATCGGCCAGCTCGAGCGCCTCGCGCAGCGGCTCGCGGGCGTCGCGGCGGTGGCCGGCGCGGCGCAGGGCGGCACCGTACTCGGTCAGCGAACGGATGCGCTCGTAGCGCGCCGGCGAGTGCTCGACCGCGGCAGCCGACTCGCGCAGCAGCTCGACACCCTCCTGGCCGCCCGCGACGATCCCCGCCGCCCGCAGCGCGAAGGACAGCGCGCTCGGCGTGCCCCAGACGCGTGCTCGGTCGAGCTCCTCCCGCGCCAGGTCGTGGGCGCGCTCGTGCTCGCCGAGCTGGGCATGCGCGAGCGCGGACGAGGCGCGCGTCGGGACGGCTGCCGTCTCGAGACCGGAGTGCTGCTCGCGGCCCCGGATCTGCTCGAAGTCGCGCAGTGCCCCCGCCGGATCGTCGGCGGCCAGGCGCAGGTGACCGCGGCTGTACAGCAGCCTGCTCGCCATCGTGACGTCGGCCAGATCCTCCCCGATGCCGTGCCCCGCGAGGAACGCGTGGCACGCCGCGGCGTCCGCGCGCTCGACCATCGCGTCGAGCACGCAGGCGATCAGCATCGGCCGCCCGAGCACCCAGGCGTGGCCCGCCGCCTCCAGACAGCTGCGGGCCTCGGCCTCCGCCTCGCGTAGTAGTCCCTGCCGTAGGCGCACCTGGCAGCGGCAGCCTGTCGCGATCCCGAAGGCGACCAGCGATCCTCGCGCGCGGGCGTTCTCGACCGCGAGCGTGTACAGCTCGTCGGCGCGCTCGAGCCTGTCCGCGTAGAAGATCGTGAACACGGCGAGCGGGAAGCTGGCCGCATGCGGGTAGCGCTCGAGCAGCAGGCGTCCGTCGCCGAGCGCCAGCTCCGCCAGCTCGACGGCATGCTCAGCTGGAACCGATCGGTGCGCGGCATCGAAGGCCATGCCTGCCAGCAGCAGCTGCTCGCCCAGGCTCGCACCGCGCAGACGGCCCTCGTAGCGCGCCAGGCGTGCGCGCACCGCCTTGGATGTCGCCGGGTCAAGCTGCGCAGCGCCCGCGAGGAGTCCCTCGAGCCGCATCGCAACCTCGACGTCACCCGCGGCGGCGATCGTCGCGATCGTGTCCTCGAGCACGCCCAGGCCGACGTTGGGCTGCCCGACCACACCCAGCGCGGTGACAAAGTCCACGGCAGCCGCGACCCGGTTGCCCTGGTCGAGGTCGCCCTCGAGCGCCTGACGAAGGTGGTCGATCGCACCCGGCAGGCCGGCCGGCAGCTCAGCGCGGCCCAGCTCGTGCAGTACGTCCGCGCGATCCTCCAGCCGCGGAGGCTCGGCGAGCGCCCGCGACAGGTACGCGCAGGCCGCCTCCGGCGCCCCGCGATCGCGGACCTCCTGCGCCGCGGCGCGCAGGCCTCGGACGACATCCGGATCGTTGGCCGGTTCGCTTGCCATCAGGTGCGGCGCGAGCTCGGCGGCGCCAACGCCGTCGCGCTCGAGCAGCAACGCCGCGCGCTTGTGGGTCGCCGCCCGCTGCGCGGTCGGGATCTCGGCGTAGACGGTGGTGCGCACGATCGGGTGGATGAACTCCAGCGGGCGCCCGTCACGCAGGATCGACGCGTTCGTCAGCGCGTCGGCGGCGTCCCCGGCGGCGTCGAGCGTAAGCCGCGCGAGAGCGGCCGCGTGACGCAGCGCGGCGCTCTTGCCGAGCACCGCGGTGGCGAAAGCAAGCCGTGTTGCGTCGGGGCCAAGGCGCTTGAGCCTGGCGAGAGTCGCCCGGCTGATGGTGCCCGGAGCGATCTGCGCGACGCGTTCGCAGCTCTCCTTCTCGGGCACGATGGCGTCGGCCTGCAGTGCGCGCAGCAGCTCGTGCAGCAGGAACGGGTTGCCGGCCGTCGCCACGCGACACGCCTGCGCGAACTGCTCGGAGCTGTCGCTGCCCAGCAGGCGTCCGATCAGCTCGGCCGTCGCGCGCTCGCTCAGCACGCCCGGACGCAGCACGCTGCCGACCAGGGCGGGCTCGGCTGCGGCTGGAAGGCGCTCGCTCGATCCCTCGCCGAGACGGGTCGCGTAGACGAGCAGCATCGCATGCCCTTCGACGCGACGCGCGAGGAAACGGAGAAACTCGATCGAGGCGCTGTCGGCCCAGTGCGCGTCGTGGACGACGATGAGCAGTGGCTGCTCGGCGGAGAGGTTCGCCGTCAGCCAGTACAGGCCATGGAGCACCGGTCCCGACTCCGTGGCGCTGCGGGCGATCAGGTTCGGGACCGATAGAGCGGATGCCCCGAGTCCGGCCGCGCCGCTCAGCACACGCTCGCGGTCGCCCGCCGCCATCGCCGCCAGCGGCGCTTCGAACAGCTGGCGCACGACGCCATAGCCGAAGTCCTGCTCGAGCTCCCCCGCGCGTGCGCTCAGCACGCGCATGCCGGCGTCAGCGGCCCGCTGTCTCGCATGGGCGAGCAGAGCCGACTTCCCGATCCCGGCCTCGCCCTCGAGGGCGATGATCGAGCCCTCGCCGACGAGCGCGCCATCGATCCGCGCGGCGAGTTGCTCGAGCTCGGTGTCGCGCTCGAGCAGCTCGAGCGTCGCCGTCGGCGCGCGACCATCCATCGTTCGATTCTCCTCGGTCGCCGCCTCAAATGTCCAGGGCAACCCCACGTTGTCCAAAGAAGCGGGGCGATACACGATCGCGGCCCCGTGGCAGCCACAGTCACACCTGACCACAGCCGAAACGCGGGCGTGCTGATCACCGTCCCCGTCAGCCATTTCTGCGAGAAGGCGCGCTGGGCGCTGGACCACGCGGGCCTGCGCTACCGAGAGCACGGCTACCCACCGCTCGTGCACAAGCTCGCCGTCAGGTCCCGGGGCTCGAGAACCGCGCCGCTGCTCGTCGGGCGCCAGACGCTGCGCGAGTCGACGGACATCCTGCGGTTCGCAGACACCGAGTGCCCGCCGGGTGGTGACACGCTCTATCCCGCCGCGAGCGGCGCCCGTCGCGAGATGGAGGTACTCGTCACGCGGCTTGATCTGACGCTGGGTCCCCAGGTGCGGCGCTGGTTCTACTCCTGGGCGCTGGCCGACGAGCGACGGCTCTACGAGTGGGCGTCATGCGGGCTTTCCCCGCACCAACGCGGGCTGCTGCGCATCCTTCTGACGATGATCACCACCGTTATCGCAGACCGCTTGGAGATCACCGAGCGCAGTACCGCCCAGGCGCGCGAAGACATCGACGAGGAGCTTCAACTCATCTCCACGATGCTGGCCGACGGGCGCCGCTACCTCGGCGGGGACAGCTTCAGCGCGCTCGATCTGACCTTTGCCGCCCTCGCCGGGCCGATGCTGTGTCCGCCAGGCTACGGAGGCAGACGCCTCACGCTCCCGCCGATGCCGGACGAGCTTGCGCCGGAGATCCTCGCCTGGCGCGCGACAGCGGCCGGACAGCTCGCGCTGCGGCTCTACCGCGAGCACCGCACCCGGCCCTGACACGCTCGAGCCCCGCTCCCCGGCTGCTGTGCGCCGTTCGTTTCACTTCGGTTGGCGCCGCAAAAGTCCAGGGTCGCTCCACGTAGTCGCGCGGCGACCCGCGGTGCAGGATCGCCGACACCATCTGGCTACGACCCTGGGAGGCAGGACATGCGACGCAACTCGATCATCGGCACGGCCCTCGTGACGACCGCAGCACTCGCGCTGGCGCCAGCCGGAGAGGCGGCGAAGAGCAAGCACACGACGAAGCTCAGCTGCGCGCTCGAGCTCTACGCGCAGGGGATGCCGAATCCGAGCGGCATCCACTTCGGCTTCGCGCAGTGCCCAAGCCCGTTCGGCAAGGGCCTGCACTACAACGCCTACACGGTGACGCCGACCGGCATGGGCAAGGGAACGGTCGCCGCCAAGTTCAAGAACTACTACAACCGCGGAACGACGAGGGGTACTGTCGCCATGACGTTCTCGGCCACGAGCCCGAAGGACATCGCCTACACGGGAACGGTCACCTACACCGGTGGAACCGGCAAGTTCAAGCACGTCAACGGCAGCGGCACGATCCACTGCACGTCGTCCGACGGCGGCGCGCACAAGGCGTGCACGGTCAACTCGACGCTGACGGGGGTCTGACCCAGATGGCACACAAGATCAAGCTGTACATGTTCACCGGATCCGGTCCGTCGATGACAGCGCGGCTGATGCTCGAGCACAAGGGGGTCGATCACAAGCGCGTGCACGTGATGGTTGGCCCGCATGCGTTCGGGATGCTCGGGCGCGGCTTTGAGACGATGACCGTTCCGGCGCTGAAGATCGACGGCCGTCGCGTCCAAGGCTCGCGGGAGATCTCGCGAGCCCTGGACGATCTCGTGCCGCAGCCGCCGCTGTTCCCGGCTGACCCGGAGCGGCGGCGGGCAGTCGCGGATGCCGAGCGCTGGGGAGAGGAGCTCCAGGACGCCGTGCGGCGCCTCGTCCTGTGCGCCGCGCGGCGCGAGCCGCGTGCGTTCCTGAGCGTCTATCGGCACGCCAACCCGCTCATGCGCCCGGCGCAGCGCGTCTCGCGCGGGTTCGTCACGCGGCTCGCGAGGGCCGCGCACCGTGCGACCGACCGCGCCGGCGAGGAGGATCTCGCCGCGCTCCCGGCCCGCCTGGACCAGGTCGACGCGTGGATCGACGAGGGCCTGCTCGACGGCGCCGAGCTGAATGCCGCCGACTTCCAGATCGCGCCGAACATCGCGCTTCTGCTGCGCTTCGAGGATCTTGCGCCGTTCATCGAGGATCGGCCCGCCGCATGGCTTGCCCAGCGCGTCGCGCCCGACTTCCCGGGGGAGATCGGCGCGGTCCTGCCGGCGGCGTGGCTGGCGCCGCTCGGCGCGCCCGCGAGCGACGCGCCGCAGCCCGGTCCGATGGGACCGCAGGACGTGCTGCGGGCGATCGGCTACGACGAGGCCAGGATCGCCACGCTGCTGCGCCAGGATGCCGCGCCGGTCGAGCATCCGCGCTATGCCCGATGACACGCGCATCCACCTCGATGTCGCGCTCGAGCCCGGCGGCGACACGATCCGCGGGACCGTCGGCGACGGCGCCGGTCCCGCGGTCGAGTTCAGCGGCTGGCTCGAGCTGATGTCGGCGTTCGACACCGCTCGCGCCAGGGCAAGCGGCATCGCCCCAGGAGCCGACTCAGGTTCAAGCGGGCGCTAGGCAGGATCTCGCTCCAGGCGGCGCGGCAAGGTCGTTTCGAGGCGCCGCGCCTCCGCGCGCTGACGTCGCTCAGGACTCGACCGGCACGAGGTCGACGCGGCCGCGCACCGTCTCGACGCGCTCGACCTTCACGCGTACGGGATCGCCGAGCCTGATCGTCTCCCCGGTGCGCTCGCCGGTGAGGATCGTGCCCTCTTCGTTGAGCTCCCACCAATCGCCGCGCAGGCGGCGCAGCGGCAGCAGGCCCTCGTGTGCTGCCTGTGCCCCGAACGGGGTACCGCCGAAGCGGACGAAGGCGCCCGCGCCGATCAGCCCGCTGACCTCGCCGTCGAAGGTTTCATCCCAACCGCGCTCGAACAGCTCTCGTTCGAGCAGGAAGGCACGCGCGATGCGGTCGCCGAGACGCTCGAGGTTGATCGCGTCGCGCTCGCGCGCGGACGACCATGCGCCGGCCTCTTCCATATCGCCCGCACGGGGCTGAGCCTCGCCGCCGCCGACTGCGCTCAGCAGCGCGCGATGAGCGACGAGGTCGGGATAGCGACGAATCGGCGAGGTGAAGTGGCAGTAGCGCGTCAGGCCGAGGCCGGCATGGCCGAGGTTCTTGGGACTGTAGTAGGCCTGCTTGAGGGCGCGCAGGACGAGGAACGTCAGCGCCTCGCGGCCGCGTGGTGCCCCGGACGGGGTATGGCCGGTGCGCCGTGAGTGCTGGCTGACCGCGCGCGAGCAGGCCGCGACGACCTCGGCCGCCTCCGAGGAAGACATGTGCTCGCCGACCGGCGGCGTCGCCACGCCGAGCGAGGCGAGCTGCTCGACGAGGCGCAGCGCGCTCTCGCCGTCGGGCTGCTCGTGGACGCGGTACAGCGTCGGGACGGCGCGCTCGTCGAGCAGGCGGGCGACCTGCTCGTTGGCCACGATCATGAGGTGCTCGATCAGCCGGTGCGACTCGGTCTGCTCGCTCGGGCGTGACTCGGCGACGTGGCCGCCGGGGTCGAAGCGAAACTCGGGCTCGCTCGTCTCTAGCTCGAGCGCGGATTGCGCCAAGCGGCGCTCGTGCAGAGCGGCGCCAACCCGGCGCGCGGCGGTGAGCGCGGTGGCCCACGGCTGCTCAGCGACCTGCTCCTTCCCCGCGAAGACTCGGTCGACGCGACCGTAGTCCAAGCGCACATCCGAGCGGATCCTCGAGCGATAGAACGCCGCCCGCTCGACGCGCGGCCCGTCGAAGTCAAGCTCGACCGTGACGGCCGCGCGCTCCTGCCCGGGCACGAGCGAGCAGGCGTCGTTGGACAGCGCCTCGGGCAGCATCGGCTCCACGCGGCCCGGCAGGTAGATGCTCGTCGCGCGCCGCGCCGCCTCGCGGTCGACGAGCGAGCCGGGCGACACATAGGCGCTGACGTCGGCGATGTGGACCCACACGCGGGTCCTGCCGTCTTCGAGCAGCTCGGCCGAGATCGCGTCGTCGAAGTCGCGCGCCGTCGCGGGGTCGATCGTGAACGTGGTCAGGCCGGTGAGGTCGCGGCGCTGGATGCTCTCGTCGATGCCGCGGTCGCGCGCGTGGTTCGCGGCCCGCTCGACGGCCGGGTCAAAGCGCCGTCGCAGGCCGCGGTCGAGCATCAGCGCCTCGAGCACGTCGCCGGCGACGTCCGGGCGCCCGATGCGGCGCAGCAGCCGGGCGTGGCCTTTGCCCTTCGACGGGCGGACGAGGATCAGATCGCCGACCGTCGCGCGCGTGTCGCGCTCCATGACCATGCGCGAGCCGCGCTCACGCGTTCCCGCGAGGGGGAAGAACGCCTCGGCGACGAGGAAGCGCCCGCGCTTCTCGAGCACCGCAACAGTCCCCTCCGCGCCGCCGGTGTCCTGCCGCCCGGAGGCTTTCGTTGCCCCCGGAGCGCGGCTCACAGCCTGCTCGCGAGCGTCTCCAGCGCCTGCTCGAGCGCCTCGTCGCGCTGCGACGTGTCGGGGTCGTCCTCGGCCCGCACCTCAGGCTCCAGGCCGGAGCCGGGCTTCGTCCCCGTTCCGCCGAGGTTGCGCCCGCTGGGCAGGAAGTACTGGCCGACCGTGATGTCGAGCGCGCCGCCGTTGGAGAGCGGCAGCACCTCCTGAAAGACGCCCTTGCCGAACGTCCGCGTGCCGACGAGCAGCGCGCGCTTGCGGTCCTGCAGGGCGCCGGCGACGATCTCCGACGCCGATGCCGTATCGCCGTTGACGAGCACGACCGTCGGCAGCTTGCCCGCGATCGGCTGGCCGAGCGCGCTGAGCGTCTTCTGCTCCACGGCGCGGCCGCGGGTCGTGACGATCGCCCCGTCGGACAGGAACATGCTGGCGATCAGCCGGGCCTGCGTGATGAGGCCGCCGCCGTTGTTGCGCAGGTCCAGAACGATCCCCCTCGCCTTGCGCCGCTTGGCGGCGCGGATCGCCGCCGCTACCTGATCGTCCGCCGTCTGCGCTCCGAACGTCGACAGCGCGATGTGCGCGACCGGCTCGCCCTTCGCGCGCCTGATCTTCGACTCGACGATCGGGATCTGAATCTGCTCGCGCGTTAGCCGCTTGGTCAGCCGCTTGCGACCGCGCAGCACGGTCAGCGTGACCTTCGTGCCCAGCCGTCCCTTGATGCGTGCCGTCGCGGCGCGCTCGGGAACGCCCTCGAGCGACGCTCCGTTGACGGCCACGATGGTGTCGCCGACGCGGACGTCGGCGCGCTTGGCCGGAGACTTCGGATAGACGGTCTGGATGCGTAAGCCGCGTGGTACGCCGCGAATCGCGAGGCCGACGCCGGAGAAGCTGTTATCGACGGACTGGCGGAAGCGGCCGTACTGGCCGGGCGTCAGATACGCCGAGAAGCGGTCGTCGAGCTTGTCGATCGCGCC
>Ga0183260_10003442_pt1 | contig 12755 bp, 10 predicted proteins | sample AntDrymUQ4972206_2_FD_129768 | JGI IMG/M metagenome (GOLD analysis project Ga0183260, IMG submission 129768) | Polar desert sand microbial communities from Dry Valleys, Antarctica - metaG UQ497 (22.06) (version 2) (version 2) | ecosystem: Environmental > Terrestrial > Soil > Desert | place...
ATGGTCTTTCAAAAGATGTTTTGAATGCATTAAAAAGAAAAGGACATAAATTAAAAATTGATCCTGATTATTTATACCCCGGTGATGTAGAAGCAATCATGATTGATTTAAAAACAGGTAGTAAATTGGGTGCTTCTGATCCGAGAAATCCCAATGCATTAAGTACAGGTTATTAAAGGTTTGGCTTTTTTACTTTGATTTGACAAGCCCAAGAATAAGATGTGATATTATAATGATACTTGCAGATAAATAAAAAAAATATGAAAAAATTGCTTTTAATTGTATTTAGTGCTTCAAGCATTTTCGCTCATGCACAAAATGGACATTTTACCGGCGACAAGGAAGAGTGGCTGATTGCGTCTAAAACATTCTATTTACATTAAAAATAATTGTAAATTTTGATCAATGAGAATAGTAATTGACTTAAAAAAAATAAAATATATGAAACTCTTCTTAATTCTAACAAGCGTAGCTTTTTTATTTACAACAGCTCCAGTCCAGAAAAAGGATGTCTTTAAACAAAAAACAATCCTTGTCATTTTCCCTCATTCTGACGATGAAACTGCGATTGGTGAAATACTCGCCAGATATGCACCCGCCAATAAGATCCCAATTGATTTTTATCGTAAATCCTCCCAACGATACGATTATACCTGTCAGACAGAAAGAAGGAATATGTTCCTGCGAAAAACTTGGAATTGAAAAACCAATCTTTCTTCCCTACGATCGTCTTGATGGGCGTGACGGACCAAGAGAGTATTTTACCAGGATCAATGCCTTGAAGAAAGACCTTAAGAAAAAAATAGAACTCATTAATCCCGACATTATCATCACACACGGACCAGACGGTGAGTCTGGTCATTTTGAGCACCGGATAACAGGGGCAATAGTCACAGAAATAATTTTGAAAGAAGGCTGGTATGCAAAATACCCGGTTTATTATTTCGCGGAGCCTACCATAAAAAATGATGAGCATGGAACAGGTGAAGTTGATAGTAAGTACTTACCTATAGCCATTCCATTTTCAGATGAGGATGAAAAAAAGAGCATTGAAGCATACAAGTGTCATAAAAGCCAATTTAACCAGATAAAACATCACATTGACATTAAGTTAGCAGACACAACTAACATAGCCTACTTTAGAAAACTACATCTGGATTTGACCCCGAGGAAAGATTTTTTTGAATGAATTGAATTGTTGCACAATGGTGATCGCATCAAAAGCATTTTATTTACATGAAAAGGAATAACCGATTGCACACAGTTGCTTTAAAAAACAAAAATTTTATGCTTAAAAAGACATCTTCACTGCTTTTGCTCTTATTAATAATGATAAATGCAGAAGCACAAAAAACAAAATTACGAGTTGCTAAGGCGAACACTGCATCCGCTTCAAACCTGCAACTGCAAAAAAAACTGGACAGCATTTTTTCATCATACAATAAATCTTCTCCAGGTGTTGCTGTAACAATACTACAAAACGGAAAAGTGCTTGCAAAAAAAGCATACGGCATGGCAAGCCTGGAATTCAGTGTTCCCTTCACTCATAATACTTTGGTGCGGCTGCCTTATTCCGAAGGAAGAGAATTTATTTCGATAGCGGCGGCATTTATGGAAAAAGATGGTATGCTGCATTTGAATGATAAAGTGAAAAATTACTTTCCAAAGCTTCCGGCGTGGAGTGATAGGGTTACCATACAGGATCTGCTCAACCACAGCACCGGCTTTGCTGATGAATGGGCTACACTGGCACTCACCCAGGCAAGTATGGCCAACCGGCTTGATAAATCTCAATTCCTGCAATTTCTCTACAACCAACCGGAACCATCTGTGGAGCCCGGGAAAGGTTATATGTACTCCAACTCAGATTTTGGATTATTGCGGCTGATCCTTGAAAAAGCATCCGGTGAAGATCTGGCTGGATACATGAAGCGTAAAATTTTTGATTCACTTAAAATGAAAGATACCCGCATTCATAATGATCAAGAAAAAGTGGTTGCAAATCGTGCATTCACTTACAATGTTGATGTAGGAAATTCTTATAAACTATGGCTACAGGATAAAACATCACCGGGAGGAAATTATTATGTGCTCACATCCGCCAATGATTTGGAGAAGTGGACAACAGCACATGCGGATTCAATGTCTTTTGTTTCTGCAGCAGTTGACCGCCTGAAGCAAAATGCACGACCTATCCCGGTGCTGCCGGGAACCAATTATGTGTTCGGGCATAAGCTGAAGAAAATAGGTAATTATGAAGCTATAGTGCACATGGGCGTTAGTGAATTGCCATACATAGCTTACTTGCCGAAACAGAAACTGACAATAATTCTATTGAGCAATCTTTTCCTTCCACGATGGAAATTAATGGAGCAGGCACTATCGTCTGCATTGCATTTGAAAACACCGGTTGCTGTAAAACGTAATTTCCCACAACAGCCTATCGAAGTTAATCCGGAAGAACTAAAAGCACTTGCCGGAACTTATAAGTGGATGGTGCCGCTGACATTTCAAAGCTATCTGCCGCGTAAGCGATTTACAGAATTTGTGGCTGAAAACGGGGTGCTCAAAGTGTTGTATAGTAGCGAGGATACACTTGACTTGGTGCCGGTAGCGAAAAACACATTCAGAGACCCTGAATACCCGGACTTGTTTGTTTTTTCGAAGACGCATCTTGATTCTGCAATGAATGTAGTTATGTTTACTTTCGATGGTGACACGATACGGATGGAAAAAGTTTTATCAACAAAACAAAACCTAACAAGAGAACAACTGCAAAAATTTTCCGGCAAGTACTACAGCAGGCATTTGGATTTTTTCTGGACACTTATATTGAATGAAAACAATCAACTGGTGGTGAAACGTCCTACCATTGCGGATAAGATTATTGAACCGTCAGCAGATGGCGAATTCCGGCTGATGACTGATTATGGTCCTTATGAAAGCGAAAGCTGGATTCGATTTTATTATACAGATAATGGAAATGTTAGCCATTTTACTATTTCACATCCACGGTTAATGCACCACAGGTTTGATAAGGTGCAATAAAAAAATTTATATGGTATACAAAATATCTTTACTGCTTTTGCCCTTATTAATAATGATAAATGCAGAAGCACAAAAAACAAAATTACGAGTTGCTAAGCCGAACACTGCATCCGCTTCAAACCTGCAACTGCAAAAAAAACTGGACAGCATCTTTTCATCTCTAAATCAATCCAGGCCAGGTGTTGCAGTCACAGTGTTGCAGAATGGAAAAGTAATTGCGAAGAAAGCATATGGCATGGCAAGCCTTGAGCACCAGGTGCCCTTCACACATCAGTCACGCGTAAGGCTCACATATTCCGGGACACGGGAGTTTATGTGTGTAGGACTGGCTATAATGGAATCCGAAGGTCTGCTCCGGTTTAACGATAAAGTCCGACAGTATTTCCCAAAGCTTCCGGCCTGGAGCGATGACGTTACCATCCAGGATCTGCTCAATCACAGCAGTGGATTTGCTGACGAATGGGCTACCATGCTGCTCATGCAGGCAGACATGAACAACCGCGTTGATAAAGAACAACTTCTGACATTCTTGTACAATCAGCCGAAGCCCGAAGTGGAGCCGGGGAAAGGATATATGTACAGCAATTCAGATTTTGCCTTGTTGCGTTTCATCATGGAAAAAGCATCTGGGAAAAATCTGCCTGGTTATCTGCAGCAAAAACTGTTTAGCCCGCTGGGCATGAATGCTACATTAATGAATGACCGGCTCGAAGAAATTATTCCCGGCCTGGCAGAAAACTATTATGATTATGGCGCTCCTGCCAGGCAACTCGGCATTAAGACATCTCCCGGGGGCAACTACAGGATCGTAACCTCCGCAGATGATCTGGAAAAGTGGGTAAGGGCATTGGAGGAACCAAATTCTGTGGTTGCCAAAGCTTTCATGCGATTGAAACAGAACGCCCGAGTGATCCCGGTGCTATCACCGGAAATTCATTTTGTTTTTGGGCACGAGTGGCAAAAGATAGGAAATGTGGATGTTGTGAAACACGGTGGCGTTAATCACGACTTCTATATTACGAGAATTCCGTCATTGAAACTTATTATAATCGGGTTGGGCAACGGACTAGGTAATATGGTAAAAGCTGAAAGCGTTGCCAGCTATTTCTTACCGAAGGATGAAAAGAAATTGCAAGATCGCCCCCCGCAGGTGTCATTAAATCCTGTGGCAGTGGATACCGCAATTCTTAGACGATATACGGGTAGATATTTTACAGAAAAAAGCAAATCACATAGCAGCCATCTGCCTAAAATCGCTTTTTATGACATTCACCTTTCAGGTGATAGTCTCCGGTTCTATGAGGCATCCGGCCAACATTTCACACTGATCCCTATAGGGAAAGACATGTTTAAAGATCCTGATTATGGAGCAATCATTCAGTTCATGCAACCCCACCCTGATTCTATGAAATTCTCTGTCTTTCTTCCTGATGATAGTCAAATACCACATTACAGGAAAAACAATATACAAACACCACCTAAGGAAATTCTCCAACAGTACACCGGCAAGTACTACAGTCCACATCTTGATTTTTATTGCAGGATTGTTTTTGATGAAGGGGGTGGGCTGGTGTTGAGACGTGCAACTATTGCCGATAAAAAATTGATATCTAACGGTAAAGATCGTTTTCTTTTTGAAATGGAAGGCGCTGGCGGCCTTTATGTCGAAACCGTTTTCATGAGGAATAACGTGGGTCAAGTTACGGGTATTGACATGCAACACGTTCGCATGATGCATCACCGGTTTGACAAGGTGCAATAAAATTATTTTTATGTTATACAAAACATCTTTACTGCTTTTGCACTTATTAATAATGATAAATGCAGAAGCACAAAAAACAAAATCATCACCTGCTAAGGCGAACACTGCATCAGCTTCAAACCTGCAACTGCAAAAAAAACTGGACAGCATCTTTTCATCCTTCAACAAATCAACTCCAGGTGTTGCAGTAACAGTAATTGATAACGGAAAAGTAATTGCAAAAAAAGCATACGGCATGGCTAGTCTGGAACACAATATTCCATTTACACATAATTCCGTATTGCGCCTTCCTTATTCAGAAGGAAGAGAATTTATTTCTATTGCAGCCGTATTAATGGAGCGGGAAGGAATATTAAACTTAGAAGATAAGGTTCATAAATATTTTCCGAAACTTCCGGTTTGGAGTGAGTCTGTTACCGTACATGACCTGCTAAATCATAGCAGTGGCTTTGCCGATGAATGGGCTACGTTATTATTAACGCAAGCCAGCATGAGCAATCGTTTTGATGCAGCACAATTCTTAAATTTTCTCTACACACAACCGAAGCCTGAAATAGAACCGGGCAAAGGATATATGTATTGCAATTCTGATTTCGGTTTACTGAAAATGATTCTTGAAAAAGCATCGGGTGAAAATTTAAGAACCTGGATGAAGAAAAAAATGTTTGATCCCTTGGGAATGAAATCTACTTTGCTGCACGATGATAAAAACGAAGTGATCAAAAACTTTGCTCTGGAATACCAGCCATCAGGAAATAAAAAATTCAGATCGTGGACCGGCGATAAAACTTCTCCGGGAGGTAATTATTACATTGCTACTTCTGCAAATGACCTTGAGCGTTGGGCGACGGCACATGCAGATCAGAATTCTAATATTGCAAAAGCTACAGCACGTTTATTTAATAACGCAAGGTTAATGCCCGGCGCAGATAAGAATTATGCATTTGGCCTGAAACATCGTAATGATCATAACACTTCCATCATTGCACACCAGGGCGTCAGCGACCGTACTTATATCACAAGAGTTCCATCAAAAGGATTGACTGTAATTGTGATTGGAAACAATGATATCGAACATCATATTTTTCATAAAGAAATTCTGGATCATGTTCTTGCAACTTCTTCTACTCCATTTATCAATAAAAAATTTGAAAAAACACCGGTTCAGTATTCTCAGCAGGCGTTGGAGCAATTTACCGGTAGGTATATAGATGAAGATACCCTAACCTATGAAAGTTTTGTAAAGGATAAAAAAAATATACTTGATTTTATTATCCTCAATGATTCATTAAAATGGAGATATAATAAAACTGAGATCATACCGCTTGTGCCCATTGCAAAAAATGTATTTAAAGACCCCGATTATGAAGTATATATTGAATTCATTCCATCTTCTAACGGATCAATGAAAATAAATACACATGCTCATCACCAAAATAAAATTTACAAGCATGTAAAGGAAGAAACTGTATTGTGGAAGCCATCAAAACAAATGCTTGCAATATTTTCAGGAAAGTATTACAGCAAGCACCTTGATTTTTACTGGAACATTATACAAAATGAAGAAGGTAAACTGATCATTAAAAGATCGACCATCGCCGACACAGAACTGGAACCGGAAACAGAAAATGAGTTTTTGGTAAAAGTTGAAAAACGTCCCGGCAACAACTTCAATGCATGGGTAAAGTTTCATACCGATGATAAAGGTGAAATAACTCATTTAACAGTATGGCATCCCCGATTAATGGATCATAGGTTTGATAAGGTACAATAAAGTAATTTATATGGCATACAAAACATTTTTACTGCTTTTGCTTTGTCCGATATATCTTGTTGTGTTTGTCACTACATCCGGAAATTATGATCAAACCGCTATTAAGAAAAGTTCATGGAATCTGTATTATGATTTTGTGTTTCGAGCTGTGAGGAAATGACCATTCGATGGGCTAAAAGGAGGAGATCAACACTAATATGGATATTAAATAAAAAAGTTATGAAAAAAAGCATGAAACTAAAAAACCATTTTTTGCTCTTTGTTTTTATCTTTTTTGTCTTTTCCATTTCTGCTCACTCCCAACAGGCGGATAAAAAAAGAGCGAGAGATTTAGGGATTCCATTTGATGGAGTAATCGGAAAATTCAATTCGATAACCGACGTGCCCGGAGTGGAAGTCGGTTACTCTACGTTAATTAAAGGAACCGGTAAATGGAAAGTCGGAGACGGCCCGGTCAGAACAGGAGTAACAATCGTTTTGCCAAAAGGAAAAACACAGGGCTCTTACAACGCCGGCTATTTTATTTTCAATGGCGACGGTGAGATGACCGGCATTCCCTACATTCACGATTATGGTAGAAGCAGCGGTGCTATCGGCATCACCAACACAAACAGCGTAGGCGTTGTCAGGGATGCTATCGGCGAGTGGCGGTATAAAAAATTCGGTTTAAAAAATCCGATTGATTTTTCGTTCGGTCTGCCGATAGTAGGTGAAACGTGGGACGGGGGTTTAAACGATATAAATGGTTACCACGTTAAGAAAGAAAATGTCTTTGAAGCAATCAACAGCGCGGCGAGCGGAAGAATTGCCGAAGGAAGTGTCGGGGGCGGAACGGGGATGATGTGTTATTGGTTTAAAGGCGGAACGGGAACTTCTTCGCGGACGGTTAAAATCGGCACAAAGGAATATACCGTTGGCGTATTGGTACAAGCCAACTTCGGCAGACTGGGAGATTTGGTTATCGCCGGCGTTCCGGTGGGAAAAGAAATCACTGATTTAGAACCCATAGAAAAACCACAGCAAGACGGTTCAATCATTATTGTAGTTGGAACGGATGCGCCATTATCGTCTTCGCAATTAAACCTGGTTGCCAAACGAGCGGCATTGGGAATGGGCCGAACGGGAACGATAGGCAATAGTGCATCGGGTGATATATTTCTTGCATTTTCCACGAATAAAGTTGAATATGATTCGTTAACAAAAACAATTACGGCGAGTTCATTAAGCAAATCAAATCTCGACCCGATATTCAGGGGTGCCGTAGAAGCAACAGAAGAAGCAATTATAAATGCCCTCATAGCGGCGGAAGATATGGAAGGAATCAACGGGAATAAAGTTTTTGCGATTCCCCACAATCGCTTGCGAGAGGTGATGAAAAAATATAACCGGTTAAAATTGTAGAAATAGCAAATCTTTGAATGACCGGCCTTGGCCCTCGCCTCGGTTCGTGTCCGCACGAACCGGCTTAGAATTGAATGGCAAAAAATTGGCTGGTGGGGAACACCAGCCACGGCGAACGGTGCAATAAAATATCGCAATTAAATCAGGATCAAAAGAATCTTTGGCAAGTGGATAAAATATTCAGATGATTTATTTAACTATTGAAAAGAAGTAAAACATTTAAGAACATATTTTTTTTCACAAATAAACAAACACTTATAGTTATGAAAAAGTTGACCATCATTGCACTTATTATTGTAACGTTTATAAGTTGCAATCAAAAAGAAGTTGACACAAAATCAGAAGGGGAAAAATTAATGCAGACCAGCAGGGAATGGTCTCAGGTGGCAGCATCAAGAAATGCAGATTCGATATTAAGCTACTGGACCGATGATGCTATTGTGATCTCTGCCGGAGAAGCGGACTTGAAAGGAAAAAATGACATACGGCAGATGGTAGAAGGAAGTTTTAAAAATCCCGTCTTCAAGATAAGTTGGGAGCCAAAAAGTGCTGAGATTTCGAAAAGTGGAGATTTGGGTTATTTGCTGGAGACTACAAAAATGACCATGACTGATTCACTTGGTAAAGCATCGGTTCAAAATTTTAACGTAGTCACCATTTGGAAAAAGCAGGCTGATGGCTCCTGGAAATGTGCAGTAGATGTGATGAGTCCTGAGACTGGAGCTCAAAAATAATGGCATTGTCACTAATTTGTACTTGTTCTGGTTGGTGCCCTCATGAACCTGCTGGAAATTGAATAGCAGTCAGATTGGATCGTGAGGATACGAAACAACACATAAGGGTTGTCAAAAAAATAAATACTTGCCATGAAAATAATAATAAAGCTCCCTTTGCTTTTGATTTCACTTTTTGTTTCGGTACAGGCGGAAAAACAAAAAACCATACTTTGTCATTTTTGCACATCCCAATGATGAAATGGCAATTGATGACGTATTAGTAAAATATTCAAAGCTTACCTGATTAAGTAGGAACTAAAAATTTACAACCTCAACTCTCATTCAAAGCAAACGAAATATAAATGTCGTTTTTGTACTATTTCTTAAATACTGAGCTCATAGATTTGTTATAAATGTAAATGGTCAGAAACATCCAAAAAATTATGGCTGGTACCAGTGCCGGTTACATGTAGCAGCAAAAAATATTTATAATGCCGGCGGAAAGAAAGTTCTTGTAAAACTATGGAAGGCGCTGCGTTCAACATCAGCAAAAATGGATGATAAACAATTCGCTTCCTTTTTAAAAAGAAAAGTACATCCTTCTGTGTCAGATGTGTTGCTGAAATGGTAAAAACATTCACAAACCTGTTAATAAGTTAAACAATATATCAGCTATAACTCTTTATAATGGAGAAACAAGAATTTTAAATTAAACTTTCATTTTTTATTCTTTTCTATTACCTTGTTCAGCTGAATACATCAAGTATGCAAAGCTCTTATGAGCCTGATAAAACACCGTCACAAAAATTTATACTTTGTATATTTTAATACCTGCCATTTTCATTCTCGGCTATGCTGCCATTGCATTTGAACACGCCATTAAAATAAACAAAACAGCGACAGCCCTTCTCACCGGAGTATTATGCTGGGTGGTTTACATAATGGGTAGTGCAAATACAGAATTAGTTTCTGAACAACTGTATGAGCATTTGGGTGAGATCTCCGGGATTTTATTTTTTTTATTAGGGGCAATGACTATAGTAGAACTCATTGATGCGCATGATGGATTTGAGGTTATTACAAGTAAAATCAAGACAACAGATATCCGGAAATTACTTTGGATTATAGGCATTGTAACATTCTTTCTTTCTGCAGTTTTAGATAACCTCACCACAACAATTGTAATGGTTTCATTAATGAGGAAATTGATACCTTTTAAGAAACTCAGAATGTTTTTCATAGGCATGGTGGTAGTAGCTGCAAATGCAGGTGGTGCATGGTCGCCAATAGGAGATGTAACAACTACCATGCTTTGGATAGGTGGACAAATAACTACAGGAAATATCATCATCAACTTATTTATACCAAGCCTGGTGTGTTTAATTGTTCCATTAACAATTATTTCATTAAAAATGAAAGGAAGAATCAGAGCCATTCAGGTAATAGAAGATGATCAAAAGAATATAACATCAAGCTTTGAGCGCAATCTGATACTGGCAGTTGGGGTTGGAGCATTGATCTTTGTACCTGTTTTCAAAACAATTACGCACCTGCCTCCCTTCATGGGTATTTTATTTGGTCTTGCTGTACTTTGGGTTGTTACTGAGATCATTCATAAAAACAAAAATGATGAGGATAAAGATGCATATTCTGTTGTACATGCATTAAGAAAAGCTGATGTGCCAAGTGTGCTTTTCTTTCTTGGCATTCTTGTAGCAATATCAGCATTAGAATCTACACACCAACTCGCTGATCTTGCTGGTTTTATGGATAATACTATTGGCAACATAAATGTTATTGTAGTTGCAATAGGATTGCTGTCATCAATTGTAGATAATGTGCCTTTGGTGGCTGCAGGTATGGGAATGTATGATATGCAAACATATCCACCAGATGATTATTTCTGGCATTTTTTAGCTTATTGTGCAGGCACAGGAGGCAGTTGTCTTATCATTGGTTCTGCTGCAGGTGTTGCTGCCATGGGAATGGAGAAAATAAATTTTTTCTGGTATATAAAAAAAATAGCACTACTTGCTTTGATAGGATATTTAGCAGGTGCATTTACTTTCATGGCACAAGAATATTTGCTTAATCAGTAGTGGTTCCAACAATCGATTGGAGAATATATTGTCCTGCATACAGTCCATATTGTACGCGGAATTTAGTAAATTTATAAATGACCATAATATTACTTTCCATAATACTTTTAGCGCTTGCCATAGCTGGAATTGCTATTAAAATTCTGGTGAAAAAGGATGGTAAATTTTCGGGCACATGCAGCAGCAACAATCCGCTGTTTCAAAAAGATAGTGGTGCCTGCGGTATTTGTGGCGCAAAACCTGAAGAAAAGTGTAATGCTTAATCCATTTCTTTTATCCATTTTTTTAGTGTTTCTGATGTATAGGTTTTCCAATTGTTGTTTTCATCATAAATAAAATACACTTCCAGTCCCAGGTCCTTGTTTTCCAATAAAAATTGTTTGGATTTTTCCAGACCCATGACCATAAATGCAGTGGCATACGCATCCGCAATCATGCAGTCCTCCGCAATTACTGAAGCGCTCAGCAAATTGTGTTTGGCAGGAAAGCCGGTATGCGGATCAATAATGTGGGCATATTTTTTTCCGTTCTCTATGTAAAATTTCCTGTAATTACCGGAAGTCGCCAGGGCCTTGTCCTTTAAATTGATTATGGCCTGCAGGGGTCTTTCATCGGCTGCCATTTCATTGGGTTGGTCTATGCCAACTTTCCAGTACTCCTTTTTATTTTTTTTCCCTTTTGCTTTTACTTCACCTCCCAATTCTACCAGATAGTTGCTAATTCCTTTGCTTTCAAGAAAAGCAGCTAAGACATCTACAGAATATCCCTGTGCAATGGCATTAAAATCAAGTAATATCTCCGGCTTTGCTTTTATCAGTTTATTCTTTTCCAGTTTCACTTTGTTGTAACCAACAAATTGAAGCAGGCTATCTATCAGAGCACTGTCCACAGCCGCTTTTTTTGTAAACCCGAATCCCCAGGCATTGATAACCGGCCCCACAGTTACATCAAAAAAGCCTCTTGTTTTTTCAGAGACTTCCCTGGATTTATTAAATACATCTAAAAAATAATTGTCTGCAAGAACACTGCTGTCATTTTTATTAATTTTTGAAATTATTGAAACAGAAAGATAGGTTGAAAGGGATGTATCAATAGCTCTCAATAAGTAATCAATTTCTTTCGTGAATTTTTTTTTGCTTTTAGAAAAATAGGTGATATGCCAGGTAGTGCCCTGTGCTTCGCCTGCTATTTTAATACTTTCATTGCCTTCCTGATTACAACTTAATAGTAATATTAAAAGAACAGCAAAAAGGAAAAAATATCTCATTTTTATTTGCCTGCAATGGTGAATGCAAGATGTAAATTACCCGCCAAAGTCATCAAAGGCAATGTTCTCAGGCGGAACTCCCAGATCATCCAGCATTTTAAAGACGGCAGCATTCATCATGGGAGGTCCGCAGAGGTAGTATTCAACTTCTTCCGGCTCCCCGTGGTGCTTCAGGTAATTTTCATAAAGCACATTGTGAATGAAACCTGTATATCCTGTCCAGTTGTCTTCCGGCAGCGGTTCAGATAAAGCAATGTTGTATTGAAAATTAGAAAACTCTTTTTCTATGTCTCTGAATTGTTCTGTATAGAATACTTCCCGCAATGATCGTCCACCGTACCAGTAGCTTATTTTTCTTTCCCTTTCTTTTTTTGTATGAAACAAATGGAATAAATGTGAACGAAGAGGAGCCATACCAGCACCACCGCCTATATAAATCATTTCTTTGTTTGTAGGTTTAATATGAAAATCGCCAAAAGGGCCTGATATACTTACTCTGTCGCCTGGTTTACCAGCAAACGTATAAGATGAACAGATGCCCGGATTTACATTCATAAACCCACCGGCTTTTCTATCGAATGGTGGAGTGGCAAGACGAATATTAAGCATGATCATATTTCCTTCTGCCGGATGATTGGCCATTGAATAAGCACGGAAAACAGGTTCCGGGTTTTTCATTTTCAGATCC
>Ga0183260_10003443_pt1 | contig 12754 bp, 13 predicted proteins | sample AntDrymUQ4972206_2_FD_129768 | JGI IMG/M metagenome (GOLD analysis project Ga0183260, IMG submission 129768) | Polar desert sand microbial communities from Dry Valleys, Antarctica - metaG UQ497 (22.06) (version 2) (version 2) | ecosystem: Environmental > Terrestrial > Soil > Desert | place...
ACGCCGCGCAAGTCCGCGCCCGCCATCGCAAAACGCTCATGGTCGGCGCCAAGTCCCAATCCGATTTCAAGCACTTTGCGTCCCCGCGTCGCCTCGAAACCGGCGAATGAGACGATGTAAGGCTCCAGTCGGTAACGCTCCGCTGCCTGGTGCCGGAAACCCGCAATGTCGAACGTCGCCAACAGCAGCTTCTCGCCACAGGCGGCATCGTTCCAGAACTCTCGAACCTCTTCTTTGCTTGTCATTTCATACTGTCGAAGAGGCAAGCAATGAGTGCGCAACCGCAGGAGCAGGAGCAGGAGCGTCGACAAAGCGCCGGCACCATATTTCAATGCAGAGCAGAGACAGCAGGGTGTAGGCTGCGTCCTTGCGTCCGGCATCGTTGTCGGCGATCAAGCGTTGTACGGCAGCGGGCTTGAACAGGCCGCGACGGCGCAGGCTAGATTCGGACAGCAAATCTCCGAGGAGCTCACGCAATTCGTGGCGCATCCAGCGTCGAAGGGGCGCGCCAAATCCAGTCTTTGGACGATAGATTACGTCTAGTGGCAAGTAGGGCTCCATCGCTTTCTTTAGCACCCACTTACCGATGCGTCCGCGCTGCTTGAAGCGATCTGGAATGCGTGCGGAAAGCTCTACCAAATCCAAATCGAGAAACGGTACACGCACCTCAACACCCGCTGCCATCGACATCTTGTCGGTGTAGTTCAGATTATGGTCGGCGAGAAAGAAGCGCTGCTCAAGCGCCAGCATCCGATCCAGCCGACTGCGTCCTTTTGGCATGTCGGCCAAAAAATCGAGCATCGGCTGATCCGCGCGTACGCCCTGCACAGCTGCACGCATTCCTGGGCTATATAACGTAACGAGGTCGGCGCGCTGGGCCCAGGAAAAATAGCCTGTCAGGCGTGCATCGCCAGATTCACCAGCACCTGTCAGCAGACGTGTGAAGCGGCGCCCCAAGGCTGAACGCTGATCCAGCCGATTCGCAAATCCGCCCAGCCCGACACGAGCCGACGCTGGCAGCCAGGACCACAAATCTTCATAGCGGAGTGCCAGATGCCGGCGGTATCCAGTGAATAGGTCATCGCCGCCCGCCCCGGACAACAGTACTTTGATGTTTGCGTCGCGAGCCATTTGGCAGATGTAAAGCACGTTTAACGACGCCGGATCCGCCAGTGGCTCATCCAACTGCCACACCATCTGCTCCAGGTCGCAGGCCATACGGTTCGCGCCGATCTGCACGACATCAAGGCGCACCCCAAGGTGAGCGGCTACTCGGCGGGCATACGGAAGTTCCGCAGCTTCGCCGGCATCAATGCCGTCTTCTGCTTCAATCGTGAAGCAACGCAGTCCCGGCACCTGTTCACGCGCGAAAGCAACAATCGCGCTCGAATCAAGACCCCCGGACAGAAACGCACCCACCGGCACGTCGGCCACAAGTTGACGCTGCACCGCAACGCGCAAACTCTCGCGAACTGCGCTTACCGCCTCGTCTACTCCGATATCGGTCGCTATGGCGCGCTTCAACGGCAACTGGTACCACGTCCAATGGCGAACGATCTTGCCCGCGCATACCTGCAGCGCCTCGCCGGGGCCCAGCTTTCTAACGTTGGCCGATGGGGTGCCGGCCCCCGGACACCAGAGGAAGCTGAGATAACGATGCAGCGAGGCTTCGTCTAACTCACCGCTCCGCCCAATCAGCGGCAACAGCGCCTTGATCTCACTAGCGAATGCAAACTCGCCCTCACCTGCGGTGAAATATAACGGTTTCACGCCGAGAGCATCACGTGCGAGCAGCAGCTCGCCAGTGCGCTGGTCATGGATGGCGAACGCGAAGATCCCATTCAGCCGCGACAGCATCTCTTGACCCTTAGCCAAGTACAACTGGAGCAACACCTCTGTGTCAGAGGTACCACGGAAGGAAATACCTTGCGCCTCCAGTTCGGCGCGCAAATCCTTGTAGTTGTAGATCTCACCGTTGTAGGTCAGCGTCACCCGTCCATCTTCCGAAGTCATGGGCTGCGCGCCCGAAGGCGACAGATCAATGATCGCCAGCCGAACATGGCCCAGCATTACGCCAGACTCGGAATCCAGATATTGCCCGCGCCCGTCAGGCCCCCGATGGGCGATAGTGTCAAGCGATGCGCCTAACGCCACTTGGTCAAATTTTTCTAGCCAAGCGCCGGCAATACCGCACATCAGCCCGACCTCGCCGTTTGCATTGGAATGTGTACGATCATGGCGTCAGATTGCAGCTCGTTAGACTTAGCAAGAGATTCGGGTACGAATGATCCGAGGTAGCCGACGATCCCGCTCATGTCAGGGTTGCCCAGGCGCCAAGGATTTATCGCCATGTACATGGGCAACCTCCGCCAAAAACCCGAAGGTCTCGTCGGCACACCGCCGCCAAGAAAAGGCTTGCACACGCGCAAGCGAAGATTTCGCCAACCTGGCCCTCAAATCGCTGGAATCAATCAGTTCACGAAGCGCACGGGCAATGTCATCCGGATTTTCTGGGTCGAAATACACACCAGCATCCCCGAGCACTTCGGGCATCGGGCCACGATTGGAACAGGCGATTGGTAAACCGGATGCCATTCCTTCCAACAAAATATTCGGCATGTTTTCGCAACTAGAAGCGAACAGAAATAACTCCGCCTTGGCATATCGCGCATGTAGTTCAGCGTGGGTTGCATTCCCTGCGTACCGCACAAACTCACCGGCCGGATCAACTCGATCTAACGTCTTCTTCAACCGCGCCAAGGCAGGTGGATAGGCCGGTCCCACCAGATACAGCTCCACCGGCAAACCACTCCCACGCAACTGCGCAACTGCATGAGCGACATGCCACTGATGCTTATACATATCGATAATTGATACATACAGAATGCGAAATGGCCGGTCGACTGAAAAGTGGATGACGGGCAGTTGCTCGCGTGGCGGACTGGCAAACCGGCCATCAACTCCGTGGGGTATAATCGCCGTTTGACCGGCGGTGGTCTTGACGACGCGCATCACTGCATCGCGGGCATATTGCGTCAGAAAAACAAGCCCATCAGCTTGGCGGAAAGTACGCGACTGTGTCCAGCGCAAAAGCATCAATCTTAAACTGGTAAAAGACCACCCGTACCGTCGCAACTCCCGCCAATCGAACGGCAACAAGTTCCGGCTCATGGTCACCATCGGAAAAAAGTCACCCGCATACGTTCCGCCTGGCACAAGGAGCACATCACAGTCGGCCAGCGGAGCCAACCTGGAAAGTCTGTAACGCTGCCAGAAAATCCGATGGGGCAGACTTCTATCCAGCATTGTCTGATGGCATTTCAGCAGCCAGGGACGATCTTCAATCCGATTCAAGGTCGCCTGCCCACCCCAGACGATGACCTGGGAGAAGCCATCGGCCAGGGGTTCGGCCGCCCGGAGCAACTCAACCAGGTGGGTAATGCCGCCACCACTCCGGATGTTGGAGACGTCAATACCGAGGCGCATGCGGAATTACTCCTCGGCCGACCAGATGTCCAGCCCTGAGTACCTCGACTTGTTCCAGGCCAGCATCTTCCAACCAACGCGACACCGTTTCAGGTGCCTGCGGGTTGTCAAATTCCGGCGAGAGCCAATCGAACGTATCGAGCAATGACCATTCCAGATGTTGCGTTTCGCTCAAAGGCAGAATGCCGACATAGTTCGCCACGGGAACCAATCGTTTCAACCCACCACCAAGCACCGGTACATGGCTAAGCAGCCGACTAAGCGCCAACAACTTGGGCACCAATGACTCCAATATTGTGAACAAGCGCACCTTGGGAATGCGTTTCGTCATGGGCCGCAACCAATACTTGGGCAACAGCATGCTCTTCCATGATTTTTGGTAAAAATCCACACACAGCCGCCCCCCCCTGCCTTGCAGCATGGGCGGCAGCGCAGCAAAAGCCTTTGCCACATCCGGCGTGTGTTGCAGAACACCGAGAGAATAAACGTAGGGGAAGAACTCTTTGAGGAACGGCAGGGCATAGATATCACCCTGTACCACATGCAGATTAGGATGGTGCTTGAGGTTGGCGTAACAGGCATCCACGGCACTGGAATAGTCCAGCGCCACCACATTGGCACCCGCGTTTAACGCCACCTCCGCGAAGCGGCCGGCGCCACACCCCGCATCCAGCACCCATTGGCCTTGCATATCCTCCGGCCGCCAGCCGGTAGCCTTCCAGAACCGCTCGGCCGAGATTGGATGGCCGGAGTAGCTGTCCAGTTGGGTCTGACGAAAATGGTTCCACTGCATGCCAAAGTTGTCGGCGTAGTTAGCTTCCGGAACAAAGCGAGGAATGCCGTTTCGAATCGGGTAACGATGCAGGCCGTCCACCGAGACCAGCCACCCGCTTTCAATTGCATCGGCGATGGGTTCCGGGGTATCCAGCGTAAGGCGCACCCCGGTTTTCGGGCAACGAAGCCTATCCAGTAATTCGTACTTCATCGGTCAATTTCCAGTGAGTTCAGAACTTGATCGCATATTCCCGACGCCACAGCTCAAAAAGCACCAGGGCAAACAACCGTTCTCCGTTGCTGCGCCCTTGCGCCTGGCCCTTCAGCAGTCCGCGCACGGTGCGCCGGTCAAACAAGCAACCAGCATCCAACAGCACTTCGTGAAACAGATCCAGAAAGGGGCCGGTCTTCAGCCACTCGGCCAGCGGTATCGAAAAGCCCTGTTTGCGCTGCCGGTCGAACTCCGGCGGCAGCACGCGCGCGGTCAGGCGCTTGAGCAGTATTTTCTTGTCCTGCGGGGTTGCCTTCAAATGGGACGGCACCTTGCCAAAGGCGAATTCGATCAGACGGTGATCCAGCAGCGGCGCACGGACTTCGAGTGAATTCAACATGCTGGCGCGGTCCACCTTCACGAGAATGTCCTCTGCCAGATAGTTGGTGAAATCCATCCGGGTCGCCCGCTGCAATAGATCGGGATGCGGTGGAATACGCTCGCGACGAATCGACTCGGCCACCAGCTCCCAACCGGCATGCTGTGCCGTCAGTTGCCGGCGGGTGGTGGCGTCGAAGTAGTTGGCAATCAGTGGCAGGTCATGTTGCAAATCCACACCCAGCCCTTGCAGCCAGTTGCGGCCCTTCAGGCCCACGGGCAGCTTCTCTGCACCAAACGAGACCACCTTGCGCAAGGGCAGCGGAATCCGGCTCAAACGCCCCTGCATCCACAGCAACCGGCTGTAATGCCCATAGCCGCCAAACAGCTCGTCACCGCCATCGCCGCCGAGCGCCACAGTGCAGTGCTGACGCACCAGTTGGCTTACCAGAAAGGTGGGGATCATGGAGGAATCCACCATCGGCTCGTCAAACTGGCGGGCCAGGCGAGGGATCAGATCGGCTGTGCTGGGCTGCGCCACCAGCTCCGTGTGCTCGGTGCCGAAATGACGGGCGATCAGCCGGGCGTGTTCGGTTTCATCCAGCGTGCCGTGGCCGGGAAAGCCGATGGTGAAGGTCTTGACCCGGCTGGAAGCGCGCACCGCCATGGCGGTGATCAGGCTGGAATCCACCCCGCCGCTCAATAGCACCCCCACCGGCACGTCGGCCACCAACTGCCGGCGCACGGAATCCGCCAGCAGCGCTTCCAGTTCATCGAGCAGGCCAAGCTCATCCACCTGCCCCGCAGCGGCTTCCGGGGTCAAATCCGGCACTTGCCAGTAACGCCACACCTTGGCTATGCCCCGCTGAACGTCTAAACTCAGGGCATGGGCGGGCGGGAGCTTGTTGTAACCCTGCAGAATACAGCGCTCGCCCGGCACATAGCCCATGGCCAGATAGCAATCGAGCGAATCAGGGTTGATGCGACGCGGCAGACTGGGGTCTGCCAACAGTGCCTTGAGTTCGGAGGCAAAGTAAAGCGTGCCCTGCGCCAAGTGATAAAAAAGTGGCTTTTCCCCGGCGCGATCGCGGGCAAGAAACACCGTCTGTCGCCGCGCGTCATACAGCGCAAAGGCAAACATGCCGTTCAGTCGTGACAGGCAATCCGTACCCCAAACGTCGTAGGCGGCCAGCAGCACTTCCGTGTCGCTGCTGGAGCGAAAGCCGTAGCCGCGCTGTTCCAGTTCGGCGCGCAACTCACGAAAGTTGTAGATCTCACCATTGAACACAATGGCCAATCCGCGCTGCTCATCCCGCATCGGTTGATGCCCGGCGGGCGACAGATCAATGATGGAGAGGCGCCGATGCGCCAGCCCCACCCGCCCGTCGTCTGACCACCATTCTCCGGCATCGTCCGGGCCGCGATGGGTGAGGGTGTCGCGCCCGGCGGCGAGCCAGGTGCGGTCAGTAGCCGGTGATTGGCTGGCGATGCCTACGAGGCCGCACATAGAGAAACGACCAGCTGATTAGCGAAAAACGCGCAAGGCGCAACCGACCGCTTGCGGCCGCATGAAATATTTTTCCGCGTTGAGCACTTTGGAATCATTAGGTTGCAACGCATTGACCAAAAGACGGATTTCACCATCGGACTTGTGGTGTTGATACTGATGGGAACCAAACCAATCGAACGTATTCAGGGAGATATTCTTAAAACGGCGCCTCAAACGCTGCCAAGGCGATTCATTGGAGATGCGTGGCACATCACCCTGCACGCAAAACCCCGACTTTTCCAGAAACACCCCAAGTCCCGGCACAAGCCGTAGCATCGCCATCAGGTGCGCGTAGGCCATGATCACGGCAAATGGCATCCGCGATAGCACCGCACGTAGCGGTTTGTAGACCAGATGAAAGCGCACCCAACGCACCGGCCCTTGGTCATTCATTGGATAACAGTTGAATACGAATTCACCTCCTGGAGCCACCGTAGAATAAAGGGCTTGGGCCGTTCGCTCTACCGAGGGAGTGTGCTGGATAACGTTGTGGCAGTACACCATGCCGTCAATGGACAGGTCACGCAGCGGTGGAGCATCGATTGAACACTGAATTACATCCACGTTCTTGATCCCGGCGAGATTTCGTTTCACTACATCATCTACCGAATGCGACAAGTCGAGCATAATCACGTGCCTCGCCCCATACTCCGCAAACCACTTGGTCTGCGCGCCACTCCCCCCTCCCGCGTCAACAATCAATTTCCCTTGAAACACATCGGTGCTACCAAACGTATTGGCCACTGTGTGTTCCAACCAGTTGACCTTGAAATCTGTGAAATTGAAGTAGTTCCACTCATCACCAAATGATTCCACAGTTTTAGTGGGCACGAAATCCACGAAGCGTGGAATGCCGTTGATGATGGGGTATCCCTTCCCGGCAGTCGTTACCAATGTGCCGGAGACAATATTACCTTCGGAATCGTGCGTGGCATCGATGAGCGCCAGCGGCTCTTTGGTCACGGGTTCGCAGATAAATCGCAGCAGGAACGGGGTCATAATTTCTTTTACTCTACTTTAGCAATCATTTTTTGTGATCGTTTTCAGCAATTATGAAGCCGCACATCTTTCATGATTTCGCATCCATAAGAGTGCAAGTCGGCGCGGGATCATCTCGCCGAACAAACGCACGCGCAAGAACCTCAGCAGGAAACCAGGCTCGCCGATGATATGCCTCGTTGCCGCAAGCAACGCAGAGGATGTTTTGTGCAACTCAGCCACGTTCTCTCGTACGCGTGCAACGTAATCAAAGAACTCAAACAACCGTTCTTGCTCCAGTCTGTTTTCCACCCACGCATGAAAAGATTCAAACACTTCATCGTCCGCAGCGACCGGGTCAGGAAAACCGTGCTGACGAAGCCAGTAGCCGGCAATGGCAACTCTTGCGTCGATGATCTGCCGCCTGCCCAACTCGTCATGTGATATCTGATCTGAATGCTTACGAATCTTAACCAGTGGCTCACCCATTGCGGTGAGTTGACCCACTTCCGACAAACGTAACCAAAGATCCCAATCCTGTGATCTTCTCATCCGGGGGCGATAACCTCCAATCGAGCGAACAACATCCGTTCGATAAAAAGCTGACGAGTGGGGCGGGAAGCCACGTGCTGTGTAAAGATTTTTTACGAGCAACGCATGGCGGTCGGGATAGCGGTAAGTCTTAAGCGCATTTCCGTTTTCATCAATTACCAAGAGACCAGAACCAATGAATACGAGACCGGGATCAACCCCCGCCTTGGCGAGTTGCTTTTCCAGCCTAAATGGTTCGCAGATGTCATCTGCGTCAAGCCGGGCTATCCATTGACCGCGTGCTTGTCGGATCCCCACATTCAATGAATCCGCCAGCCCTGTATTGCTCTTTGCAATGATAACGATGCGAGGATCTTGCTCTGAAAAACGCTTGATGATGCCAGGTGAATTATCCGTGCTGCCATCATCCACAATGATGAATTCAAAATCCCCAAAGGTCTGACTGAGAACACTATTGATGGCTTCATCGAGCCAGCGAGCGCCGTTATAGCATGAAAGCAGCACCGAAATCACGGGGGATACAGTATGCAATTTATTCATAGCTTGAGCCATTCCTCCGGCAACAACCCCTTGAACCCCCACCACATCTTCCCCTTGCGCATCTCAAACCCCGAGCGCAATCGCCTGTTTCCCGATGTGCTCTGACACCCATGCCCCCCACCATTGAAGGTGCTGTTGGCGATGATGAAATGCTGGCACAGGGTCATCAGCGATAGGTCGGCGTAGGCATTTTCGTCGCCTTGGTTGTCCGAAACGAGTGTCATAGTCCTCCGGCAGTGGAATCCGGGCGCGGGCGGCGGCGGGCTGGTCGGAAAACGCGAAGTAGTGCGCACCGGGTGCAAGGCTTTCGATTCTGGCGACCGCCCGCGCTTAGTTACCACCTTGGCGTTGTTCACCTCTTGCTACTGCGGCGCATCGAAGAAACGCACATGCACCGCCACGGCTAGGCAACTGCGGAAGCGCTCGACCATTGCCAGATTGCAGGCGTCGGTTGGCAGGGGCATTAGAACTTCTCCCAGTTCGCACATATACCGTCTTCATTGATAAAGTTGTCAGCAGCAAAAACGAGCTGCTTTTCATGTTTGTGTAATGATTGGCTTAGCCATGCCCCCCACCAATAATAGGAACTGTTGGTAATGATGTGATGCCGGCACTGGCTAAGTAACCACAGCCTCTCGATCGTTCCATCGTAACCATCGTCGTGTGTTGCAAAAACAGTATTTTCTGGAAGCTTGAGTTCCAATAGTGCCTGTGAGCGGTGCGTGCAAAAGACAAAGAAATTCGCGCTAGGGCGTTGTGCCCGCAACCTTTCGATTGCTTGATTGATATCGGCTGTGGACTTGATCTTGCCTCCGCGTGCGTGCACGGCCGGATCAGTACTTTCTTCATAAAGACGCACACCCAGCGCGACGGAATCTGCGGCCCGTATCGCAGCACCTAATTCCAGATATTTTGAGGCATTGGGTGCTGGGGGCATCAGTTCGATCCGCAGCGTGGCGGCATACTTTTCAAAATACAGTGGGCTCTGCCAGTAACCTACCAACCACGCTTTTTTGCCAACAGGCGTAGCCGATATCTCGGGTAAAAATCTAAACTCGTTTTCAACGAAAAATTGTCCATACATCCGGTTCTGGTTTGTATCAAAGGGTGGGTTGTGTAGCTTGTTCTCTAAGCGGTAAAGCCAAATCGGCAACCTCTCGCCGGCCGTGGCTCGCCGGGCCTGGACGGGCAGCGCGTCCAACTCATAGTGGCGTCGATATTGATAATCGCGGCGAAAGCCGCTCCAAGTATCCAGCACCAAGTCGGCGCCATTGCGGAGTGCCATTGCGCGTCCTGCTGCATACTGGAACATCTGATTACCCAAGCCGCCATTGAGATAGACAGTTAGCGCTTTCATAAATTAGCTTTTTGTATGCTGATTGGTCACAGGCTTGGTTCGGTGTTGCCAACTTTGATAGATTTCCCCGAATATTGCAGTCAAGTCTTTCGTGACACTCCATTTTGGATAGTGTTCCAGCATCTTGCCCAGATGACTGTAATAGACAATATGATCGCCTTCGCGGGCTTTGTCCGAATAATGCCAGTTCATGGGCTTGCCGCTGATTGACTCTATTTTGGCAAATGCCTCCATCATGGAAATACTGTTTTTCTTACCACCACCCAGGTTGTAAACCTCTGCTATGCGAGGGGCAGCAATGAATTCAGAGATGAAGTTGGCAACGTCCCATGCGTGGATGTTGTCGCGCACTTGTTTGGCCTCATATCCAAAGACGGTGTATCGAGTGCCTTCAAGATTGCACTTGATCAGGTAACTCAGGAAACCATGTAATTCCACGCCGCTGTGGCTAGGCCCGGTAAGGCAACCGCCGCGTAAAGAGCATGTTGGCATATTAAAGTATCGTCCGTATTCTTGAACCATTACATCGGCAGCTACTTTTGATGCACCAAATAATGAGTGTTTGGATTGATCGATGGTGAAACTCTCTGGGATGCCCGATGCCCATTGTTCATCGGCGAAGTCCCACCGGGTTGACAACTCGGTCAGCAGTAAACGATTGGGCGCATCGCCATACACTTTGTTGGTCGACATGTGCACAAACGGCGCTTCAGGGCAAACCCGCCGTGCTGCCTCAAGCAAATTGAGGGTGCCCACGGCATTGGTGTCGAAATCTTCAAAAGGGATTGTGGCCGCACGATCATGGGAAGGCTGCGCCGCCGTGTGCACGATGGCATCAGGGCGCAGCGTCTGCACCAACGCCAACACGCCAGCGCGGTCGCGCACATCCAATTCGTGATGTTGAAAAGTAGGAAACTCACGAACCAATCTTTGCTGGTTCCAGCGAGTGCTCCCCTGTGGCCCAAAAAAGGCTTCGCGCATATTGCTATCTACACCATGAACGGTGTCGCCACGTTGAGCAAAAAAGGTGACAACTTCGCTCCCAATGAGACCGCTTGATCCGGTAACAAGAATTTTCTTGGGTTTCATGGTGTTAGAAAGTCTCAGTTAGTTTTGAGAAAAGTAGGCTCTAAAGTATTTGATGGTTTCCTTGAGGCCATCCTCAAGCGAAACTTTTGGTTGCCAAGCCAATTTCTCTCTGGCAAGAGAGATGTCAGGCTGCCTTTGTTTTGGGTCGTCTACTGGCAGCGGCATAAAGAGCAGCTTAGACTTCGCCCCCACCAGTTTTATGACCTTCTCGGCAAGTTCGAGCATAGTGAATTCGCAAGGATTACCCATATTGACCGGACCCGTAAAGCCTTGCTCGCTGTGCATCATCCGTACAAATCCCTCAACCAGGTCGTCTACATAGCAGAAAGATCGGGTCTGCTGGCCAGTGCCGTAAATGCTGATGTCTTCGCCCTTAAGTGCTTGCACTATGAAATTACTTACGACTCGCCCGTCGTTGGGGTGCATGCGTGGGCCATAGGTGTTGAAGATGCGCACGACCTTAATGTCCAGGTAGCATTGACGGTAATAGTCAAAAAATAATGTCTCCGCACAACGCTTGCCTTCGTCGTAACACGATCGCGGTCCGATAGGATTGACGTTGCCCCAATAGGCCTCAGTCTGCGGATGCTCTACAGGGTCCCCATACACTTCGCTGGTGGATGCCTGCAGAATGCGCGCCTTAGTGCGCTTGGCAAGGCCGAGCATGTTGATGGCGCCATGCACGCTGGTTTTGGTTGTCTGCACAGGGTCGTGTTGGTAGTGGACGGGGCTAGCAGGACAGGCCAAGTTGTAGATTTGATCTACCTCGACATAAAGCGGAAAGGTCACATCGTGACGGATCAGCTCAAAATAGCGGTGGCTCAGCAGGTGTGCAATATTCTGCTTCGAACCGGTAAAGAAGTTATCAACACACAGCACGTCCGCGCCGTCTTCGATAAGCCGATCGCACAGATGTGACCCCAAAAAGCCGGCGCCACCAGTTACTAAAATTCTATTCATGTTCATTTCTCTGGTAGGGGCTCCAGCCGCTCGGCCGGCGTGGCCTTTCGGCAGGGAATGTTGAAGTGGTCGAGCTGGTAGCGGCGTTGGTAGTCATGATCGTGCACAAAGCCGCTCACAGCGTCGATCACGAGTTCGGCGCTGTTCACGATCGACAGCCGGCGGGCTGCCGCATAGCAGAAGTGTTGGTTGCCAAGGCCGCCGAAGATGCGGGGGCTAACTTTTGGACGATTCATCCTAATTTTCAAATTTACTACGCATGTTAGGCCGCAGAGCTTTTTTTAAACTGGCGCAGCTACACGGCCAATCGAATCGATACCCGGTACAGAACAGCTAGCAGCAACCAGATAATGAGCGCATTGAACCCATTCTTTTCGCCGTACCAAAGCCAGTGTGGCGCTGCCATAGCAACAGTACAGAGCAAGGCCAGGTTGATAACACTGAGCCTCTTCAGTGCTCTTTTCTCATAACGAGTAAAGATGTATGCCCAAAGTGCAGGAATCACCAGAACGCCGAGCATGCGAAAGTTCATGAAGGGCACTACAGCCGCATGGGTGCCGCCGATACCATAACGCATCTCCCAAGCCGGACCAGAAAAAGCATCGATGGGTCTTGTGTATCCAAACGCATCTGCCACGAATCCAGGGGGGATGGACAAAAAAAGATTCAGGTAATCTTTACCCAGCTTGAGCGGCAAGAGTCCATAAACGTGATCTCCGGCAACAGACAGTGGGGTTAAAAGCGCCGCGCTCCAAGTGCCGTGCAGCAGATTTGAAATACCAATCACGTCGGATTCGTACAAATCAGCAAGCAAGTCAGCCAATTGACCTATGTCCTGAATCTCAATCAATGAAAAACGTGTTGCGCCCAAAACCATGGA